>Ga0181523_10000690_pt1 | contig 38089 bp, 34 predicted proteins | sample PEATcosm2014_Bin_43_FD_119752 | JGI IMG/M metagenome (GOLD analysis project Ga0181523, IMG submission 119752) | Peatland microbial communities from MTU Mesocosm Facility, Houghton, MI, USA - PEATcosm2014_Bin05_30_metaG | ecosystem: Environmental > Terrestrial > Soil > Wetlands > Peat | place... | reverse complement strand
CCCCTCGAAACCCGCACCGCAATTGCGAACCGCGAGCGCGCGGATTTGTTTATTTCCATCCACGCCAATTCCAGCCACGATTCCGACGCGCGCGGCGTCGAAACCTACTACCTGAATTTCACCTCGTCGCCGGAAGCGTTGGAAGTCGCCGCGCGCGAGAACGCGGTCTCGGAGAAATCGATCTACGAACTGCAGGACCTGGTGAAGAAAATCGCGCTGAAAGAAAAGATCGAAGAATCGCGCGAGTTTGCCGGCGACGTGCAGGAATCGCTCTACGGAGGCCTAGCGCTGAACAACGCCGGCATTCGCAATCGCGGGATCAAGAAGGCGCCGTTTATTGTGCTGATTGGCGCGAATATGCCTTCGATTCTGGCCGAGATTTCGTTCGTGTCGAATCCCACCGACGAGCGCAAACTCGAAACCTCGGAGCACCGGCAGCGCATCGCCGAGTCGCTTTATCGGGGAGTCTCCAAGTACGTCAACGGTCTCAGTGGCGTGAAGGTGGCGAGCAAGATCGATAAACCCGAAGGGCAATAGCGGACGGACAGACCCCTTCTCTCGGGAACGATCAGTGGAACAAATGAGATTCAAACCGCAGGCTGGAGCATGAAATGGCTTGATGCATTGCCGAAAAATCGCAGGCGTGGAAGTTTCCCTCGTTGCTTGCTCTTCATGGACGGAGATCGAACAGCGGTCGCCGACAACCTAACCAAACTTGTCGGGCTGCCTGACGTTTATGTCGAGGCAAAGGACTTCTGGATGCCCCAGGGATTGCCGAAGCCCAAGGCCAACGGGGAGTGGGACACGAATCCTATCGAGGAAGCAAAACTTGGAGATTCGATCGGAGAGTCGAGACGCTTCCTTTCCGATGACCAACGCAAGGAAGTTACAAGCTGGTGGCTGGCCGTGTCAGAACGAGCGAATACTCCGAACTGGGACATCGCGAGTACCTGCACAGTTGGGGAGAAAGCCGGTCTGTTACTTGTCGAGGCTAAGGCCCACACCGCGGAACTGAAAAAGGACGGCAAGCCTCTTGATAAGGATGCGTCCGCCGGGTCAATTGCGAATCACGAGCAGATTGGCCGAGCAATCGATGCCGCGTCGTTAGGGCTGAAGCAAGCGATGGAGGGATGGAAGCTCTCGCGTGATTCCCACTATCAATTGGCGAACCGGTTTGCTTGGGCATGGGAGCTCGCATCAATGGGTATTCCGGTCGTGCTGGTCTACCTGGGATTCGTCTGTGCGAAGGAAATGAGCTATCTCGGAGAGCCATTCGTTGATTGTGCCGACTGGTCACGCGTTATCTTGGAACATTCTCGGAATATTGTGCCTGAGCGAGCCTGGGGCCGGGACGTCAAAGTGGGGTCCGCTACAATCAAGCCACTGATCCGCGCTTGGAGACAGGAGTTTTCTTAGCACGTGCAGCCTGCGAACGACCAAGGTCTAAACGGAACGTCACCCCCCGGTGGAAACTTTCTCGGGCCGCCGGTAGTCTAATCCCATAGCACCGGTGCGTCTTTTTCGAAATGAAATTCTTGCGACAATTCTCGGTTCTTCTTCTCTGCGCTTTGTTTTGCGTTGCGGCCGTTGCGGCCGAACAGCCTGCGCCGGTCGTGCCATCTCCAACCCCAGCCTCTCCGGCCGCTACCTCCGCGGCCGCGGTTCTTCCCACCGAATTCGCTGGCTGGCAACTGAAGGGCGCAGTCGCCAGGAGCGACGATCCAGCCGCCGCCGATGCGGCGAATGCGCCCGTCCTGAAGGAGTACGGCTTCGCCCGTTTGGAGAAGGCGTCCTACACGCGCGACGACGGCCGCAACCTGGCCATCAGAGCCGCCGTGTTTGAAGACGCCAGCGGCGCTTACGGTGCCTTCACTTATTACTATTCGGAGGAAATGGGGCAGGAAACCATTGGCGGGCAAGCGGCTTTTCTGAATAACCGCGTGCTCTTCTATCAGGGGAACGTGCTGGTGGATGCCGTGTTCGACAGAACGAGCGTGATGTCGGCCGCGCAACTGCGGGAGTTGGCTGGGCTGCTGCCGCAACTGGAAGGCAACAAGGGCAACCCGCCGCTGCTGCCCACGTATCTTCCGAAAAGGGCTTTCCAGAGGAATTTCGACAAGAACACGACGAAGTACATTCTCGGTCCGGTCGCGCTCGATCGGATCGGATCACCGCTGCCGGGGTCGCTGGTGGATTTCAAGTCGGGCGCGGAAGTCGTGATTGGCAAGTATGCGGCCGCCGCGGGCGATGCCACCTTGATGCTGATCGAATATCCGACGATGCAGATTGCCGCAGAACGGCTGCGGCAGATTGACGCCTCGCACCAAGTCGCGCCGCAACAGCCGGGAGTTGCGTCGATGGTGGATGTCGGCCCGTTCTCCGACGCACGCACGGGCCCAATCGTCGTGATCGCGGCCGGCCCGCTTTCAAAAAGCGAAGCGCGATCACTGATTTCGTCCGTCAGCTATGAAGCCGATGTCACCTGGAACGAGAACACCTATCTGAGCAGGAAAGACAATATGGCGAACTTTCTGTTCAACGCGATCATTCTCTGCGGAGTCGTGGTCGGCTTCGCGCTGGTCGCGGGGGTCGCGTTTGGTGGCTTGCGGATCGTCGTGAAACGGTTTTTTCCCGACTCCGTGTTCGACCGCCGGGAAGCGATGGAATTCATCTCGCTGCACTTGGACGACCACGTCCGGCGGGCACATCGAGAGCCGTAAGTCACTCAATCGAATGTCGTTAGTGCCGAATCCAAGGTATTTTGCCGTTTTATGATCGCGTTTGCCGACTTGTGGACGTATCGCGTAAGTTGTTGAAAATAAGACTATTTAAGTCACAAATTTTGCTTGACACTGTGCTTTTAAGACTCATAAGATTCCGGCAGAAAGTTCTGATGGATTAATCCTCCGTTGGAACTATTCTCCCTTGAAAGAAAAGGCTGCCCAAGTTGCCGGGTGGCCTTTTCGTTTTTGGGAGCAGTTCTCAGTTGTCGGTTCTCAGTTCTCAGTGAAGACCATATCCGTCGTTAGCCGACCGAGGACTGAGAACCGGGAACTGCTTCTGAAACTATTGAGTGCCTGCATCCGTACACTACGGTGTGAAGAGAGTGTGAGCTCGGGAGGCGAAGCGATGTTTTGCGATCAGTGTGGAGGGCCGTTGCAAGTTGGAGAACCGCGCTGCGGACGCTGCGGCAAAGCTGTGCTCGGACTCATTGCGCTTCGGCGCAGCCGGGTTCGCGACCACATCCGACTCGTGGGCATTCTCTGGATGGCATATTCGGCGCTGCACGTAGTGGGAGGCGTGGTCTTGCTCATTATCGCGCAGACGATTTTCGGCCGCGTGATCCATATTCCCAACGGGCCGCCTCCTGAAATCACCGTCTGGCTGCGGCCACTTCTCACCTTCATCGGATGGCTGATCCTGGCGAAAGCCGCGGCCGGCTTCATCGCCGGTTGGGGCTTGCTGCAGCGCCAGGACTGGGCGCGAATCGTTGCCCTGGTCGTGGGTTTCGTGGCGCTGCTGAACGTGCCGATCGGTACTGCGCTCGGCGTTTACACGCTCTGGGTGCTGCTGCCCTCGCAATCCGATGACGAGTACAAAGCGCTGACGAACGCCGCCTAGCCAGTGCGCATCTGTCGGCGCGGGCTGCGTCCTTGCGCTTTTCCCGTCGTGGGGGGCCTTTCATAAACAAGGGCCTACTCTCAGTTTGGTCCCGTTCAACGGGACGGCCCTTGTCCAAGAAGTCTTTTCATCGTCCTCTTGACAAATCGGAGCTGTCGCGCAATAATTCCGACTAATGGTCATTTATGAGTAATGGTCTATAATGAGTACAAGTCATCCATCGCACTCCGCCGTTCTCGTCGAAGCTCTTGCCTCCGAGAACCTCCCGCACTTGCAGGGCATGGGACGCCGCCAGCGCCGCGCCGCCGAAACTCGTCTGCGGCTGTTCCGGTGGGCGCTGCAGCTTTTTGCCGAGCGCGGCTTTCCCAATGTCACGGTAGAAGACATCACTGAAGCCGCGGACGTCGGCAAGGGAACGTTCTTCAACTATTTTGAGAGCAAGGATCACGTGCTGGGCGTGATGGCGGAAATCCAGCTGGGCAAGGTGAGAGAAGCGGTTACGCTGGCCGAAGCTGGGAAACAAACCATTTACTCGGTGTTGCACCGTCTGTCCCTGCGCGTGGCGGAGGAGCCCGGACGCAGTCCCGATCTCGCCCGGGCGCTGATCTCGGCTTTTCTCGCGAGCAAGGCGGTTCGTGGCCTTATCGATCACAACTTCTCCGAAGGGCGCAAGATGATCGCCCAGATTGTGGCTGCGGGGCAAAAGCGCGGAGAGATCGATCCTCGCTTGAAAAAAGATAAGGTTGCGCTGCAGCTCCAGCAGGCGTTCATGGGAACAGTTCTGCTCTGGTCGCTGCAGGGGCAGCCTGCGCTTGCAACCTGGATCGAAGAAAGCTTCCAGCACTTTTGGAGGGCAATCGCCGTCTCGGATTACGAACGGAAACTGGGAATAAAAGCTAACGGGCAAAAGCGATGAATTATTTTCGTACTGTCGTCATCCTAGGTTTGGCAAGCCTGATCTGCGGCGCGATCGGCGCAGCCCAGGAGCCGGCGCCTTACCGCCTCACGCTGCGCGATGCAATTCAGAAGGGGCTGCAGGCCAACCTCAACGTGCTCGTCGCCGACACACGGGTCGAGGAAGCCGAGGGCACTCGCGTGCGCCGCTTGTCGGCCGCGCTGCTTCCACAGGTACGCGCGCAGAGCTACGCCAACTATCAGAACCGCTCCCTCGCCGCTTTCGGAATCTCGCTTCCTGGCGTCCCCGCGGTGGTTGGACCGTTTTCCAATTACGACTTTCGCGTCTATGCGCAGCAGAACATCGTCGATCTTCAGAGTTATCGCGGGTGGAAAGCCAGCGAACGCGCCCTTGACGCCGGCAAAATGGATTACCAGGATGCGCGCGATTTGATCATCCGTGCTGTGGCCAGCCTCTATCTCAATGCCCAGTCGGCGGCGGCTCGCGTGGTTGCAGCCCAATCCCGAGTGGCCGACTCGGATGCTTTGTACAAGCTGGCAAAAGACAGGCATGACGCTGGGACTGCGACGGGCGTGGATGTCTTGCGTTCGCAGGTCCAACTGGCGAATGACAAGCAGGCTCTGCTGGTCGCGCAGAATTCTTACAAACAATCGCTGCTCTCCCTCGCGCGCAACCTGGGGATGAGGCCGAGCACGCCTCTGGAACTCGCCGAGCCACTCCAGTATCAGCCTTTGATCCAGCCTCAGGCCGAGAGTCTTGTGCCCTCGGCGGTTCTCACGCGCCCCGATTATTTGTCGCTGACCATGCAGCGTCAGGGATTGGTCGAGCAGCAACGCGCCAGCCGCTCCCGCTACTATCCGAAAGTCAGCGTCAACGGGAATTATGGCGGGATTGGCCGCAGCATTGGAGGCGTGCAGGGCACGGGCCTGATTCAAGGCCAGATCGACTTTACGATTTTTGATCGCGATCGCAGTGGCGAGGCGCAGGAGCTTGCCAGCCGGGTTAAACGCATCGACGATCAAATTGCGGACTTGCGCCGCGGCATTGAAGAGGACATCCAAGAGGCGCTGCTGAATCTCGAGTCCGCAGCCGAACAGGTCGCTGTTGCCAAAGAGGGGCAGGATCTGGCGCAGCGTGAACTGGAACTCTCACGGGATCGTTTTCAAGCAGGCACGACCAATAACGTGGAAGTGGTCACTGCCCAGGACGAACTTGCCCGCGCACAGGAGAACTACATTCTCGCCGTCTCCAGCCACTCCGACGCGAAGTTTGCGCTGGCTCGGGCCGTGGGGGATACGGAGAAGAACGTTGGACGGTACATGGGGAATCCGTAAGCGATTTGTCGGGCTGGCGGTGAGCCATATTGCGACTAAGTGTTCACGGCCGTGAGGTTTGAAGCTATGAAGCGACTTATACCGATTCTGATCCTGCTGGCGGCGGTGATTGCCGCCGGTGTGTATTTTTATCCGCGTCTGACCAAAAAATCGGAGCCCGAGAATCAGATCACGCTCTCGGGCAATATCGAAGCGCACGAGAGCCTGGTGAGTTTTAAAGTGCAGGGACGCGTCGTCGACTTGCCGGTCGAGGAAGGCCAGTCGGTTGAGCCAGGCGCATTGCTCGCGCGCCTGGATGACGCCGATTACAAGCAGAAGGTGCGGATCGACGAAGCCAGTGTTCACGTGCGCGAATCGAACCTTGCGCTCACGCTCGCTGGAACCCGCGAGCAGGAAGTGAAGGCATCGCACCAAACCACTCTCGATGCGCAAGCCGATCTGCAGGAGAAGAAACTCGACTACGAGCGCGCCCAGCGCCTCTTCAGCAAAGATGAAGTTTCCGCGCAGGACCGCGACCTCGCCGAGACTGCTCTGAAGCGCGCCGAGGCGACGTTCCGGGCCGTGCAACAGCGCTATAACGAAGCTGTCGAAGGCAGCCGCAAAGAAGACATCGCGATCGCTCGCGCCAATCTCAAGGAAGCCCACGCTAATTTGGGGCTATCACGAGTCACGCTGGACTACACCACGCTCCGCGCCCCTTCTGCCGGTGTGATCACAGTGCGCCAAACTGAACTCGGAGAAGTGGTCGCTCCGGGCACTCCGGTGGTCACGCTCGCCGACCTCGATCACATCTGGTTGCGCGCGTATATCGCCGAAACCGATCTGGGCCGCATACGCTGGGGCCAGGACGCAACCGTCACTACGGATACTTATCCCGGCAAGCAGTATAGCGGACGCGTGTCATTCATCTCGTCGAGTGCCGAGTTTACTCCCAAGAGCGTTCAGACCTACAAAGAGCGCGTCACCCTCGTCTATCGCATCAAGATCGACATCGATAATCCCAATCACGAACTTAAACCCGGCATGCCCGCTGACGCCCACATCGATCTGGCCGTGGCCAATACAGGCCAGCCAGGAACGACGCGGGAGAAGTAATGACGGAGCAGTCTCAATCCGCGATCGTTGCCGGGGGACTTACCAAGAGCTTCCCGGGCGTGCGCGCGGTCGATCATTTGAGCTTTGACGTTCGCGCGAGCGAAATCTTTGGCTTGGTCGGTCCCGATGGCGCCGGGAAAACGACGACACTGCGCATGCTCGCGGGCATCATGCCGCCCGATGAAGGGACGGCCAGTGTCGCTGGCTTCGACGTGGTTCACGATCCTGAAGGCGCTAAGCACTGCCTCAGCTACATGCCGCAGCGCTTTGGACTTTATGAAGACCTGACCGTCGACGAAAACATTCGCTTCTACGGCGATCTGTTCGGAGTGAAAAAGGCTGAGCGCGAAGAGCGCTCCACACAACTGTTGCAGGCCGCGGGCATGAGCGAATTCCGCAAGCGGCTCGCCGGGAAACTCTCCGGTGGCATGAAGCAGAAGCTGGGCCTGGTCTGCGCTCTCATTCACCGGCCCAAGGTGATCCTATTGGATGAGCCGACTACGGGCGTCGATCCCGTTTCGCGGCGCGACTTCTGGCGCATCCTTTATGAACTCGCCGCAGAAGGAGTGGCGATCCTCACTTCCACTGCCTACCTCGACGAAGCGGAGCGCTGTCATCGCGTCGCCTTACTGCATCAGGGTAAGCTGCTCTTCTGTGACACGCCTGCGAATCTGAAGGCTAAGTTGGGCAAAGGAGTCTTGTCGGTCACCTCGTCCGATCCACGCGGATCGCGTGAACAACTCGAGCACGCGGCTGGGATTTCAAGTCTGGTGTTGACCGGCGATGGGCTGCATGTCGTGGTGGACGATGCGGCTCGCCGCATTCCCGAATTTGAGGCTCGGCTGAAAGACGCGCACGTTCCATTTGACGCGGTTCAGCAAGTCACGCCCACCATTGAAGATCTCTTCGTCGATGCAGTCAGCAGTGGGGCGTCAGTGCATGCTTCGTGAGCCCATGCCTGAGGACAACAATTCGGTTGTGATCGAGAACCTGGTCAAGCGGTTCGGCGATTTTGTGGCCGTCGACCACATCAATCTCGAGATCCGCAAGGGCGAAGTGTTTGGGTTCCTCGGACCGAATGGCGCGGGCAAGTCTACTACTATCCGCATGCTTTGCGGTTTGCTAAGGCCCACATCGGGCCGTGCGCGGGTTGCGGGATATGACGTTGGCCGTGAGCCTGAATCCGTGCGCCAGAATATCGGCTACATGTCGCAGAAGTTTTCTCTCTACAACGATCTCAAGGTGATCGAAAACATACGCCTGTTCGCCGGCCTCTATAGCGTGCCTGCCGACAAACTCAGCGAGCGCATCGAATGGACACTGGAGATGGCGAACCTCAAAGGGCAGGAGAATCTGATTACCGGTACGCTTCCGGGGGGGTGGAAGCAACGCCTCGCGCTGGGCTGCGCAGTGCTGCACAAGCCGCCCGTTATCTTTCTGGATGAGCCCACTTCTGGAGTCGATCCCATCTCGCGGCGCCAGTTCTGGGACCTGATTCACCAGATGGCGGAAGAGGGCGTCACCGTTTTCGTGACCACGCATTACATGGAGGAGGCCGAGTACTGCAACCGTCTGGCGCTGATCTTTCGCGGAAAGATCGTCGCGCTGGGCACGCCGTCAGAACTAAAGCAGAAATCTATGAAAGGCGAACTGTTGCTGGTCGAGTGCGAGCCGCTGGGCAGCGCAGTGGAAGTGCTGCAATCCGCTCCGGATGTGATCGATGCCGCGGTTTTCGGGAACGCTCTGCACCTGGTGGTGCGCGATGCTGCCGCTGCGATCCCGCAGGTTCAGAAGTATCTGTCGGATCACAGCATCAAGGTTGGCCATATCGAGAAGATACGTCCCAGCCTGGAAGATGTTTTCGTCTCTCTTACAACTGCGCACGATTCGGAAAAGGAACGGACAGCATGAGCTTCACTCGCTTCCTGGCCGTGGCTCGAAAAGAGGTCGTCCAGATCCTGCGCGACGCGCGCAGTCTGATTATTGTCTTGATCATGCCGGTCGTTCTGGTGCTGCTGTTTGGCTACGGCGTCAATCTCGATCTCAAGGGACTCCCCGTTTATGTGTACGACCGCGACGGCAGCCAGCAGAGTCAGGATCTATTGAAGCGCTTCCAGGCCAGCGCGTACTTCGACGTTGTACGGGTTGTGAATGACTACCCCGCGCTAACCCGGTCGCTTGACGACGGCCACGCCAAAATGGGGATTGTTGTCCCATGGGATTTTTCTCAGCGCCTGCGCGACGGCCTTCCAACCCAGGTGCAGGCGCTCGTCGACGGCTCGGATGACAATACCGCCAATGTCGCCATCGGCTATGCCCAAGCGGTGGTCCAAGGTTACTCGTCGGATATTCAACTCAACTGGCTTCGCAACCGCGGCCAACTCGTCCAGCCTGCTGCGGTCGGTGTTGAAACCCGCACCTGGTATAACGAGGACCTCGAGAGCAGCGCATTCATCGTTCCCGGCGTGCTGGCGCTGGTGATGTCGGTGATCGGGGCGTTCCTCACCTCGCTCACCATCGCGCGCGAATGGGAACGCGGCACGATGGAGCAGTTGATTTCAACTCCGGTCACTCCGCTGGAAATCATGCTGGGCAAACTGGCGCCCTATTTTGTCATCGGTATGTTCGACGTCATCGTCTGCGCCTTGATCGCCATCTTCTGGTTCCAAGTTCCCTTTCGAGGTTCTTTCCTGACTCTGCTGGTCAGCTCGGCCATGTTCATGGTGGTGGTGCTTTCGCTTGGATTTTTTATTTCCGTGATTGCAAAAAGCCAGCTGGCTGCGAGTCAGATCGCGCTGCTCGTCACCTTTCTTCCGGCGTTCCTGCTGTCGGGATTCTTATATTCGATTGAGCAAATGCCGGTCGTGCTGCAGTGGATCACTCGCATCCTGCCGGCGCGCTACTACGTCTCGGTGTTGAAAAAAATATTTCTTAAAGGGACGCCTACGGCTCTGCTCTATACCGACCTGGTTCCTCTGGCCGTGTTCACACTCGTGCTGGCAATGCTCGCCACCCATTCGTTCCACAAGCGGCTGGCGTAAAGGAGAGGAGAAGCTATGCTGGCGCGCCTGAAACAGATGTTGATCAAAGAGTTCATCCAGGTCTTCCGCGACAAGCGCACGCGCTTCGTGCTGTTCGGGCCGCCGATCATTCAGATGATGATCTTTGGATACGCAGCCACTTTCGAGATTCACCATGTTCCAACGGTTGTGCTCGATCTCGACCACAGCCAGGAGAGCCGCGATTTGATCTCGCGTTTTTCTTCCAGCCCTTACTTCGACGTGCAACGCCAACTAACGGATTACCGCCTGATGGGCGATCTCATCGATCAAGGCAAGGCCACGGTTGGTCTCGAGATTGATGCCGGATTCGCGCAGAACCTGCGCAAGGGGCAGACCGCGCCGCTGCAAGTCATTGTGGACGCAACCAACTCGAACACGGCATTGATCGCCTCTGGTTACATTTCGCAGATCGCACTCGGTTTCGCCCAGGACTACCAGAAGGACCGCATCTATCGCATCTCGCCACAAATGGTGGAGGAAATCCCATCTGTGCAACTGGAGCCGCGGCCGTGGTATAACCCCGACCTCAGGAGCCGCTGGTTTTTCGTGCCCGGAATCGTCGGCAGTCTTACTCTTGTGCTGGTGGTTACTCTGACGGCGTTTGCGGTGGTCCGCGAACGCGAGATCGGCACGCTCGAGCAGATCATGGTGACGCCGATCCGCCCGGCCGAGTTTATTCTCGGTAAGACGCTGCCGTTTTTTCTGATTGGCCTCTTTGACGTTTCGCTGATTGCGACGGTGGGAACGCTATGGTTTCAGGTTCCGTTTCGGGGTCAGATTCTGGTGCTGTTCGCGGGCGCGATTCTTTTTCTGCTGTGTATGTTGGGCGTGGGCCTGTTGATCTCGACCGTGTCTTCGACCCAGCAACAGGCGATGGTGACCGCCTTCTTCTTTATTATGCCCGCCATCACTTTCTCCGGCTTCGGATTTCCCATCAGCACGATGCCGCAGTGGCTGCAATACCTCACCTATCTTAGCCCGCTGAGGTATTTTCTGGTGGTGCTGCGGGGCACGTATCTGAAAGGTGTGGGCATGGCGATTCTGTGGCCCCAGATGGCCGCCATGGCTGGCCTGGGAACCGCCCTGCTCACCATCGCCATCCTGCGCTTCCACAAAGCGCTCGACTGAGCCGGCGGCACACGTTTTGGCAAGTCGCGGGCGCTTGTCACACTCATTTGGCGGGAAGAGTACAATCCCGCGTTGAGCAGAGATGGGACCGCCGTTGTTCCACCACTCCGCTCACCTTCCAAGGCGTGCTTCGCTTCCACACGCCCCCGCTGAGCGGGCCAAAACTGTAAACTATCTCCCCGGTCTGTTTTGTAAAGTATGTGCCCGGTCTGTACCGGAGTTACGGTATCGCTAAAGCGATACCTGATACGAGACGGGAGTTTTTCCGCAAGCTGCCAGGAGATTCAGGAGAGCAATAAAGATCTCAGGCCGTGATTCTGGTTTCTTTGGAGCCCGCAGGGTTTTCACCGCAGATTCCGGCAATCACCGGCCACAGGCGGCTGGGTGCTTCGCTCTTGGAAATGAAAGCATCGACGACCTTTAATGCGTATTCCGCAATCTCGTCGTCACCGGAAAACATGACGATTGGGAGTTGTGGGCGAAGGCGCTTCATTTCGGTCGCGAGCTCATGGCCATTCATGTCGGGCATGTGGTAGTCGACGATCACCGCAGCCACCGCGCAGTCTGCCGCAATCTGCAGGCCTTGCCGGGCGGAGGTGGCAGTAAGCACCGCAAATCCACGTCTTTCGAGCAGTGCTCGTTGGTAGCCCAGCACGCTGTCATCGTCGTCGATGCACAGAATCGTTTTGCTTGCTGCGTGGGGGGACATGACTGGGTGCCTCTACGTCACAATGATCGGTGATGTGCCGCGGCCAAGTCTGGTCAAATTTGCACACTTTTCGCGACATTTATTATTCAGTTAACCTCTCGCGAGTCGATCCGTGTTTAGGACCCGGCCGAGGTTGCGACCCGTATCCCGCTGTTTTTGCAGCCCCACTACCGCCGAGGCGTGTCTGGTCAATTTTGACCAGTCCGTTAGTGCCTTTTGTTCAATACTAAAGAGAGGCAAATTGTACCGGTGGACCAGCCGCGCTGGTCTCAAACCAGCGCCGGTGATTGCTCGGGGCCCATCTGAACGCCTCTTTCAACACTGGTTCTCAACACATGAGGGACGAATGTCGTTGCCACGCACAGTGTTGCCCGAGGGGGGGCTGGAAGTCGTTGCCCCGCGCCCCCTGGTGCGAGAGGCGGCGCCGGCGGATCGCACACGATCGCAGCCGAAGCCTGCGTCGAGGTCGAAGTCCTCTTTGCCGAGCCGGATCGCGGTAATCGGGAATTATCTGCCGCGACGATGTGGAATTGCCACGTTCACCACCGACCTGTGCGCGGCCATATCCGGGGAGTACGGCACCGCTCGATTGTTGGCGCTGCCGGTAAACGACACCGAAGAAGGATATGACTATCCCGCGCGGGTGCGATGGTCGCTCGTCCAGGACGACGCCGCCTCCTATGAGCAAGCAGCCCAGTTTCTCAACTTCAACAATATCGACATGGTGTGCCTGCAGCATGAGTATGGAATCTTCGGCGGCGAGGCGGGAAGCCATATTCTGCATCTGCTGCGCGGCTTGAAGATGCCGGTGGTGACCACGCTGCACACGGTTCTGCGCGAGCCGAATCCCGACCAACTGATGGTCATGGAAGAGATCGCGGAGCTTTCGGACCGCCTCATCGTCATGAGCCAGCTTTCATCCCAGTTCTTGCAGGAGATTTTTAGAGTGCCGGGCGGCAAGATCGACATGGTTCCGCATGGGGTTCCAGACTTGCCATTTCTCGATCCCAATTTCTACAAGGAACGCTTTGGCGTGGAAGGAAAAGCGGTGCTGCTCACGTTCGGCCTGCTCTCGCCGAACAAGGGAATCGAGAACGTCATTCAAGCGCTGCCGCAGATTTTGTCGAAACACAAGAATGTTGCCTACATTGTCGCCGGCGCTACGCATCCTCACATCCTCCGTCGCGAGGGGGATAAGTATCGGGCCAGCTTGCAGGCATTGGCCAAGGAAGTGGGAGTGGAATCGCAAGTGATCTTCCACGACCGCTTCGCCAGTCCCGAGGAGATGGCCGAGTTCATTGGCGCCGCCGATATCTATATCACTCCTTATCGTTATGAGGAGCAGGTGGTTTCCGGAACGCTTGCCTATGCAATGGGGGCGGGCAAGGCGATCATCTCGACTCCGTATTGGCACGCGATTGAGTTGTTGGACGACCGGCGGGGCGCGCTGGTTCCGTTCCAAAATCCCGGCGCTATCGCACAAAAGACAATTGAACTTTTGGACACGCCCGCGAAACGCCATGCCATGCGCAAGCGCGCTTATCTGTTCGCCCGCGATATGGTGTGGAAGAGAGTCGCGCAGGGGTACATGGAGAGTTTTGCCCGGGTTCGCAGCGACCGCATGGAGACTCCACGTGTCCAGTTCTCGGCTCGCATCACCCCGAAATCGCTGAATCAGTTGCCCGAATTAAAACTCACTCACGTGAACGCGCTGACCGATGACACGGGAATGCTGCAGCACGCGATCTTCACAATCCCCAATCGAGCCGAGGGACATACCACCGACGACAATGCGCGCGCCCTTATTTTCACGGTTCTGCTGGCGCAAGTGGACCTGGATGAAGATCGGATGGTGCGGGGAGATTCCGTTACGCTGGATTTCTCCAGCCGGTATTTGTCGTTTCTGGAACATGCGTTCAATCCAGCGAAGGGTAGATTCAGAAATTTTCTCGGCTACGATCGCCAGTGGAACGAACCTGTAGGTTCTGAAGACTGCCATGGGCGCACCTTGTGGAGCCTGGGAACGGTCCTGGGCCGGTCCGACAATCAGGGACTGCGGTGTGCCGCCGGGCGCCTGTTCGAGTTTTCTCTCCCCGCGGCTTTGGAATTCAGCAGCCCTCGCGCCTGGGCCTATAGCCTGCTCGGGATTCAGGAATATCTCAATTCGTATCCGGGAGACCGCGACGCGCAGAAGATTAGATCCGTGCTCGGTCGGCGATTGCTCGAAATGTATGAGTCGATTCGCAGCCCGGATTGGAAGTGGTTCGAAAACGTTCTGGCCTACGCCAACGCGAGGCTACCCCAAGCCCTGCTGCTGGTGGGCTCCGCTTGCTCGGACGAACGCATGGTTTCCGCCGGCCTGGAAGCGCTCGATTGGCTGTCGCAAACACAGCATTGCGAAATCAACGGTCACTTTGTGCCGATCGGGTCGCAGGGCTTTTATCGCCAGGGCGGCGAGAAAGCCCGCTTCGATCAACAGCCGATTGAAGCCGCCGGCGCGGTTTCCGCGTGTCTCGAAGCGCACCGCATAACGGGGGATAGCCGCTGGCGCAGAGAAGCCTGGTCGGCGTTCAACTGGTTCCTTGGCGGCAACGATCTGCAGCTTCCTCTTTACGATTCGGTCACAGGCGGCTGCCGGGACGGCTTGCATCCCGACCGCGCCAACGAAAATCAGGGGGCAGAATCCACCTTGTCTTTCCTGATGGCACTGCTCGAAATGCGCTCGCTGCGAAAATCTGAAAGGCCGGAAAATCCTTCATGACTGCTCCCGAAACAGCACCTCTAAACGTCGAAAGCTTGCACTACCCGCCGCTGCTTCTGCGTCACCCCGGCAACCCCATCCTGACGGGGAGGGATTGGCCTTACTCGATCAACAGCGTGTTCAACGCCGGCGCAACGCTATTGCCGGATGGAACCACTCTGCTCCTATGCCGCGTCGAGGACCGGCGCGGCTTGTCGCATCTGTGCGCCGCGCGTTCTCGAAACGGCGTCGATGGATGGCAGATCGATCGTGAACCGACACTGATGCCCAACCCGCAGCAATATCCGGAGGAGATCTGGGGAATCGAGGATCCGCGCATCACTTTCATGCCCGAACTGCAGCAATACGCAGTCACTTACACTTCCTACTCGCGGGGCGGGCCGGGTGTGTCTCTGGCTTTGACTAAAGACTTTCGCAGCTTTGAGCGCTACGGCGTCATCATGCCGCCGGACGACAAAGATACGGCGCTTCTGCCCCGGAGGATCAATGGATACTGGGCGCTTATCCATCGGCCCATGACCACACTCGGAGCGCACATCTGGGTTTCTTATTCTCCCGACCTGCGCTATTGGGGCAGGCACAGGCTCATGCTGGAAGCACGCAAGGGCGCCTGGTGGGACGCCAACAAAATTGGCTTGTCGCCGCCGCCCATCGAAACTTCCAGAGGATGGCTCGTGCTCTATCACGGAGTCCGCCAAACGCCTGGGGGTTGTCTCTATCGGCTGGGCCTGGCGCTCTTCGATATTGAGAATCCGGAAAAATGCCTGCTGCGTGGAGATTCGTGGATCTTTGGCCCGGAGGCCGACTATGAACGCCACGGCGACGTCAACGATGTCGTCTTCCCGTGCGGATACACGATGGACCCCGATGGCGACACACTCAATATTTATTACGGCGCCGCCGATTGCGCGATTGCCCTGGCGCGCACCAGCGTGCGCTCTCTACTCGATTGGCTGGATGCCCATGGCAGTTGCGAGCGCCGGCAGCGAGCAGAGGATTTATGAAACCATTGTCTCGGATTTTGCAGTTATCGTTCGGCTGCCGTCACCGCCGACGGAGCGGTGTGTTCACGATCAAGAAACGCACGTACCAGGTCTGCTTGAGCTGCGGACAGGAGTTTGAGTATTCCTGGGAGTTGATGCACTGCGTGCGGCCGAGTGTCGCCCGTAGTCCCAATGCGCCACTAACCCGCATTCGACCCGCTGAAAGACCGCTGCTTTGATCCGCTCGCGGCCGGCAGCGCCATCGGGGTTTCAATAAGTGAGCTATCTTGCTCAGACGCGAAAGCCCACACCTGTCATTCTTTATTCTCCTGAGTGTGTAGACGGAGCCGCGACCGCTGATTCGCAGCTCTCATTCTCAGGTCGCTGCGGGTAGGGTCCCGATCAAGGCCCGGCCAAGCGACCACATCCAGCCAATCGGCATTCTTCATCCGTGTGCACGCCGCGAAAACCCAACGGCGGGACACGAATCGACCCTAAAAAGTCTCGAACATCGAAGTAAGGGCAACGCCTCCATGCGGATGAGAGGAGTTAGCCCACAAAAGAAGGAAGGTCAAAAATCATGCCTCTCATTCAACTGCTGGAAGTTCTGATCGTGGTGGGTATCCTCCTGTGGCTGGTGAATCGCTTCATTCCCATGCAGGGAACCATCAAGTCCATTCTCAACGGCGTCGTGATCATTGCCGTGGTTCTGTGGCTCCTCAATGTCTTTGGACTGTTTCACTCCCTTTCCGGTCTTCACGTTGGAACGTAAAGGAAATTAGTCAAAAGGCTGAACGCACCCACACCAGATCGATAACGCAACATGGCAGACATCTGCCTTAAGAAGGAGATACTTTGAAGACTAAGTTGTGGTTAGCAGTCGGAATCACCCTCAGCATGAGCGCATTCGCACAAACGGATCGTCAAACAACCGTAGTCGTCGAGCCTATAAGTCCCACACCGATATTTCGAGTAACCGTAGTAAGCCGCAATGTTCAGGCCGTTGACTACGAGCATCGCAGCGGAGCCTCCAAGCTCGACTTCGCGGGCACGGACTTGATGCCTTCAGCGGACGGCGTAGCCAAGGTGAACAGCAAGCGGGGATCCATTGAGATCGACGCGGAATTTGGCAACCTGCAGGCACCAACGACATTCGGCAATGAGTATCTGACCTACGTTTTGTGGGCGATATCTCCCGAAGGCCGGGCGGTGAACCTGGGCGAAGTGCTGGTCGGCGACAACCATCGCAGCAAGCTGCGCGTGACCACCGACCTGCAAGCTTTCGCTCTGATCGTGACCGCGGAACCTTATTATGCGGTGCGCCAGCCGAGCAACGCGGTTGTGCTTGAGAATGTAGTTCGCGAGAGCACCAAGGGAACCACCGAGGCGGTAAATGCGAAGTACGAACTGACGGAGCGCGGCGGCTACATTCCGACCGGCTACAAGTTCGATCCCGTGGTTCTGAATGCCCGCTTGCCGTTGGAATTCTTCGAGGCGCGCAATGCACTGCGCATCGCGCAATCCGAGGGAGCCGAGCAGTACGCCAGCGCCAGCTATCAGCATGCTGTCCAGTTAATGAACAATGCCGATGAATATGCCACCAGCAGACACATCGACAGCAAGCCGCTGATCGCGGTTTCTCGCGAGGCAGTGCAGACGGCCGAAGATGCCCGCGCCATCGCAGTCAAGAAACTGGACGAGATCCGCCTAGCCAACGAACGTCTGGCGTCCAGTGACGCCCAGGCGCAATCGCAGGCGCGCGCCGATAGCGCGATTCGGCAGAAAGATCAAGCCCAGTCTGATGCGGCGATCGCTCTAGCGGCTAAGGCTCAGGCAGACTCTGACGCGGCCAAGGCCCGCGCCGACGCTGCCGCAGCACAAACTGCAACCGCGCAGGCTCAGTCCGATATGGCGGCCAGCGAGGCTACGTCAGCTAATGCACTCTCTGCCGCCCAGGCTGATGCCGAGCAGTCTCGTCTAGCGGCACAGCAGGCCCTGGCAAGCGCACAACAAGCGGAAACCGACAAAGCGGCCATGCGCACGCGCTTGTCCATACAGCTGAATGCCATTCTTCAGACTCGCGATAGCGCGCGCGGACTCATCGTCAGCATGTCCGATGTTCTGTTTGACACCGGAAAATACTCGTTGAAGCCGGGTGCACGGGAGAAACTGGCGAAAGTCGCCGGCATTCTGCTCGCCTATCCTGGACTCGACATTGCAGTCGGCGGCTACACGGACAATGTGGGCGGCGATGCTATGAATCAAACATTGTCTGAGAATCGTGCTGGATCGGTTCGCGATTACCTGGTGCAAGAAGGCGTCGCGACGAATTCGGTTTCAGCCACAGGTTTCGGCAACACTTTGCCGGTAGCCTCAAACGACAACGCCTCCGGCCGGCAGCAGAATCGGAGAGTTGAACTTCTCGTGTCCGGCGAAGCCATCGGCACCCCGGTCAACGCGACCACAGGAAGCTTGCGGTAAAGCAAGCGTACGCAACGACTATTAACGGAGGCAACACTTATGAATCTAGTTGGATTTATCAGCACAGCAGTTTTGTCTTTGACCCTCGTAGCCGCGGCTCCGGCGTTCGCCCAGCAGGAGGACCACGGCCAGCAGGAGGAACAGAAAGCCAAGCCTGCTCAGGACGAGAAAAAAGCGCAACCAGAGAAAACCACAAAGCAAGAGGAAAAACCAGCGGCGCAGCAGGAGAAGGGCGCCAAGCCAGAAGAGAAGAACGCAAAGCAAGAGGAAAAGAACGCGAAGCCGGCTGAGAAGAATGCGGAGCAGGAACAGCACGCCGCTGGTAACGGTGGTGGCCGTATTCCCGCAGACAAATTCAAGGCCAATTTTGGACAACAACATTCGTTCCGTGTCACCCAAGCCGACTACAGCAATCACCGCTTCCAATACGGCGGCTATTCGTTCGGATTCGTTGACCCGTGGCCCAGCAACTGGCTCTACACGCAAAACGTTTATGTCATCGAAATCGACGGCGTGTATTACCTGTGCAACGCATCGTACCCTGGCGTTAACCTTGTGCTCAGCTTCACGCTGTAACTGCCAGTTCTTAAGGTCGCAATCAGCTTAACGACTTGTCGGCGCGGGCCCATCACTTGGGCTCGCGCCACTTTTTTGTCAGACCAGCGAAGTGTCGTCTCGGGAGAAATCGTGCTGCACCTTGAAAAGATCAAAATGGGAAAAATCACGCAAAGTGATCAGTAGTGCACAGTCTTGGCCGTGCCATCGTGGAATCCTTGCATCGACGCGTCGCCGTTCGATCCACGCAGCCCGCAGCAGCAAGGTAGGACCGGGCAACCGAAGGATGATCTGGCAAGGTGATTCAAAATGCGCAAAATCCGTTTGTTATTTCTAGCCTTTCTGATACTGGCCATACCGGCCGCCTCGTTCGCACAGTTCGGCGTGTCGATCACGATCGCTCCGCCCGCGCTGCCTGTGTACACGCAACCCATGCTCCCCGCGGACGGTTATATGTGGACGCCCGGCTACTGGGCTTATGGCGATGAAGGCTATTTCTGGGTGCCGGGTACGTGGGTGATGGCTCCCGAAGTCGGCTATCTCTGGACTCCCGGTTATTGGGGATGGAGCGGCAACTCTTACGCTTGGAATGAAGGCTACTGGGGCCAGAACGTCGGCTTCTATGGCGGCGTCAACTATGGCTTCGGTTATGGTGGTGTCGGCTATCAGGGCGGATATTGGAACAACGGGGCCTTCAGTTACAACACCACAGTCAACAACGTGAACGTCACGAACATCCACAATGTCTATAACAAGACCGTAATTAACGAAACTACGGTGAACCATGTCAGCTATAACGGCGGCGAGGGTGGAATTACCGCTCGACCGACCGCTGCAGAAGAGACCGCCTCGCACGAGCAGCATAGAGCGCCAACGGCGCTGCAAACCCAGCATGTGCACGCTGCCAGCACCAACCACGCGCTCCTGGCGTCCGTAAATCAGGGACGGCCGGCCATCGCTGCAACCGCGAAACCTGCGGAGTTTAGCGGCTCCGGAGTAGTGGCGGCCAAAGAGGCGGGAGCCCCTTACAAGGCACCCGCGAATAAGGCCGTTGAGAATAAGGCAGCTGAGAATAAGGCCACTGAAAACAAGGCGGCTGAGAATAAGGCAGCCGAGAACAAGGCCACCGAAAACAAGGCGGCTGAGAATAAGGCAGCCGAGAACAAGGCCACTGAGAACAAGGCGGCTGAGAATAGGGCAGCCGAGAACAAGGCCACCGAAAACAAGGCGGCTGAGAATAAGGCCACCGAGAACAAGGCGGCTGAGAATAAGGCGGCCGAGAACAAGGCCACTGAAAACAAGGCGGCTGAGAATAAGGCGGCCGAGAACAAGGCCACTGAAAACAAGGCGGCTGAGAATAAGGCAGCGGCTACTCGCTCGAATGAGAACAAGGCAGCCGCGAATAAAGCGGCCGCTACTCGTACGAATGAAAACAAGGCAGCCGCGAATAAAGCAGCGGCTACTCGCTCGAATGAGAACAAGGCAGCCGCGAATAAAGCAGCCGCTACTCGCTCGAATGAGAACAAGGCAGCTCACGCGCAACCGGCGGCTCATGCTCAACCTGCGACTCACGCGCAACCTGCGGCTCGTCAACAGGCTGCACCTCGCCCGGAGAGCGCTCCTCGTCCGGCGACTGCGGCTCGTGCGCAGCCTGCCCCTCATCCACAGGCTGCGGCTCCTCGTCCGGAGAAAGCAGCGCCGGCTGAGAAGGCAACCCGCGCCCCTGCTGGCAAAGAAGAACCTCGTAATTAGCGGATTGACTGCGACGTATTGCGTGAGGCTGTTCGATCTGTAAAAGAGGTATAAACGTCGACTGACTCTTACATCGGTGCGGGTCCGTCCATCTGGGCCCGCGCCGTTTTTCTTGGCGATATGCGACCGACGTGATGTCGCGGCGTGGAGATGCAATCCACCGATCCACCGATCTGCCGCTATCGTCGCCCGCACTCCGAACGAGGGGCGGCAAGACCGCTCTTTTGGACCCCTTCTTCCTCCTCACTTTGAGCAGTTTTGACCAGTAAGAAAGCGGGGAAACTACTATAAGAAAAGATGTTCTCCCCTCAATGTTGGATTCCCGGTTGAGAAAACCGAGGAGTGGGGAGGCGCGCTGGAATGGGACGGAATCAAAGCCGCTCTTTCGGGAGCGACATTGGAACGTCGTCTCAGTGCGAGGAAAAGGAGTGAAGTATGATCGGAACTATATTGATCGTGATTTTGATCTTAGCGCTTTTTGGTGCATTGCCACGGTGGGGATATAGCCGGGACTGGGGTTATGCTCCGACCGGAGGGTTGGGGCTGATCCTCGTGATCGTTGTCATTCTCCTGGTTATCGGCCGGATTTAAAACATGTATCATCGGCCAGCACAGCCAGGCGCCGGGGCCAGGGGTTGGCGCCTGCTTTCTTTCCGTGCGTTGGCGCTTGCTCTCGTCGTGCTCATGTGCAGCGGCGGTTCGTTCGCTTACTCTGTTCTGACGCACGAGGAAATCGTCGACCTGCTCTGGACCGACGAGATCCGGCCTCTACTGCTAAAGCGATATCCCGGGCTCTCGGAAGATCAGATCAAGGAGGCGCATGCCTACGCCTACGGGGGCGCCGTTATCCAGGATCTGGGTTATTACCCATTCGGCAGCAAAGATTTCAGCAACTTGGTGCATTACGTTCGCAGCGGAGATTTCGTTCGCGAGCTGCTGCTCGAAAGCCAGACTGCCGACGATTACGCCTTCGCTCTGGGCGCACTGGCGCACTATGCGTCGGATATTACCGGGCACGGGATGGCAGTGAATGAGGCGGTGGCCATCGAATATCCGAAGTTGCGAGCGAAGTTCGGCAAGTCGGTCACGTATGCGGAGGGCAGGACGGCACATTTGAAAACCGAGTTCGGCTTCGACATGCTGCAGGTGGCGAAGAACCGCTACGCATCGCAGCAATACCACGATTTCATCGGGTTTCAAGTGTCGAAGCCCCTGCTGGAGCGGGCCTTCCCCGCGGTATACGGATTGGAGTTGAAAGATGTGCTTGCGCATGAGGATCTCGCCATTGGCTCCTATCGTTTCTCCGTCAGCCGGCTGATTCCGGAGATGACCCAGGTCGCGCTCCAGACCCATCAGAAAGACCTGATGCGCGAGCGGCCCGACTTCGCGAAAAAGGAGTTCCTGTACCGGCTTTCGCGCTCCGACTATGAAAAAGAATGGGGGAAGGACTACACCAAGCCTGGACTCGGAACCCGGATGCTCTCAACCCTCTTGCGCTACATGCCCAAAATCGGTCCTTTCAAGGGGCTGGGCTTCAAGAATCCGACTCCGCAGACCGAGGATCTGTATTTCAAAAGCATCAACTTGACCGTCGATCAATACCGGGCCTTCCTCCACGCCGTGGGCGCTGACTCGGTCCTTCTTCCCAATTGCGATCTTGATAGTGGCCAAGCGACCAAGGCAGCGGAATACTCGCTCGCGGACGACACTTATGCAAAGCTGCTGGGGCAGTTATCGAGCCGCAAATTCGATGGAATGACTCCGGAGCTGCGCGCCAACATCCTGCAGTTTTATTCCGACCTCTCGGCGCCGATCGAGACGAAGAAGGACCAGGTTCGCTGGCAAGGCGTGCGGACTGCGCTGGATGAGTTGAAATCTGCGACGCCGGCGCCGACGGTGGCGGGCAACGCTGGACAGTGATCCGCCGCGCGAGCAGACTTACGGGCGGTTATCGTTTGCCGTTTTCTTTCTCGACAGCCTCGGCTGCGGAAAGCTTCCGATCCCGATGTGGCTCGGTGCGCGGGGCACCGGTATGCAGCTCGCAAACTTCTCCAATCGCTGCGCCACAAGTATTACAGGGCACGGATAATATCTGTTTCGGGGTGAGTTCTCTGGTCTTCACTACTTCATAATGCAACGTCCACAGCAGGGAAAATGGTCAATATTGATCATTCTCAAGACCTTGCCGAAGCGACGGGATTCATTTTTTGTGTCCGGTGGAGCTTTTTTCCAATTGTGAGCAAAAGTGAACATCTTCGGTGATTTCGATTCTGGCAAAATATCCGGGAGTGTAGCTCCACTTTGAGAGAAGTCATTGATGGCATCACCAATCACATTCGCCAGAAAAAAGCGCGACTTCGACCCAAAGAGCTTCCTTGCCACTATCGGCGCGGGTAGAAAGGTCGTGGCTTTTCCCAAGAAAGAAACAGTGTTCACGCAGGGAGATGCGGCTGACTCCGTCTTCTACATCCAGGAAGGCAAGATTCGGCTCACGGTCGTATCCAAGATTGGCAAGGAAGCAACCCTGGGCATATTGAATCGGGGAGAGTTTTTCGGAGAAGGCGGCCTAGCGGGACAGCCGTTGCGCATGGGGTCCGCAACCGCCCTGACGGACTGCGAACTTTTACGCATCGAGAAGAAAGCGATGATGGAAGCGCTGCATCGGGAACACGAATTTTCCGACATGTTCGTGGCCTATTTGCTGGCACGGAACATCCGCTATGAAGAGGATTTAGTCGACCAGCTCTTCAATTCCAGCGAAAAAAGACTCGCTCGGATTCTGCTCTTGCTGGCTCATTTCGGCAAGGAGAGCGTACCCGAGACGGTAATTCCGAAGATCAGTCAGGAGACGCTTGCCGAGATGATCGGCACCACCCGGTCGCGGGTCAGCTTCTTCATGAACAGGTTCAGAAAGCTGGGCTTCGTCGACTATGGCGAGGGTGGACTGCAAGTCCATAGTTCACTTCTAAATATCGTTCTCCACGACTAATTTCGGCCACAGATCCCACCAGCCAAGTTATCCCGCAGCCAGCAGCAGATCAGGCCTCTGCAGGATCTAATCCGGAAAGCGGAGCTATTTTCATCGCAACCAGAACCTCCAGCAACGTGGCGGTGTTACGGACGCTTCCGGAGATGGTGATGAGAGCTTCTGAGACGAGGGGGTGCTGCGCCGCCAGCGAGTCAAGACGGTCACTCACATTGTAGAGTTGCTGAACTTCGTGCAGGATCGCATTCGAATGCATGTGGGTACGCGGCTTTCCTGAAAGCCTAAGGAGAGAAGAACTTCAGATGGGCTGACTTAGTTCAGGGAACCTGAAAGAGGAGAAGGTGTCAACCACCTCAATTACATTGTATCATGCCGGGAAGTCTCAGTCTGAAATGCTGGCCGGGGCCATTCACACTTACTTTCGGGAGGTCAGACTCTGACGATATCTTATTCCGCGGGATCTTTCTGACGCGTGGCCTTTACCCCCGACAGGATCCCAACGCCTAAGAGCACGATCGCGCCCACGGCAATCCAGTGCGCGGGCATATGCACGAGGTGCGCGGCGTAAACCAGTCCGCCGATCAAGATCGCAAATCCAATCGCGTAAATTCCGAACGACATGGCCTCTCCTTGTCGAGTCCGCCGGGGCGGTTTGTGCCTGGGAACTCGACTTACTCCCTTTAACGGAGAGCAACCGGAATGCGGCTGCCCTCCGTCGTCTGGCACGTATCGACTCCGCAGCCCTATTGTGCTGAGCTGGCTTTCTGGTTCTTAACCTGCAAATCGTTCACCACTTGCAGAACGTTGGGCACTCCACTGGCGACGTTCTCGGCGAGGGCCCGCTTGTTTTCCGAGTTCACTTCTCCAGTCAGCGTGACTACGGCACTTTTCACTTCGTATTTCACGCGATCGTGCAGCTTGTTCTGGATCAGCGCCGCGTCCAGATTCTGTTCAATGCCTTTGTCCAGATCGGAGTTCACGGCCTTGGCGTCTTTCTCTCCGCCCACGGGAATCACGGCAATCTGATTCGCCACAACCTGCGCGCCGGCGAGGGACTTTGCCACCGATTCGGCTTGCGCCTTCTCGTTGTCGCTGGCAACTTGTCCGCTGAGGGTCACGATGCCCTTGTCACGATCCTGGCTGACGGAAACGTTCTTCAGGCCTGCTTGATCGAGCGATTTACGAATGCTGTCGGAAACATCAGGCGACTTGGTGGGGGCGGCTGTGCAGCCCACCATGATCCCAATTGCGAGCAACATAAGAAACAATTTGAGCATTTTCATATTCTTCCTTTGATCGGATACAGGTTGATCGGATACAGGCTGAATCCGGGAAAATGAGCGACTCTTGCTGGTCGAGACAACCTCTAGATTCGATCATTTGTTTCAGGAAAGCTGAGCACAATCGCTCACTTTTGTGAGGAAGCCCGTCGTGACCGCGTCTGCCGAATACCCCGGCGCTAATTTAGAAAAAGATCAATTCTGACCAGTCATCCAAGGCCGAAACGTTCGATACTGGCCACTCACAAGGTTCTGACGACGGAGGAAACTCCGCGAACGAAGTTGGATCTGTGGTCATTCTTGATCGGTGGAGGTTTCGATGAATCTGCATCTGCTGGATACGAACCTGATTGTGCTCATCGCCGTGGCGATTCTGATCGTCGCAGTGTTGGCTTGGCTGTATGTGCGAAAACGCAGGAATACTACCGCAGACCTGCGCAAGAAGTTTGGGCCCGAGTACGATCGCGCGGTGCTCGTACATGGGGCAGGACGAAAAGCGGAATCGAAGTTAGAGGATCGCGAGAAGCGAATGGAGAAGCTCAGTATTCGCGATCTTGATCCGATGGAACACGACCGTTTTTTGAAACGGTGGGAGTCGGTACAGTCTCGGTTTGTCGATTCGCCAAAGGGGGCGGTCACGGAAGCCGACGACCTGGTGTCCTCTGTAATGAAAGCTCGTGGCTATCCCGTATCCGATTTCGATCAACGCGCCGCCGACATTTCCGTCGACCATCCCCGAGTGGTGGAGAACTACCGCTCCGCGCATGAGATTGCGCTGCGGGTTGGGAAAGACCAGGCAAGCACGGAAGAGCTGAGAACAGCGATGATTCATTACCGCTCTCTATTTGAGGAACTGGTGCAGGTGCCGGCGAGTGCTGAAAGAAAAGAAGTAGCGTAATAGCGCCGGCGGCGACCTCTGTTCCGGCAATCGAGCGCAGACACAATCGGAGCTTATTACAAGAAGACAGGAGAAAAGCATGAAACCAAGCACGCAAGACCAGACCGAGGGCAAGATCCACGAAGTGAAGGGGAAGGTTAAGGAAACGGTCGGAAAAGCGACGAACAACCCCGATTTGGAAGTCTCAGGGGAAGCGGAAAAAAATGCCGGCAAAGTTCAAAAGTGGATCGGCCGCGCCGAAAAGGCTGTCGGAGAATAAAGACGTATCAACCCTGGCTCGCAAGATATACGGGAGGAGTCCATGTCACAGACCGTAGTGGAAAAAACAGCGCAACACATCGCGGAAACAGCTCAGCAGGCTTCTCGTGCAAGCTCCGCGGTTGCCGATGCAATCGAGGATGGGGTAAGAGTCGTGAGGCGCACGGTGAAGCAAAGCGGCGATGCTGCCGATGAATTGCTGGACGATACAACTCAGCGCATCCAGCAACACCCAGCGCTAACCATTGCAACTGCGCTAGCGGTGGGCTTCGCCGCGGGAACCTTGGTCGGCTGGATGCTGAAACGAAGGTAGAGCCGAATACTGAAACCGGGAGAGATCCAGTAAAAGGCGCCTCATGGGCTAAGTTAGCCCATCTGGATTCACTTTTACATTAGGTGTGATTGAGCAAGGAGAATCTCGATATGAAGATGCGCTGGTTTGTTTTCTTGCTGCTGGCATACGGCAGCCTGGCAGCGCTATCAACGCTGGCCAGCGCGCAATTGCTGGTCAATTCGGGAGGCTCCTCCAGCAGCAGCACCGGCGTGTTAGTAAGTACGGCGAACCCGCCGCCGGATCTAAGATACATGCGTCCGACGCAGACAACGAAGCTCCACAACTACCTCTTCGACGCGTTCGGCCCATATCCCATCGTCGGCGCTGGACTTACTGCAGGCGTTAACCAGGCGTACAAGACGCCTCCGGAATGGGGCCAAGGCGTGGAGAGTTATGGCAAGCGATTCGGGTCCGACTTCGGCATCTTTGCGATAAGCACCACGACCCGCTATGCGCTTTCGGAAGCCTTTCACGAAGACTCGTTGTATTACCGCTGTGAATGCAAAGGTGTGTTTCGGCGGATGAGCCATGCCGTCATTTCGACCCTTACGGCACGCCGCGGCGACGATGGCCATCGTGTCTTTTCGTTTCCTGCTTTGGTCGCTCCGTATGCCGGCTCCATGACGGCCGTCTATGGCTGGTATCCCGGCCGCTACAACTACAAGGACGCATTCCGGATGGGCAACTACAGCCTGCTGGTGTATGTAGGCGCAAACATCGGCCTGGAGTTTTTCTATAGCGGCCCACATTCGTTGCTTTCTCGCATGCACCTCAACAATACGCACGGGGCGCCCAATGCGGGCTCAAATCCGTGATCGACCGGAAACCCAGGGCGGCCGTAGGCATGGACCCTCCACCGCCAGGGTGGCAGACCTCATTTATGTCCCCCATGGTGAACTCCTTCATGGGCCCGCTCAACAGGTTTTTCGAGTGGTTCGGCGATCTGGGCATATTTTTTTGGCGAGTCGTGCGGGCCGCGGTGACGCCGCCGTTTGAATTCCGGGAACTCTTTCGACAACTTGACGAGATCGGATCCATGTCCTTGCCGCTGGTGGCTTTGGCTGGCGCCGCCACCGGGGTTGTACTTTCTTTGGAAGCTCGTTACAGCCTGACCCGATTCGGGGCCAAGTCGCTGCTTCCTGCCGCTATCGTGTTTTCCGTTATCCACGAGACCGGCCCGATCATTACCGGCCTGGTGGTAAGTGGCCGAGTAGGCGCCGGCATTGGCGCGGAGTTAGCGTCGATGAAAGTGACCGAGCAGATCGACGCCATCGAGGCATCCGCGGTAAACCCTTATAAGCTACTGGCGGCGCCCCGCATCCTGGCTTGCATCCTGATGCTGCCTCTCCTGACTCTCGCTGCCGACTTATGCGGATTGATCATGGGCTGGGTTGCGCAGGCTCTGGTTGAGCCGCTGTCGTTACATCAGTTCATTAGTAACGGCTTTAACGGCGCCGATTTTAACGATTTTTTGCCACCTACGTTTAAGACCATGGTGTTTGGCCTGATCATTGGGCTGATTGCGTGTTTTCAGGGAATGCGGACACAGGGAGGCGCGGCGGGCGTGGGCCGTGCGGCCACGAGCTCGGTCGTGTTGTCGTCGCTGTTCGTAATTTTGGCCGACGTCGTACTGGTGAAACTCATTCTCATATTTTTCCCATGAACATTTTCGCGTGACCATGGACTAATCGGCTCGTTGAAACACCTATGGACACCATCGATCAAGTTGCGGTGAAGCGAGGGGAAACCGAGAAAGACGGTGGTGCGCCAGCTATCGCCGTCGAGGACTTGCATAAGTCCTTCGGAAGTCAAAAGGTTTTGAACGGGATTAGTCTGACCGTGAGCCGCGGCGAGACCCTGGCGGTCCTGGGGCGAAGTGGAACCGGCAAGAGCGTGTTGCTGAGGCTCATCATCGGCCTGGAAAAGCCCGACTCGGGGTCGGTTCGCATCCACGGTCAAGACATCGCTGGCCTGGCTCTCGACCAGATGGGCGAAATCAGGAAGAAGATGGGTTTTCTCTTTCAGCACGCCGCGCTTTACGATTCGCTGACCGTCGAGCGGAACGTGGCGTTTCCGCTGCAGCACCATAAGAAGACGATGTCGAAGTCTGAACAGAGTGACCGGGTGAGGCAACTGCTGGCGGAAGTGGGCATGGAAGGCGACCTGGAGAAGATGCCTTCGGATATCTCGGGAGGCATGCAGAAACGAGTAGGGCTGGCGCGGGCGCTGGCTTTGGAACCGGATATTCTGCTGCTCGACGAGCCCACCGCCGGGCTCGATCCCATCAGCGCCGGGGAGATCGATGACTTGGTTCTCAAACTCCAGGCGGAACATCACATGGCATCGATCGTGGTGACTCACGATCTGCACAGCGCAAAGACGATTGCCAACCGTCTGGCCCTGATCAATGAGGGAGATGTGGTGATCGAAGGCAACTTTGAAGAACTTCAAGGAAGCGACATCGAGTTTGTCAGGGAATTTCTAAGGCATTCGTAGGAGGACCTATGTCGAGAGCGGCGCGGTTGGGAGCTTTTATCGTTGCGACACTGGCAATTCTGGTGGCCGGTGTCTTCATCATCGGGAGCAAGCAGTATCTTTTCAGCTCCACCTACCAATTGAAGGCGCAATTCGACAATGTCGTTGGCTTGGATGCGGGAGCCGATGTGCGGGTGGGCGGGGTTCACAGTGGAACTGTGAGCAGCATCGTGCTGCCTCACAAGCCGGGCGAGAAAGTTACCGTCGTTATGGATCTCGGCAAGTCGACGCACGAGATTATCAAGCAGGACTCGGTGGCCACCATCGAGACTGAGGGGTTGCTGGGCAACCAGTATCTGGCGATCTCGTTTGGATCCGCTGGGAAAGCGGATGTGCGGAATGGCGATACCATAGCGAGCGAAGCGCCACTCGAAATGTCAGACCTGCTCGAAAAGACGAGCGGCATTTTGGATGGCAGCCAGCAAGCCATCCAGAACGCCACTCGCGCGACGGCCAATCTACAGTCAATAAGCGCCAAGATCGATGCGGGTCAGGGAACCGCGGGAGCGCTGGTGAACGACAAACAACTCTATAACAACCTCCAACAGACGTCGGGCGCCATGCGAGACACGATGGTTCAGGCGCAAGCAGGCGTCACCGACTTCCAGGAGAATATGGAAGCCCTGAAGCACAACTTCTTCTTGCGCGGGTATTTCAAGACCCGCGGCTACGAAGATTCCGCCGAGTTGGCAAAGAATGAGATCGCACGCCTGCCGCAAGGTACGACGATAAAGGAGTTTACCTACTCAGGGAAGCAGCTTTTCGATAAGCAAGATTCGGCCAAGCTGAAGAATCAGAAATCTCTAAACGCCGGCGGCGAGTTCCTCGCGAATAATCAGTTCGGGTTTGCGGTGATCGTGGCGTCCGCTGGCATGGAAGGCGATACCGAGAAGGACTTGGTGCTCACCGAAGCCCGGGCCATGACCGTGCGCGAGTATCTGGTCGAGAACTTCGGATTCGATGACAGCCAGCTCAAGACTCTGGGGATGGGCAAGCAGGCGGACACGAATCCGGATATCGGCTGGGGTACGGTGCAGATTTTCATTTATCCAGCCGGAACCGAAATTCCGCCTAACAAGCAAACGCAGCCCGGTATCCTGTCCAAAACAACGTCCGTCCAACCGGTTCAGGCTTCGGCGGCCGCCCCACCGAAACCACAGTAGGGTGTATTGCGCCTTGTGAGTTTTAGGTTTTGCCGGGTTTTGCGGCCTTCGTGGCGAGTTCTTCCGAGAGCTTGTGGGCGTTCATGGAGTGCTCGAGCGCCTGCTTGCTGAGTTCGTGAGCGCTGAGGTGGTCTCCTTTGCCGTGAGCGACGGCGGCTGCGTGGTGGGCGTGGGCCGCAAGGTTATGGAGCTCTGCGAGTCGATTGTGCGGACTCTGTGGCATGATATCCTCCTGCCAGTCGGATGCTGTTAGCTGGGCGCGATCGGCCTTCGGCAACCCGTCTAGTCCTCGTTGCGATACTCTGCAGGGACGTCGTCCTCCGGCACCTGGCGCGTAGTCACCTCAGACACATCAGGATCGTTGGCGTTCTCCACACCCTCTACGGCATCGGCTTCGAACGCATTTCCCTGCTCCACTAATTCCTTCACGCTTTCCGAATCCGCATCGGCTACATCCGAGATTCCCTGAAGGTCGCCAGACTGCACGTCAGAATTGGGTCCAGGTTCATCCTGGTCGTGATTATCTCTTGCACGCATAATGGTAGCTCCGGTAATTGAGATGCTGTATTTGCTCTGCCGGTTGCGGACGTTTCAACCTTACCGGGGGCGGCTCAGCTCTCAATCGTTTAAAGGCCAGAGCTTTTGCCGCTGGGCAACTTCCTGGTCTCCCCGGCAACTTGCCGTCATACTCGGAACATCAAAATAGGCGCCCTTGAACTATGGCAGCGTACGAACCGGAAAACTGTTCCCTATTGCACAACGTCAGGGAGATTGCATGTGCCATCACTGACGCGGCACACGACCACCTCGCCAACGAGACGCGCCATTGGTACGAATCATCTTGGGTGCGGCTTCATCCTCATTCAAAATAGTGTGCAGAACAGCTCATTTCGGAAAGACGCCGGGGGCATATAATATCCGGCTATTCGGAGCCGAAAAAGGAGATTCCGATTGACCGCCGAAACCACTGAGCATCCCTTCATCGACCGCGACCATCAACTCACGGCTCACGGTTCGGAGCCTCAACGGCATAAGGTAATGTGGATCGTCATATGGATTCTGCTGGCGCTCGTTCTTGTGCTTGTAGTCGTGCTGGTATGGCGCCACCTCGATACCGCGAAGAAAGTTGCGCCCGCGCCGCCAAAGATCACGATTACGAGCGCGACGGCCACAAAAGGTAACATCGGCGTTTACCTCGACGCCATCGGCACGGTTACTCCGGTGTATACCGATTCGATTACCAGCCAGGTGAACGGCCTTGTCGACGCCGTGCACTTTACGGAGGGTCAACTGGTAAGCAAGGGCGATCCGCTGATTGAGATCGACTCGCGTCAATACCGCGCGAATCTCTTGCAGGCGCAAGGCGCGCTCGAGCGAGACCAGAACGTGCTTGCCCAGGCACAGATGGACTTGGAGCGCTACCGTGAAGCGTCGGCGCGCAACGCGATTGCAAAGCAAATTCTGGATGACCAGGGAAAGCTCGTTTTGCAGGACGAGGGCACAGTAAAGAACGATCAGGGAACGGTGCAATTTGACCAGGTGCAGGTTGACTACTGCCATATCACTGCTCCCATTGCCGGCCGCGTCGGTTTACGGCTGGTGGATCCGGGCAATGTGGTGCAGTCTTCTGGGAGCGCAACTCTGGCCGTCATCACGCAGTTGACGCCCATCACTGTAATTTTCACCATCCCAGAAGACAGTCTGGGCCCGGTTGCAGCTCAACTGCGCAAGAAGGCTAAGCTCACCGTCGATGCCTTTGAACGCACAGCGCAGACGAAGATTGCCAGCGGGAAGCTGCTGACGCTCGACAACCAGATTGACACCACGACGGGAACAGTCAAAGCGCGGGCCGTCTTCGACAATAAGAATGATGCGCTCTTCCCCAACCAGTTTGTGAACGCGCGGCTGCTGGTGAATACGTTGCAGGGGGTGACGCTGATTCCGGCATCTGCCATTCAGCAAAATGGCCAGGCGTCGTTCGTATATGTGATTCAGAACAATGTCGCTTTCATGCGCAGCGTAAAGCTGGGAGTTACAGACGGCGGACTGACTCAGGTTGACGGCATCAATCCCGGAGACGTTGTCGCCAACAGCAGCTTCGATAAGTTACAGGATAAGACCGCGGTTGTTATTGCGAACAAAGCTTCGAATAGCCCTTCGACTAAGTCGTCCTCAGCCAGCACGGGTGGGAGCAGCGCCCCGTGAGTCCATCTCGTCCGTTTATCTTGCGGCCGGTTGCGACCTCTTTGCTGATGGCCGCCATCCTCTTGGTCGGCCTTGTCGGCTATACCCAACTGCCGGTCTCGGCTTTGCCCGAAGTCGACTATCCGACCATTCAGGTGCTCACGTTTTATCCCGGAGCCAGCCCGACGGTGATGGCGACGACGGTGACGGCGCCGCTGGAGCGCCAATTCGGCCAACTGCAGGGTTTGAGCCAGATGACCTCCACCAGCTCCGGCGGCACTTCCGTCATTGTGCTGCAGTTCAACCTCAGTCTGAATATTGACGTAGCTGAAGAAGAAGTGCAGTCTGCCATCAACGCGTCGCAGAGTTTGTTGCCATCCATCCTGCCCTCGCCGCCGATCTACAGTAAGACGAATCCCGCCGATGCGCCTGTACTTACTTTGGCCATCACCTCAAGCTCCATTCCGCTATCTCAGGTCGAAGATCTGGTGGATACGCGCCTCGCTCCTAAGATCTCGCAGCTCAATGGCGTCGGCCTGGTAACTATCAGCGGCGGCCAAAAGCCCGCAGTCCGGATTCAAGCCAACCCCACGGCCCTGTCATCCTACGGTATTAATTTGGAAGACCTGCGCGCGGCGCTGACCCAGGCGAGTGTCAACGCCGCTAAAGGAAACTTCGACGGGCCGCGCCAGGATTACCAGATCGACGCCAACGACCAACTGGTGACCAGCGACGACTATCGCAAGGTTGTCATTGCCTACCGCAACGGCGCGCCCGTGATGCTGCCCGACGTGGCCAACGTCGTAAATGGCATCGAGAACAATAATCAGGCAGCTTGGATGAACCAGACACCGGCGGTCATCCTGAATGTGCAACGCCAGCCCGGGGCCAACACCATCAGCGTGGTCAAGAGCATCAAGCAACTCCTGCCGCAACTGGAGGCGAATCTTCCCACGGGCATTCAGGTAACTACGCTCACCGATCTTACGACCGCCATCGAAGCCTCGGTTTCCGACGTTGAGTTTGAATTGCTGTTGACGGTCGGACTCGTCGTGCTGGTCATTTTTCTCTTTTTGCGCAGTCTCTACGCCACGATTATCCCGAGCGTGGCTGTGCCGCTTTCACTTATCGGGACTTTTGCGGCGATGTACATCCTGGGTTACAGCCTGGATAACTTGTCGCTGATGGCACTTACTATCTCCACCGGTTTCGTGGTAGACGATGCCATTGTGATGATCGAGAACATCGCGCGCTACATTGAAGCGGGCGATCCTCCCATGGAAGCGGCGCTGAAGGGCGCCGAGCAAATTGGCTTCACCATTCTCTCGCTGACCGTGTCACTCATTGCCGTGCTGATTCCGCTGTTATTCATGGGCGACGTGGTTGGACGCTTATTCCGCGAATTTGCTGTCACCCTCGCCGTCACCATCGTCGTGTCAGCAGTGGTCTCCCTGACTCTCACTCCGATGATGAGTGCGCGAATTTTGCGGCGCCAGCCAAAAGAGCAGCAGGGGCGCATCTATCGAGTTACGGAGCGCGCTTTCGAGGGGATGATCGCCTTCTATGGGAGGACGCTGAAGTTTGTCCTGCGCTTCCAGACGATTACGCTGCTGGTCGCGGTGTCCACGCTGCTGCTTACGGTTTTCCTTTACATCATCATTCCCAAAGGATTTTTCCCGGTGCAGGACACCGGCGTCATCCAGGGCATTTCGCAGGCTCCGCAGACCATTGGCTCGAAGGCCATGGCAGCGAAGCAGCAGGAGTTGGCCAAGATAGTTCTGGCCGACCCAGCCGTCGAGAGCCTCTCGTCGTTTATCGGCGCGGATGGCACGAATACAACCATCAATAGCGGCAGGATGTCGATCAACTTGAAGCCACTCGACCAGCGCAAGATGAGTGCGTCCGACGTCATCCGCCGCCTCAACTCAAAACTCGACCAGGTGCAGGGAATTCAGTTGTTCATGCAACCGGTGCAGAACATTACGGTCGATGACCGGGTAAGCCGCACGCAATACCAGTACACGCTCGAAGACCCCGACGCCAACGAACTCAACGACTGGACTAACCGGTTCGTCGGGCAGCTGAAGCAATTGCCCGAACTGGAAGATGTTGCCACCGATCAACAAACGGGAGGGCTGGCCGTATCTCTGGTGATTGACCGCGTTACAGCTTCGCGGCTCGGCATCGCGCCGACAACCATCGATAACACACTGTATGACGCCTTTGGTCAGCGGCAGATCAGCACGATGTATACGCAGGTGAATCAGTACCACGTCGTTCTCGAAAGTCAACCGCAGTTTCAACTCGATCCCAACAAACTGAACCATCTCTACATCCAGTCGAACGCGTCTTCCGGCGCAAGCGGTACGGGGGCCTCTTCCTCATTCGCGTCCTCCGGATCGTCCTCCGCCGGATCGAATGCGCTGACCAGTTCAGCGCAGTACACTCCGGCGGCAAACAGCCTTGCGCCTCCACTGAATGCGCTTTCGCCGAGCGCCTCTTCGCCGTCGAGCACGGGAGCCAACTCTGCCGGCTCCACGAGTTCGGCCATCAGCAAAGCCGTGCCGTTCAGCGCCTTCGCACACTTTGAGAACACAACCGAGGCGCTCTCCATTAACCACCAGGGTCAATTTCCGGCCATCACGGTATCGTTCAATCTCGCGCCCAACGCCGCGCTGGGCGAGGCGATCACGGCGGTCGATAAAGTGCAGGAAGACATGCACATGCCTCCCAGCCTGCAGGCCGGGTTTCAGGGCACGGCAGAATCGTTCACCGCTTCGCTGGCCAATGAGCCGCTGCTCATTCTGGCCGCGCTGGTCACGGTGTACATCGTGCTTGGCGTTTTGTACGAGAGTTTTATCCACCCGATTACGATTCTGTCCACGCTGCCGTCGGCAGGCGTTGGCGCTTTCCTCGCGCTGCTTCTCTTTCACCAGGATTTAAGCGTGGTGGCGATCATCGGAATAGTCCTGCTGATCGGCATCGTGAAAAAGAACGGCATTATGATGGTCGACTTCGCGCTGGAAGGCGAGCGCAAGCACGGCAAGAACGCGACGGATGCAATTTACGATGCCTGCCTGCTCCGCTTCCGCCCCATCATGATGACCACCATGGCCGCGCTGCTGGCGGGGTTGCCGCTGGCGCTCGGAACGGGGTTTGGTTCCGAATTGCGCCGGCCGCTGGGCATCGCCATGGTAGGCGGACTGCTGCTGAGCCAGGTGCTCACGCTTTACACCACGCCCGTCATCTACATCTTCTTTGACAATCTGGCGCACCGCTTTGGGCACAAATCGACTGAACCGGAAACCGGAGGCGCGGAACTGGCAGGGCCCGCATGAACATCTCCGAGCCCTTTATTCGGCGGCCTGTGGCCACGACGCTGCTCACGGTGGCGATTGCCCTGGTCGGGGCGATTGCGTTTGAAGTGCTGCCGGTGGCGCCATTGCCGGAGGTCGACTTCCCCACTATTTCTGTCGGGGCAGGCTTGCCCGGAGCCAGCGCCGACATTATGGCATCGTCCGTCGCGACTCCACTGGAGCGGCAGTTGGGTCATATCGCGGGAGTGACGGAGATGACTTCCTCCAGCACGCTCGGAAGCACCTCGATCACTATTCAGTTTGACCTGAGCCGCGATATCGATGGCGCGGCGCGCGATGTGGAGGCTGCCATCAATGCGGCGCGAAGTTATCTGCCCGCCAACCTGCCGGGCAATCCGACCTATCGCAAGGTCAATCCCGCCGACTCGCCGATCATGATTCTCGGCCTGACCTCCGATAAATATGGTCCCGACAAAATCTATGACGAAGCCTCTACCGTCCTCGCGCAAAAGTTGTCGCAGATAGAGGGTGTAGGGCAGGTTTCGGTCGGAGGTGGCGCGCTGCCGTCCGTGCGTGTGGATGCAAATCCCACGCAATTGGCCGGCTATGGACTTACATTGGCGAATTTGCAGTCCGTGCTGAGCCTGCAGAACTCCGACCTGGCAAAGGGCCAGATCACGGATGGCACGGTAACCGCGGACATTCTTGCCAACGACCAGATCTCGTTCGCCGCCGACTACAAGCCAATCGTCGTCGGCTACAAGAACGGCGCGGCCATCCGCTTGTCCGATGTCGCTGAAGTAACGGACTCGGTCGCCAACGTCCGCGCCGCTGGCTATTTGAACGGCAAGCGCTCGATTACGGTCATCATCTTCCGCCAGCCCGGCGCGAACATCATTGAGACGGTCGATCGCGTCCGCGCGCAACTTCCGTCGATCAAGGCGACGATTCCGCTCGGCATCGATATCACCGTCGTTCTGGACCGCACCACCACCATTCGCGCCTCGGTCAGCGACGTCGAAAGAACGCTGCTCATTTCCATCGGACTGGTCATCGTCGTGGTGTTTGTCTTTCTGCGCAATGGCCGCGCCACGCTCATTCCCGCGGTCGCGGTGCCAGTCTCGCTGGTTGGCACGTTCGCCGTGATGTATCTGTTCGGATACACCCTCGACAACCTTTCACTGATGGCCATGACCATTGCCACGGGATTTGTGGTCGACGATGCCATCGTGGTAATGGAGAACATCGCGCGCCATCTGGAAAACGGCATGGCGCCCTTTGCCGCGGCGCTGAAGGGCGCGCAGGAAATCGGCTTCACCGTTTTCACCATCAGCATTTCTCTCATTGCCGTCTTTATTCCTCTTCTGTTGATGGGCGGAATCGTTGGCCGTCTGTTTCGCGAGTTTGCCGTCACGCTCTCGACCGCCGTTTTCGTGTCGATGATCATTTCGCTGACCACGACTCCGATGATGTGCGCCTACCTGTTGAAGAACGAGCGCGCGGAAAAACATGGCCGCATCTACATGGCCACCGAGAAGTTTTTTGACGGCGTGCTGTCCCTGTATCGCATCAGCCTGCATTGGGTGCTCGACCACCCGACGCTCACGTTGATCGTGCTCTTTATCACGATAGGGCTTAATGTGGTGCTGATCATCAAGATACCCAAGGGCTTTTTCCCGGTAGAGGACACGGGAGCGATCCAGGGTAGCGTGCGCGGGCCGCAGGATGCGTCCTTCGCGGCAATGAACGATTCCATTCAGCAGATCGGCCGCGTGATCAAGAACGATCCTGCGGTCGATAATGTGATTGGATTTACCGGCGGCGGCGGGGCCACCAATGGCGGCTCCCTCTACGTTGCGCTCAAGCCGCTGGCGGACCGCAAGGTCAGCGCCACTCAGATCATCGATCGCCTGCGCCCGCAATTGAACCGCCTGCCCGTAGCTTCCGCGTTTCTGCAGTCTGTGCAAGATCTGCGCATTGGTGGCCGGTCGAGCAATGCGATGTATCAGTACACGATCCAATCCGACACGGTGCAGGATCTCTCCAAGTGGGGACCAATCATACTGGACGCGATGAAGCGCCTCCCCGGCCTGCAAGACGTGAGCTCAGACCAGCAGAATGGCGGCCTCGATGAACTGATGACCTATGATCGAGTTACCGCGGCCAAGCTCGGCCTGACCGCACAGTCGCTGGACTCGGCGCTGTACGGCGCATTTGGCCAATCGGAAGTGTCCATCATCTACACGCAGTTGAATCAATATTATGTGGTGCTGGAAGTCGCTCCCCAGTATTGGCAAACCCCGGAAGGATTGAAAGACATCTATCTGCACTCGTCCAGCGGCGGTAACATTCCGCTGCTCACGGTGGCCAAGGGCCAAGCCAACACCACTCCGCTGGCCGTCAACCATACGGGATTGTTCCCCTCGGTCACCGTGTCCTTCAACCTCGCAGCGAACATGTCATTGAGCGATGCCACATTGAGCATCACCCAGATGCAAAAGCGGCTGGGCGCGCCTTCCACGCTGCAAGGCTTTTTTGCCGGCACGTTGCTGGCCTACCAGCAATCTCTGGGCACCGAGCCATGGCTGATCGCGACCGCGCTGCTGGCGGTCTACATCATTCTCGGTATTTTGTATGAAAGCCTGGTCCATCCCTGGACAATCATCTCCAGTTTGCCGTCGGCGAGCGTAGGCGCGATGCTTGCATTGATGCTCTTTAAACAGGATTTGAACATCAT
>Ga0181523_10000685_pt1 | contig 38234 bp, 39 predicted proteins | sample PEATcosm2014_Bin_43_FD_119752 | JGI IMG/M metagenome (GOLD analysis project Ga0181523, IMG submission 119752) | Peatland microbial communities from MTU Mesocosm Facility, Houghton, MI, USA - PEATcosm2014_Bin05_30_metaG | ecosystem: Environmental > Terrestrial > Soil > Wetlands > Peat | place... | reverse complement strand
CTGGAAGTGCTGGCGTCAACCGAGGGACCCGGCTCTCTGGTATGCCGTTGGCTTGCTCCTGTCGCTCACCTTCTTCAGCGCACTTTTGCGCTGGACACAATGGTCGAGCCGCTACCAGTTGCCCTTCTTTGTAGTAGGCGCCGCGCTTGTAGGAGTTCTGTTGGACCGTTACCTGCCTAGGAAGGCGGCAACCGCCATTGCAGCTTTGTTGGTTCTCTTCGCGGTGCCCTTCGCGGTGGCGAATCGCACGCGCTCCCTAGTCCCCTGGAGTCGCGTCGAAAATCTCTACCATCGCCGCGCCTACCAGTACTTTCTCGACAGCCACACCGCAATCGCTCCCGCCAACATGGCGGCTGCGGAGTTCGTGAATCGCCTCTCCTGCGACCGGGTGGCGATCGATGTGTACCTCGATCATCCAGTGCTCGATTACACTCCTCGGTCCATGTTTGTGTATCCGCTTCTGGCCCAGATTCATGCGGACGGCGAGACCAGGATGGTTTGGTACACGGGCGTTCAGAATGACACGATCCGCTATGCAAAAACCCAAAAACCATGCGCGGTCATCTGCCTGGAGTGTGCGCGGGTTCCGAAAAAATGGGAGGAATATCGCACCATCGGAGGCCGTGCCTCGGTGTTTGACTACATCGTGGTCTTTGCCGACAAAGGTACTATGCTCAATTCCGACGATAACCAGGCACTAGCACAAGCGAATGCGGTTTCAACCTCAGACGAACGGCAGAAATAAGCGCCCTCGGAACGACAGTTCCGGGACCGTCGATACTTTGTTGCCGGCGTCCTGACTGTTACGCTGCCAACAGGTCCGTGAGACCGGTCCATCGAGTCGAGGTTTTGTGCAGCCTCAATGCATGGCCAACGCGGGTGAAGTAGGCGATGGGCCCGACCAGGGCTACAGCGGCGGTGCCGATTCCGTCCCACCCGCTCCAAATTCTTCGGATTGCCGTCCGATCGTTTAATCTCAGATAACTTACACTCAAGATATTGTCGACCGGAGAAATCGGTGAACGTATTTCACATCGTAGGCGCCCGCCCGAATTTCATGAAAGTGGCGCCGGTGATGAGCGCGCTCAAAACCCGCAAGCACGTGGTCCAAACCCTGGTCCATACCGGCCAGCACTACGACGCCAATATGTCGGACGTGTTCTTTGAGCAGCTTGGTATCCCGGCGCCGGATGTGAACCTGGCGGTTGGCTCGGGCACGCATGCGCGGCAGACTGCCGAAATCATGACTCGTTTCGAGCCGGTTCTGTTGGAGCGCAAGCCCGACATTGTGCTGGTCTATGGCGACGTCAACTCAACCGTCGCTACCGCCCTGGTCTGCGCCAAACTCGGAGTGCGTGTCGGCCACGTCGAGGCAGGACTGCGCTCTTTCGACCGCACCATGCCAGAGGAAATCAACCGGCTGCTTACCGATCAGCTCGCCGACCTGCTCTTTACGCCTTCCGAGGATGGAGATGTCAATCTGCAACGCGAGGGAATTCCCGCCGAAAAGATATTCCGCGTTGGCAACGTGATGATCGATTCGCTGATGAAACTTCTACCGGCGGCGCAATGTCAGAACCGAAATGGCCTGCCCCAGCGCTTTGCATTAGTCACCTTGCATCGCCCGGCCAATGTCGACGACAGCGCAATTCTGAAGCGCATTCTCCAGTCGTTACTTGAGGTCAGCCAGGATCTTTCCGTCATATTTCCCGCCCACCCGCGCACCCGAAAACGCATTGCCGATTTCGGATTGCATGCCGGCCAACTCCAGATCCGGGACCCGCTGCCCTATATCGAGTTTCTTGGCATGCAGTCGCGCGCAACCGTTGTCATAACGGACTCGGGTGGCATTCAGGAAGAAACCACCTACCTCGGCATTCCGTGCCTGACGCTGCGCGAGAACACCGAGCGCCCAGTTACGGTTTCCCTGGGGACCAATGTTCTCGTCGGACGCAATCCCGACAAACTGCGCTCTGAACTCTCCCGAGTCCTCGCCGGCAAAGCCAAGAAGGGAACTGTCCCACCTCTTTGGGACGGTCACGCAGGCGAACGAATCGCCGCCTTGCTCGCTGGGGAGACGCGGAAAGCCGCGTCTCTACACTAGAAGTCGAGCCAAGATGTCTACCGGCTACGTCATCCGCAGAAACATGGGCTTGCCGCGCCCCTCTTTGCTGGAAACTGGAATCCTTCAACCATCTCGCGCATGAAAGCAAAGCAACTAGGGAACACCAGAGTACTCGTTCCCGAGCTCGCACTCGGTACGTGGCAGTATCGAGGTGGTGTGGACCCCTTGCTGGCCGGAATCGAGTTTGGCACCACGTTCATCGATACTGCGGAATCGTACGGGAGCGAGCCGGTGGTTGGCCGGGCAATTCGCGGAATCCGTGACCGTATTTTCCTCGCCAGCAAAGTTTCGCCCCGCCACTTTCGCCGGCACGATGTGATCAAAGCTGCCGAGTGCAGCCTGAAACAGCTAAACACTCATTACCTCGATCTCTACCAGTTGCACTGGCCCAACTATACCGTTCCCATCAGCGAGACCATGACAGCGATGGAGAGGCTGGTAGAAACAGGCAAAGTTCGATTCATCGGAGTCAGTAACTTTACTGTCGCCGAGTTGCGCCGTGCGCAGTCGGTTCTTTCGAATACACGCATTGTCTCCAACCAGGTGCGCTACAGTCTGGTGGATCGCTTGCCCGAAGAGGGGCTTCTGCAGTATTGCGACGCCAACCAGATCAGCCTCCTGGCCTACAGTCCGCTCGCGACCGGCTTCGAGACCATACGCAATTGCGATCCTGACGATGTCCTCGGGCAGGTGGCGGCAGACGTAGGCAAGACACGCGCGCAGGTGGCGTTGAGCTGGTGCGTGTCGCATTCCGCGGTGATCGCAATTTTCAAAGCCGACAAGCCGGAGCACGTGCGCGAAAACTGCGCCGCCTCCGGCTGGGAACTATCTCCAGAGCATCGTCAAATTCTGGAGAAACGAATTCGTCACCACGAGCGGAGTCGTGCGGAGCGATTCTTGAGAGGACTGGCGCGGCGCACCTTACAATATGCAGGCCGCAATCTCGGCAGCGCGACCGCCATGGACGATCACTCCAATAACGACGACAGCTCCAATAACAATGACAATAACCAGGACCACTCAAGATGAGGGAAGTCAGCGCAGTTGCCGGCGATCCCAAGCGACGCCCGGACGCATCGTGGCCGCAGGCCCAGTGGCCTCAGGGGTTTCCCACTGGCCGCGTCGACATCTGGAGAGTGCGTCTTGACGAACCGGCGGCAGCAGGTTCTGATGCCAGCGTTCTGTCTCCCGATGAGATCGTGCGCGCCGGACGATTTCACTTCGAGAAGGACCGGGTCCACTTCACAAGATGCCGCTCTGCGCTTCGAAGCCTGCTTGCCGGCTACCTTGCGATTCCGGCCACCGAGATTAGCTTCGAGTATCTGAGCGGCGGCAAGCCTCAAATCGCAGCCGGACAGAATCCACGCACCCTGCAGTTCAACCTATCTCACTCGACAAATATGGCGCTGATCGCGGTTGGAAGTGAGCACCGGCTGGGTGTCGATGTCGAAACAATCCGCCGCGATGTTGACACAACTTCACTGGCTGAGCGATTTTTCTCCCGTCGCGAATGCGCCGGCCTTCAGGCGTTGCCGGACTATCTTCGCGTGCCCGGCTTCTTTGCTTGCTGGACACGTAAGGAAGCATTTCTGAAGGCCACCGGCGCCGGGCTTTCTTTTCCGCTGGCAGACTTTTCCGTTACCACGCACCCCGATCTCGATCCTGAAATTGAAGACATTGGAGGAAACGCGGACGCCGGGAGACAATGGTCTCTGGCGGACCTCAGCGTCGCCGAGGGCTACCGCGCGACTGTCGCTGTTGAACGATCTCACCCCCGCCTGGCGACCTACTCCTGGAACTGACCTGCCACCGCCACCGCATTCATGAAACATGCGTCCTATCTTGCTCCCGCTACGCGCTGGTCTATCCTGGCAGCAGTGTCCCTGCTCTTCTGGTGGCGTCCCTTAGCCAACACGTTGGAGCTGGCGCTGGCCAACGAAGCCTACACCCACATCCTCTTGATTCTCCCCTTGAGTGCTGCGCTTATCTACTTGACCCTGAACCAACTCGATTCGAAAGCACTGCGCACAGATCCGCGGTCCAGCCTTCGCCTGGGCGTGCCTTTGCTGGCTGTGGCGTTGCTGATCGGTTGCTATACGAGATGGGGGATGAGCGCCGCGCCCGACGATGTCCGCTTGTCACTCGCCATGTTTGCCCTCGTAGCTTGGTGGATCGCCACTGTGGTCTTCTGTTTCGGACTGCGCGCTTTTCGGTCCCTTCTGCTTCCTCTCTGCTTCTTGTTTTTTCTCGTTCCGCTTCCTGGGTTCGCGCTGAGCGTGATCGTCGAATGGCTCCAGTACGGATCCGCCTGGATGGCGGCTTTACTATTCCGGGCAGTTGGCGAACCCGTGCAGCGAGATGGGATTTTTCTTCAGCTTACGGGACTAAGTCTTGAGGTCGCGCAGGAGTGCAGCAGCATCCGCTCCAGTTGTCTGTTGGTGATAACGACCATCGTTCTGGCTTATCTGTTCCTGCGGTCCTGGTGGCGGAATCTTGTTCTAGTCTTGATCGCAATTCCACTTTCGATCGCCAAGAATGGCCTCCGCATCTTTGTGATTGCCGAGCTCGGAATGCACATAGACCGGGGATTCCTGGATGGGAGATTTCATCACCACGGCGGAATCGTTTTCCTTCTTATCGCGCTGGGCGCGGTCGCCGTGCTTCTCGCGATTCTGCGTCGAGACGAGACTGTGGTTTTTCAGCGCCTCGACTGCGGCGAGATAGGCGGCCCGCGGCCAGTCAGCCAGGCTTAAGTGAACACTTAGTCTAAGCGGGAACAAAAGCAGGAGTTATAAAAGAAGGGCCCACCTTGCGAGCGAATCGCAACGTGAGCCCGTTTTTGTGTCAGCTGAAACTCTACGTTACCGTGGGCTTTGCCGCTCTGTAGCGCACGTACATGGCCCCGAAACAGGCCAGCCCCGTTCCGAGAAGGTAGATCGCAGCGGAGCCACCCTCAGGCACTTGCTGGCCGCCACCGCCGCCACATCGACGGCCGCCTCGACCCCAGCCGCCGCCTTGACCACCATGCTGAGCAAGCGCCGCAGGAGTTAGGCAACACATGACAACCGCCGCCAGCCACCACTTTCCATTTCTCTTCTTCATGAAGTAGCCCCTTTAGATTCATCTATTTAGCGAACCGCTCGGAGGGGAGTGGGAGGGGACTGGAAGGGGAGTGCTTCCCGAAGCGACTCTATCGCACCTGATACATTTAACTGTACCTGTAACTTACTGTCAAGATGATACTTTTTGCGACAGTTGCACGAGGATGCAACCCTCTTACCTGCCTAGCTGTGGACAGCTCCCCTAAAGGCTGGCTTGTGGACAACTCACCCGCAGTTACAGGTAACTGGCCAAGGTGAGCCCCCACGATCTATGGATTCGGAATGACCGCCTGAGTTTCATTCGAGTATCCACTCTCCTGCGACTCGCTATCCACGGCCGTTGCTACGTAATAGTAGGTCTGGCCGGAGACGACCGTGTTGTCGGTGTATGTGGTCGTGCCGTCGAGCGAAGGGTTAATCATCGAGTACGGACCGCCAGACACGGTACCGCGGTATACGTTATAGCCGACCGCATTATCCGAGCCGTTCCAACTGAGGTCCACGGTGTGCTGAGTTGCTGACGTTCCCGTTCCCGTCATCGTTTGTACCGCCGGCGAGTTCGCTGCGTTGCTGGAGAACGCCAAAGACGCTGAAGTAGCTCCGGTAGCTTGCGGCGTAAAAGTGACGGTGAAAGAAGTGGATTGACCGGCGCCCAGCGTTGCCGGCAGCGAGATTCCGGAGAGCACAAACTCTGCGTTGTTAAGACTCGCCGCTGTAATCGTGACCGCCGCGCCGCTGGCGTTAAGGTTGCCGTTGAGCGACGAACTCGATCCGACGTCCACGTTGCCAAAGCTGAGACTGGCTGGAGACACCGCCAATTGTCCCGCGGCCGTTCCGGTCCCAGAGAGCGCGATATTGAGCGGCGAGTTCGATGCGTTCGACACCACGGACAGGGTTCCGCTCGCCGCACCGGCGCTGGCTGGCGTAAAGGTCGCAGTAAACGTCACGCTTTGGTTTGCCGTGAGAGTGAGGGGTAAGGTTAATCCACTGGTGGAGAAACCCGACCCGGTCAAATTCGCTTGCGAGATGGTGATCGTCGATCCACCGCTGTTGGTCAGCGTTTCAGACAAGTTCGCACTGTTGCCAACCTGAACGCTGCCGAACGCCAGGCTGGAAGGATTGGGATTCAATACATCGGCATTGATTCCGTAACCGCCCAAGCTAAGGACTACCTTGTTGGTTACCTGGTCCTCCGCGACCGTATCAAAAGAGACGCTGCCGCTAAAACTCCCGCTTCCGGGGGGCGCAAACGTGATCGTTGCTGAAGTCGCTGTTCCGGCTTGCAGCGTGAGTGGCAGGGCGAAGCTGCCCATCGAAAATCCCGCGCCGCTCATCGTCACCCTGGTGATGGTGACATCGGTTTCCCCATAGTTCGAAAGAGCCACAGCAAGGCTTTCAGTGGCCCCAGCCTGGGTGTTTCCAAAGGCAACCGGCGAGGGATTTGCCGCAAGCCTTCCCCGCATAATGTCTTTGCCAGAGGCGGACAGCGTGAGCAGCAAGAGGCCACTCGCAATCACGAGGAAATTGGCCAAGTGACGATACAACCGAGAACCGTTCAAGTGCGACCTCTGTGTGCCGTTACCACATCCTGACGGCGGGGGATTTCGGGTCACCGGAGCTGAAAATCGAGTCCGGCAAAACCAGTTTCGCTCCTGAGGGTCGCCAGCCATAGATAGCGAAAGGCCCAGCTCGGCACGGCATCTGGCCAAGGTCTGCCTCGCGAAATTTCCTTTTTGCGGGATGAACTATGGTGTGAAAGGGCAGAACACGTCAGCTATCGTCTGTAAGTAATTGCTAATAAATGCGCTCTCGCTGGACTCCCGGACGCCAGGGTTTGTGTGATGCGGAGACTCCTGTCCGCGGCCTTTGCACCCCTTCTTTACCATTGCAATTTACGCGCAGCATAGGAGACCGCCGCAGTGGTGGGTGTCCGAAACAGGCCGCCCCGCGCCCCAAGAGCCGGCACTAGTGAGTGTGACGAATGCACTTCCGATTTTGCCTCGAAACCGCGCTGTTGGTGAAGATTGGGCATGCGATTCCTTCCCCCAGCTGCGGTTGCAGGGCTGCTCTTTTGGCTGGCGCCGGCATGTGTCTGGGCGCAGCAACTTCACTGTGATCCTTGCAGTCACAACTTCGGCAAGGTGCAGATTGGCAGTTCCACTTCCTACTCCATCGAGCTCTCGAACACCGGGAGCAAGACGTTGCGTATCGCTTCCAAGTCGAGACAGGGGAGCGCTTTCTCATTCGGCACATTCCCTCTACCAGTAAAGCTCCAGCCCGGCGCAAGCATCGAGCTGCCCGTTGTGTTCACGCCGACTGCAAAGGGGTATGCCAGCGGCACCCTCACACTTGCAAGCAACGACCCGAAATCGCCTCTTAACATGAAAGTCCAGGGGACCGGTTTCTACCCCTCCGAACTGGGAGTGACGCCTTCAACCCTTACTTTCGGGAATGTCACGGTCGGATCGAGCGCCAGTCTGCAGGCTACGCTCACGGCCTCGAACGCTGCCGTGACCATCTCGTCGGATGGGTCGACGAGTTCGGAGTTTGCCATCCTTGGGCTGAATCTGCCGGCCACGATTCAAGCTGGACAGAGCGTCCAGTTCACGATTCAATTCACGCCGAACGCCTCGGGCACAGCTTCCGGCAGTGCAGGGTTCACCAGCAGTGCGGCGAACTCACCCACGGTGGAACAGTTGACCGGTACCGGCGTAGCACAGGGTTCCCATAGCGTCGCTCTTTCCTGGGAACCGGGGAGTGGAAGCAGCCCCGTAGGATACAACGTCTACCGCGCCAGCGCCTATGCAGGCCCCTTCCAGATGATCAATACCGCGCTCGATGCTTCGACCAACTACACAGACGATACCGTCGTCTCTGGGGCGACCTACTATTACGTCACCACTGCGGTAAACGCCGAAGGTCAGGAAAGCGCGTATTCAAATGAAGTGCAGGCAGTGATTCCAGGCTCGTAGCCCTTTGCGCCAACAGCAAGATGGCGGAGAAATAAGGCGGTCTGGAACGCGGCAAATTGAGGAGTTCTGGCGGGAGTGCCACAGCACTCTAGTTCACGGTAAGGGGCGCCGTTACACTGCCGATCTTTCCGGTGACGTTGTCCCGGATCACAACCCGCACGGTGTATTGTCCCGGGGCAAGCTGCAGCGCATTCTTCATGTCGATTCCCTTGGCGCGCAAGGATGCCATTTGCGCGTCAGGCACAGAAGGGGCCACGGTCTTGCCGATGGTAATGGCGGCTTTGCCGGCGCTGCCTTTGTTGACGTAGGCGGCTGCCGCAAAGTCGAAGTTGAGGTGGTTCTGTCCGTTGATGCCTTCGATCGATACTCCGCCAGCCGGCACGTGGACGATGAACTCGGCTTTTTTCTTGGCGCCGTCACCGGACGTCCCCAACCACTTCACGCTCAGCGGCACGCCGGTGCCTTCGATGGGAGAACTGAGAGCATAGGCCAAGTCGGAGCTGCGCGTCACGTCGGGATTCATGGTCGCGTTGGTGACGAAGAAACCCTCGCGAGCGCGGACTTCCGTGTCTTTCTTGTCTACCTTGACCTTGAGCTGCCGCCAGCCGGAGTTGTTATTGTGCGTGTCGAGGTAGTAGCCGGCGAGGTAGTAGGAAGAGGCATCGTCGGCGGCGCGTTTGAAGCTGGAGGCCAGATCGTTGGTGTTGTAGAAGGCCTTGCCACCGGTCATATCCGCAAATTCGTTAAAGGTATCGATGAGCGACTGCTGGAACCCTGTGCGGTTGGTGATCTCATGCGCGAACTGCTGTCCGGTACTTTCAGCGACGGCCGCGGACGTATCATTCCCGACCAGGCCGCGAACGTCAATCGGATAGACGGAAATTTGAGCTGCATCCAAGGCTTGCACGGTGCGTTCATAGAGCGGGGAAAGATATCCACCGGGAAGCTGTGCTGCGGAAGAGATTTCGAAGGGAAATCCACCGGTGGCCCAGATAAGAGACTTGCGTCCGGGGACGCCTGAAAGAGACCACGCAATCTCCAGCAACCCGTCCAGGGTTTGTTCGACGGCTTCTTGCTGCTGGACCTGAGTGGTGAATGTATCGCCGTACGTAATCCAGGCGGCTGCTCTAGCGAAGGGGTTACCGCCAGGGCCGGTGGGAAGGTCAGGAAGATCCCCGACAGCGGCATTCGCCTGCGTGTCCGCGCCGAGTCCCTGCATTGCGGTCTGTTCTCCGCTGGCTTTATTTAAAAGTTGAACCAGTTCTTGGCGGTCGTCAGTTAGTCCCTGTACAACTTTCACACCGTGGCTTGTCATGACCATGAGCGCCAGAACCTGGCCGGAATCGAGATTGTCGGCCAGATACTTGATCAACGCTCGGCGGCCGGTGTATTGATCGAGAAAGGGAGTGTTGATTGTATCGAGAGCGATGACCGTGACAGTGCGTGGCTGCTGATCCGACAGCGTCAAATTGGCGAACTCTCCCGGCTTTGGCGCGACCACGGGGAGCTTCGTGTTCGTGCTGACGATCTCTTCAAACGTGGCGATCTTCTGCTCTTTCCCATTTTCCGAGACGTGGAAGTCTTGTTTGGTCAAACCGTGAATGTGGTTACCGGACTTATCGGTGACCACTACCGGAACTTGAACCAGAATCGTCTGTGTGCGGAACTTGATCTTTCCTTCCTCATCGGCCGTGCTGGTCGGAATTGAGGCCGTCCCGGACCTGGCGTTGGGATTTGGATCCGAGAACGGCACCAATGAGGGATCGCCTGAGCCCGGGGTGCCGGGCTTGGAAATGTCACCGGTTTGCGCCCAGGCTGAAACGCAGAATAAGAAGAGACAAGAAAGGGGGAACCCGAGACGGCGAGTGAACATATCTTCCTCACAGCGTAGTTCTGTTAATGGGAAGCTCCTTCTTGGTTCGAACTGCACTGATCATACATCCGTCCCGCGGTTCGCCGGCAGTGTGAAACAATTTTGGTACGATCGCCCCCACCGGTCGCAGATCAGCCCGGCATGACGCATGCAAGGTCCGCCACGCATTTGAAATTCCCCAAAACCCACGCTGCCCCGCGCGTGCTGTTACTTGCACAACGCCAGATTCTCAGGTGACGTTAACAGCGATTTCACAAACCGGGTATTTCAGGCCCGCGGGTCATCGGGCAACTGTGGCCGAAAGGTGTCAGGAAGCTTGTACTTAGAAATTATTCGCCAACGGTGCCACACTTGGTCCCTGTAGACCTGCTGTATGTTCATAATCTGCCGCTAAGCGAAGGGTTAGCCACAGCTTCCCGGGCTGGATAGCACGGGTTCGCCCCGTCTCCCGGTCCAAACTTTGGTTGATTCAAAAGTGCGCGAATCGAAATTTACTTGGCAGCGCTGTTCGACGAAGCCGTCGACATGGAATGCAACTGGATCAGGCCGATGCCCAGTCCCCCCACGGCGCCCGCGAGCAGCCCCAGCAGCACCAGCACGAAAACGTTCTCAAGCAGTGTTTTCTTCCCAACCGTCGTCATCCCGTATTCTCCACTCAGATTTCTAACTAACTGATTTTAGCACTTGGGATTCCTGTTCCCCATTACCGAGGTACCGTTACAGGCTGCCACGGCGGGAGCCGGGAATGGGCGCGGAACACGGGCGCTGCCACCACGGGCGACGGTTTACAGTTCTTCGCCCAAAGAGAAGCCGTCGCATGGGGGAAGCCGGGATTTCTCCGCTAGGAGCGCAATTATCGACTGCCTGGAACAGCTTGTGATTTGTTGCCAGTCTCCGAGAAGGTGGTGCCTTATGCCGGTCGACGAAATCCCGCTGCCACCCCTATGATAAAAAAGACTAAATAAGGAATCATTTGAGGAGGTGCATATGACAGAACCAAGTTACGAAGAATTGAAAGCTCGCCTGGCCGATCTGGAAAAACAGGTGGAAACGAAAAAGAGAAGCGGCGCCATAGAGTTCCGCGTGAGCGAGAAGGGCGGCGTCAGCGTGTATGGACTCGGCCGCTTTCCCGTGACGCTCTACTACGAACAGTGGACGAGGCTGCTCGACGCTGTCCCCGATCTTAAGGTTTTTATTGAAGAGAACAAAAGCAAACTGAAGCTGAAGCAGGGCTAGATCCATCCGGGGAGCAACCTTGTGTCCGCCGAAGACATCCTCAGCCAGCCGCAGTCTCCACCCGACGATCGGGTAGCGTATGGCGCCGACCCGAATCAGTTTCTCGAAGTGCGCCTGCCCCGCGCCAAGGGTCCGCACTCCGTTCTGTTGAACATCCACGGCGGCTATTGGCGCGCGAAGTATGACCTCGTGCACGCCGGACACCTCTGTGAAGCGCTGCGAGCGGCAGGCGTCGCGGCCTTCAACACCGAATACCGCCGCGTCGGCAATGCTGGCGGAGGATGGCCAGGAACGTTTGAGGATATCCGGTCGGCCTACCGGTTCGTTCAGCAAGAGCATTCGCGATTTCACCTCGACCTGGACAGGTCGGTGGTGATGGGACATTCGGCAGGCGGGCAGCTTGCCCTGTGTCTCGCGGCGCACGAGACCTCGGTCCGTTGCGCAATCTCGTTGGCCGGAGTGGTTGACTTAAAGCAAGGTTACGCGTTGCATCTGAGCAACGACGCCGTAGCCGAGTTTCTGGGCGGCAAGCCGGACGCGGTGCCCGAGCACTACCGGGAAGCCGATCCGATGGAACTCAGCATTCCCCAAGCCCGGCAATGGCTGCTCCACGGCACCGAAGATGACACCGTGCCGCCCGAATTCAGCCGCGATTATGTCATGCAAAAAAGGAAGGCCGGCGAATCGGTCCAGTTGCTGGAGATTCCGCATGCGGGCCATTTTGAGTTAATCGATCCTGCTGCGGAAGCCTTCAAGCAGGTCACAAGTACGGTGCTGACGGCGGTGGGTAGTGGTTGAGAGGATCGCGCCGGTACGGCCGAAAACCCCATTGCTAGGAAAAATGGTGCGCCCGGAGAGAATCGAACTCCCAACCTCTTGGTTCGTAGCCAAGCACTCTATCCAATTGAGCTACGGGCGCATCGTGGCAGAATTACGTCTTTGAATTATAGCGGAAACAGGATCGTTTCGCCCCACCTGATCGCCGGAAACCCTCACCGAAAACTCTTTGCTGAGTTCGGTTTACGCTTTTCGATCCACGCCAAACGCCGCGCTGTTTGTGAAAATCGACCGCCTTGTCACGTGGAAGTCTGTAAACAGGATTTGTAAATTAGCGTAAAAGTTTCCGGCCCCACGCAAAACCTACCCGCCTCTGCGTTCTATTAATACATGTTAGCAATGCCTTAGCGATGGCACGCGACATGCTCCTCCTTGGAGTAGACGAAGTGGCGCGCAACGGGGCATTTGGGAAAATACTTCGGCCAGAGGTCTTTCCGAATGCCCCCTTGCAACCTTCTGTTTGACGCCAAGGTTTGGCCGCCAAAATTTGACGCCGAGGTGCACTCCGCTCCGTTTCCCGGACCTCCCCCGAGAGTCCTCCTGGAGAATGAGGGCTAGCCGGGAAACGGGCGGAGTGCGCGGGTATTACCGCACAGCGACCCCTTCCTCAGCTACCTCCGGAAACCCTCAGGCAAGAACCAGCTGCTCCCGTACGTCGATACCAGCCTCGCGCAGTAACTTGGCTACCGCGTCGCCCTTCAAGCGCGAAGCGTCGAACAGCACGCGCACCGTCCGCTCTTTCTCGTTAAAGCGGATACGCTGGATGCCATACACTTCGCGCACACTGTCAATGGCCCGCAACTCAGCTTCTCCAGGCGGAGTCTGGTAGCGGTAGGCGACTTCAAGGTAGGTCATTTCATTTCTCCCCAAGCAGTAGGTTCGAGGATTACTCTTTCAGTATCTAATAAGGGTTGCGTTCCGCCAAGCGCGATCTCGTGTGGCGACGGGCTCTCTCGCTTGTCCAAGCCGAGAGAAACTCGGCAGACTGTCTGGCAAACTACAGTATGGACCACTTCGACCCCGTGGATATCTCGAAAGCCGCCCAGCCCTCCGCCCAGGCGCACGAAAAGGACCCCGTCTGCGGGATGGATGTGAATCCGGAAACCGCCCGCTTCAAGGCGCTGCATAACGGCAAGGAATATTACTTCTGCTCGGCCGGTTGCCTGGCGAAGTTCCAAGCGAATCCCGACAACATTCTCTCGTCTCCGCCCAAGCCAATGACAATGACAATGACATCGGGACTGGTGTCTCTTGGAGCTCCTCCGAGCCCGGTCATGCCAAAGCTGAGCAAGTCAGCTGAAAGTGCTCAGCCGGCGAGCAAATCTGGAAAAGACACGCGGCTCTACGTTTGTCCGATGTGCCCCGAAGTGCGGCAGGTTGGGCCGGGACCATGTCCCAAGTGTGGCATGGCGCTCGATCCCGAGTCGCCGTCGCTCCCCGCGACCAAGACCGAATACACCTGCCCGATGCATCCCGAGGTCGTGCGAGCCGAGCCAGGAAGTTGTCCGATCTGCGGCATGGCGCTTGAGCCGCGCATGGTAACGGTCGAAGAAGACAATCCCGAACTGCGCGACATGACACGGAGGTTTTCGATCAGCCTGGCTTTGACCGCGCCGCTCTTGGCGATTGCCATGGGCAACATGCTCTCGCCGCATATGTTCATGGCGTCGCCGTGGAACTGGGGCTTACCGTGGCTCGAACTCCTGCTCGCCTCGCCAGTGGTCCTCTGGGGCGGCTGGCCATTCTTCGAGCGCGGATGGTCGTCGCTGATAAATCGCAGCACCAACATGTTCACGTTGATTGCAATGGGCACCGGTGTCGCGTATGGGTTCAGTCTGGTGGCAATACTGTTCCCGCAGATTTTTCCGTTGTCGTTCCGCAGCATGGGCGACCGCCCGGACGTTTACTTCGAAGCGGCAGCGGCGATCGTCACACTTGTTTTGCTGGGGCAGGTGCTAGAGCTGCGCGCCCGCAGCCGCACGTCAAGCGCAATTCGCGCGCTGCTCGATCTAAGTCCAAAGATGGCGCGCGTGCTGAATGAAGACGGTACTGCAAGTGAGCGCGACATTCCACTCGAGGATGTGAAGCCGGGAGATCGCCTGCGGGTGCGTCCGGGAGAAAAAATTCCGGTCGATGGCGTGGTACTCGAAGGATTGAGCGCAGTGGATGAATCGATGATCACTGGAGAGCCGCTGCCGGTGAAGAAAACGGCCGGCTCTCGGGTGATCGGTGCCACCGTCAATCGCATGGGAGCATTCGTGATGCGAGCCGAGCGCGTAGGCAGCGAGACGATGCTGGCGCAGATCGTGCGGATGGTAAGCCAGGCGCAGCGCACACGCGCCCCCATTCAACGACTGGCCGATAAGGTAGCCGGCTGGTTCGTACCGGCGGTGATAGCGATTGCGGCAGTGACCTTCATCGTGTGGGTAGCGTTCGGACCAGAGCCGCGTTTCGCGCACGCCATCGTGAACGCCGTAGCCGTGCTGATCATCGCCTGTCCGTGCGCGCTAGGCCTGGCAACGCCGATAGCAATCATGGTTGGCACCGGACGCGGCGCGCAGGCTGGCGTTCTCATCAAGAATGCCGAGGCGCTAGAGGCGCTTGAGAAGGTGGACACCATCGTCTTCGATAAGACGGGCACGCTGACCGAAGGCAAACCGAAAGTAGTCGCGTTCTCGACGACAGAGATTTTGCGGCTGGCGGCGAGTCTGGAGCGCGCCAGCGAGCATCCACTGGGCGCGGCCATTGTTCTGATGGCGAATGAAGAGAAGCTGAGTTTGAGCGAGCCCGCCAATTTTCAATCCGTGCCAGGTCAAGGCGTGCGCGGGAACGTGGAAGGGAAGAGCGTAGCGGTTGGGAACAGCGCTCTGATGCGCGCGGTCGGAGCTTTCGAGAATAAGACCGCCATCTCAATCCTCAAATATGCCGGCTCAACTATGATCTATGTGGCGGTCGATGGCCGCTATGCCGGATACATCGCAGTCGCTGACCCCCTGAAATCGTCCACTCCGAAGGCCCTGCGCGAATTGAAAACCCAGGGGATCCGCCTGGTCATGCTCACGGGCGACAATCAAGGCACGGCCGCGGAGATTGCCGAGCTGCTAGGCATCGATGAGTTTGAGGCGGAGGTGCTCCCCGCTCAAAAAGTGGACGTCGTGAAAAAACTGCAGAACGAAGGCCGCGTGGTTGCCATGGCAGGCGACGGCATTAACGACGCGCCGGCGCTGGCGCAAGCGCAAGTCGGAATCGCCATGGGGACGGGAACCGACATCGCTATGGAAAGCGGCGGCATCACCCTTGTTAAAGGAGACCTTGAAGGAATTCTGCGCGCTCGCAAGCTAAGCCAGGCAACCATGCGCAACATCCGGCAGAACTTGTTTTTCGCGTTTCTCTACAACTCGATTGGCGTGCCGATCGCCGCAGGTGTGCTGTATCCGGTCTTCGGATTGCTCCTGAGCCCGATTCTAGCCGCCGCCGCCATGAGCTTCAGCTCGGTGTCGGTGATTACGAACTCGCTGCGGCTACGGAAAGTGAAGCTGTAGGCCGTCCCGCCAGAATACTCGCCTAAGATTTGTCATCCCGAGCGAAGCGAGGGATCTGCAGTTTGGCCGCAATATTCAAATCCGTCGGTTTCGCCCGGAGCGATAATCCATCGATGATGTGGAGAAAACTACAGTTTGCTCAGATAGTCCGTGATTTCCGGGCTGCTCCAATCCACAGGCCCGATAAACTTGCGCCGAACGACTCCGTTGCGGTCAATGACGTAGGTTTCCGGCCAGCCAAATGTGCCGTAGAGCCTGGCCGCTTTCTGCGCTTCATCCCGCACCGTAACCATGTTGACGCTGTAGTCTTTGAGGAACTTGTGGTACGCCGCATCGTCCGCGTCAATACTGACGGCGAGCACCACTACGCCTTTACCTTTGAAACGAGCCTGCATCCGTACCAGCGATGGGGTCTCTTCGACACACGGCGGACACCACGTCGCCCAAAAATTCAGCAGCACCACCTGCCCGCGAAACTGGCTGAGCGTGACTTTATGGTCGGAATCCTGCAACGTGAAGTCCGGGGCATTCGAACCGATGCGCGCGGGATGGCTCCCGCTGTAGCATCCGATCAGCGCAGCCAGCAATCCAAAGGCTAGTAACGTCGAAAGCGGCGTGGCTGGCTGCCGGGGAAGAAGCGGGGAAAGAAGCGTTCGTCTCACACCGCTATAATAGCGAAAAACCGATGGATAGTTCACTTCCAGCCGCGTTGCCCGAGTTTCCGATCGCCCAGGTCGCGATCCCGGATGTCTCAATTATTGTTCCGGCCCGGAACGAGGAAGCCAACATCGGCGACTGTCTAAAGTCGCTGACGTCCCAAACCGGCGTCGCTTTTGAGATCATCGTGGTCGACGACGGTTCTACTGACCGCACGCGCGAGATCGCGCAGGGCTTCGGTGGAGTACGGGTGATCTCGCCGGAGCCTCTGCGCGAAAACTGGACGGGAAAAAACAACGCTCTCGTTGCCGGAGCGAAAGAAGCGCACGCAGGCTGGCTACTGTTCACCGACGCAGATACCATACATCTGCCGCACTCCTTAGCTGGAGCTTTGGCGGAGGCCAAAGAAGAGCGGGCGGATTTATTGTCATACTCGCCTGAACAAATAGTCGTCAGCATCGGCCAGCGTGCCGTGATGCCGGTAATCTTCGCCGAACTGGCGGTGCAATACCCGCTCCAGAAAGTGCGCGACCAGAGTTCGGATGTGGTAGCCGCGAACGGGCAATATATCCTCGTCCGCCGTGAAGCCTACGACGCCGTAGGCGGTCACGCCGCAGTCGCCACAGAAATTCTTGAGGACGTCGCGCTGGCGCGGCTGTTCCGCAAAGCCGGCAAACGCGTGTACTTCCGCTACGGCGGAGACGCCGTGCGCACCCGCATGTACCGCAACTGGGTCCAGCTTCGCGAAGGCTGGACGAAGAATCTGGCATTGTTATTTCCTCATCCCGGCTTGCTAGCGCTGCAAAGTTTGTTGCTCTGGTTCGTGGCGTGGTTCACGATTGACATGGCCGCCTCTGGCGCCCTCAGCCGCCGCTTCGCGTGCATTGCTGCCGGTGCTCTCTGGTGGATATTGGTGTACCGGCGAATTCGCGCCGCACATTTCACGACAGCGAATAACCTGTTAGCAATGGCGGTGGGTCTGCCAATGTTCGCCTATCTCCTCCTGCGTTCGAAGAAGGCCCACTCGAAAGGCCAAGTATCGTGGAAGGGCCGTGCCTACATTGTCGGCGCGCCGTCTGAACGCAAGACTGCAGCAATGCAAGCCGCAAGAGCGACTTCTAGCATTGAGGCTCAAAAAACTGAGAACCGAGAACTGATTTTATGGTCTACCTCACACGCAAAGCGGAATTTTCCGCATCGCACTACTATCACAATCCAGACTTTACTGCGGAAGAGAACCAGCGGGTCTTCGGCAAATGCAATAATCCCAACGGACACGGGCACAACTACACCTTGGAAGTTACCGTAAAGGGCGCCGTCGATCCGAAGTCGGGATTCGTCGTCGACTTGAAGCAATTGAAGGACGTAATGAGCAGGGAAGTGCTCGACGCGCTCGACCATCGCTTCCTGAACAAGGAAGTGCCCGAATTCTTGAGCAAGATTCCTACGACCGAGAATCTCGCCATCGCCATCTGGCAGCGCCTCGCGCCGAAACTCAACCAGGCGCAATTGCACCGTGTGCGCATTTACGAAACGCTCGATCTTTTTGTCGATTTTTACGGTGAGGATTTCCACGGGGAATCATGAAGACGAGAAGCATGAAGGCGCACCTGACCCGCCGCTACATGTTTTCCGCGTCGCACCGCCTGCATAGCGACGAAATGTCAGAGGAGGAAAACCGTGTAACCTACGGCAAATGCAATAATCCCTACGGACATGGCCACAACTACATGCTCGAGGTCACCGTCAGCGGACCAGTCGATGACCAGACCGGTATGGTCTGCAATTTGTTCGATCTGGATGGCTTTGTACACAAACAGATTCTCGAGCGCTACGACCATCAGAATCTGAATCTGCTGTCGGAATTCGCAAAGAGCGTTCCGACCACGGAAAACCTATGCATCGCGATCTACGATATTGTGAAGCGCGCCTTCGGCAAGGCTCATCTAGAGAAGGTACGGATTGAAGAGACGATGATGAATTCGTTTGAATATTGCGGAGAAAACGGTCGCTAGTCGCTGATCGTTGCGCACACGGGTTGGCAACGACGAACGACCATCGACTAACGACCAAGACCCTATGAAATCAACCATTGAACCGCACACCCTGACCAGCGCCACCTACGAAGAACTGGTGCGCGAAATGATTGTCCGCCTCGGCGAAGATCCCGATCGCGAAGGCCTCGTCCGCACGCCGGCCCGAGTCGAAAAAGCCATGCAGTTTCTGGTCAAGGGCTACAAGGAAGATCCTGAAGCGCTCTTGCGCGGTGCGCTATACACCGTCAGCTATGACGAGATGGTGATCGTGAAAGACGTCGAAATGTTCAGCCTGTGCGAGCACCACCTGTTGCCGTTTTTTGGCAAGGTACATGTGGCCTATATCCCGAACGGAAAAGTCATCGGCCTAAGCAAAATACCGCGCCTCATCGACGCCTTCTCGCGCCGCTTGCAGATACAGGAACGGCTGACCACGCAAATTGCGGAGGCGATCCAAAACGCGATTGAACCGCAGGGCGTCGGCGTCGTCATCGAGGCGCGGCATCTGTGCATGATGATGCGTGGCGTCGAGAAACAGCATTCATCGGCGGTAACTTCGTCCATGCTCGGCAGCTTCCGCAGCGAAGAAGAAACCCGAACCGAATTCCTGTCGCTCATCCGCCAAAGAACGAATGGCGTGTGATTGCTGAGCTCGGTGTGGGGCGGCAAGGTTCGCGCGGGGGCAGCCGCCCTCGGTTGCCCAGGGCGAGCGCAGCAGCCTGCTCGTAATCCCGCACCGCTTGGATTAAGCTGGAATGCCCCATGCCGAAACGCAAGCCCACATTGCGCGGACCCATGCTCTCCGGCCGCCTGGCCCTCATCACAGGCGCCAACCGCGGAATCGGTCTCGCCATTGCCCGCGCACTAGCGCGCGAAGGATGCAATCTCATCATTACCGGTCGCGCCGAGCGTGCCCTGGCCAAGGCGCGCGCTGAACTGGAGAAGCTCCAGCCGGCAAAGCTTAACGTCGACGTCCTGGCGCAGTCCTGCGACGTCCGCAGCCCCGACTCGGTCGACTATCTCTTCGCGCTCGTTCGCGGACTGCACCAGCCCCTCGATATCCTTATCAACAACGCTGGCATTGGACATCCCCATCGCACCGTCGCCGAGTTGCCCTATCCCACCTGGATGGAAGTGATCGACACCAACCTCAATGGCCTGTTCCTCGTGGCGCAGGCGGCGCTCGCCGTGATGAAGCGCGGCAGCACCATCGTGAACAATTTGTCGATTGCCGCCGAGCGCGTCTTCCCGGGATCGGCTGCCTACAACGCCTCGAAGCATGGCGCCCTCGGCTTTACCAATACCTTGCGCGAGGAGTTGAGGCCGAAGGGAATTCGCGTAATCGCCCTCATGCCTGGTGCAACCGATACGGCGATCTGGGACACGATGTGGCCAAAAGCGCCCAGGCGCAAAATGATGTCCGCCGAAACCGTCGCGCGGACAGTAGTCGATGCCCTACTCTTGCCCAGCAACACAACCGTGGAGAAAGTCGTGGTGATGCCCTCCATCGGCGAACTGTAGATGGCTGCGGAGAAGGCTCCTCTGATTTCCTGTAGAGACGCGGCTTGCCGCGTCTTCTGCTGCTGGGTAAGACGGGGCAAGCCCCGTCTCTACACGAGGTTTCGCGATAGCGACGCTGGTGCCTGATTGAGCATCCAAATACTATGTAGTTTTAGTTTGTCCGTGAACGACTGACGACTAATGACCAATGACTAGCGACCGAAAAAAGACGATGTCATTCCTCGACTACTTCAAATCGCTGAAGCCGGAACACCGCCAGGCGTGGGCCGTAGCCATAGCCGCGGACATTCTCCAGATCGCCGCGTTTCCATTCTTCGTCGAAGGAGGCATCTCTCCCGCCGACTCGCTCCTCGATCTCTTTGTCGCCTTCGTGATGATTCGTTTGCTCGGATGGCACTGGGCTTTCTTGCCCACGGCGGCGGCGAAACTCATTCCCGGAGCCGATCTTTTTCCCACCTGGACGGCCGCTGTATGGTTCGTCACCCGCCATAAGGTGCCTTCCGTCGGGGAGCAAGAGGTCCTGCCTCCGGGCCCCGCGCCGGAACCGCGCCGCTAAAAAATGCGCAGACTGGCTGCTAAGCCGTTGACTACCACGTTCCATACCGGTATCGATGCGGCCGTTCCCGAAACACGTTAATCATGACCACTCCCGCGACGAAGCCTCCCACGTGCGCCCAAAAAGCAACGCCACCTGAAGTAGTCTGGCTGGTTTCGGTAATGGCGGTCGCAGTACCGCTCAGGAAATTCATTACGAACCAGTAGCCGAGCATCAGCCAAGCGGGAACGTGAAAGAAAAATATCGGCGGAAACCAGATGAGCACTCGTGCCCGTGGATAGAGAATGAAGTATGCACCCATCACGCCCGCAATCGCGCCACTCGCGCCAATGCTGGGTACGCGCGAGGCCTGGTTCAGCACAATGTGCGTGCAACCAGCCGCCAGCCCGCTGACCAGGTAAAACACGAGATACGTGAAGTGTCCAAGGTAATCTTCGACGTTGTCGCCAAAGATCCACAAGAACAGCATGTTCCCACCCACGTGTAAGAATGAAGCGTGCAGAAACATCGAGGTAAGCAACGGCAAAATGGCCGTGGCCAGGCTGTCGTAGGAGTGCCCAGTCAGCACGGCCAGCGTGTGGCGAGGAACCACGCCAAACTCCACCATAAACAAACTAAGCGCGCGATGACTGACCGAAAGTTCCCACAGAAAAACCAGCACGTTTATTACGATCAGAAAATAGTTGACGAATGGCGTCGAGAAGGTGGGCTGATCGTCACGAAGAGGAATCATTTAATTGGCAGTTTGTAATTGGTAATCTAATTCCAATCGTTGCCGATCAACGGTCTTGCTTTTAGATTACCAATTACAAATTACCAAATTACAAAATTCCATGAACGGTGTCGTAATCATCGACAAGCCCGCAGGCCTTACGTCGCACGATGTAGTCAATCGCGTCCGCCGAATTCTCGGCCAGCGCTCGGTCGGTCATCTCGGAACCCTCGATCCCTCGGCCACCGGAGTCCTGCCGATTGTCCTCGGCAACCTCACGCGCCTGGCGCAGTTCTACGTCCATTCCGAGAAGACCTACGAAGGCGTGATTCGCTTCGGCTTCGCCACTGACACCTACGACGCCGATGGCCAGCCCACTACGCCGCCGCAAGACGTCCACATAAACTGCAATGAGGTGCGGGCCCTGGCTGCCCGGTTTCATGGCGTCATCGAGCAGATGCCGCCGCCATTCTCCGCCAAGAAAATAGCTGGAGTCCCCGCCTACAAGCTGGCCCGCAAGAACAAAGCAGTCGCGCTCAAGCCGGTGCAAGTAGAAATTAAAGAATTCGAGATTCTGGAGACTACCGCCGATCAAGCCACCTTCCGCGCCCGCGTGGCCTCGGGCACATACATACGGTCGGTAGCCCACGAGATGGGCCAGAACCTAGGCTGTGGCGCTCATCTGGCCAGCCTGCGACGCACCACCGTCGCCGAGTTCGCCATCGAAGACGCACATTCGCTGCAATCGTTAGAAACTGCGATGCAGCAGGGAACTGCTGAGTCGTTATTCGTCCATCCGAGAAAGTTGGTGCCGCAGTTGCCGGGCGTCACCGCCAGCGATGAAAGCGCCGCTCTAATTCGCAGTGGCCGTGCCGTGAATTTGCCGGAAATGTCGCGTGCTCCACAAGTAAAAGTTTTCTACGGCCAACGCGACCTGATCGCCATCGCAACCAGAATCGCCGGGACGCTTTTCCATCCCGGGATCGTGTTTACAGGGTCAGTGGACTGACTGGCAGAGTGACTCAACAACCTGATTCAAGAAATTGACTTAAGAGCCTGACTCAACATGCTAAGGCTGCGCCGCGGCGGGTCTTGAAGGCACACTGGTGAGAAAAGACTCCGCCGTTTTCTCCGCCTCTGCAAGATTTACCACGCGCTCGGAAATCGCCTTGGCCTCGTCCAAGCGTCCCTCTTGCTGCAATGCCCGCGCCAGCAGGAAGTACGCAACGTCGGTGGGATGCACTGCCACCGCACGCGAGTACTGGCGAATGGCCTCTGCCAAATCGCCGTTACCGTTTTCTTGGGCGAGCAGGCCGAGTCCGACCATTGCCCTGGTCCGATGGGGCGCCAACTGTACCGCTGTTTCGAAACACTGCTTCGCCTTCATCGACTGTCCCATTTGACGATAGTCGAATCCCAGACTGCTATAGGCCGCCGCTCGTATGTCCACGTCGGCCGTTCGCAGAACCATCTGATATCGCTCAATGGCCGCTGACAGATTGCCCCGGCTTTCCTCATAGGCGCCAAGATTCAGGTTGGCCAGCAGATTGTCGGGACGAATGGCGACTGCCGCCTGGAAGTGCACGGCGGCCTCTTCGGTTTTGCCCTGCTCAAACAGAAAGTCTCCCAAGTTGTTCTCTGCAATGTAATTGTCCTGAGTGAGGGCCAATGTGCGCAGCCAGAATGTCGGAGGATCGTGCCAGTAGCCAACCTGACGGTAAGTGACGATCCCCAGCGCCAGCACATAACAAACTGCTGGAATGGCCAGCCATTTGGCTGGAATCTTACGACCTTTGGCCCAGTCGGCCACCAGCCACGTCACCATCACAAACAGTCCTATGAACGGAAGGTACGCGAAACGATCTGCCATTGCCTGCGGGCCTACCTGTACCAGCCCGATCATCGGCACCATGCTTCCCACGAACCAAAACCATCCGACCACAAGATATCGTCGATCGCGTGTGCGAAGAAACAAAGCGGCACGGATGCAAGTATTAACGACCAAGGCGGTGACCACCATCAACAGAAGCACGGCTACGCCTACTTGCCAGACCGGGTAGAGCCTGCTGGGGTGCGGATACAGCGCCACCAGATTTGAGGGCCAAAGCGCCTTCCCCAGGTAACACACATACGAGATCGCACCCGTCTCCAGCCGCAAGCCCAGGCTGTACCGGGAGAAATTCTGGACAGCGCCGCCAGCCCTCTCGGCGTTCATTGTTACCACCGCGCTTGCCGCGGAGAGCAGCAGGAGCGGCAATTTTTCCAGCACCAGCCATCCATTCCACGAAAAAAGCGAGTTTCCGCGAGGCAAGGTTCCGTGAGCCAAGGCCTCGACGTCCGCGTCCGAAGCCGCCAGTGGAGAAATCCTGCACAGCGGCCAGTAGTCCAACAGCAAAAGCAGAAATGGAAACGTAATGATTTGAGACTTGCTCATGAGTCCAAGCGCAAAGAGAAAAAACACCGCTGCGTAGCGGAGCACCGCGCGTTTCCGCGTGTACCAGACATAGGCATGCAGAGCGAGCAAAAAGAACACCATGCTCAACACGTTCTTCCGCTCCGCCGCCCATGCCACCGATTCGACGTTGATGGGATGGAGCGCAAACAAGGCGGCGACCATCAGGCTGCGCCAGCGGAATCCTGTGACGCCCTGGAGCAGCAAGAACAGAAGGACAGTGTTTGCGGCATGAAGCAAGACGCTCACGTAGTGGTGGCCCAAAGGATTCAAGCCGAAAAGTTCACAATCCAGTGCATGAGAAAGCCACGACAGCGGAGCCCAGTTCGCCTCATCATAGGTGGTGAAGGCCCATTTCACGGTCGCCCAGGTCAGCCCCGCCCTTACATGAGGGTTGTCCGTGATGTACCGATCGTCGTCATAGTTGAGGAACCCATTGTGAGTTACTGGGTTGTAGGCCACCAGCACAACGACGGTAAGCAGCAGGCAAAACAGTAGAGTTCGGATCTCCGGTGACTCAAACCGTTTGGAGGAAGTCGAACTCTCCGATCCTTCGAGACGTTTCAGCACCGCGGCAGAGGAGGACGAACTCATGGATTCTACTATTCTGAACTGGACACGAGGCGTTCAGAGAAACATCTGCGACGCGAGAGTTCCCATGGTAATCGAGTCGCAGCGACGATCTCCCACGTCGAGAGTCCCGGCGGCGCGTCACAGACCCAGAGGGCGAAGGGTCGTATACTCTGGCGCAGGAGGACCAGTTGAATCCTCCGGAAGGGGACCCTTTGACCTTCACCAACTGCTACGAAGATGGCGCCCGCGCCGAGGCCTACGCCACCTTGGAGTTCAAAAACACCTACCACCTGGCGTATCGGGACATCCCTGCCATCCTCGCTGCGCATGTCAGCGGTCGCAAGAGTCTGGATTTCGGCTGCGGCACAGGACGCTCCACCCGCTTCCTGCGGCAGCTCGGCTTCGAGGTTACGGGAGTCGATATCGCCGGGGATATGATCCGCAAGGCGCGGGAACTCGACCCCTCCGGCGACTATCGCCTGATGTCTGGCGATGACGTTCCCAGCGAACACCTAGATTCGTTTCCATCCGGGACTTATGATCTGGTGTTAGCTGCCTTCACTTTCGACAACATTGCAGGTCGTGATAACAAGCTGCGCATTCTGCAGGACCTAGGCCGCCTCCTGAACCGAGAGGGAAGGCTCGTACAAATCGTCTCTCGACCGGAAATCTACACCCACGAGTGGTCGTCATTTTCGACAAGAGACTTTCCCGAGAACCAAGCCGCGAAGTCGGGGGACAAAGTGCGCATCGTTGTGACCGATCACGGCGATCCTCGCCCGGTGGAAGACATCCTATGGACCGATGAGGCATACCGCGAGGTTTTCGATGAAGCCCGCCTGCGGCTCGTACAGAAATACGAGCCATTGGCGCACGGAGACGAACCCTACCGTTGGGTGAGTGAGGTGCAGATTGCGCCATGGGCTGTGTACGTGCTTGAAAGCTGCTGAGATAGCCAGCATATAGGGCCAATATCAGTAATGTCCGATAACAGGTATTATGTGAACTGATAGAGATAGGCTCCGATCCCCCGAGCATAAAACGCTAGGCTAAACGCGTAAGACGACCATCACATTAGTAAGCCGTAATTGACTTTCTGCTTACCATTCCATACCATTTCCCTATGAAGGCCAAATACACCATACTGAGCACCAAGGGCCAGATCATCATCCCCGCCGAGATCCGCGAGCAGATGAACCTATCGGTCGGCACCAAGCTGTCGATCCAGCGCGACGGCCAGACGCTCATCCTGCGCCCGATCACCCCCGAGTTTATCGACAGCCTGTGCGGGTCGACCAAAGGCTTGAGCAAGCTGCGCGACACCATGCATCGGGATGACAAGGACAAGGAACGCTGATAAGGAACGCGCTAATAAGGACCGATGACCGATGACCACCTACGTCCTCGATGCCAGCGCCATCCTCCGCTTTACCGACAAGGAGGCCGGGTTTGATCGGGTTCGCGATCTCCTTATCCAAGCCGCCCACGGCGACGTCGAGCTTCTACTGAGCGCTGTCAGCTGGGGCGAGATTGTAAGTGCCTTGTACAAACGAGCCGGAGGCACGGCCCTGATGACCAGCTTAGCGGCGAACCTCGCTGCCCTTCCGCTAACCATCATTGCTGCAGAGAAGGATCTCGCTGAAGGCGCGGCCGTCTTCAAATACGACTTTAAGGTTCCATTTGTCGATGCCTTCGCCGGATCGCTGACCTTGCACGAGAATGCGACGCTGGTAACCGCAGACTACGACTTCAAAAGCGTCCCATCCGACACAATCAAGATCGAATTTCTCCCGGCCAAGTAGACTCCTGATAACGGTAAGTTCCCTTCGACGTCTGTTAAATCGAATGTCTTACGGGTTCTAACATGCGAAGAAACCGCGCCCTTGCTCTTCTCCTGACAGCCCTCGCCGTAACTCCGTTTCTCCACGCCCAGACGGCTCAACCACAGCCCCAGCGGGAGCACTTTCAAAACGCGAAAGTACTCTACGGATGGGCCGAAGACAGTCACGGCGAACGCCTTCGAACATTCATCACCAGACCCAACAACACCGCCGGCAAGGTTCCTGCGATCTTCTTCGTCGGATGGCTCAGCTGCGACACCCTGGAATACCCCGACGCCGATACAAAGGACGGTTTCGGCATCCTCTTGCGCCGCCTGATCGAGCAATCCGGCTACGCGACCGTGCGCATGGATAAACCGGGCGTAGGTGACAGCCAGGGAGATTGCGGCAAGACCGACTTCAGCGCAGAACTCTCAGGCTATCAATCGGCTTTTGACGAAACGCTCAAGTATGACTTCATTGATCCCGCAAACATTTTTGTGGTCGGTCTGAGCAATGGAGGCGGAACCGCACCGCTAGTCCCCCGCCATCATCCTGTGCGCGGATACGTTGCCGCCAGCTCCTGGGGTCGCACCTGGTACGAACACATGCTCGACCTGGAACGTCGCCGCCTGATCGAAGCGGGCAAATCGCCGGCCGAGGTCAACAACGCCGTAAAGACCTTCGTTGAGTTTTACGCGCTATACCTGACGAAAGGAATGACGCCCGGCCAAGTCATCGCAGAGCATCCCGAGTGGAAAGGTCTTTGGTACGATTCCCCGGACGGCCAGTACGGCCGCCCGGCAGCGTTTTATCAGCAATTGCAAGCCCTGAACCTCGGCGAAGCCTGGCAAAACGTGAACGACCCAGTACTCGTCATCCGCGGCACCGCTGACAACATTATGAGCCGCGCCGACAGCGGAGCCATCACTCAAATCGTGAACCAGGTTCATCCTGGACACGCTCGCTATCTCGAGATCGATGGTATGACCCACGGCTTTACCGTCAACGACAAGTTTTATGACGATCTGATTTCAACCATCCTGACCTGGATGAAAGAACAGCTGGCAGTAAGGTAGCCGCTAGGCAGCCAGGCCCGTCACACTACCATCACTGCCGCCCGCGCCGAAGTCGCGTTAGGCGGCAGCAGTACCGCAAGGCTGGCGTCCAGGGTAGCCAGTCTTCCCTTCTTGTGAATCGCGAGTCCAAGCAAGTAAGCATCGGTGATTTGCTGGTGGCCGAGTAGACGCCGTCCAATGGGAGCGAGGGCCTCCGTGACTCCGATATCTTCCGTCCAGAACCGGTGTGCCCGATGCTGCAGGCTGCCCTGCAGCACCTCCAGCGCGTCCCGAGGAGAAACCACACGCCGCGAGAAGGCCGGATTCGAAACGATGCGTACAAACCCCGCCTGCGTCATCGCACATGTCGCCCAACCCTGGTCGGCATTCCGCGCGAACCAGCGCTGCGCTCGCGCGTGCGCCTCGTGCGGAGGCCAGAGGAGCGCAATCAGCACGTTCACGTCGAGTAGAAATCCGCTCACCGCTCCTCGGCCTCCAACCGCTTCACAAGCTCGGACGTAACCTGCTCACTGTCTTCGGGAACATCGAAGACCACAAGGCCGTTGACGACCCGCGTCTTCGCAGGTGCGCTGAGGCCGCGGCGCACCAGTTCTGAAACCGCCTTCCCCATCGCCAGCGACCGGTTTTCGGCGTAGGTCTTGATCACCTGAAAAACATCATCATCGAGACTCAGTGTTGTCCGCATGCAGACAATGATGTCACAAGAAGAATATGATGTCAATATTGTGAATTACACATCATATTAGGACTGTGATGCGATTGGGCGAACTTGGCATTACACCCGGCTCAACAATTCCGCGAGTTCTTCGCGGAACTCCTGTAGGATCGCAAGCCGCTCCGGCGTGGCCTCCACAACTTCGCTCTTCGCCTGGAAGACTTTCCGTCCTTCCCTTTCGGTGAGCACGCCCATCACTTCGCCCATGCGCCAGCCGGGCGTGCCCAGGACTTGCAAGCCCTCCACACCCGGCACCAGCAGCGCGACGCAACTCTCGCGAATCACGCCAATACACTTGGGATAGCGTTCAAAGCTCTGGAGTTCGAAGCCCGCAAGGCAAAGACGCTGAAGCTGCTCGGCGGAATCAGGCATGAGGGGAATTGGTAAATTTGCAATTTGTACTTTGAAAGGTCCAAGGGTGTCGCTTTCCCTCAGAGCTGACAGCCGGGAGCGCCGGCTGTTCCTACATCTTATACTTCCCAAGGTCATCGTCGCCCAGGTCTTCCAGCCACTTGCGGAGTTCCTCACTATTAACGGCGGGCACGGGATTATTGGCGGCCTGTTTCGAGTTCTTCAGCACCTCGTCCTCAACAAAGATAGGGCAATCCACGCGCAACGCCAGCGCTAGCGCGTCTGATGGACGAGAGTCGATGCTCACCACGTGCCCTTCTCTTTCCAACCAGATCACGGCGTAGAAAGTATCGTCCTTCAGTTCCGTGACCACTACTTTATGAACCAGCGCGTCAAGCCCGGTGAGCACGTTCTTGATCAAATCGTGAGTCATGGGCCGGGGCGTGTTGACCTTTTCAATTTCGAGCGCGATGGCATTCGCCTCGTACACGCCCACCCAGATCGGAAGCACCATATCGCTGCCCACGTCCTTGAGCAACACGATCGGCATGTTCGAAACCGGATCCATCATCAGCCCGCGAATTTTCATTTCCACTTCCATAAGACCCTCAAGAAAGCAACCTCAAACCACTGGCCACCCGATTTCCCCTGTGTTCCTCTGTGCTCCCTGTGGTTCAAGCTCTTGCTTTTGCCGCACAGAGCACACCGTGCGCGGGTCCGCCATCTCTCCCACCAAGCTGTTCGGAAAGCTTCCCGTAACCAGTACCCGAACATAGCTCCCCGTAGCCAGTTCAACCCCCTCCGGCACCGTAAAGTTCATTACCTTAATCTGCGACGTCCGCCCAATCCACTGTCCCCGCGCCGGATTCTTCCCTTCCACCATCACCTCCAGCACCTGCCCAACATGCCGCTGATTGCGCCGCGCCCCAATCTGTTTCTGCTTGTCATTCAATACAGCCAACCGTCGGGCCTTCTCAGCATCAGGGATCGCGTCGTCCAGAAGCAAAGCCGGAGTGTTAGGCCGCGGAGAATACTTAAAAGTAAACACGCTGTCATACCCAACCAAGTCCATCAACGAAAGCGTCTCCTCGAATTCCCTCTCCGTCTCGCCCGGAAACCCCACAATCAAATCGCTAGTCAGAGATATATCGCGCCGAGCCGCCTGAATCCACGAAATGCGCTCCAGGTACTCGTCCCGAGTGTAGAGCCGTTGCATGGCATCCAGCACCCGAGTAGATCCGCTCTGGACCGGCAGATGCACATGATCGCAAAGCGTCGGCACGGCATCAATCACATCGACAATCTCGCGAACAAAATCCCGAGGATGAGAAGTCGTAAACCGCACCCGCCGAATCCCCGAAACCGAAGCAACCGCAGCCAGCAACTCAGCAAAGCTTTTCTGACCATCGGGATCGCGATAAGAATTAACGTTCTGCCCAAGCAACTGGATCTCCGTATAACCCAAGTCAACCAGTTGTTGAGCTTCGTCCAAAACAGACGAAGAAGTCCGGCTGCGCTCTTTGCCGCGAGTGTAGGGCACCACACAGTAAGCGCAGAACTTGTCGCATCCCTCAATAATTGTGATGTACCCGCGATGCGGATTAGTGCGAGCCGTGTACTCGGTCTCAAAGCACTTGTCAGTGGCGCGATCGTCGAGCCCGGTAACCCGCTGCCCGCCAGTTTCCAACTGCACCAGCATTTGCGGAAGATTGCGGTAAGAAGCCGATCCGCACACCAGCGAAACATAAGGGGCGCGCTCGAAAATCTTTTCCCCCTCCTGCTGCGCCACGCACCCCAGGACGCCAAACTGCTTCCCCTGCGCCCGATACTTCTTATAATCCGCCAGCCGGTTAAACACCTTCTGCTCCGCCTTATCGCGAATCGAGCAGGTGTTATACAGCACCAGTCCCGCCTCTTCGACCGTAGGCACCTGCCGATACCCCTGCTGCAAAAGCGTCCCGACCACCTTTTCGGAGTCGTGCGCATTCATCTGGCAGCCAAAGGTTTCCAGGTAAAACGTCTTGTCAGCGGACCCCGACATGGAGTCAGTATAAACCAGCGATTGGGACGGCTCCTAAGGCGCTCTCCAAAGGCAATCGACTAACCGGTACCGAGCGATCCAACGTAACTTGTCGATTATATATCGTATTACGATATAATAGGTTTTATGATGACAAAGATCACGTCCGATGATTACCGCGCGCTGGCCGCGCTGCGTTATCGGATACGCGTTTTTCTGTGCGACGCCGATGCCGCGGCACGCCGCCAGGGGCTCGAACCACAGCAGTATTTTCTGTTGCTTGCGGTACGTGGCCTCCCGGAAGGCGTAGAAGCTACCATCCATGTGCTGGCGGAGCGGCTGATGCTGAAACACAACAGCACAGTCGAACTGATCAACCGGCTGGAGAAGCGCGGGTACGTACGCCGAAGCCAAAACCGCGACGACCGGCGATCGGTTCTCGTGGAACTGCTGCCGCGAGGGGCCGAACTGGTGGAACGGGTGGCCCGACAACGCCTGACCGAATTGCAGGCGGAAGGAGTCGATCTGGCGAACGCATTGGATGCGCTGATTGGAAGCGAACCAAAATCGCTAACAATGAAAATGAACAGGGACGAGCGTCGTGACGGAACGAAAAGGCATGGAAAAAAGTCGTGAGCGCGGATAACAACACAGAATTGCCCGACAACGCGACCCTCCTCAACAAGAAGGACCACAACACTGAGTTGGGAGATTTCACCACCACTTGGCGGGTCATTCCAATCTCCGGGTTGGCCATCGTGATTGGTGTGGTCTGCGCCTTTGTCGCATTGGCGCTGCTCCGTCTGATCGGCCTATTCACCAATCTGTTCTATTTTGGCCGGTGGAGCACCGCCCTGGTTTCGCCCGCCGGTAACCATCTCGGTGTCTACAGCGTTCTCGTTCCCATCGGTGGCGCACTGGTCATCGGTGTCATGGCGAGGTACGGTTCCGAGCGTATCCGAGGCCATGGCATCCCTGAGGCGATCGAGTCCATTCTGCTGAACGGCAGCCGGATTGAACCGAAAGTCGCCCTTCTCAAGCCCATCTCTTCCGCAATCTCCATCGGCTCCGGTGGCCCGTTCGGCGCAGAGGGACCGATTATCATGACCGGCGGCGCGGTGGGTTCGATGATCGCCCAGCTCTTTCACCTGACCAGCGCCGAGCGCAAGACTCTGCTGGTGGCGGGCGCTGCCGGCGGGATGTCCGCAACCTTTGCCTCGCCTGTGGCAGCGGTGCTGTTGGCCGTAGAGTTGCTCCTCTTCGAATGGAAACCACGAAGCCTGGTCCCGGTGGCATTAGCCAGCGCCATGGCTGCCGTTGTCCGAAGATATATCTTGGGGTTCGGTCCCTTATTTCCCGTTCCCGCTCACCCCTTGTTCATCGGACCCGTGGGACTACTCGGATGCGTCCTGGTCGGTCTTCTCGCCGGAGTCCTATCGGCACTGCTTACCGTATCCGTGTATGCGGCCGAGGATGCTTTCCAGCACCTCAAGATCCACTGGATGTGGTGGCCCGCGATTGGCGGCCTAGCCATCGGCTTGGGAGGGCTGGTTTTCCCACAAGCCCTGGGCGTCGGTTACGACACGATTGGCGCTCTGCTGCAGGGGAGCGTTACCACGCGAGTGATTCTTGGAGTTCTGCTCGTCAAATGGTTCATCTGGGCCGTGTCGCTCGGCTCCGGCACCTCGGGAGGCGTTCTCGCGCCGTTGCTCATGATGGGTGGCGCGCTCGGCGGCCTCGAAGCCATGTTTCTTCCCAACGAAGGGGCGGGGTTCTGGCCACTGATCAGCATGGGCGCCATTCTTGGCGGTACGATGCGCTCTCCGTTTACCAGTATCGTTTTTGCCTTTGAGCTCACGCATGACGCAAATGTGTTTTTGCCTCTGCTGGTAGCCAGCGTCATCGCTCATGGTTTCACGGTGCTGACGCTGAAGCGGTCGATCTTGACCGAGAAAGTTGCGCGCCGCGGCTACCACCTCAGCCGCGAGTATGCCGTTGACCCGCTGGAAATCCTTTTTGTGCGCGAAGTCATGCGAAGCAAGGTTGTGGTATTGCCAGCCGCGAGCACGCTAGGTGAGGTATGGCACTCATTGCGGGTAGATCACCACCAGGAGCAGCGCCTGCTGCCGGTCGTCGATGCCGCGGGGCAACTCGTCGGCGTCGCAACCCGCGGCGATGTAAGCGAGCGCATGACGCAGAACGGAGACGCTGCCCTCGGATGGCCGCTCGGTGATCTGGTGCGAACCAGCGCGGTTGAGGCCTATCCGGACGAGCCCTTGCGCGTGGTCGTATATCGCATGGCAGAGAAAGCCTGCACGCGAATGCCGGTAGTGGACCGTGCCACCAGAAAATTTCTGGGTCTGGTATCGCTCAATGATCTGCTGAAGGCGCGTTCGCGGCACTTGGAGGAAGAGCGCCGTCGCGAACAAAGTATCAAATTTAGATTGTTTTCCCCGGGAAACCAGAAGCATGAGCCATCGTAATCATTATCATTATCATTATCATTGACCCGCCCCAATCAATCCGTGGAAATCAGTTAAGATATGGTGCAAGTTGCGCCGACATCGCTTTCTTCTCCTCTTGTCTCTCGCGCTACTCGTACCCGGCCCGGTATCGGCCGATGATCGTTCAAACGATCGTCCGGAGGATCGCGCGGAAAATCGTCCCAAGGTTCGCGCCATCACCGCGTTCATCCACCTGGACCCCTCAGACTATAAACGTCAATTGTCTGAAACGGTCCAGACCCTAAACCTCGCCAAGAAGAAGTTCGAACAAGGCGGCTGGATCGTCGAGACAATTCGCATCACCACCCAGCCCTTTCCAGAATTTGTCCGCGGGCTCCCAAAAGAAAGAGCTTTGGCACTCTTGCTCGACTTGGACAATCTCGCCGCCGGGTCTTACGAATTCAACGTCGGCCCCGCAATGATGAAAGACTCGGACGACCCGGCCATGATCGACCTGGCGGCAGAATTCCTGGCGCGCGCAAAGGTTACCAATTCCAGCGCGGTCATTGCCGCGGAAGATGGCATTCACTGGCAAAGCATTCCGCGGGTGGCTCATCTCGTGAAATACATTGCCAACAACACTCCGCACGGCCAGGGCAATTTCAGATTCGCCGCAACCGCCATGGTTCCGCCTTACGGGCCGTTCTACCCTGCCTCCTACCACACCGCTGGCGGCGGCAAGTTCGCCATCGGTTTGGAATCCGCGAATGTAGTGCTCCGTGTTCTCTCGGAAACCAGGGGCAATCCTGACCAAGCCTCTGCAAAGCTCAGCCGTGAACTCTCGCATTACGCGCGCGAGGCAGAGGCCATCGCCCGGAATTTCGCGCAGCAAAGCGGATGGGAGTACCTAGGCCTCGACCCAACGCCCGCACCCGCAGCACATATCTCGATCGGAGCCGCGATCGAAGCCTACACCGGACATCCCGTAGGCAGCAGCGGAACCCTCAGCACTGCCTTCCTCATCACCACTGCGGTGCGTTCGGTTCCGGTGAAGCAAGTGGGCTATGCGGGACTGATGCTATCCGTCCTCGAAGACGAGAGACTGGCCGAACGCTGGTCGGAAGGCAAGCTCTCGATTGACGCGCTCCTTTCCTATTCATCGGTCTGCGCCACGGGGCTGGACACTCTGCCCTTGCCCGGCGATATCACCGAGGAGCAAATCCAGCGCATTCTTGGAGACGTGGCAGCGCTTGCGTCCAAATGGCACAAGCCCTTGACCGCGCGTCTACTTCCCGTGAAAGACAAACAGGCTGGCGACAAAAGCAACTTCGACGATCCGCATCTAACTAACGCGACGATCCAGCCATTACAGTGAGCTGGTGCCCCACACAGCGGTTGCGACACAACATGTAAGTCATCAGTTTCGCTCTTACTTCGTTCGCGCCAGCGTGAACACTTCCTTGGTATCTTTGCCGTGATCCAGAAACACCCATTCTTCGACGTGGTGATCGGCATCCGCTTCGGTGAAGGTCACGCGCTGCATGTGCCCGTCGCCGGGGCCGATGTTGGTGCCGTCGACAAATTCAAAGCTGACGGATTTCGCGTCCGACGAAATCACTTTCATGCGCGGTTGGTTGCCGGCCCCGCAGTAGTGGGTCATTAGAAGACGGTCGCCATCCATGTGAAACATGGTGACCATGTTTTCCGGGCCGTGACCCAGAATCTCGCTCATAAGCGCAGAGCCTCCCGCAGTCATGCGGAAGGTCACTTGAATCGGCTGCCCCTGTTGGTTCTTGCCAGCCCAGTTCCCTTCCATTCCCTTGAGCAGGTCGAAGGATTTGTGCGCATCCGACTGCGCCATAACCGAGTTGGAGCCCACGACAATAATAATGACGACAACAACAACAACGAGAAACACCGCAGCAACTGCGGTGGGGATCTTGCGAACTGTCTTCATAGATTTCTCCGAAATTTGACGTACGGTGACGCTTAGGTCGAGTCAAGAGGCAGGTTCGGGTTTCCGCGCCCGAGCTTTTCGCTGAGGTGAGCGGCGATCAGTTTGCCGTGAAAACGGCCGTTCTCAATGAAGATTTCGTTGGTCATCGAGCCGGCCACAATCACGCCCGCGACGTAGATACCCGGTATATTCGATTCCAGGCTCTCAGGATCGCACACCGGACGCATCTGTCCCGAGGAAAGTTCGATGCCCACGCTGCGCAGGAAATCGTAGTCGGGATGGTAACCGGTGAGTGCGAATACAAAATCATTTTTCAGGCGAAGCGATCCTGATGGAGTCCGCAACACAACGCTGGCATCGCTGATCTCCTGCACCGTGCTGTTGAAGTACGCGGTGATTTCGCCAGCCTTGATGCGATTCTCAATGTCGGGACGCACCCAATACTTGACGTGGTTGTGCATCTGCGATCCGCGATGGACCAGCGTGACGCGCGCGCCGTGCCGCCACAAATCCAGAGCCGCCTCGGCCGCCGAGTTCTTGCCGCCGATCACCACTACGTCGCTGTCGTAATAGGGATGCGGTTCCCGATAGTAATGGAAGACTCTCTCCGTATCCTCGCCGGGAACCTCCAGTTGGTTGGCGAGATCGTAGTAGCCGGTGGCAAGTACAATCTTGCGCGCGTTGTAGTCGTGGATGGCGCCGCGCCGGTCAGTTGTAGTTACACGAAAGTGGCCGTCCTGACCCGTGACGGTCTTCACCCATTCGTACTGCCGGATGTGCAGCTGAAAGTGTTCGGCGACGCGGCGATAATATTCGAGGGCCTCGAGCCGGGTGGGCTTAGCTAGCGCCGTGGTAAAAGGAACGTCGCCAATCTCCAGCAACTCCGGCGTGGTGAAAAATACCATGTTGTTCGGGTACCGGTAGATGGAATTGACCAGGCATCCCTTGTCGACGATGATCGCTTTGAAGCCCGCCTTCTGTGCCTCTATAGCGCAGGCCATGCCGGTGGGGCCGGCGCCCACGACCAGGACGTCGCTCGAAGAGTCGGGCCGCGCATGAGCTTGAGTGCGTGGCAGAGTTTCCGGAATTTGTTCGGTGTGCAAGAGTGTCAGGCCTGTATCGCGTGGCATGGAAACCGATCATTCTAGCACTGCGCGGCAGGAGCGCACGCCCGATTCGCTACTTCTTCATGCAAACGGAAACTCCATCGCGAATGGGTAAGATGGTCGTAAACAGATCTGGCGACCCGCAGGTGAGTTTATTGAATTCGAGGATGGCCTTGGTTTGTGCGTCGGGATTGGGTTTGCGGAGCTTGCCACTCCAGAGAACGTTGTCAGTGATCAAAAGGCCGCCGCTTTTCAGGCGCGGGAGCGCTAAACGGAACGCGCGTGGGTAATCGGTCTTATCGATGTCGTTGAAGATGATGTCATATTGCTCTTTTTCCTCGGAAAGAAATTCGAGCGCGTCGCCCACGCGAATCGTGATGCGCTTGCTGACCCCAGCACGTTCGAAGTAGCGGCGGGCTTTTTCGGCGCGTTTCGGGTCGCCGTCGGTGTAGATGACGCGTCCGCCTTCTCCCACTGCGCGCGCCCACCAAATGGTGGAATAGCCGATCGCCGAGCCCATTTCGAAGATCTTCTTCGCGCCGCTGATGACCGCAAGTTGGTAAAGCAGGCGAGCAACGGCGGGGCCGACGATGGGCACGTCGTTCTTGGCGGCGTCCGCTTCCATCTCCGAGAGAACTTCGTCGCGCGGCGGCAGCATCGCGTACAGATAGTCTTCGACATCGGGAACGGTGATTCCGCCCATGCGCCAGTCCGGCTTCGCAGGTCGATTGCTCATTTTGCTCCTTGTTGTCGCGCCGGCGTCCGCCCGTCGTTCCCCCGAATCATGCTTCGGTTTACGATATCGTCTTTCCGGGTTTTAGTTCCATCACTTCTACGACTGGCACTAATTTCTGCAACTCGCTTGGCGTTCCCGTCAGCTGTGGAAAAGTACCGAAGTGCATCGGGATAACGGTTTCCGGCTGCAGCAGTTTGCAAGCATACGCAGCCTCGCGCGGCGACATGGTGAAAAGGTCGCCGATCGGCAGCATGGCAACCTTCGGTGCGTAGAGGTCGCGAATGATGGCCATGTCGCTGAAGACGTTGGTATCGCCGGCGTGGTAGAGCTTCACCCCATTTGAGAACTCGAGCACATAGCCGCAGGCTTCGCCGCCATAGACGATCTGGTCGCCATCCTGAATTCCGCAGGAATGCACGGCGTGGACCATGGTTATCTTCACCCCGGCGACAGTCTGCGTGCCGCCCTTATTCATGGGCGCGATCTGTTGGACGCCCTTTTTCTGCAGCCACAAACAGAGCTCGAAGATGCCTACAGCGATCGGATTGAGTTTCTTGCCCACGGCGACCGCGTCACCGATGTGATCGCCATGTCCGTGGGTACAAAGCAACGCGTCTGCCTTCTTGACATTCTTTTCGCTTTCCGGACACGCGGGATTGCCGGCGATCCATGGATCGATGTAGAGGGTCTTCCCTTCCGGCGTCTGGATGCGGAAGGTGGAGTGGCCAAGCCACGTGAGTTGGATTCCTTGAAGATTCACAAAACCCTCCGAGGTAAGCTGCGAACTAAGCATTTTAGTGACTGAGAAAAAAGGGTGCAATGAGCAATTGCAGCCCGCGAAAATACTTCGCTCGCCTGTGTGGTGACGGGGCTTCGCCCCGTCCCGGCGGGGCAAAGCCCCGCCACCACACGAGCGTTTAAGCTGCCTTCGATACGACCGGCGTGTGTAAAATGGTGGTCCATGCCTGCACTCAAAGTGTTGATCTCACGGGAAGCGATTGCCAAGCGGGTCGCCGAGTTGGGAAAAGAGATTGCGCGTGATTTTGACGGGCAGTCGATTATCCTGGTCGGCGTTCTCAAAGGCGCAGCGATTTTCTTGAGCGATCTTGCGCGTCATATTCCGCTTGACGCCACCTTCGACTTTATCGGCGTTTCGAGTTACGGAAACCGCCCTACGGTTAAAGAGGATCCTGCGGGCCACGCGGCGTGGGATTCGCTGGGCGAAGTCCGCCTGACCAAAGACATGGATAGTTCGATGGCAGACCGAAACGTGATTCTGGTTGAAGACATCCTCGACACCGGACTGACGCTGAACTACATTTCGAAGCTGGTGCGGGCGCATCAACCAAGGTCACTGCGCATTGCGGCTTTGCTGGACAAGCCTTCACGCCGCAAGCAGCCGATCGAGGCGCAATACATCGGCTTCACGATTCCCGATGCCTACGTGGTCGGCTACGGTCTGGACTATGCGGAACGCTACCGCAATCTTCCGGATGTCTGCGTGCTGGAAAATCCGACCGCCATTTCTGAGCTCTGACATTTGTGATCGGTAATTTGCAATTGCAAGAATCCGCGTCCTTTGATTTCAAATTATCGACCGCGAATCAGCTGTGGAAGAGTCACTGCGACCGGCTGCTAGAATGAACCTTGTGAAAACGACCGCCTCGCAAACTGAACGCGCCTCCGAGGCGGAACCCCTCCTGCTGGAAGTGGCCGACGTGGTCAACACCACGCTCGACCTGGAGACCACGCTGCGCCGTGTGGCGGAAGTGGTCCGCAAGGTCATTGACTACGAAATTTTCGCGATCCTCTT
>Ga0181523_10000684_pt1 | contig 38237 bp, 33 predicted proteins | sample PEATcosm2014_Bin_43_FD_119752 | JGI IMG/M metagenome (GOLD analysis project Ga0181523, IMG submission 119752) | Peatland microbial communities from MTU Mesocosm Facility, Houghton, MI, USA - PEATcosm2014_Bin05_30_metaG | ecosystem: Environmental > Terrestrial > Soil > Wetlands > Peat | place... | reverse complement strand
CCTGCCGGAGCCAGTTCAAAGCGATAAATCCACGTTCAGCTCTATTCTCCGTAATCCGGCTAGCCACGGAGTTTCCGCTTTTGATCGCACACAGAATTCCGCTTTTGAAAACTACACGACAGAGATGTGTTCCGCGCTTGCGCGATGACGAAGGCGACAACATACTTCCGCCCTTAAAGTTATGAGCCAGACACCCCTTCGCGTGGCCGTCACCGGCGCCGCCGGCCAGATCGGTTACTCCCTTCTGTTCCGCATCGCCTCCGGCGCGATGTTCGGGCCGGACCAGCCCGTCATTTTGCATTTGCTCGAAATCGAACCTGCCTTGCCCGCGCTCGGCGGCGTGGTGATGGAACTCGATGACTGCGCGTGCCCGCTGCTCAAGGGCATCGTGCCGACGGCGAATCTCGACGAAGGGTTTCGCGGCGTGAACTGGGCGCTGCTCGTCGGCAGCGTGCCGCGCAAGGCCGGCATGGAGCGCAAGGATTTGCTCGGCATCAATGGAAAAATTTTCATCGGGCAGGGCCGGGCGATTCAAAAGAATGCCGCGCGCGATGTGCGCATCCACGTTGTCGGCAATCCGTGCAACACGAACTGCCTCATTTGCATGAACAACGCGCCGGACTTGCCGCGCGACCGGTTCTTTGCCATGACGCGCCTCGATGAAAACCGCGCCAAGGCCCAGCTTGCGAAAAAAGCCGGCGTGGACGTCACCGCCGTCAGCAACGTCACCATCTGGGGCAACCATTCCGCCACGCAATATCCCGATTTCTACAACGCCAGGATCAACGGCAAACCGGCGGTCCGCGTCATCACCGACGAAGCCTGGCTCAAAGGTGAATTCATTTCGACCGTTCAGCAACGCGGAGCGGCCATCATCAAGGCGCGCGGCCTGTCCAGCGCCGCCAGTGCCGCGAACGCGGTCGTGGACAGTGTCCGGTCCATCATCGAACCGACGCCCGCCGGGGACTGGCACAGCGTCTGTGTCTGCTCCGACGGCAGTTACGGCGTTGAAAAGGGTCTTATCAGTTCATTCCCCGTCCGCAGCAACGGCCAAAAACTCGAAATCGTTCAAGGCGTTTCAGTCAATGAATTCAGCCGCGCGAAAATTGACGCGACCGTGAAGGAATTGACGGAAGAACGCGCGCTGGTGGCCGATTTGCTGCCGAAGTAAATTTGGATTTATTTTCTGCGGCGGAAAAGAATCATCGCCAGTCCCAATCCCAGCAGCACGCACGGAGGAGGTTCCGGCACGGTTCCACGTATGGCGATTTGACCGGCGTAATAAGGCGCCGCCTGCCAGTTTACCGAATCAGTGGAATACAAAGGAGCGCCCAAACCCCAACCGTTGCTTGACACATAGTTGGTGGATTGGGTGGCTCCCCACAAAAAAACCGGGAAACCGTTTTGCACAAGTCCGGACGTGACCAAAATCCAATAAGTCGTCGAAGGAGCCAGTGCGACACCCGACGCGGTATAGGTGCAAACACCGCTGGAAGTCGGGTCCGAACCGTTAAGTGCCGTGAGATTGGATCCAGGCTCGCCGCCGTTGTCGCTGTAGAGTGAAACTTGAAGGTTGTAACCGCTTGAGGTCCCCGTCACCAGCATCAGCATCTGTACGGAATCAAGGGTATATACCGAAGATGCCGGACCGGTCTCAAAAGGCTGCGCCATCAAGTAATTGGCCCCCAAGCCAACGAAAATGGGATTGGTTGTACCAAGGCTGGACACGTAAAGCGTGCCTTGGGCGCCCACCATCGTTGCCGCAGCGAATTCAAACAAAAAAAGAATGAATCCACCAATATGGATTTTGCTTTTCATGTTAAAGACATTGGTAAAGTCCGGGTAATAGCAAATTAGATGCCACGGTGTTGCCGCCTGCGCACTTTTTGCCAGCTTCGCGCGCATGGCTTGTCGCCCGGTCCGACCATGATGGCGAAGTAAAAATGGAGGGCGACGTTCAGGTCTCGTTTGACGGCAACGGTTTCACGAACGCAAACAACAATCTGTGCCTACAGACTGATTTTCGCCGCATTGCCAGCCGCCGCAATTCTGTTAGCCTCGCGCGCGTATGGCCTTTGATTCATTCCGCGATTTTGTCGCCCGGCTTGACAAGGCTGGCGAGTTGAAACGCATTTCGCAGCCAGTCGCCACCGAACTCGAAATCACCGAACTGGCCGACCGCGAAATGAAATCGCCCGGCGGCGGCAAGGCGTTGCTGTTCGAGAAGCCAACCGTCAACGGTGAAGTCTCTCCGTTTCCGCTCGCCATCAACACGATGGGTTCGCACAAGCGCATGGCCATGAGCATGGGCGCGGAGTCCGTGGACGAAGTGGCGAACGAACTCGGCGCGTTGATGAAGGCCAAACCGCCCACGAGTTTTCGGGACGCGATCAAGCTGCTCGGCCAGGCGCTCGAATTGCGCCACGCCAAACCGAAGCTCGTGAAAGATGGCCCGTGCAAGGAAGTCATCCATAAATTTGACGAGAGTCGAAAGACGAGAGTTGAGAGCTGGCCCAAAGCGCCCGATATTCTTGGTGGGGCGAGCGTCCTCGCGAGCCGGTCCGGCGAAAGTGTCAGCTCGTCAGTAGCCTCGCCCCACCAGCCAACTCTTTTGAATCTTCCGATTCAACAGTGCTGGCCATTAGATGGGGGCAGATTTATTACACTTCCCTGCGTGGTTACGAAGGACCCCGACACCGGCGAGCGCAACGTCGGCATGTATCGCATCCAGATTTACGATGACCGCACCGCCGGCATGCACTGGCAACTCCAGAAGGTCGGCGCACGGCACGGGCGGCGTTATTACGAAACCGGCACGCGCATGCCGGTCAGCATTTTTCTCGGCGGCGACCCCGTGTTCACCTTTGCTGCCACCGCGCCGCTGCCGGACGGTCTCGACGAATTCCTGTTGGCCGGTTATCTCCGCAAAAAATCCGTCGAACTCGTCAAATGCGAGACGAACGACCTCGAAGTTCCCGCCAACGCGGATTTCGTTGTTGAAGGTTATGTGGACCCGAAGGAGCCGTTGCGCGAGGAAGGCCCGTTCGGCGACCACACCGGCTATTACACGTTGCCCGAGCCGTATCCGGTCTTTCACGTCACCGCCATCACGCATCGCAGGGATGCGGTGTATCCGGCGACGATTGTCGGCATGCCGCCGATGGAGGATTTTTACATCGGCGGCGCGAGCGTGAAATTGTTCCTGCCGGTGTTCAAGATGAATTTCCCGGAAATCGTGGACATCGCGCTGCCGGCGGAGGGCGTGTTCCACAATCTCGTTTTCGTCAGCATCAGGAAGACTTACCCGATGCAGGCCTACAAAATCATGCATGGCCTCTGGGGCATGGGCCAGATGATGTTCACGAAATACATCGTGGTGGTGGATGACGACGTGGACGTGCACAACACCCGCGACGTCCTGTTCCATCTCTGCGCCAACACCGATCCGCAACGCGACAGCATTTTTACGAAAGGCCCGGCGGACGTTTTGGATCATGCCACTTCCGAAATGGCAATCGGCTCGAAGCTGGGGATTGATGCTACCAAGAAGTTGCCAGGAGAGGGATTCAAGCGCGCGTGGCCACCGTTGATCCGTATGGATGAAAACGTGCGAAAGAAAATTGACGCGCTATTCAATGCGTCAGACAGGCGATAATGTCCATGATGCGGCCATGAAAACTAGGCGGAAATCGCGGAAGTTCAGGTTGCGAACTGATTTGCTCGAATATCTGACCGACAAAGACATTCTGGAAAGCGCCTTGGCGAACGTTCATCGTTACAAACCCGAACCTCTTCTCTCGAAAACTGGTGTTGGTTATCTGGCTCCCGCTACGCCTGAAGACCGTGAGCAGGAAATGAAACGCAGTGAAGCTTTGATGCGCCGACTCAAACAACGGCAGCGGAAGGCGGAAAGTTTGATTCGCCGGAAGAAAAAATGACGCCGAGCTGCCTTGGGTCACCGTCCGCTGCCAACCGCGAAAAAAGTTTTCAAATTTGTCCTGAACGCGGCTGCTCGTTCGTCGTCTTATTGAAAGGATAAAAACAACTCAACAAGAAAGGCAGAACATGAGCACATCAAAGAAAAAGACGGCGGCCGGCATCGTCTGGTTTGAAATCCCGGCGGACAAGCCCGAACGCGCCAGGACGTTTTACAGCAAGTTGTTCGGCTGGAAGATCAATCCGCTGCCCGCGATGCCGGATTACCAGCACATTGACACGGGCGGCGCGGACGCCTCCCCCAACGGCGGCTTGATGAAGCGCAAGCTTCCGGGGCAATCCATCACCAACTATGTCAATGTGGCGTCCGTGGCCAAATCCGCCGCGCTGGTGGAAAAGCTGGGCGGCAAAGTCTGCGTATCGAAGATGGCCGTGCCGCAGATGGGCTATTTCGCCGTCTGCCAGGACACGGAGGGCAACACCTTCGCCCTTTGGGAAAGGAACGAAAAGGCAAAATAATTGTCCAGATTGCTTTTTCTCATTCGTTGTATTATTGAATGACCAAAAATCATCAACCAACAAACGAAAGGAAAAATATGAGCACACAGACAAAAAATGGATACATGCTGATATTCCGCGGAACCGACTGGCACAAGGGCCTTTCGCCGGAGGAAATGCAACAGGTTTCAGACCGATGGATGGCCTGGTTCAAACGGCTGACCGGGCAGGGCAAGGCCGTTGCGGGAAACCCGCTGGAACGCGAGGGCAAAATCGTCTCCGGGAAAAACGGGCGAGTCGTCGCCGACGGGCCGTTCGCCGAATCCAAGGAAGCCATCGGCGGTTACTTCCTGCTGAACGTGAACAGCCTCGACGAAGCCGTGGCGATTGCCCAGGAATGTCCGGGGCTGGCGTATGGCGCCAAGGTCGAAGTCCGGCCGGTCATGGATCAATGCCCGCTCTCGGGAGAAGCCATTCCTGAAGCGCAGCTCGCGGAAGCGACTACGTAATGGTCAGCCAAGATGTATTGAGGCAAAAACGATCGGTAGGGCGGCGCTGCTGCGTCGCCCCCACCTGATCAACGGGAGCTGAAAATATGACGACAACCAGCAAAGATCCTGCTGTGCAGCCATTCATCATCTCGCGCACGTTCGATGCGCCGCGCGAGCTGGTTTGGAAGGCATGGACAGAACGTGAACGCCTGATGCAATGGTTCGGGCCAAAAGGTTTCACGATGCCGGTTGCCAAAATGGATTTTCGACCGGGCGGGATCTGTCACTCCTGCCTGCGCTCCCCGGATGGCCACGAGATGTGGGGCAAATGGGTCTTTCGAGAAATCGTCAAACCGGAGCGGTTCGTATTCGTTCATTCCTTCTCGGATGAAGCGGGCGGCATCACCCGGCATCCGATGAGTCCCACTTGGCCGCTGGAAATGCTCTCGACCGTCACGTTCGCGGAACAAAATGGCAGGACATTGCTCACCGTGCAGTGGCTGCCATTGAATCCAACGGACGAGGAGCGGAAAACCTTTGACTCGTCGCACGACGGCATGAAGCAGGGCTGGAGCGGCACGTTCGAGCAACTCGCCGATTATCTGGCGAAAGCGTGAATGGAGATTATGCAAAAAATCACCCCGTTCCTGTGGTTCGACGATCAGGCGGAAGCAGCCGCGGAGTTTTACACTTCTATTTTCAAGAAATCGAAAATCCTGAACGTCGCGCGTTACGGCGAAGAAGGCGAAAGAGTTGCCGACAAACCCAAAGGTTCGGTAATGACCGTCGCGTTTGAAATTGCCGGGCAAAAATTCGTGGCGCTCAACGGCGGGCCGGAATTCAAGTTCAACGAAGCGATTTCATTCGTCGTCAATTGCAATACGCAAAAGGAAATTGATTATTTCTGGGAGAAACTCTCCGCCGGCGGCAAAGAGGTGCAATGCGGCTGGCTGAAGGACAAATACGGAATTTCGTGGCAGATTGTTCCCACGATTTTGCCGGAATTATTGAGCGACAAAAATGCCGTGAAATCGCAGCGCGTGATGGAAGCTTTGTTGCAAATGGAGAAACTTGACATTGCCAAGCTGAAACAAGCGTACAAACAACCATAGGAGGAGGAAAATTATGAAAATCGCCATCATCGGAGCCGGAAACGTCGGAGCCACCTTGGGCCGCGCCTGGCTCAAGCGCGGACACGAAATCGCGTTCGGCGTTCGAGACCCGGCCAGCGCCAAAGCCCGCGACCTGGCCAAGGAAACTTCCCCGGCGCGCGTGACCACAAACCTCGAAGCGGCCCGCGTGTCGGAAGTCGTTGTTCTGGCAACACCGTGGAACGGCACGGAGGCGGCGATCCGGGCGTGCGGTGATTTGAAGGACAAAATTGTCGTGGACTGCACCAATCCGCTCAAACCGGACATCAGCGGGTTGGAACTGGGGCAAACCACTTCGGGCGCGGAGCGCGTCGCCGAATGGGCGCAAGGAGCGCAGGTTTTCAAAGCCATGAACCAGGTCGGCTTCCGGCTCATGGACGCGCCCCAATTTCCCGTCGCCGTCAAACCGGTGATGTTCGTCTGCGGCGACGGCCCGCGGAAGCCGGTGGTGATGCAGTTGGTCGAACCGCTCGGCTTCGAGACGATTGACGCCGGCAATCTGACCGTCGCCCGCTGGCTCGAACCTTACGCCATGCTGTGGATTCATCTGGCCATCACCGGCAAGGTCAAGGGCGACTTCGCCTTTGCACTCTTACGAAAATAACAACCTACAACCCAACCAGAGGAAACCTATGAGCAAAATCCGAGTCCTGGTCGGCACAAAGAAGGGTGCGTTCATTCTTACTTCGGATGGCAAGCGCAAGAACTGGAAAGTCAGCGGCCCGCATTTTGCCGGCTGGGAAGTTTATCACGTCAAAGGCTCGCCGGTCGAGCCGGACCGCATTTATGCCTCGCAGACGAGTGGCTGGTTTGGTCAGATCATCCAACGCTCCGATGACGGCGGTAAAACCTGGAACACGCCCGGCAGCAGCCCGGCGGAGTTGAAAAGCCCGGAGGGCATGCCCAAAGGCGAGAGCAACAAATTCGTGTATGCGGGCGAGGTGGGCACGCACAAGTGGTATGACGGCACGCAGCATCCGTGGGAGTTCAAACGCGTGTGGCATATCGAACCTTCGTTGACCGACCCAGACACCGCCTATGCCGGCGTGGAGGACGCGGCGATTTTCAAGACGGTGGACGGCGGCAAAACGTGGCAGGAACTTTCCGGATTGCGCAAAGCAAAGGGAAATCTCTGGCAACCGGGCGCGGGCGGCATGGCCGTTCACACGATTCTGCTCGACCCGAAAAATGAGAAGCGGATTTACGTCGCCATTTCGGCAGGCGGATGCTTCCGCACCGACGACGGCGGAAAAACCTGGAAGCCGATTACGAAGGGATTGAAGTCGCTTTACGAACTGCCCGACCCGGACGCAGAAGTGGGCCACTGCGTGCATCGCATCGCCATGCACCCGTTGCGGCCGGACGTGCTGTTCATGCAAAAGCACTGGGACGTGCTGCGCAGCGACAATGCCGGCGAACAATGGCGCGAAGTCAGCGGCAATTTGCCAACCGACTTCGGCTTCCCGATTGACGTTCACGCGCACGAACCGGAAACCATTTTCGTCGTGCCCATCAAGAGCGATTCGGAGCATTTTCCGCCGGACGGAAAATTGCGCGTCTATCGCAGCAAAACCGGCGGCAACGAATGGGAACCGCTCACGAAAGGCCTGCCACAGCGCGATTGTTACGTGAACGTGTTACGCGACGCGATGGCTGTGGACTCGCTCGAACAGTGCGGAGTGTATTTCGGGACGACCGGCGGGCAGGTTTATGTTTCGGCCGACGGCGGCGGCTCGTGGAATCCCGCCGTGCGCGACCTGCCGGCGGTGCTGTCGGTGGAAGTGCAAACGTTGCGATGAATTGCGATTTACTAGTGGCTCGGGCGTCCTGCCCGTTCGATGAAAATCCGAAACACACGGGCGGGACACCCGTGCCACTACTGTCATGATTCGCGTCGTACTTCCATTTCATTTGCGCAACCTGGCGCGCGTGGACGGCGAGGTGCAGCTTGAAATTGAAGGACCGGTGACGTTGCGCGCCGTGCTCGACGCGCTGGAGGCGCGTTATCCAACGTTGCGCGGGACGATTCGCGAGCACGGCACGTTGAAGCGCCGCCCGTTCGTGAGATTTTTTGCCTGCAAAGAGGATTGGTCCCACGAACCGCCGGAGGCTCAATTGCCCGACGCGATCGCCAAAGGTGAGGAACCGCTCCTGGTCGTTGGCGCGATGGCGGGAGGTTAAGTTCGTGGAGTTGTGCAAACAGAATTCCAGGCCGGGAGCGATAAACCACCGGAAGTCTCCGAGGTGGTGGAACATCTGTTCCGTCATGAATCGGGAAAAATGGTCGCTACGCTGACGGGGATTTTCGGCATTGAACATCTCACGCTGGCCGAAGACGTGGTGCAACGGAAGCTGGATGCAATCATCCATTTTCGCTAGTCTGCTCGCAACATGTCTGAAGTCACCAGGCTTCTTCAGGCCGCAACCGCTGGCGATCCCAAAGCCGCTGAAGAACTGCTTCCGCTGGTTTACGAGGAACTGCGCCGACTTGCCGCTCAAAAGATGGCCAACGAATTCCACGGCCATACGTTACAGCCAACCGCGCTGGTACATGAGGTGTGGTTGCGACTTGCCGGTGATGAGGCTGCCCGCTTCGAAAATCGCGCCCACTTCTTCGGCGCCGCGGCCGAGGCGATGCGCCGCATCCTGATCGACCGCGCGCGCCGGCGGCTGGCGGCCAAGCGCGGAGGCGGCGTCGCGCCGATGGATTTGGACGAGATTGAAATTCCTTCCCCTGCTTTGGATGACGACAGCCTGCTCCTAGTCAATGAGGCACTGGAAAAGTTCAATGCGGTTGATTCGCGTAAGGCGGAGCTGGTGAAGCTGCGGTATTTTGTCGGCATGAATTTCGAGGAAACCGCGGCGGCCCTTGGCATCGCTGTCCCCACGGCCAAGCAGTGGTGGGCCTATGCCCGGGCCTGGCTCACGGTCGAGATGCGCGGTTCGGCGCCGAACTGACCATCCGATTCCCCGGATGAATCAGGCTTTGCGGCCCTTCGGCAAATATGTGTCCCAAGTGTGGCCGGATTCCGGTTGCACGTGGGTAAACCCGGTACCCGCCGGTGGATTGGGTATGCGGATGAGATGCTGGCAGGCCGGACATTGAATCTGCCGGCCGGCGTGGCAAGGGTCGCATTTCAACGGTTGATCACAGTGGGAACAATAGAATTTAAATTCGGTTGTATTCATAGACTTCATCCTCATCATGCGTAAGCCGGGCAAGAAAAGTATATCGCAAATTTATTAATACTTTTTGTCCCTTGAATGCGCATGTAGGATTGAATGAGCGAATCCCAATCAACCATGCCATCGCCTCAAAAACGCGAAGAAGCGCTGTTTCGCGCGGCAGTCGAGTTGCCGCCGGCCGCCGGGCGCCGGGCCTTTCTGGAGCAGGCTTGCGCCGGTGATTTGGCCTTGCGCCAACGCCTCGAAGCCCTCCTGGCTGCGCACGATGAGCCCGGCGAGTTGCTCCCCTCAGGCACGCCTGCAAACACCGCGACCGTAAAAATCGATCACCCCGATGCCGGGGATGAATCCGTCGGCCAGACCATCGGCCGCTACAAGCTGATGGAACGACTTGGGGAAGGCGGGTGCGGCGTTGTCTATGTCGCCGAACAGACTGAACCGGTCCGCCGTCGAGTCGCGCTCAAGGTTATCAAGCTGGGTATGGACACCAAGGCGGTGGTGGCCCGCTTCGAAGCCGAGCGGCAGGCGCTGGCGATGATGGATCACCCCAACATTGCCAGAGTACTCGATGCCGGCACCACCGAGACAGGTCGCCCCTATTTTGTCATGGAACTGGTGCGCGGCATCCGCATCACCGAGTATTGCGACCAGAACAACCTCTCCACCAGGGAACGTCTCGACCTGTTCATCAAGGTCTGCAATGCCATCCAGCACGCGCACCAGAAGGGGATTATCCATCGGGACATCAAGCCGTCGAACATCCTCGTCACGCTGCACGATGGCGTGCCGGTGCCGAAGGTGATTGATTTTGGCATCGCCAAGGCCACCGAGGGTCGCCTGACGGACGCGACGGTCTATACGCAGTTGCATCAGTTTATCGGCACGCCGGCCTACATGAGTCCGGAGCAGGCGGAGATGAGCGGCTTGGACATTGATACGCGCAGCGACATCTACAGCTTGGGAGTGTTGCTTTATGAATTGCTGGCCGGCAGCACACCGTTCGATGCGAATGAACTGATGGCCTCGGGCATGGACGCGATGCGAAAAACCATTCGCGAGAAGGAACCGATGCGGCCGAGCACACGCTTTGCGACGCTCAAGGGCGAGGAGTTGACGGTCACGGCGAAACGCCGTTCGGCGGACACCTCGAAGCTGATGCGCCAAATTCAGGGTGATCTCGACTGGATCGTGATGAAGTGTTTGGAGAAGGATCGCACACGCCGTTACGATTCAGCCAGCGGATTGGCCGCCGACCTCAAGCGTCATTTGAACAATCAGCCGGTGGTCGCCCGTCCCCCGAGCGCGGTGTATCGCCTGCAAAAGGCGTGGCGGCGGAACAAGCTGGTCTATGGCTCGGCGGCGGCCATCACCATCGCGCTGCTCCTGGCCCTGATCTTGTCAGGTGCGTCCTATCTGCGGGAACGCAAGGCGCGGATGAGCGAGCAAGCTCAACGGCTGGAAGCCGAGCAGCAGCGCCGCGCCGCCGAGGCCAGTGCCGCCGGCGAACGCCAGCAACGGGAGCGGGTCGAGGCCTTGGCCTATGCTACGGATATGAACCTCGTTCTCCAAGCCCTCGAGATGAACAATCTCGGACGCGGGCTGGAGTTGTTGAACCGAAACCGTCCCCGCGAGGGCCAGACCGACCGGCGCGGCTGGGAGTGGCGTTATCTTTGGAAGCGCAGCCGGAGCGATGAACTCGCCACGCTGGGTTCGCACGACCACACCATCAGCGCTGTGGAGTTTTCACCCGCCGGCGATCTGCTCGCCTCCGGCGGCTTCGACGGCAAGGTCAAATTCTGGGATTGGAAGAGCCGTCTCCCTGCAGGTGAACTGGATTTGGGGAGCCGGGTGATCAGCCTGGCATTCTCTCCCGATGGCCGATGGCTGGCGGTGAGCAGCAATGGCCGCAATTGCCGGTTGTGGGACGTTGCCACGAGGCACGAAATTGCCGAATTCGATGTCCGGGCCGGGGCCGATGAGATTTACGCTGCAGTCGCCTTTTCACCCAAGGGAGATGTCATCGCCATTGCCGCCAGCGACTCGACCATCCAGATCTTCAACCTCCTCACCCGGGCGAAGGTCGCGACGCTTTACGGTCACAAATCTCCGGTCAGAAAACTCGTGTTCTCCCATGACGCCAGCAGGCTGTATTCGGCCGGCGGCGATGACCACACGATCCGGGTTTGGGATCTCGCCACGCAGCGCGAGGTGACTTTGCTGAAGGGCGACACACACTGGATTAGTTCCCTGGCCCTGTCCCCGGACGAATCCCTCCTCGTTTCGGGCGGCGGCGAGGGCACGATCCGGATATGGGATCTTCAGCGCCAGGCGGAGCTGATTCAATTGACCAACCACGCCTTACTGGTCTGGGACGTTAAGTTCTCCCCGGACGGACGGCTGCTGGCCAGTTGCGGCGACGACCAACGCATCCGGCTCTGGGACACGGCTACCTGGCGGGAAGTCCAGGTGCTGGGAGGTCACCTGAACGAAGTTTGGTGTCTGGCCTTCTCGCCGGACGGCAAAGTCCTGGCCTCCGGCAGCAAGGACGAAACCGTGAAACTCTGGAGCGTGGATCCCAAACCGGACGCTGCGACCCGGCGAATCTTCCCGCCGACGACATTTCTGTCAACCGGGAGCGGATCTGTTTCGCCCGACGGCCAATGGTTCATGGTTTTTGCCGGAGGCCACCTGACCATCGGAGAGACGCGAAGCCTGCGCGATGTGCGGGACGTCGTCCCGAATGGACCTCTGCCCACCAATGCCACGGTCGGACTCATTGATTCCAGTGGGAGCCGGCTTTACCTTGGCTATGCCGACGGCCGGGTTGGTGCGCTGGATCTCAACACCTGGCGTGAGGTGAAATCTTCGTCCGGGCACGGGAGCCCGGTTACCGTCCTGGCCCTCTCGGTTGACGGGAAGCAGTTGGCCAGCGCCGCATTGGGCGGCCTGGTTCGCGTGCAAGACACCGGCAACTTCCAACCGATTCTCACCCTGACCAATGCGGGTCCGGACTTCTATCGCCTCTGCTTCTCCCGCGACGGCCTTCTGCTGGCCGGCGGCGACCAGCAGAACAACATTCTCCTTTGGGATTTGCGCACCGGCATCAAGCGCTTTCGGATGACCGGGCACAAAGATCGGATCACGGATCTGGATTTTTCACCGGATGGACGCCGGCTGGCCAGCGCCAGTTGGGACGGCACGGCTGGTCTGTGGAACGTCAACACCGGCCAGCGGCAGGCCACTCTCCGCGCCCACCTGCTGGGCGTCAACTCCGTCGCCTTCAGTCCGGACGGCCAGCGCCTCGCTGGGGGCACGGGGGATGGCTTGATCAAACTTTGGAATGTGGCGGACGGTCAGGAGGTGCTGACGCTCACTGGTCCTCGTGACGTCAATCAAGTGGCATTTCTGCCCGGGGATGAAACGCTGGTTTCCGTGACGCCCGACTCCATCCAGCTTTGGCCTGCCCCGTCGTTAAAGGATATCGCCGAAATGGAAAGCCGTGCTCAACGCGCGCCGTGATCTCCCCACTGGCGAACACCAACTCTCAACCAGTTCCCGGCCGCAAACCCGGCATCGAGGCTCGAAATCATTCCGGCGCAGGTTTTGCTTATCCAGCACGTCGCTGATTGGCAAGGGGGCTGAAGCAATTTGTCGAGACAACACCTGAATAATATGACCAAAATAAGGTAAATGACCTATATCGTCATTTATCCTCACATTCGGGGCTGATTATAAGGTGTTTTCTGCAACTACGCACGGAAACTCTTTGACTATTTTTAGAGACTTTCCCGTACACCTTAGCTGACAATTTTGCTGACAGTCCCCGCTCCTTTTAATCGCGCCTTTGCAGCCCAATCCAAAGAGCAGTGAAAATTAATTGCCTCATATTTGGAAAAAATTCCGCTCACTTTTGACTGTCAAAATCTCCATTATTTGGCTCACGGTGCGTCGTATTTTGAACCAAAACGCGCCACAGGCCATTTGGGGCGCAAATGGAAATTCAGTGGCAAGAACCCCAAGAACGAGCGTTGGCTGTGTGAACAGCCGTCATTACCGCCGACCTTCGTGTTAACTGGAGGCATTGCCAAACTTGCGAGCCTGCAACTTGTTCCAGTAATCATTCATCTGCTTGTACGACGCACTATCAACGCCTTGCAGGAAGCTCAACCACCCTACAATAGAGCCGCATCGGTAAGTGACCCACGGTACGGCTCTTGTTTCAGGATGCCCGGTGAATAAATTTTGCTTGATTGCATGATTCAGTTCTGTTATGTTGCGTCCTGGAGCCACCAATCACGGCTCCATGTTGTAAAACGGTCGCATCGGGTCTTACTACTCCCGGTGCGGCTCGTTTTGTGCCGGGCTAATTCGCTGCGGGTGGCGAGTTCTGATTTTATTGGTGTCGTAAGACGTTATGGAGACAAATTATAACCCCGAACCGAATCACACTGAGCAGACCAAAGCCCTTGTCAGAAAACTCAAAAGTCTGGTCTCGGAAATGGACGCCATCATTCAACTTTACGAAATGCAAACCGCCGTACCACCCATTCCGGTTGCCGACCTTAAGAAGGTTGTGAAAATAGCGATAAACATCCGTGAGAAAGTGAAGGCGGACAAGCCGCAAGCCCTTCCCAGTGCCTACGGACATTCCAAATAGGACTACCCGCTGCGGCTGGTCCTGCGGACACAGTCGCGCTCCTCTCCGGCTTCCAACAGGGCGACCCTGGGACACCGTTTTTTTGCTTGTCGTTGCGCGCTTCCCGTCGCAGCATCCTGGCATCATCTAAATTGCGAACTGCAAATCCCAAAGCAAATTGAGGAATATATGCAAAATGCAAAGCGTTTGATGCAGCGGTCGTGTGTGCCGTTCATTTCGGTGCTGGCCGCTTTTCTGCTTGCCGGTTGCCAGTCGGGCAAAGAACAGTCCGCCGAGAAAATGACCACTGAGACGAGCAAAGAACAGTCCGGCGGGAAAATGACAACTGCGGCCACGCCAGCGCCAGCACTGGCCATGACGGTCGAAGCTCCGTCTGTGCCGAAGGCCATCCGCATTGATGCCGGCGCCACCGACCCATACACCGATTCCGAAGGCAACGTCTGGCTTCCCGATCAGGGCTTTGCGGACGGCGACACTGTGGATCGCGGGAACGATGTGCAAATCGCTAACACAAAAGACCCGGCGATTTACCGCACCGAACATTACGGCATGACTTCGTTCTCCCAAAAACTTCCCAACGGCAAATACACCGTGAAACTTCATTTTGCCGAGACTTATGAGGGCATCACCGCTTCGGGACAACGCGTTTTTACTTTCAATGTCGGCGGACACGAGTACAAGGGGTTTGATGTCTTTGCCAAAGCCGGCGGCGCACGGCGCGCCTATATCGAAACCGTCAACGTGGCAGTCACCGACGGCAAACTGGACATTACGTTCACGCCCGAGGTGGATAATCCTGAGATTAACGGGATCGAGATCATTCCGGGATCCTGACGGTTGCTCTGCCTCCGCCCGTCGCGCGCGGGACCGTTTGCGAACTTTTGCCCGGGGACGCCGAGAGCCATCGCGAGCAGGCGCTTTTCGGAGCAACGTTTCGTCCCGGCGGATCAAAAGGTGAAGGTTCGCAGTTGCCGCCCGGCTTCTTAGAACGCCGCGACTCGTCGCAGGCACTCTTGGGTGCCGTCCGGGAATTCCAACGGGATGGCACAGACGGATAGCCACTGCTTCGCCACTTGAGATTATCACGAAGCAGCGTTAGTTTCTCCGGCGTCGGAGCGAATTCCGCCCGACAATCGAAAGGATAGTCATGAAACGCAAAGCATCGGCCAGTTGGCGCGGCGGGTTGAAAGACGGCAAAGGCAACATCTCCACCGAGAGCGGCGTCCTCAAAGAAACACAATACTCGTTCGTCACGCGATTCGAGGACGGCATCGGCACGAATCCCGAGGAACTCATCGCCGCTGCCCACGCGGGCTGTTTTGCGATGGCGTTCTCGGCGGAACTCGGCAAGGCCGGTTTCACGCCCGAATCCATCCACGCCACCGCCACGGTCTCGCTGGACAAGACGGACGCAGGCTGGACGGTCACGGAATCGCATCTGGACCTGACGGCGAAAATTCCGGGTATTGATGAAGCCAGATTCATCGCCATTGCGGACGGAGCCAAGGCCGGCTGCCCGATTTCACGTTTGTTGAATGCGAAGGTCACGCTCTACGCGAAGCTGGCAGGGTGAGGCCAGTGGCCGCTCATCCGCAGAAATTTCTTTCGCCGATTCCTGAAAGCGGTTAAATGCGACATCACCTCAGGAAAAAGATTCTGCTTCTGACGGGCACGAAGAAGGGGTTGTTGCTTTTCGCCGGCGACGAGGGCGATTCGCGGGAGATGCTGGCTGACAACCTGCCGCCGGTCTTTGCCATGGCCGTGACGGAGATTTGATTCCACCTCTCAGGCCGGAGGCGCAGCGATGGCTGTGACACGAAGAAATAGATCACTCTCCGGTTTCAGTCACTGCTGACGATTTAAAAAAATATTTCGGAATACCACCGGTTTGCCCCTGGCCTGCAATCCAATCGCGCCTTCGTCGAAACCGTCAACCTGGCAGTCACCGACGGCAAACTGGACATTACGTTCGCGCCCAAGGTGATAAATCCCGGGATCAGCAGGGTGGAAGTTCTCCCGGCTCCCTGAGCGGCAGTTCGCGGCCGCCGGGCCGGCACGCGACCGCTTTTCGCGCTTTTGTTCCAGAGGCTTTCGAGATAAAATCCTACCTGGTGAATCCAACATTGACGCCGGCGCTTGCCGTCCGATGTAACGTCGCCAAGAGCAATGAACCGAGTGCCGCTGAACACAACAGGGGTGGCCGACGAAGAGCAACTGGCTTCGCAGGTGGACCGGACGTTCAAGTCAGCCTGGCGTTCCTACCAGCGCGCGTTCAAACGGTGTCAGAAGAAATTGTCCAAGGCGACTGTCCACCGGTTGCGGGTGGAAACGCGGCGGCTGCTGGCGCTGGTGGACTTGTCTGACCCGTTCCTCGCCGGCGAAGCGGCGGACAGGGTTTCCCGGCTCTTCAAACAGCCGTTCAAAGCCTCCGGCCGGTTGCGCGATGCGCAGGTGATGTTGTGCGACGTGGAGCGGCGGCTTGGCCGGTTTCCGGATGCGAAGTATTTCAAAAAGGAATTGCTGTTCCGGGAAAAGCGCCTTGGCCGGCAACTGGAACGGAAACTCCGGCGCACAAGGCTGAAGCCGTTGAAGAATCGGATGAATGCCCTTCGCAAAGAGTTGCGGGCCGCCGTGAAGCTGGCGGAGGGGCGGCATGGGGCACAGGTTCGTTTGCTGAAAAGCGTGGACCTGGCGTTTGCGAACGTGTTGGCGCGCCGGCGGAGCATTGTGCCGACGGAACCGCACGCGGTTCATCGCACGCGCGTGGCCTTCAAGAGATTCCGCTACATGGTCGAGCAGTTGCGGCCGTTGCTATCCCGTCTTCCCGGCGGTTTGCCCGGCAAACTGCGCGGCTATCAAAAGTTGATGGGTGACATCCATGATTGCGAAACCCTGCTGGCGACGCTGGACAAGTTCATGCGCGAGGAGAAGTCCGAAGCCCGCCGGCTCCGCAAATTTCGCGCTGCAGTCAAACGCGACCACGCCATGCTCCTGGCGCGGTATCTGCGGCGTGCCGATGAACTTTTTTCTTTCTGGAAATCCGCTTTTGCATAGCTGGTGGCAGCAAACAGCCAAGCTCAACTGAATAATTCGACAAACTTGGGTTCGGTAGGTATGTTTGGCGGCCATGAACCTGTTCAGAAGAAACCTTGCCGTGTGGTCGTATTCATTTGCCCTTTTCCTGTTCGCGATGTGCGCGCCTGCCCAGGTGACGGTCCAGATCGGGCAGAATTTCACCGGCAGCACTTATGGCGTCAATTCTTCGGCGTTACCACCGGATCCCAACGGCGCGATTGGTCCAAAGTACTTTGTGGAATTTATCAATGGCACCGTGGCGGTTTACAACCCGATCAACGGCCTGAGCGTGCAGCGGAAATCGAACCTGAAATTCTGGTCCGACGCCGGATTGATCATATCGCCCGACGCGGACGTGACCGACCCACGCGTCATTTACGATTCCCTCTCCCAACGCTGGTTTGCCTCCCAAGTGGATTTTGACGCCACCGCCGCCGCCAACGGCCTGGACTACACGCTCGAGGCCAATGATTTTTTGTTCGCGGTTTCCGCCGGTTCCGATCCGACCGGCCCGTGGAATGGTTTTTTATTTCAGGCGGATCCGGACAACGGGGATTTCGCGGATTTTCCCACCATGGGAGTGGACAGCAATGCAGTCTATCTTTCCGGGGACATGTTTCACGGGCAAACCAACGCCGTCGGTGCCGCCTTGGTTTCCATTCCCAAGGCGGATTTGCTGACCAGCACGCCAACCATTACCAATCGCACCTGGTTTGGGGTCATGAGTTACACCAACCGCGGCCAGGTTTTGCAGCCGGTGACGTGCTTTGACGGCAGCAGCAGCGGCGCGATATTGGCGGTGGGCGATGTCGGGGCGGACGGCAACTTCCATTCGAACCTCGTGAGTTTTGCGGTGCAAAATGCGGGCGGTCCAAGTGCCACCCTCACCACCAGCACCAGCATCAGCATCAGCCAGTATCTTGTTCCCTTCAACTCGGTCAACGTGGACCCTCCGCAAGGGCTGTTCACCGTGCTGCAACCGGATGGCACGACGACGTTGGCGGGCAATGATGCGCGTTTGAGCGCCAGGGTTTATGCGGTGGCGGGAGTTATTTATGCCGTCCACAACACCGAATTGAATGGCCGCATGGCCATCCGCTGGTACCGCATCAGCGCCACCAATGACACGCTGCTCGAGTCCGGCACCATCGCGGACACGAACCTGGATTTGTTCTTTCCCGCCATCGCGGCGAACGCGAACGGCACGGTCGTCATCGGCTGCAACGGCTCCGGCATGGATACGTTTGTCAGTTGCTATGCCATCGCCGGGCAGACGGTGAAAGGCGTCACCACCTTCGGCCCTTTGCTCCTGCTCCAATACGGTGGAACCAGTTACCACGGTGACGACGAAATATTGGAAGAGTTGTACGGCCAGCCGCAGCTCAGCCGCTGGGGCGATTACAACACGGTTTCGGTGGATCCCGCCGATCCAACGCGCTTCTGGTCCATCCAGATGTTCCCGCCCCCTTCGGACTTTTCCGACGTGTGGTCCACACAAATCACCGAATTGCTGACGAGCCAGCTCTTGCCGCAAATGAGCATCGCGCCGGCAGGCACCAACGTCATGGTTTCCTGGCCGAGCATCGTAACCGGATTCCAGCTTGAATCCGCAACCAGTCTGGCGCCGCCAATTGCCTGGTCGAACGTGACCAATACAGCCTCCACCAATGGCGGCACGATTTCTGTGCTGGTGCCAATTTCCGGGAGCCAGACATTTTTCCGTTTGCAGCAGTAGCCGCCGCCGCGACAATTCAAGATGGTGAACCGGGGTGGCCCGGCTCCGCCGACCGATCAAACGCCGGCACCGGTTTGCCGGGGCGAATGCGGTTCAAAGCACCTTCTTTGCCCCATCCGGCACGTCCACTTTGGTCGCGCCGACGTCACTGATCTCAACGGTGGTGTCGCGGTCAAGGTCCACTTCGTTGCCGTTGAAGTCCACCGTGCCTTGCACCTTGTATTCATATTTCGAGAGCAGGCCGTCTTTGAGCCAGAACTTCACGGAGCCTTTGGGGTTAGTGACAGACCCGAACCTGAATTGCGCCTTCGCGCCGGTTTCGGTCAGGTCGCCGGAATAAGCATCGCCATCCTGCTTGAGTTCCTTGACCGAGGTCACCAGGTTTGTGGCTTGCGCGGCCGGGGCCTTGAAATTGCGCAACATGCCGACCAGAAACCGGCTGGGGCCTTCACTGTCATTTTCCAGATTGGTGAGCGACTGCCAGTTTCCCTCGGAGTCGGTGACCGCCGCCTTGCCGCCCTGCATCACGATCTCGGTGGTGTTGTCACCGTAAGACATTTTGAGGTAAGTGGCCCCGCCCTTCTCGGTTTTGCCTTCGGTCGGTCCCGGTTTGAATTGGGCGCTTTCGGGGACGACGACGGTTTGTTTCCAACTGTAACTGGCGGTGACGGCAAGCTTTTGGGCCGCGGCTATGACGTCAGCCTTGGGGCTGGAGTCCGCCGCGAAGAGCGAACCCGCCAGCAAGGCCAGCGCGCCGATCAGAATATTTTTCTTCATGGAGATGCCTTCGGTTTGGTGCAAAATTGCCTTTGGAACGGGGCGAAGCTACGCCCAACCGACTTTTGAGGCAAGGCCGATTTCGGCCATGGATTTCGGCAGCGGCAAAGAAGTTGCTCACTGCCTGTTCCTGCGGCAAACTTTATCGGTATGACCGTTGCCGGAACACAACCAAATTCGCTGCGCTTGAGCGGCTTCGAAAGCCGGCGGCTGGGGCTGGCACTCGCCCTGTCGCTGGCGGCGCATTTGTTGACGTGGGGCGGTTACGAAGCCGGCGAAAAATTGGGTTGGTGGCAGGTCTGGCACTGGCCAACGTGGCTGCAGCGGTTGACCCAAAAAATGGAAACGCTCCCGGTGCCGGTTGTAAATTACGAGCCGCCGCTGGAATTTGCGACGGTGGAACAACCGTCAACCGAAGCGCCGAAGGACGCGAAGTATTATTCCGACAAAAATTCGCGGGCGGCGAACCCGGACGCGGATCAGGACAGCGACAAACCGAAATTAAACGGGAAACAAACCGACGTGCCGAAGACGGAGGATGTGCCGCGCCTGAATTTCAACAAACTCCAACCGGCGCCTCCCACGCCGCAGGTGAACACCCGGCAGCAGGAGCCGCAGTTGCAACTGGCGATGAACGCGGGGGATTTGACCCTGGGCAAGCCGAAGGACTCGAAACCGCAGGAACAGCCTGAGCCGCGGCCGCGCACGCTCCGGCAGGCGCTCGCGCAGCAGGCGAACCGTTTGCCCGGCGTGCAAATGCGGCAGGAAGGCGGCGTGCATCGCCGGCAGCTCGTGCCCTCGCTGGACGTGAAGGCCACGGCGTTCGGCGCGTACGACGCGGCGATTGTCGAGGCCGTCAGCCAGCGCTGGTATGATTTGCTCGACAGCCGGCAATTCGCGCAGGACCGCACCGGCAAGGTGACGTTGCAGTTCCACTTGAACTACGACGGCACGGTGACCGGCATGGATGTCGAGGAAAATACCGTCGGCGAGTTGCTCTCGCTCGTTTGCCGCGATGCGATCGAGGAATCCGCCCCGTTCGCGCCATGGCCGAGCGACATGCGCCGGATGGTCGGCCAGAATTATCGGGAAATCACTTTCACATTTTATTATTACTGAGCCGTTGGCAATGCCGGAAAGAATTTTATGGATACACTCGTTTACATTTTACTGGGACTGACCTCGGTCGTCGGGCTGGCGTTCATCGTGGAACGCGCCCTGACGTTGCGCTGGCAAAAAGTCGTGCCGGCGGAAATCACCGCGTCGCTCGCGGCCTGCGAATCGCGCGAGGACGTGGGTGCGCTCTGCCGCGTCTGCGAACAAAAACCGTCGCCGCTCGGCCGCCTGCTCCTGCTCGCCGCCGATCATCTTGACTGGCCGAAAGACGAGAACGTGGACGCGCTGCAAACCGCCGCGCGCCACGAAATCGTCCGGCTCGAACGCGGCCTCGTCGTGCTCGAAATCATCGTCGGCATCGCCCCCCTGCTCGGTCTGGTCGGCACGATCATCGGCATGATGGCGGTATTCGGCGACATCGGCCAATCGGGACTCAACGACGCGGCCAAGCTGGCTCACGGCATTGCGTTGATTCTTCGTGCCACGCTCATCGGCCTGCTTATCTGCATTCCGTCGCTGATTTTCTGGAGTTATTTCAGCAAAAAAGTCGAGGTATTCGCCGTCGAGATGGAGGCGCTCTGCGACGACTTCATCCGGCGGCAATACAGTGAATCAGGGTCTGACCTCCCGACTCCGGGGTCTCGGGCCTCAAGTCGCCGGTCGCAATCTGCCCCGGAACCGAAACCCTAGACCCCAGACCCCAGATCCCAGACCCCAGACCCCATCCCACATGCGCTTCTTCGTCCGCAAACGCCGCACCACGCCCGCCGTCATCATCGTCGCGCTGATTGACGTGCTCATCGTGCTGGTGATTTTTCTGCTGGTGACGACGACGTTCAAGCAGCAGGCGGCGTTGAAGCTGCAATTGCCCGAATCCTTGCAGGCCCAAAAAACCGGCGCGAACGAAAACCCGCCGTTTGTGGTGAGCATAGACGACAAGGGGATTTATTATCGGGAAAAACTGCCGGTGACCTTCGAGCAGTTGCGAGGCGAACTGATTTTGAAGGCGTCAATAAATCCGCAGCTCGTGCTGGCCATCAACGCCGACGAAAAGGCGCCGTGGGGAAAAATCGTGAAGGTGCGGGACGCCGCCGCCGAGGCGAAAGTCAAAACCCTCGTCGCCTATACCAGGGAAACGGCCAAACCGTGAAAAATTCCAAGCACCAACATCCAAGCTCCAGAGAAGCTCCAAGCAAATAATCCCAAACGCCCGCCGATCGGCAATTGGAGTTTGGGATTTGGAATTTCTCTGGAGCTTGGTGCTTGGAATTTGGAGCTTTTACCTCAGCAACTCTTCCGCGATTTGCACGGCATCGAGGGCGGCCAAAAATCAAATCTGCCAGCGACTGCAACCAGGCAACCGGCAAGCCATAAGAAAATAGCAGCTTGACAATGATTTCATAAAATGGTTAAATGAAGAAGGTTCATCTGACAACCGCCGATGAAAACCTTCGGAAAAATGCTGGTGGCTTCGATTGCTTTACTGACAGCCAATTTTGCGCTAGCCCAAACCTGGACGCAGACCAGTGCACCGTTGACATGGTGGGGTTGTGTCGTCTCGTCGGCAGATGGAAAAACATTATTAGCGGCGGCGAGTCAACGAGTCTATACCTCGACGAATTCGGGAGCGACTTGGGTCTCGAACAACGTGCCTGAGCCGGGGCAGCAACTTATTAACGGATCGCTGGCAATCTCAGCTGATGGAACCAAACTGATTGCATGTGGAACCTACGGTACAATTTATATTTCGACGAATTCAGGAGCCGCTTGGAATGAAGCTAATGGAGCCGCAGGCGTGCGTGTTGCCGCATCTGCGGATGGAAACAAACTGGTGGTGACAGGAGGATATGGACTTTATACTTCGACGAATTCGGGAGCTACTTGGACAAAAATCCAAACCAGTGTGCCCGCCGCATACTGGCTTTCTATTGCTTCTTCAGCGGATGGAACCAAGTTAGTAGCTGCTTCCCTTTCAGGAGGAATTTATGCCTCGACAAATTCGGGGGTCACATGGACACAAACCGGCGCGCCTGTCACAAACTGGTTTTCCGTTGCCTCTTCGGCGGATGGGAACGAATTGATAGCGGCTGGCACGGGCCTGCTTTGCCTCTCGACGAACGCGGGAGTTACTTGGACGCAAGCCGATGTGCCCGATTGTAATTGGAGTTCCGTTGCGTCCTCCACAAACGGAAGTCGCTTGGTGGCGGGAATTTCGTCTGGGGGATTTGACGTGCCCATTTTTGTGTCAACCAATTCAGGAGCGACTTGGGCTCAGCCTCCTTTCACAGACCACTCGAATAACAGGACGCAATGCACTTCCGTCGCATCATCGGCGGATGGACGGAGCTTAGTAGCGGCATTTGTCGGAGGTGCGGGTGGCTCTGTTTATAGATACACTCTGCCGCCACCACCTTCGCCGACGGTAAGTATCTCCTTGACGAATTTTCTAAAACAACAAAACGGCCCTGCAAATTACGCGCTCGTTTCTTGGCCGTCTTCGGCAACGAACTTCATCGTGCAGCAGAGTTGGAATTTAAGCACGGCCGATTGGACGACGGTTACGAATACGCCAACGCTTGTCACGAATTTGAAGGCGCAAACCACCAACTATCAGGTCATTTTCCCATTGACCAACAGCAGCGGCTTTTACCGGCTCAAAACGCCGTGAAGAAAAGCGTCAAATTCTCCGCCTGCGCCGCTGGCTTCGGCGCGACCGCGCCGAAACGAAGTAAAGGCGGGCAAGCACCAAGCTCCAGAGAAACTTCAAGCTCCAAACTTCACGCCGCATCCGATTGATGTTTGGAGCTTTTGATTTGGAATTTCTCTGGAGCTTGGATGTTGGTGCTTGGTGCTTCTGTTTCAGCAACTCTTCCGCGCTCTGCACCGCGTTAAGCAGAGGCAACTTTTGGCTCTTTGCCGCCAGATTATATTCCCGGCCGAGCGGCGGGGAAAAGCTCTTTTGGGTCTGAACAGTCAGTTGTTAAAAACGAACGTCACGATGGATTGTGACGGCATGAGGGCTTTGACGGCTTTGTTATGGGTCCAAACCCGGAAGAAAGTATCTTTGTTTCCCACATTGAGGATGACCACCGCCACTTTGCCGTCGGGATTTAGAAAGGCGGTGGTGAGCAAATCATCATCGTTTGAAGAGGCGATAATCCTTTTTGCGCCGGGTTTGATAAACCGGGAGAAGTGGCCAAAGACATAATACATATTCAGGTACACCAATTCATCTTTCCGGCGGTCGTACATGATCGGTGAAAGGCCATGACAACCGACATGACACGGGCCTCCGGTTTCATCCAGCAACAGATTCCAGAAGACCCAGCCTTCAGTCCAATTGTTCAGGTCCTGGATCATTGATTTGGCCAAACGCTCGGAGGTATCCCACTCGTTTAACGTCGCCGGGTCATCGAGTGTGCCCCGGCCCAACCCGGCTTCGGTGTAAATCAGGTGTTTACCTGGATAGACATCATGGACCAACCGCACATTGTCAAAATGGTCGCCCGTGTACCAGTGAAAGGCGGCGCCCCAAACATATTTTGAAGCTTCCGGATCGTCATAAACCACCTGGGCCCGCTGGTACATGATTCCCCGGTTGTGGTCCCAGATCATCAATTTTACGCCCGATAAATCGTTTTTCGTGAGGGTCGGACCCAGATAATTTTTGACGAAGTCACGTTCCTCTTCCGCGGTAAAAACGCAGGATTCAAAAATCTGGATGGCCATCGGCTCATTTTGGACGGTGATGCCCCAGATGGGGAGCCCTTCATTTTCGAAGGCCTTGAGGTATTTCACAAAAAAGTCCGCCCAGGTCTGGTCGTATTCCGGTTTGAGGGTTCCGCCATAGAGCATGTCGTTGTTGGATTTCATCCAGGCCGGCGGGCTCCAAGGCGAAGCAAAAAGTTTAATGCTGTTATTCGCAATTTTCTGGGCCTCTTTAATGAAGGGAATCCGATCCTTTTTCTCATGGTCAATGGTGAAATATTTCAAATCCTTGTCCCCGTCAACGGGGTCATACGAATAAGATTCATCGGAATAATCACAGCTTTCGATCGTTGTGCGGCAAAGGGTATAGCCGTTGCCCTTCACCGGATCGAAGCAGGCGGTCAGGTATTCTTTCTTTTTAGCGGGAGACATTCTTGAAAAAGTCACCGCGGCCGCATCCGTAAAAGCACCGCCGAAACCTTCAATGGTTTGAAATGTTTTTGTCGGGTCCACCATGATGGTCGAGTAGTGTTCGTCCGGCTGGTCCAAGGGTGCAAAAGCCAATCTTCCTTTATACTCCAGCTTGGATTGAGAATTCCTGGCGGTCAAATAATAGGAGGCTTCCTTTAAATCAGCACCCTGCGGTTGAATCATTGGGATGAATGTGCCCGAAAGGATCAATAAAATGAGGGTCTTTTTCATGGATGTTATGGTTATAGGCCGGGTCTGAAAGAATCAAGCCCCTTTTGTGAGTGAGTGATCTCGAGGGCGCACCTACAGGGCGTGTTGCCCAAAATCCAAGTCAGGCGGGGCGAGTGTCCTCGCGAGCCGAAATTGCCTTGGAAACACGCGGCTCGTCAGGAGCCTCGCCCCACCAAACGAACTCCTAAGCGATTTGGGCAACACGCCCTTTCAATACGCCCGACAGTAAAAATTTTACCACGCGCTGCTTGACCTTTTTCTTTGGCAAGGCAAACTATCCGGCTGGGTTTGAAAAGAGGATGCAGCCGCAATCTTCAGATTGCGTTTTCGCGCGAACTGAAGTTCGCGGCTACATTCATCGGCAGTTGACTTTTATGCAGCACATTCGGAACATCGCCATCATCGCGCACGTGGACCACGGCAAGACGACGCTCGTGGACTGCCTGCTCAAGCAGTCCGGGACGTTTCGCGCCAACCAGCACGAGTCCTCGGAAGAGCGCCTGATGGACTCGATGGATTTGGAAAAGGAAAAGGGCATCACCATCCGCGCCAAAAACGCCGCGTTCAAATACAAGGATTACCACATCAACATCGTGGACACGCCCGGCCACGCCGATTTCGGCGGCGAGGTCGAGCGCATCATGAACATGATTGACGGCGTGCTGCTGGTGGTGGACGCCGCCGAAGGGCCGCAGGCGCAGACACGCTTTGTCCTCCGCAAGGCGCTCGAAGCCGGGGCCAAGCCGATTGTGGTCATCAACAAGATTGACCGCGACAACGCGAATCCGAAGCAGGTGCTGGACCAGGTTTTCGAGCTGTTCATATCGCTCAATGCCACGGACGAGCAACTGGATTTTCCGTTCATCTATTGCTCAGCCAAGGCCGGCTATGCCAAGACGGAACTCGAACACGTTGCCGGCACGATGGAACCGCTCTTCGACGCCATCATCAAACACATCCCGCCGCCGCGCGCGAAGGCCGGCGACGGCTTCCAGGTGCTCGTGGCGAACCTGGATTACAGCGATTACCTCGGGCGCATCGCGTTCGGCAAAATCATGGCGGGCAAGGTGAAGGTGGGCGAGGCGGCGTGCTGCCTGCACGGCCACGGGAAAATCACGCAGGGCAAAATCACGATGATCTATCACTTCGAGGGCTTGAAACGCATTGAAGTGCAGGAGGCGCACGCGGGCGACATCGTGGGCATCACGGGGTTCGAAGACGTGTTCATTGGCGAGACCCTCGCGGACAAGCCGGAACACGGCGCGCTGCCCTACATCCCGATTGACCCGCCGACGATCCAGATGGAATTTGCCGTGAACGACGGCCCGCTCGGCGGCCAGGACGGCAAACTGGTCACCGCGCGCCACATTTGGGAGCGGCTGCAAAAGGAAATCCGCACCAACGTCGCCCTGCGCATCAAACAGACCGCGGACCCGAAAATCTTCGAGGTCGAGGGCCGCGGCGAAATGCAAATCGCCATCCTCGTCGAGCAAATGCGGCGCGAAGGCTACGAGGTTTTGGTCAGCCGGCCCGAAGTGCTTTACAAAAAAGACGCCCACGGCAACCTGCTGGAGCCGATTGAAAAGTTGTTTCTGGAAATCCCGCAGGAATTCATGGGCGCCATCATGGAAAACCTTTCCGGCCGCAAGGCCGGGATCATCAGCATGAACCAGCACGGCGACCAGGTGACCATCGAAGCGTTGATACCCATGCGCGGCCTGATCGGGTTCGAGACCGATCTCGTGAACCAGACGCGCGGTCTCGGCGTGATGAGCCACCTGTTCCACGAATACGGCCCCGACCGCGGGGAAATCGCCGCGCGCAAGAACGGTTCCCTGGTGAGCATGGAGGACGGTGATGCCATGGCTTACGCATTGAACATGATTCAGGAGCGCGGGCGATTGATGGTCGAGCCGGGCGACAATATTTACAAAGGCATGATCGTTGGCGAAAACGCGCGGGAAAATGACATCCCGGTGAATCCCTGCAAGGCAAAACGGCTGACCAACATGCGTTCGCAAGGCGACGGCAAAGGTATTCAGCTCAGCCCGCCGCTGAAACTCTCGCTCGAACGCGCGCTGGAATACATCGGCTCGGACGAATACGTGGAAGCCACGCCGAAAAATCTGCGGCTCCGCAAAAAAATACTCGATGAGACGAAACGCAAACGCGCCGAAAAATCCCGCGTGATAAAAATTCTGGCGGAATAGAGATTTGCGTGAATTCGTGAAATGCGCGCCCGGGTTATTTAAGCGGCGGCGCAATCACGGGAATGAGATCACGTCCGTTTCGGCGATAGACCGCGAAATCCCCTCGATCCAGAGTCACGACCCGGCAATCGCGCATCAATTCGGTCATGCGCACAATACAGGCGTCCGCCAAATCCATGTCCCGGTCGGCATATTTCTTGAGCAACGCCAGGACGCCGGCGGTTTGTTCGGCCAGGTCGAAGGCGAGGATGATTTCTTCCGCCTGGATCATTTCCACAATGGCCGCAGGCTGGCCGGTCATCGCCGCGGCTTCCGCCAGGGCTTCCGGGCAGGAGTAAAATGGCGGGTCGAGGCGCTCCAGGGTTTCGCAAGCCCAGCGATGATGTTCGTCCTGCCGGTTCAGCGCGGCGATGAGCGGGCCGGCATCGAGAATGTTTTTCATGCCCGCTTCCGGTTCCAATGGCTACGGTAAGATTTATTGGTGCTGAGATCGAACGGACCACGCATGTTGCCGAAGTAACGTGGCATCACCGCCAATTTGCCGCGACGCTGCAGCCGGGTGGCCAGTGCCTGCCTGGCAATCTCGCCTTTGGCCAAGCCGGTCTGACGCGCTTCCGCGTGCAGGGCGTGCGCCAGTTTTTCACCAAGCCGGACGGTCAATGTTTCATTCATGGCCCAATTGTAATACGATATTGGCAACGGCGCAACACAAAAGGTACACCGCCAAACTTGTTGGGCAGGCGCAATCAGGCGGGCTTTCCGGCGTATTCCAGGCCGACGAGGCAGACGTCGTCGGCGAATTCGTGGTCCAGGGAGAACGCGCGGATGGCTTCCAGCAGCGCGTCGAACAATTCCCCGGTGGGTTTCGGGAGCAGGTTTTCCAAGTCCAGCATCATTCGCTCCTGCGAATACAATTCCTCGTTCGGCCCCTGCACTTCGTAGAGGCCGTCGGTGAACAGCATCACCAGGTCGCCGGGCTTGATGGTGATTTCGGTGGTTTGATAAGGTGAATCCTCAAACAGGCCGAGCGCCGGTTCGCTGTGGCCGGAGGCGCTGGCCAGCGGTTGAACCTGGCGCGTGGCACGGCGCACCAGCAGTGGCTTCGGATGGCCGGCGTTGGCGAAGCGCATGACGCCGGTCTGCCAGTCAGCCACGAGATAAAACGCCGTGGTGAGCATCGGGGAGCCGGTGGTTTTGAGGATGCTGCACAAATCGGAATTGAGCTTGCGCAAAAACATGCCGGGATCGGGCGCGAGCGGTTTCAGTTCCTCCACCAGCGCCCGAATCATGGCGGTAACGAGCGCGGCGCGGACGCCGTGGCCGGTCACGTCACAAATGAAGACCGCGGCTTGCGTGTCGGAAAGCGCGGACACGCTGAAGAAATCGCCGCTGACCGTTTCGGCGGCCTGATACCGATGGACGAATTGAAAGGCGCTTTGTTCCGCCGGGACGTTGCGCGGAAAAGCCGGATACTGCTGTGGCAGCATGGCGGACTGGATTTCGCGCGCCGTCTGGAGGTTCTCCTCCATGAGCTGGTTTTTGGTGTGCAACTCCTCGCGGCTGCGGGCCAGTTCGGCATTCGCGCGGCGGATTTGTTCCTCGGCGAGTTTTTGCGCCGTGATGTCCCAGAAAATTCCCTGCAAACCGATGATGCTTCCGTCCGCGCCGTACAGCGGCGTTTTGACGACCTGAACGATGGTTTTCTCCTGTCCCAACGGCTGATGTTCCTCGACGATTTCGTAGGTCTGGCCGGTCTCGATCACGCGGTGGTCGTCCTTCTCGTATTTTTCAGCCAGCGCCTTCGGGAAAAAATCGAAATCCGTTTTGCCGAGGATGTCCTCGAGCTTGCATTTGTAAGGTTTAAGGTATTGTTGATTGGCAAACGTGAACCGTCCCTGCAGGTCCTTCCGAAAAACGTTTTGCGGCATTGTCTCCACCAGGGAATGATAAAGGGATTCCGAATTCCGCAGTTCCTGCTCCATCTGCCGGCGTCGCGTGATATCCACCACCGTGCCTTCGTAGTACAGCAATTTGCCCTGCGCATCACGCACGGCGCGGCAGTTTTCCGAAATCCAGATGACGATCCCGTCCCGGCGGTAAATGAGGGACTCGAACCCCTTCAACGTGTCGTGTTCCTGCATCAGACGGATAAATTCCTCGCGCCGCCCCGGCTCCACGTAAAGCCGTTTCGCGATGTCCTTGATGCTCGCCATCAATTCCACCGGCGAGTTGTAACCGTAAATGTGCGCCAGCGCCATGTTCGCCAGCAGATAATGGCCGTCGGGCGTCGTGCGAAAAATGCCTTCGACGAGATGGTCAAAAATGCCGTAGTAATTGTCCTTTTCCTCGATCAACGCGACCTGCTCGTGCTGGCGCTCGATCGCGGACCGGATGGCGCGCCGCAGGCCGGAGGCATCGAGGTGTTCCTTGACGAGATAATCCTGCGCGCCGTTGCGGATGACTTCGGCGGAAAAGGTTTCATCAATCGCCGTTCCGAACGCCAGGACCGGCAGGCGCGGCGCCCTGGCGGTGAGCGCGGTGACCTGGGACAAACCGGCCGCGTCAGCGGCGGGTAATTCAAACAAAACGGCGTGAACTGAATTGGCCGCCAGCAGCGCCAAACCGGCTTCAATCGTGGGCGCCGTCACAACCTCCGTGGGCCCGCCGGGGTGCAGGAGATCGGCGATGGTGCGCGCAAAACGCCCGTCATGTCCGACAAACAAAATTTTCAACGATTCGGATTCCATAATGCGATTTGGCCCCGCACCGCTGGCGGAGACCTGAATCACCTCGCAGTCGTCCCGTGAGCATACAGGGTTGGCGCGCGCTCGCAAGTGGGTTGCGTTCGCCACGGATTTTTGGTTATCATCCGGCGGATGAAATGGCGTGCCGACAGTCGCGGGGTTCATTCCCTCGTTTTTTCTGTTCTCCGGCTTGAAATGCCCGCCGTTGCGACCGGCGCCTGTTGCCAGATTTTATTATGAAAACCTATCAGCCAGCGGAAATTCGGAACTTTGCGATCGTCGGTCACGCCTCGTCGGGCAAAACCATGTTGAGCGAGGCGATGCTCATGTGCGGCGGCGTCATCTCGCGCATGGGGCGCATCGCCGACGGCTCCACGATGTCGGATTATCACGTGAGCGAAAAAAACCGGCAGATTTCGGTTTCGGCGTCGTTGTTGCACACGGAGTGGATGGGAAAGAAATTCAACATCATTGACACGCCGGGCTATCTCGACTTCATCAGCGAAGGCCTGGGTGCGCTGCGCGTCGGCGATTTTGCGCTGCTGGTGGTTCATGCCCAGCACGGCCTCGGCGTCGGCACCGAGCGGGCATGGAATTATGCGACCGGCTACGGCATTCCCAAAATGATTGTCGTGAACGCGGTGGACAAGGAGAACGTGGATTTCGACGCCGTGGTCAGGCAGTTGCAGGAGCGGTTCGGCCGGCATGTGTTTCCGTTGAGCGTGCCGATGAATCCCGGTCCCGGTTTCAATCGCGTGCTGGACGTGCTGCGCAACGAAATCGTGACGTACGCGGCCGATTACAGCGGCAAATACAAGGAGGAATCGGCTTCCGGCGAATGGGAGGCGAAGGGCAAGGCGCTGCACGGCCAGCTCATCGAGCACATCGCCGAGTCGGACGACGAACTGATGAACAAGTTTTTCGAGCAGGGCAGTCTTTCGGAGGAGGAATTCCGCGCCGGCATCCACGCTGCGGTGCAGAAACAATTGTTTATCCCGCTGTTCTGCGCGTCGGCGGAAAACAACATCGGTGTGGCGCGGTTGATGGATTTTATCGCCAAATACGGCTCGTCGCCGGTGGACCGCAAGAAAGTCAAGGCCATGAACGCCAACGACGCGGAAGTGGAAGTAGGTTTGGATGACCCCGAACCGGTACTCTACATTTTCAAGACGATGTCCGAGGCGCATTTCGGGGAGTTGTCATTCTTCCGCGTTTATGCGGGCTCGGTGTCCACGGGCATGGATTTATACAACAGCGACCGCAAGGTGAACGAGCGCATCGGACAGATTTATCTGCTCAACGGCCAGACCCGCGAAGCGGCCAACACGCTCGGCCCCGGCGACATCGGCACGACCGTCAAACTCAAGGCCACGCACACCGGCAACACGCTTTGCAGCGCGAAGAAGGCCGTGACGCTGCCAAAGGTGGCTTATCCCAGACCCAACATCCACGCGTCGCTGGTCGCCAAGGTGAAGGGCGAGGAGGACAAAATCGCCTCGGGCCTCGCTGCGTTGCATCAGGAGGACCCGACGTTTCTTTACGTGGTGGACGCGGAACTGCATCAGACGATTATTTCCGCGCAGGGCGAATTGCATCTGGAGGTCGTAGCCGACCGATTGCGCCGCCGGCACAACGTTCACGTCGAATTGGGCGAGCCGCGCGTGCGCTATCGCGAGACTATCAAGGGCAAGGGCGATTCAAAGTATCGCCACAAAAAACAGACCGGTGGCGCCGGGCAGTTCGCCGAGGTCTGGATGCGCATCGAGCCGAAGCCGCGCGACAGCGGCGTCGAATTCACCAACTCGCTCGTCGGCCAGAACGTGGACCGCGTGTATGTGCCTTCGGTCGAAAAGGGCGTCAATCAAGCCTGCACCGAAGGTATCCTCGCCGGTTGCCGCGTGACGGACGTGATGATAGATTTTTACGACGGCAAAATGCATCCGGTGGACTCGAAGGACATTGCGTTCCAGATTGCCGGTTACTTCGCGTTCAAGGAGGCGTTCATGGCCGCCAGGCCGTGCCTGCTGGAGCCGATTGAGACGGTCGAGATTCGCATTCCGGAAGATTGCATGGGCAAGGTGATGGGCGACTTGTCCTCCCGGCGCGGAAAAATCATCGGCATGGACACCGACGGCGCGTTTCAAGTCATCAAGGCCAGCGTGCCGACGAAGGAGCTTTACCATTATTCCAGCACGCTGCGTTCGCTGACCGGCGGGCGCGGCGTCCACACGGAGGAATTCAGCCACTACGAGGAAATGCCGCGCGACGCGGCGGAAAAGGTGATTGAAGAGGCGAAGAAACGCAAAGCCGGCCCCGAGCCACATTGAAGCGGCCGGAGCAGTTCGGCGACGCGGCGCTCAGTGAACGAGCGCGGCTTCGTTTTTGACCACGGCGGAATAGAGCGCGTCCTTCAGTTTGGCGCGCTTGAATTTGAGTTCGTCAATTTCCTGATCGGTGGCGAACTCGATGTCTTCTTCGATCCGGCAGATGCTGTCGTCCAACTGATGGTATTCCTCGAACATCTGGCGGAACTGGTTGTCGGCGAGCCGGAGCCGGCGGATGGTTTCGCGATGTTCGGGGAATTCACTCAGGAAGGGATGATGTATGTCCATTGGAAGTCCTCCAGGTTGAGGTTTGGCCTGCCGCGCCGAAGCACGGCGAAGGCGGGCGGTCGCTGCACTGCTTGCTTCGTTCCCATGACCTGCGTCTAATAAAGCCCAAGTCGTCCCGGTTGGCGAGAAAAATTTTGCAAAAAATTAACATTAATTTGCCCGCGCGCTGGATGGCCGGCGCCTTTGGGCCTTTCCAAGACCGCGCCGATGGCTTAATTTGCCATTATTCTCGTCCCATGCCGAGTGTTTACATCAAGACTTACGGTTGCCAGATGAACGAACGCGATAGCGAGGCCGTCGCCGCGCAGCTCGTGGCCAAGGGCTACACCCTCGCGCCGTCCGAAGCCGTGGCGGACGTGATTCTGCTCAATACGTGCAGCGTGCGCGATTTCGCGGAGCAAAAAGCCTTGAACAAAATGGTGAACGTCATCGCGGAAACGCGGCGCAACCGCCCGGAGACCGTGCTCGGGTTCATGGGCTGCATGGCGCAGAACCGCGGACAGGAACTCATTGACCGTTTGCCGGACGTTGACCTCGTCCTCGGCACGCAGAAATTTCATCGCGCGGCGGATTACCTCGACGAACTTCTTGCCGGTCGCCGTGAAAAAATCGTGGACGTGGCGGCGGAGCAGGGCAGCGAAGCGACCATTCGCGAGCATTTGCTTTATGGAAATGCTGCTAAAAATGGCGACGGTCGCAGACTGCCGCTACAGGTCACTGCGTTTGTCAGCATCATGCAGGGCTGCAACCAGTATTGCACCTTCTGCATCGTGCCTTACACGCGCGGCGAGGAACGCAGCCGCAGCATTCCCGACATCGTGGCCGAGTGCCGCCAGTTGGTGTCGCAAGGCGTGAAGGAAATCACGCTGCTCGGCCAGATTGTCACCAGCTATGGCAAACGGAGATTCGGAGTAGTGGCAGGCGTCCCGCCTGCCGTAGAGCCGGGCGTCCCGCCCGGCGGATGGACACCGAACAGTTCAAACCGTTTGGAAATTTCGTACATCGTTCCGGGCGGCAAGATGCCGCCCTCCACGGCAGGCGGGACGCCCGCCGCTACTTCTCCTTTCGTCCAGTTGCTCGATGCCGTCCACGAAATTGAAGGATTGGAACGCATCCGGTTCACCTCGCCGCATCCGAAAGGTTACGGCGACGATTTGATTGAAGCTTACGCGCGATTGCCCAAGCTGGTTGAGAGCGCGCACTTGCCCGTCCAAAGCGGCAGCGACCGCGTTCTGAAATTGATGCACCGCGGCTACACGCGCGCCCGCTACGTCGGCATCATTGATAAATTACGCCGCGCCCGGCCGGAAATCGGCATCAGCACCGACATCATCGTTGGTTTTCCCGGCGAGACGGAGGACGACTTCCAGCGGACCCTTTCGCTGGCGCGCGAGATTGAATTCGATCAGGCGTACATATTCAAATACTCGCAGCGCCGCGACACGCCCGCCGCCGAAATGCCGGACCAGGTGCCGCAAAAAATCCGCGAGGAACGCAACCAGCGACTACTCGATGTCATCAACAAAATCGCCGGACGCAGATACGGTGCATTTATGGGGCGGCAGACGCAGATTCTCGTCGAAGGGCCGAGCAAGAAAAATCCGGCGCGGATGACGGGCCGGACGCGCTGCAACAAAATCGTGGTGTTCGATCCCGCAGGGGGGGAGAATCGTGGCCAGCTCATTGATGTAAAGATCACCCGCGCCGGTTCCTTCACGCTTTACGGCGACCCGGCGATTGTAAGTCCGTAAAAACACACGTGTTCTGTTGGCCGTTTTGACGAGCGCAGCTCGCTGCGAAGAACGAAATCTGTGTGCAATTGTTGGCTGATAAAGCCGTCGGCACGAATTTGTCAAATAACTGTAGGCATGATTCATGTTTTGTGATAGAAACTACCATGCAGATCAACACACCTGGCGCTTGCTGAAATCAAGTCGTCCGTCATCGAATGAAGTATTTTGCCATCCTGTTTATCGTTGTTCTTGGGTCCAGAATGGTTTCAGCCCAGACCGCAATTCCGGTCGGCGCCGGCTCGTATGCCTCGTTCCCCCCGGCTTCGGCTGGCGGAACGGCCATAGCGACAGCTAATCAGTCGCTCTATGTCGTGTCCAACAATATTCCGATCCCATCCAATAAATGGTGGACGGATCTGGTCATTGACCAATATGCGGGCAACCTCTGGGCGTCCCCGCTGGCCGTGTCCGCCAACGCGCAAGGCATCAACATTTCCAGGCCGGATTTCGACACCGTTTATGACGGCGCGCATTCATTTCTGGGAGTTAATTTTCAGCCGGACTTGCCGCTCTCCATTCAGGGTCAGGGATTTGCGCCCGCCTCTTCGCAGGCACTAAATTGGGGCGATTGGACCGTGACGTTTCGCATGCAACAGGCCGCCAATCAATTAATGGATGTCACCATCGGCCACGGTCTGCCTTATACCTGGATTCAGTTCACCGGAGTCAGCCCTCAAATCGTGTTACCCACGGCCGCAACCTGTTTTGATGATTTCGGCAGCACGGTCTCATTTCCGGTAACAACCGATCATTTTGGTCTAGCTTACTCAAACAAAGTCTATGGAATCTTCGCGCCGGACAATACGGAATTCACCTTAACCGGCAATACGATCAACGTGACGTTTGCAGCCACCAACACGTATTTGGTGGTCGGCGTCATGCCGTCATCAACCAATCTGGCCTATTTTTCCCAATATGCCTTTGCGGTTCCGACGAACAGCACGATGAACTGGGTGTATGACCCGAATGCGGGTATCGTCACGACGAGCTGGCATCTGGCGACGCAACCTTGGAAAGGCACCGAAACCAACACGATTCAAGGATGGATTCCGCATCATTGGCGCAATACCAACAACTTCGTCTTCAATGGAATTCAATACTGGGTTGCCCGCGGACTCATGAAATGCACCACGGGCACGGACTTTCAGATCGTGTATAGCTTTAACGGAATTCTCCCCACGTTACCCCCGCCCACGCAACTCGGACTCTCGAACGATTACGATCCGTCGCGAATGGATTTTTATATCTCCAGTGTCGCTTCCAACACCGCGGTGGCTCCCGACACATATGCCGGTGGCATTGACATGTTGCGGTACGCCGAACACATGGCCTACGCCAGCCTGACGGGCCGGCCGGAGTTTTCCACCCTGGAGAACACATTGGAGACGACGCTGACAGATTGGTACACATACTCGGGAACGTCTGATGACCGTTACTTCGCATTTTATCCGGCTTGGAAGGGTTTGACCGGTTTTCCGGCCAGTTATGGATCGGATCAGTTCAACGACCACCATTTTCACTACGGCTACTTTACGCATGCCACGGCTGTTCTTGGCATGTATGACCAGAATTTCCTGACCAACTACGGACCGATGGCCACGCTCGTCGCGAAAGAATATGCGAACTGGGATCGGAGTGATACGAACTTCCCGTTTCTGCGGACGTTTGACGTTTGGGAAGGACATTCCTTCGCCAGTGGTTTCAGTGACCCAACCAAGGGCAACAATCAAGAATCAAGCTCCGAAGCCATGCAATCGTGGGGCGGTCTCTTTCTACTTGGCTCGATGCTGGGCAACAACCCGATGCGGGACGCCGGAGCCATGGGCTATGCGATGGAATCCGAAGGGGTGCGCCAGTATTACTTTGACGTGCCCAGGTTTTACAACCCCGACGACAGCAACTGGCCGTCGAATTACACCTCGTCCATTGTCGGCATCTTGTGGAGCTGCGGCCAGGAGGCTCAAACTTATTTTGGCGCCAGTCCCATTTACGTTCACGGCATTCAGTGGGAACCACCGTCCCCGATCATGCAGTATCAAGTTGAAGACCCCGCCTTCGCGCAACAGGACTTCAATAACATGAAGGCGGAATATGGAGGCAGCATCAGTTCGATGGGCTCGGAATGGGGCAATTTTGCGTTAGGCTACGCCGCCCAGTTCAATCCAGATTATGCTGCCGGCCAACTGGAGCAGTTGTGGGCCGCCGACGATCCGGTGGCGACGGATGTGACTTACGCCGGGGCGACGTATTACCAAACGTATGCCCTGCGAATGCTGGGCACGCGCCAATGGCAATTCCATATCAGCGTGCCCACCAGCTCCGTGTACTACAACACCAACAGCGGCCAATACACCTACGTCGCCTACAATCCGCAATCCACTCCGCAGATCGCCACTGTGTATAGTAACAACATCGCCATCGGCACCCTGGTCTTGCCCGCATACACTTTGGTCAACCGGCCGGCGCTGGGCAACGCAGTAACAAACGTGGTGCCTTCTTCCGTAAACCCCGGGGTGGAAATCAGTTGGCCCACCATCGTCAATACAAACTATGCCGTTCAATGGACTGCCGGCCTGGCAACAAATGCCGCGTGGACAAACTTGACGACCCCAATCGTGGGTGACGGAACGACCAACAGCGTGTTCGATCCTTTTGGCTCCTACCCGCAGAAGTTCTATCGGGTCCTTCGGTCGCCCTGAAGCCGATCCCGCATGATTAAAAACAGCAGTATGAAACAAGGAAAAAAGATCAGCTTCGCTTTAGTGGGTCTGGCTTTTTGCATCCTGGCCGCGGGCAACATTTCAGCGCAGAACCTGATTCTCAACCCGGGGTTTGAGGTGGCCGGTGCAAATTCCTCGCTTGCGGCGAACTGGACCACAACCACCGCTGTCGGCGGCCCCGTATTTGGAGTCCGTACCAACGACAACCCGCACAGCGGGTCATATAACTACGAGGTTTATCTGGCCAGCACCGGCGCCGGACCGCTCGTGGAGTTTGCCCAAACCGGAGTGCCAGTGATTGGGGGCGCAACTTATACCTTTTCTTTCTATGCCGACAGGTTGACCGGCAGCGCCGGGGATAACGACCAGTATAACGTTCAGTGGTTTAATACAAATTCCGTGCAAGTGGGGCAGACTGGTTACACGAGCTACACCCCAGGGACCAATGTCTATGCGCAAACCGTTGTCAGCGGGCTTGCCGCTCCGGCGACAGCGGCTACGGCAAGCATCTTCTTTCACACGGCAGGAGCGGCGAGTCCGGGCCTGTCGGCAACCATAGACTTTGACGACGTATCGCTAACAACCACTAATGCCGCTGTTGGGGGCGGTGGTGGAACGACCAACCAATTCCAAGTCACTATCATCCACGGCACAGGCATCAGCTGGTTCGCGAGCAATGGCGTGCCTTACCAGGTTCAATGGACCAGCGTTCTAAGCACCAATACTGTCTGGAACAATTTTGGAAGCCTGATCGCGGGTAAAGGCGCTTCAAACACGGTATTTGATCCGGTTGGACCACCGCACAATTTCTATCACGTTTTGTCAATCCAGTAGTCCACAAGTTGAGGCCGGGATGGTCCTCGAACGGCCGTTTGAATTTTTCGCGTTCTTTTGTGTCAATTTACTCGCGATATATCGGAGTTCGTGGTTAGCTTTTCACATGAAATTATCGTTGTTGTCCATTCTGCTCGGCGCCGGGATGAGCGTGCCGCAGATTTACGGTCTGACCAGGCCGGCGCAATTCGCCGCCACGGCGCGCAAGTTTCCACGCAACCTGCCCGTCGGCGTCGTGCTGATGCTGCTGGGCACGGCGTGGTTTTTGTGGTACGTCAACAACGAGCCGATT
>Ga0181523_10000680_pt1 | contig 38398 bp, 34 predicted proteins | sample PEATcosm2014_Bin_43_FD_119752 | JGI IMG/M metagenome (GOLD analysis project Ga0181523, IMG submission 119752) | Peatland microbial communities from MTU Mesocosm Facility, Houghton, MI, USA - PEATcosm2014_Bin05_30_metaG | ecosystem: Environmental > Terrestrial > Soil > Wetlands > Peat | place... | reverse complement strand
GGAAAAAGACCGATGACGTTGGCTGCGCGTCGCGCGAGGGCTGGGCGAAGCGGTAGTCGAAGCTGCCGCGTCCGGCTCCGGCCACGTGGGCGAGAACACCGTCCAGGGCAAGGCGTCCGTCTTCGTCCGCATTGAAACCCTGATAGAGAAAGTCGCGCAGAAAGCGGCCGTTCTGTGAAATGCCTTCGCCATACACGCGGACTGCGGAAGTGACGGCATCGGGAGCGTGCTTGGCGTAAGAGGCAAAATCGCGAATCGCAGCGAATCCGCCTCCCGCGATGACGGGGTCGGCGACAACGTAAACGTATTCGTAAATCTTGCCGGGTTGAAAGCCGCTATTCAGGTGGATATGGCGGTCGCTGGGCGTGAGTTTACCGTCGACGGTGTGGGCAAACTGCCACTCGGCGCGGGCAATCACGGTGCGCGGTCCGCAGCGGGAGTCGCGCACGGTGAGCGTGTTGCGTGGGTCGTCGGACGCTGAAACAGGGTATTCGGTCCCGCCAATATTGCCGAGGATCAGGTGTCCCAACGGAATCTCCGGCATGACCGCTGAGGGCATGAGGTCGCCGCGCAGCAGGCCGGTGATGGTCTTTCCATTTTCTTTGGCGACTGGGGCAAAGAAACGGAGCGCCTCGGGGCCGTCGGCATCCCATTGCCACCCGAGGCTCACGACGGTGAAACCGTTGCGCAGGAGCCAGGCATCTCCGGCGTCGGTTGCCAGATCCTGATCTCCGCCGTCGACGAGAGAGAGAATGCGCGCGCGGCCGCGGTTGGGCACTTCAAGAATCATCGATCCGTTGCCCTGGTGAGCGTCTTTCGGGCGGACCGCGGCAAAATCGGAGGAGAACTCGACTTCTCCGTTTTTCAGGTTCACCGCGTTGGCGAGATCGACGATGCGCTGGTTGCGGGGATTGGCAATGGGCAGCGAGAAGTAGACGCGTCCGGTGATGCGTTCATAGGCTCCGGCGTCGCCGAACTGTTTCCCGTGAAGTACATCGGTGCGGGTAGCAATCTCGACGCGAAGAACACGCGCCTGGAGGGGCAAAGCGGCCAGAGCCAGAATCAGAAGAATCGAAGGGACGCCTCGGCGAAATCGCATGGGCCGAAGAATAGCACGTCCGTGTAATGGGTCAGTTTCAAGATCCTTAACTACGAAGGACACGAAGTATCACTAAGGAAACAGATACAATCAGGGCTCCCATCGTCTTCGGCGTTGATGTTTCTCTTCCGGCGTCAAACTGACCCATTACCCACAGCCGCACGCCGCAGCATCTCCGGCCCCGTCCGGTGTACAATTCCTCGCACTTGCAGAGTCCAGAAAATCTGGCCGGGTTCGACATCGCGATAAGCATTCGCGGCGAGAACGCGTGGTGAAGGCCGGAGCTCAGTAGAAATGAAATGAACAGTAGAAACGATTCGCAGCGGAGCGTACATGAAAGCATGGGTTAGCTGCAGGCTGGTAGTCGCATGGTTAATGCTGGCGGCCAGCGCCGTCGCGGTGGCCGAAGATAACTGTGGGAAGCTGATGGGGCTTGCCGTGGCCGGCGCGAAGATTACTTTCGCCCAGACGGTCGACGCTGGCACGTTCGCTGGACCACGCAACCCCAATGGTGGCCGCGATCTGACCGAGCCCTACAAGAACGTTCCCGCATTTTGCCGCGTGGTGGCGCAGGCGGCGCCGTCACCGGACTCCGATATCCGGATGGAAGTCTGGCTGCCGGTTGCGGGCTGGAACAGCAAGCTGCAAGGCATTGGCAACGGCGGCTTCGCCGGCCTGATCGACTACCTGCAACTCGGCTCCGTGGTCAGCAAAGGGTATGCGGTGACCGCAACCACTGCTGGCCACGAGGGATCGCCCCTCGATGCATCCTGGGCGCTGGGGCATCCGGAGAAAGTGATTGACTTCGGCCATCGCGGCATCCACGAGATGACCCGCGTCGCCAAGGAAGTAATCCGGGCGTTTTATGGCAAGCCGCCGCAGCATTCGTATTTTGCGGGATGCTCGGATGGCGGGCGCGAGGCGTTGATGGAGGCACAGCGTTATCCCGCGGATTACGACGGCATTCTGGCTGGAGCGCCGGCGAACTACTGGACTGCTTTGCTCTCGACTGCGGCAGTCGACACGCAGGCGCTGACGCTCGATGCGGCGAGTTATATTCCGCAGGCGAAAATTCCGGCAATCGCGGCCGCGGTGGTGAAGGCCTGCGACGGACTCGACGGCGTGCAGGACGGGATCCTCAACGATCCCCGGCAGTGCCACTTCGATCCGGCGACGATCCAGTGCAAGGCGGGTGAAGATACCGAGAAGTGTCTGACTGCGGCGCAAGCCGCGGCGCTGAAGAAGATTTATGCCGGCCCGCATGATGCGCAGGGTCACGAAGTTTTCCCCGGCTTCTTGCCCGGCGGCGAGGACGGACCGGGAGGCTGGGGACTCTGGATTGTCGGCCCGGCTCCGGCTAAAAGCCTGATGGCGTTCTTCGGGATCGGCTACTTCGCGGACATGGTGTATGAAACTCCCGACTGGGACTACAAAACATTTCGGCTGGAGGCTGGGCTGAAGTTAGCCGAGGAACACACGGCGAGTGCGCTGAACGCCACCGACGCCGATCTGAAACCGTTTGAGGCGCGGGGCGGCAAGCTGATTGTGTATCATGGCTGGAACGATCCGGCGATTTCGGCGCTCAATACGGTCAACTATTACCAGAGCGTCATCGCGAAGATGGGGCCGAGCGATGCGGATTCGTTCGTGCGCCTCTACATGGTGCCCGGGATGCAGCACTGCGACAACGGCCCGGGCCCCGACTCGTTCGGGCAAGTCGGTCAGTTGACGGTTGACGATCCGCAGCACAGCGTGGATGCCGCGCTGGAACGGTGGGTGGAGAAAGGCGTGGCGCCGGGGACGATCATCGCTTCGAAGTACTCTGCCGAGGACCGGCAGCACGCGAAGATGACGCGGCCGCTGTGCGCGTATCCGCAAGAGGCGAAGTACAAGGGCAAGGGCGATACGAATGATGCGGCGAACTTTGTGTGTGAGGCGGGAAAGAAGTAGCCTGACACGCGTGGTTTTCAATCAGCAATCAAAAATCAACAATCAGCAATTTGTTCACTTGCTGTACTGATTTTTCTTCTTGTCTTCGTGGCGCTCGATGCCGAGTTGAATCAGGCGGTCGATCAGGTCGGCATAGGCCACGCCAGACGCGGCCCACAGCTTCGGGTACATGCTGATGGCGGTGAATCCGGGCATGGTGTTGATTTCGTTCAGATAAATTTTTCGCGTCTTCGGATCCATGAGGAAATCGACGCGCGCCAGGCCGGAACAGTCCACGGCCCGGAATGCGGCCACCGCCAGGTCCTGCACTTTTTTGGTTTCGGCTTTGGTGAGCTTGGCGGGGATGATCAGCTGCGAACCTTCGTCGACGTACTTCGCAGCGTAGTCGTAGAACTCCTTGCCGGGAACAATTTCACCGGGCAGTGAGGCCGCGGGCTCGTCGTTGCCGAGTACCGAACACTCGATCTCGCGGGCTTTTTCTTTCTTGCCGCCCACGCCCTGCTCGATGACAATTTTGCGATCGAACTTGGCCGCCTCTTCAATCGCAGGCCCAAGTTCCTTGCGATTGTGCGCCTTGCTGATACCGACCGACGAGCCGAGATTCGCGGGCTTCACGAACACTGGGTAGATCAGCTTGCGCTCGACCGCCTTCTTAACTTTTGCCGGATCTTTTTCCCAGGCGCCGCGCTGGATTGTGATGTGCTTCACAATGGGAATTCCGGCAGCGATGAACAGCGACTTCATGATGTCTTTGTCCATGCCTGCGGCAGATCCGAGCACACCCGCGCCGACGTAGGGAATGTCGGCAAGTTCGAGCAGACCCTGGATGGTTCCATCTTCGCCAAAGGTGCCGTGCAGCACCGGGAAAATTACGTCGACGTTGATAGCGCGGTCGCTGGCGCGGCGCATCAGCGTGGCATCGGTTTGAAACGGCACCAAGCCAGTTTGCCGGTGCACTGGCTCGGGCGGGAAGACGACGGCTTCGCCGCGCGCCAGCACCGCGGCCGACGCAGTGGTCTCGGGATCGCCAGCCCGAAGGTTGCGCGGCTCAAGGACGAGTTTGCCAGTCAGCAGATTTTCGGCGTGCTCCGCCGTCAGCCAGCGTCCATCTTTGGTAATGCCAATGGGCACCACCTCATATTTCTCTTTATCAATCGCGTTAAGAACCGATGCAGCCGAGAGCAGCGAAACCTCATGCTCTCCACTACGCCCGCCGAATAGGATGCCGACTCGAAGCTTTTCCATGACCTTCCAGTGTGGACGCGAGGTGAGCCGCCCGTCAATCGCAGGGTTGGTTACCAAGGGTTGGAACAAATATCGGCGCGAAAAAACCGGCGAAATTTATTTAGGCGGAGGCGTTGCGATTCTGTCGAGCTCTTTCTGCGCCTGCGACAATTGTTCGGGAGTCATTTGTGCGGCGACTATTTCCGCCTTGCCCTGGCTGGGCTCGAAGCCGCGCTGCTGTGCCAGCGAGTACCAGACGTAGGCAGAGACGTAGGTTTCGGGATTGCTGCCGTTGCCGTAGGCGCGCTCTGCCATCTGGAACTGGGCGTCCGGCAAGCCATCGCGAGCAGCCCGCTCCAGCAGGGCGGCGCCTTTACTGTCGTCCCTGGGAATATCTTTGCCGTCGAAGAAAGCGTTGGCGAGTTCGAATTCCGCGGCAGCATCGCCGGCCTTCACCTTTTCCGACAGCTCCGTGATCCTGTCACTGCCGATAAGTTTGAACTGAATGCCCAGAGTGAGGTGGGTGAGCACGGGCCTGCCGTTCTTGCGACCCGGTTCAAACTTCCAGGTGCGAACCGCCTCCACGGCCTTCTCGTCCAGGCCATATCCAATTTTCTTGATGACAACTATGTTGCTCGTCTTACCGTCAAGCCCGATGATGAGCGACAGTGTGCACACGCCCTCGCGCCGGGCCGCGCGAGCTTCTTCTGTGTAGTCGGGCTGAGGTGTGTAGATGCCGCGGGCCTCGACTTCGCCCGGAGACGCGGCGTTGTGCGTCGAATTCGCAGGCGTGGTCAGGCCTTGACGTTTCGCCTTGGCCAGTTCAATCTCCAGCCGGTGCACGGTCTGTAACGAATTCTCTACGGCCGCGGTCTGTTCGGGCGTGTGCGCCATTTTCAGTGCGAGTTGGAGAGCCTCGACTGCGTCTTTATTCTTGTTCATGCGGATCAAAAGATTCGCGGAGTCGATGCGGTATTCCACGTTGCCGGGATCCATCTCAATGGACTTCTGCAGCCAGCGGCGCGCTTCGTCATAGTCCTTGCCTTGCATGGTGAACAGCAACCCGAGCCCGTAGTAGGCAGGGGCAAACGAGGGATTCACCTTGAGCGCGGTGCGCAGGCAAGCCTCCACGCGAGCCTGCCCGGCCACATCAGGCAGTCCTTTTTTGAGCACCGCCCCTGCGAAGTAGTAATTTGCGATCAGGTTTTGCGGATCGAGCTTGAGCGCCTGTTCATACCATTTGCGAGCTTCGTCGAAATTGCGATGCCGGAAGGCGAGATATCCCAAGGTTTCACGGGCAGAGACGTTGGTGGGATCCTCTTTCAGCACGCTGTCGACCAGCGTACGCGCTTCCGTTTCGCGCTGGCCGTAGGCCAACACGTCGGCGCGAACGCCGTCTACCTGGACTTGCGTCAGCGGCTGCGCTTCGAACGACGAGTCATCGACATCGGTCGATCCCGCAATGTGAATGGGCTCGAAGTCAGGATTCACAATGGACTTCTGAAGATCCGCCTGAAGCTGCGTGAGGTCGCCGAACGCCTGCTCGGCGGCCGCGACCGAATCTGCATTTTGATGCACCAGGTCGAGATAATCCTGCAGCCGGTGCGTGCCCTCGCGCGCGTCCTTCATTTCGATGTAGTGCGTGAGAGCCCACGATTCCGCATAGAACATGGAACCTTTGTCTTCCTCGTGGTAGTAAGGGGAGTGCATGTCGACGTTGAGCAGCGTGGCCAGCGGTAACAGCGGATTGCGCTGCAGAAACTGCCAGGCTCCGGGTTCGAGCTTGCCGACGACCACTTCGGTGTCGAGGATTTCGGCGGTCTGGTAAAACTCGGCCCAGCCTTCGGTAAGCCATAAAGGCATCCAGTCGCCCGAGCGGCTCTGCACGAAATGTGCGTACTCGTGATAGATGGGCGAGTAAGGATGCTGGCCGGGCGCGTTCAACAAAATTAAAACGTAGTCCTTCTCGGATGCCTGCAGGAACAGGCCGGCGATTTTGAGTTGGCCGGTGCCCTGATAAGCCGCGGGTTCCAGCGCCTCCAGACTTTGCCGGTCGCGCAAGGCGAGTACGACGATGGGCGTTGCCGTGTCGATGGTCCGATCGGGAAGCACTCTGGCAAAGACCGCACGCATGCGCTCGAACTGAAGTGCGGCGTGGCGAGCCTCCTTCTCCGTGGCGTTGCTGATGACACGGAAATGGGGCGTGGTCACCGCGAGCCAAGTGTCGGTCTGTGCGCCTGCGGAAGTGGCGAAGGCGGCCAGCAGAAACAGGAGAAGGAGATTCCGTCGGAACATGGCGCGCTATACAGATATACCGAGAGGAAGAGCGAGTCAATGACCGCTTATTCCACCGTCGCGCGATCCACAGTGCTTCTCCGCGCGATGCTCGCCGGCGGCACCCCAGCGGCTAAAGCCGGCTACGTTTGATACGGCTGGACGGCACGGCTGAAGCCGTGCCCTACCCAAAACCGATTTATGAAACGCGTTCTAGAGAATCTTTTTGCCGAACGCTGACAGCGCTAGTTCGACTGCGAGGTCGGCGGTGCGGTTGTGCTCGTCGATGACTGGATTCACTTCGACAATCTCGAAGCTCAGCATGCGGCCGTGGTCGGCAATGATCTCCATGGCAAGGTGCGCCTCGCGGTAGGTGGCGCCGCCGCGCACGGGAGTGCCTACGCCGGGCGCGTCCTCGGGATCGACCCAGTCCATGTCGAGAGAAATGTGGTAGCCGGCGGTGCCGCGTGCGGCCATGCGCAGGGCTTCTTCCATGACGGTGCGCATGCCGCGCTCGTCGATGTCGCGCATAGTGAAGACGCCGATGCCGGCGCGGACCACGTTTTCTTTTTCCACCGCGTCGATGTCGCGCACGCCGACCAATACGCAGTTCTGCGGTTTCACTTTGGGCGAGAAGTTAAAGATGTTTCCCAACTCCGACGGCCACAGTCCCATGAGCGCGGCCAGGGGCATGCCGTGTACGTTGCCGCTGGGAGAGGAGTCGGGCGTGTTGATGTCGGTGTGGGCGTCGATCCAGATCAAGCCCACGTGCTGGTTCTGCCGGCGGTAAAACTCGGCCACGCCTGAGACTGTGCCGGCGGCCATGGAGTGATCTCCGCCGAGCGCGAGCGGAACTTTCCCGGCCTCGAGGGTCTTGACCACCAACTCGGCACTCTTGGTGCAGGTGGCCGTGATCTCCTTCAGATATTTAGCGTTGGCCGCGCCTTCTTTTTTTTGTTCGGGAATGGCGACCGCAACGTTGCCGGCATCCTCCACCTCGTGGCCGAGAGCTTCGAGGCGTGCCTCAAGACCGGCCACGCGCACGGCCGAAGGACCCATGTCGACGCCGCGCCGAGATTGGCCAAGGTCGAGGGGGACGCCGATGACGCGAATTTTTCGGGGAGTGATGGCGGAGGAGGTAGAAGCAGTTGTCATCATCATAGGGTCGAGGATTGAGTCATTGAATTCATTGAGTCATTGACTCATTGAATCAATACCTTCACGGATACAGCCGGTACAGCATCCTTGGGAACGGAATGGTCTCGCGCACGTGCTCGAGGCCGCAGATCCAGGCCACGGCGCGTTCGATGCCCATACCGAAGCCGCCGTGGGGCACGCTGCCGAATTTGCGCAGATCGAGATACCACTTGAACGCTTCTTCCGGCAGATTGTGTTCATGAATTCTCTGCAACAATAATTCGTACGAAGCCATGCGCTGCGAGCCGCCGATAATTTCGCCGTAGCCTTCGGGCGCGAGCACGTCGACGCATAACGCCACGTCCGGACGCTGCGGATCGGGCTCCATGTAAAACGCTTTCACTTTCGCCGGATAACGATGCACCATGACCGGCTTGTCGAATTGCGCGGACAGGTAGGTCTCGTCCGGCGAACCGAGGTCGCCGCCCCACTCGAATTTCGATTCCAGCGCGCCCTTGGCGTGGCCTTCCTGCAGATTTCTTACCGCGTCGTCGTAGCTGATGCGGGGGAAGGGCGCCTCGATTTTTTCGAGTTTGGAAAGGTCGCGGCCAATGGTCTGAAGATCAGGCCGCCGCTTCTCCAGGCAGCGCTTCACGATGAAGGTGATGAGGCCCTCGGCCAGTTCCATCACGTCGTCGAGTTCGGCGTAGGCGACTTCGGGTTCGACCATCCAGAACTCGGTGAGATGGCGGCGGGTCTTCGATTTCTCGGCGCGAAAGGTGGGGCCGAACGAATAGACTTTGCCCAGCGCCATGGCGGTCGCTTCTACATAGAGTTGGCCGGACTGAGTGAGAAACGCCTGCTCGTCGAAATAATCAACCGGAAACAGCGTGCTCGTGCCTTCGCAAGCCGCAGGAGTAATGATGGGCGGATCGGTTAGGGTGAAGCCTCGTTCGTCGAAGAAGTCGCGCGCCGCTTTGATGATCTCGGCCCGCACCCGCAGAATGGCCGCCTGGCGCTGCGAGCGCACCCAGAGATGACGGTGCTCCATGAGGAAGTCCGTGCCGTGCTCTTTGGGCGTAATGGGATAGGGCGAAGACTCGGGGACGCGCTGCACGACCTGCACGTTGGCCACATCGAGTTCGTAGCCGCCATGAGCGCGCTTGTCGGCGCGCACCTTGCCTTCGACAATCACGCTCGATTCCTGAGTCAGCGTCTTGATCGCGTCGAATACTTCGGGCGGAACCGCGTTTTTAGGGACGACGCCTTGAATGATGCCGGAGCCGTCGCGGAATTGCGGGAACAGAAGCTTGCCGCTCTCGCGCAGGTTATAGAGCCAGCCGCGGATGGTGACCGACTGGCCCTCGTGCTTGCCGATTTCTGCGATGGTGGTGACAGGGGATGACATAGTTGATTGAGTCATTGAATCATTGAATCATTGAGTCATTGAGTCATTGAATCATTTGAGGATTGAGGATTTCAGTTCCGACGATTGCAATGAGTCAATGATTCAATCTCTCAATTCCTAGGCTGCTTCCAGTTTGTCGAACGTCTCCGCCATTTTCTCCAGCGGATTCACTTTCTCGTCTTCTGCGATTTCGAGGAGCAGGGGCGGGGTTTGTGGAGCCGACCTCAGTAATTCAATCGCTTCTTTCCAGTCGACGGTTCCCTGCCCTGGCCACAGGTGCGAGTCTTTCATCTTGTCGTTGTCGTGAATGTGGGTCGAACAAATGTGAGAGCGCAGAATCTCGAACGCCTCGCGGACGGAGCCCGCCATGTGCGCATGGCCAACATCGAAACAGACGCCGACGTCATCGAAATGCGCGCCGCGAATCATTTCCACCAGGCGGTCGGGTGTGGAAAGTTCATTCGGAATGTTTTCGAGGAGAATACGCACGCCCAGCGGCTTGGCGAATGCCCGCAGGTGTTCGATGGAAGTCATCGCCGCCTCGAACTTCTTGTCGCTGAAATCCTCGTTGGGCGAGCCTAGATGCTGCACCAGGAAACGAAATGGAATCTGCTCGGCAATTTCGAGAGCGCGCTTGATCTCGTCCATGGCGTCGACTCGCCCGGCGCGATCAGTGGATGCGATATTGACGGGCGGCGCGCCGGCCCGTCCCCACTCGTAGTCGGCGTACAGCGGCGAGTGGACGGAGTTGAGAGGAATGCCGCTGCCGCGGAACCATTCGGCGATTTCCTTGACGTGCGCCTTGCGGTTGGCGTAGTCGAGATGCTGCCGCGCGGCAAAAATCTCGACCGCCTGCACTCCGCAGCGAGCCAGGCCATCCAGAATGCCGGGATGCAGGCGCTCTTTCACGAACAGATAAGTGGAAACCGCTTTCAGCATGCGCGTCCCTTAGAGAATTGTTGATTGATGATTGCTGATTGATGATTGAAACCCCAAGAACTTCGAGCACTTGATTTTCAATCAACAATCAGAAATCAACATCAGCAATGCCTTTCTAGTATCCTACTGCCTTTCCGCCGTTGCGGCCGTCGCTGGCGCCGAGGCGGTCTCCGGTTTTCGCGTCGACCGCAATGCACTCCGCGTCGCTCCAGTACGGCGAAACATAATCGCCGTCATGCAGACCGATTTGCACGTTGTATCCCATCTTCTGGAGCGCGCTGACCGTGTCTGGCGAAAACCATTTTTCAACATTGAGCACGTCGGGCAGCCACTGGTGGTGGAAGCGCGGCGCATTCACCGCTTCCTGAATGTTCATCCCATAATCCACCACACCCATCAGAACATTGGCGACGGTGGTGATGATCTTCGAACTGCCCGGAGATCCCAGGACGAGAAATGGTTTTCCGTCGCGCACGACGATGGTCGGCGTCATGGACGAGAGCGGTCGTTTGCCGGGGCCAATGGCATTGGCCGCACCCTGAATCAAGCCATCGGAATTGGGCACGCCTGGCTTCGACGAGAAATCATCCATTTCGTCGTTCAGCAAGAATCCAAGACCCTCGGCGGTGACCTGCGATCCGAACCAGGAGTTGATGGTCGTGGTGACGGCGACGGCATTGCCGTCGGCATCGACCACGGAATAGTGCGTGGTGTGCGGCCCTTCGTGCATTGCCACCGGCTGAGGATGCGCGGCCGCATATTGTTCCAGCTCATGAAAGACCTCTGGCCGCTTCAAATCCTGGCTGGGGCTGGAGTGCGCCGGGGCGATCGACTCTCGCCACGCGGCGGCGTATTTCTTATCGATGAGCTGGGCCACGGGAATCTTCGAGAAATCCGGATCGCCCATGAATTCTGCGCGATCGAAAAACGCGCGCCGGAAGGCTTCGATGATGTAGTGAATCGACTGGGCCGAACGGTTGCCCATTTTGGCGAGATCGTAGCCTTCCAGAATATTAAGAGATTCGATCAGCACCGTTCCGCCGGACGAGGGCGGCGGAGCGCTGATAATTTCGTAGTCGCGATAGGTGCCGCGTACCGGCTCGCGTTCCTTGACTTCATATTGCGCCAGGTCGTCGACGGTGATGAGGCCTCCGCCCTTGTGCATGGCTGCGGCCAGTTCGCGGGCTAGCGAGCCGTGATAAAAATCGTCAGGGTTGTCAGCGATCCGTTCCAGCGTGTGGGCCAGGTCGGGCTGCCGGAAAATCTCTCCCGGCTGGTAGTAGTTGCCGCCGCGCTGAAAGACGCGCCGCGATTCGGGGAACTTGGCCAGATCGGAATCCAGCTGAAAATCGCGAGCCTCGGCCCAGGTCAGCGCGTAGCCCTCGCGCGCCAGCCGGAGGGCGGGAGCCATGACCTGCTTGAGGGTGAGCTTGCCATATTTCTGTTCGGCGTAAACCATGCCCGCCACCGATCCCGGCACACCGATCGATTTATAGCCGACTTCGCTGGCGCGCGGGATCACGTTGCCTTGGGCGTCCAGAAACATGTCGCGGTTCGCCGTGGCGGGGGCTTTTTCGCGGTAGTCAAGAAAGCGCGCCTTGCCGTCGGCCATGCGGATCAGCATGAATCCCCCACCGCCAATATTTCCGGCCGCAGGATGAACTACGGCCAGAGCGAATCCGGTGGCAACGGCGGCATCGATGGCGTTGCCTCCGGCCTGCATGATCTCAACGCCGGCGCGCGACGCCAGTTCATGGACGCTGACGACAATCGCATGCGACGCGTGCACCGGCTGGGTCGAGGCCTGGGCAGGGGCCGAACCGAACGCCCCCACAACTGCCATCAGCAGCCAAATCAGTGATTTATGCGGAGATCGCATGCAGGTTGAAGGCATCGGGAACGGCAACAGACTCTTGAGGCTAGCCGAGCGAAGCAGGCAGAGTCAAATGCTCACAGCCGCTAACGTTTCCTGGAGCGGGTCTTGGGTGTAGTCGTCTTTTTGTCATTTTGCTTTTGCTTGGGATTGAGGTGCCGAGCCTTTGCTCTCGGGGCTTTCGCAGCTACGATTCCGTACGACTCCCGGATCAGATCTTTCAGCTCTTCGCTCCGCAGCGCATCCAGCCGGTCGAGCATTACCCAGTTGTGACGTCCGAGGTACGGAGATGGTCGAATGTCCTGGCGCTCAATCAACTCGGCGAAACTCTCGGGGGTGCACTTGAAAGTCAGCCGCACCTGGTCCAGGCCCAGCACGGCAAACATTTTCTCGCGAACTTTGAAGCACAGGGCGTCGCCCCATTGCAGTTTTTCCGTAGCTTCGGGAAACGAGAGGCAGTAGGCGCGAACGGATTCGACATTCATTGCAGTTTCTGTTCCATCGAAAATTACTTTCTCACAGAATGAACTGGAAAGCACTCCGCTCACCATGGACAGCCGTCAGCGTCCAACCGCTGGTGATCGCTTAGTCGGTGATCCATGATATATTTTCGCGCCAAGTGAGGAGGGTCCGGCCATGGACATTCACGGGATTTGTCCGCTGCTGCAGGTTTTCGACATGCCGACCGCGATCCGTTTCTACCGCGACGTCCTGGGGTTCGAGGTTCACGCCACGTCTCAGCCCGGGGACGACTGCAACTGGGCATGGCTCAAGTTGAATGGAGCGGAACTGATGCTGAACACCGCGTATGAAGCGGACCAGCGGCCGGCCGCGCCGGTTCCGGCCCGCCTGGCCGCCCACGACGATACCTGCCTGTTCTTCGGTTGCGAAGATTTAGATGGGGCGTATCAGCACCTGCGGGCGCATGTCCTGAATCTGAAAGAGCCGAAAGTCGCGCCTTACGGGATGAATCAGCTGTGGTTCCACGATCCCGATGGCTACGGCCTCTGCCTGCAGTGGCCTGCCGCGCAGCAGACTCACGATCAGTGGGTGGCCGATTATGGAATTGAACCGAAGACGTTGGCGTAGACAGGCAAATTTGCACTAGCGATCCACGAGCTGAAGCAGCCGCCGCTTCACGGCTGGCCACTCCGCCGCCACGATCGAATAGCGGACAGAGTCGCGCGGGATGAAGTCGGCGGCCATGCGGTGAGCGCGGAGAATTCCTTCGTACTGGCCGCCAATGCGTTCCAGCGCGGCGCGGGAGCGCTGGTTGCGCGCGTCGGTGTGAAAGCAGACGCGGAGCACCTGCCACACCTCGAAGGCATGCCTCAGCATGAGCAGCTTGGACTCAGTGTTGGCGCCGGTGCGGATGGCCGAGCGCGCCAGCCAGGTGTAGCCGATCTCGCAGGCGTCGGGAACACCGCGCCCGTGTGAAGGATGGCCTTCGGGCCAGGCCCATCGTTCCAGGTTCCAGAAGCGGGTCGAGCCCAGCACGACGCCGTCCGGCACTCGCACGATGGCAAACGGCACGGCTGTGCCGGCATCTCGCCAGGCGAGGGCGGTCTCGACATAGCTCGCCGTTTCGGCCTTGCCCCGCGGGACGGGACTCCACTGATAAAGCGAGGCATCGTCAGCCGATGCGGCCGCGAGACCGTCGACGTGGCGATGATCGAGCAGCTCCAGACGAACGTGCCGGCCTTGTAGGAGAATGCTTTCCGCAGCCATCGCTCCACTATGCAATGGATGCTTGTGGAACCGCAATGGCGCCGCAGCGATGCGACTAAGATTTTGGGTGGCGCAGCGCTTTCAGCGCTGCGAATATCTGCCGGAGAAAAAAACTGGCTTCAGCCGCGGAGGTACCTCGGCGGCTGAAGCCGACATCGAAATGGCATCTTCTATCGCAGCGCTGAAGCGCTGCGCCACCCAAAGGCCCAAGACTGTTGCAGCGCTGAGCAGTGCTACACCGCACGACGGCCCAAGACTTTTGCAGCGCCAAACGGCAGTGCACCGCACGAAGGCCTGCGTCACCGAATGCCAAATAATCTACGCGCCATTCCGATGCCCTACAGTCCCCTGCGACTCGGTCAGCCTCGCGGTTCCGTTAGCTTGATCACCGTGACCTTACTGTAGGCAACGCGGAAGCCCAAGCGCTCGGCGTTGCGCTGCGAGGTTGTGCCGCCGTTGGTGACCACCACCGCGTACTCGCATCCAGCCTGGACGGCGGCCGCCATGCGGGCGCGCAGCAGAGCGGTCTGCAGGCCACGTCCGCGAAACTCGGCCAGGGTGCCGGCACCGCACAGCGCGAAGACTCGATGCGCGGGAATGACCAGCCCGGTGCCGCAGGCTACCAGTTTGTCGTCAATGCTGGCCACGAAGGCCAGCGCCCGCTCCATCTGGTAGAAGGGTGCGATCAGCCCTTGAAACGCCTCGGGCGCGCCGTCGGGAAAGAACGCGCGTTCGACGATTGCGCCGGCCGCGTCGGCTTCCTCCAGGCGGCTGCGGCGAATCTCGTATCCTGCCGGAGCTGAGGGGAAATATTCCGCTGCATCCAGCTTTCGGTACAGCACATTATTCAGTTCGGCGATGGCATAGCCTCGTTCTTTGAACAGCTCGAACACGGCCGGCTCGTGCAGGGGGCACAAGTCGACCTGCGAGGGAGCTTTGTGGGCGCGATAAAACGACTCCACGCGATCGAGATCGGCCGCGGTGAATGGACGATCCAGGCCAACGCCGGTCGCGCGTCCGATGGGCGAACCCAGGCCTGCGAACACCATGTGGCCGCCGCAAATTTCCTCTTCTGCTGCCCCAATCTCGGGCCGCGTCTTCTGAAACGTTCTCGCGTATAACACCTGCGGCATTTCCTCGACCGACTCCAGACGGCGGGCGAATGCCTTGTCCACGAATTGCATGGGAGTAATCCTTTCTGGTTTGGAGAAAGCTGGTTGATACAGCTAGGCAGGAGCGGCGCGCCCGCAGATCTGCGCGCGTCTCGCTCAATATTGCAACCCGCAGAATTAAAGGACGGCAGTCATAGGCAGGACGACAGACTAACGGTTCGGGGCAGCGGATTCAAGCCAATTATTCCGTCAGCGAATTTCTTCTGTTGCTAATGCTCGCAGTTCATCGCTCAAAGCTGACGGCGGATAGCCGACGGCTGATTTTTCTCACACCTGCTGGCGGGCTTCGCCCAGCGGCACAGTCACGTCCATCTTTTTCTTGTTGCGGTAGATGGTAATTTTCACCGTGTCTCCGGCGCGGTGGTTGTTCATCATCTGCGAAAGGTCTTCCTCGTCCTGTACCTTTTGATCGTCGATGGCCACAATCAAGTCGCCGCCCAGCATGATGAGAGTGTTCCCCAGGTAGGCGCGCTCATTGCCGGCGTGGAGCCCGGCTTGATCCGCGGAGCCTCCGGGAGTCACTTTGACGACCAGCAATCCGTAGTCGACGGGCAGACCGATTTCATCCGCCAGTTCAGGGCTGATGGCAATCGTGACCACGCCGAGCGCGGGACGCCGCACCCGGCCGAGGGTCATCAGATCGTTCAGAACCGCCTTCGCGGTATTGATAGGAATGGCAAAGCCAATGCCGGCGCTCTGGTTTGCGTTCGACAGAATCATGGTGTTGATGCCGATGACTTCGCCATGCCAGTTCATCAGCGGGCCGCCGGAGTTGCCGGGATTGATGGCGGCATCGGTCTGAATGGCTTCGTCAATCATGGCGCCATTGGGTTCGCGCACCGGCCGGATCGAGCTGACGATGCCACGGGTCATGGTTCCTGCCAGGCCGAACGGATTGCCGATGGCATACACCTTCTGTCCCACCTGCAAATTGCGCGAATCGCCAAGCACTGCGGGAATCAGGTCGGGAGCCTTGATCTGGATGACCGCCAAATCGTGCGGCGGGTCGGTGCCGACCACCGTCGCCTTGTACTTCTTGCGATTGTGCAGCGTGACTTCCACCTGCCGGGCCTCGGCGATCACGTGATAGTTGGTGAGGATGTGTCCTTCTTTGTCGATCACAAACCCGGAGCCTTGCCCATCCTGCGGAACCAGCCCGTAGAAAAAGTCAAAGGTCACGGCGTGCGAAGTGACGTTCACCACCGACGGAATATTTTTCTTGTAGACGGAAATATTGTTCTGCTCTTCGCCATCGAGCGGCTCATTGGGCGCGGCTTCAGTGATCTCCACCTGCGCCGGCTGGCTGAGCCAGTTGGAGGGCCGGAATCCGCCCGCCTGCGAGTTCGAACGCCAGGTAGTGAAGTAGAAGAATCCGCCGGCAATGACCAGCGTCAAAATCAAAGGCCGTATGAGCTTCATAATTCAAACCGTCCCATTCAAATGCATTCGATGCGGATCATTGGAGATCGGACACAAAGGTCAGAGCATCCAAGGTGACATCATCCCGTCGCATCCTTGAACATGAATACGAAGTTGGGGAGTAGAAAGGTCCCTGCATTGATTTTAAACAATGCTGCGCCGGCAAGCACGCCGCCGCGGGCCAGGCAGTTAATTTGAGACCGCGAGAAAAGCATCAACCACGAAGAGCACGAAGTATCACGAAGGACTTCACTTGTCTGCGTTCCTTGGTGTGACTTCCCGACCGTCGTGATGACTCAGCTCTTATTCTCCAGTTCCAGCTCCCGCAGGTAGAGAAACAACGGCAGGCCGAGCGAGACTCCAACCGTCAGCACTGCGACGACCACCAGCCAGCGCCGTCGAACGCCGAGGCGCGCGCTCTCGATGCGGGTGAACACGAGCAGCACTATCGCCGAGACGACGACATCCATGCCGAAGAAGGCGGCGATGCGGTTGGCGAACAGTTCGCGCGCAAACAGCGCAAGATTCAGGCCATGCTGCAGCAGCCAGGGAACAAACTGCCAGTAGGGCACGAGCACTCCGGCGAAGCAGAGGACGAGGTACAGCGTCTTGGGCTTCATGCCCGAATTCTAACCCTGACTGTCATCCTGAGCAGCGTTCTTTGCTGCGAAGGACCTGTGCAACTCACGGGGAGTGCATGGGTCCTTCGCGGCAAAAGACGCCGCTCAGGATGACAACAGGAATGATGGGTTCAGGATTTTTCCGCTTCGGCCTGCAGTTTTTGCCACACCTGGCCGACTTGCTCGCGCGTGTGGTCGAGCGCTCCGGAGTTGTCGATCACATAGTGGGCGACTTTGATTTTTTCCTCGTCGGGAAGTTGCGCGGCCATGCGGCGGGCGACTTCCTTACGGGCGGTCTCGAGATCAATCTTCTGTCTTGCGGCGAAGCGGGTCACGCGTTGGTCGGCGCTGCAGGTCACGACGACGATGCGGTCGAAATGGTCGCGCGCACCCGCTTCGAGAATCAGCGCAGCCTCAACCATCGCGACCGCATGGCGGTCCTGGCGGCCCATCTCCTGCATCCATTCATCCTGGCTGCGGATCACGACGGGGTGCACGATGCGGTTAAGTTCTTCAATGCGAGATTGCCGAATCTCCGAGGCGCGCTTGCCTCCGGCGTCCGTGGCTGTGCCGAATGCAAGTTCGGCCAGCCTGGCGCGGTTGATGGTGAGGTCAGGATTGAGAATCTCGCGGCCGAAATGGCGGACGACTTGGTTGTAGACCGCCTCGCCCGGCTGCATGAGCGAGTGCGCGATGCGGTCGGCCTGCACCAGATGCGCACCCAGCGCGACGAACATCTCACCGACAACCGATTTGCCGGCGGCAATGCCCCCGGTGAGGCCAACCTTCAGCATCAGGCTCCCAATGACGGCTTCACCACAGAGGACACGGAGGACACAGAGAACTTCTCTGTCGCTCTGCGTCCCCCGTGTCCTCTGTGGTTGAGGTCAGGCACGCGAGAGTTCCGGCACGCGGATTCCTCGCCGCATCTTCGCGGCCTTGACCGTGTTGAACATCAGCATGGCGATGGTCAGCGGGCCGACGCCGCCAGGCACTGGTGTGAGTGCGCCAGCAGTTTCCGCGACTTCAGGATGCACGTCGCCCATCAGCGTCGAGCCTTTCTTTGCGAAGGTCTCTTCCCTTTTGGCGTTGCCGGCAAAGAAGCGCCGGAATTCCCCCGCGTCGGTGACCGTATTCATGCCGACGTCAATCACGGTCGCGCCCGGCTTGACGAAATCGCGTGTGATCATGCCCGCGCGTCCGATGGCGGCGACCAAAATGTCGGCGCGCCGGCAGACTCCCGGCAAATCGTGCGTTTTCGAGTGGCACACCGTCACCGTGGCGTTGGCGTTGAGCAGCAGCATGGCGGCGGGCTTGCCGACAATGTCGCTGCGTCCCACGACCACGGCTTCGCGGCCGGAAATGGCGATATTGCTGCGCTTCAGAATCTCGAGAACTCCCGCGGGCGTACAGGGCACGAGGCCGGGCCGCTGCGTGGAGAGGAATCCGACATTGACCGGATGGAATCCGTCGACGTCTTTGGCTGGGTCGACGGCCATCAGCACTTTCTTGGCATCGACCTGCGCGGGCAGGGGCAACTGCACCAGGATTCCGTCAACATCGTCGCGCTGGTTGAGACCTTCGATCACGGCCAGTAACTCGGCGGTCGAGGCCGATTCGGGGGGCGTCAGTTTTTCGCTGTAAACGCCAACTTCTTCGCAGGCTTTGACTTTGCCGCGCACGTAAATTTCGGATGCGGGGTTGTGCCCCACCAGCACGACCGCGAGACCAGGACGCACTCCTGCCGCAGCCATGGTTTTCACGTCCGCGGCTACTTCGCTGCGGATGTCTTGCGCGATTCTGGTTCCGTCGAGGATGGTGGCTGGCATTCAGACTCCGGGGAGATTCTATCGCAACTGCCGCGAAGAGCAGTTTTCACCACGGAGGCACGGAGACACGGAGAGGGACCAAGGAGGGGGTGCTTGCCCCCCCACAGGACTCAGTCGTCGTCGCTGAATCCTCTTTTCTTGTTTTCTTGCTTTTCTCTGTGCCTCTGTGACTCTGTGGTAAAGCGGTTGTCGTACAATGCCCTGGTCATGATTGCCAAAGAACTGCTGGAAATTCTGGTTTGTCCGGCTTGCAAGCAGGCGCTCGATTATCGCGAGAACCCGGAGAGTCTAAAGTGCCAGCAGTGCCACCGGGTCTATGCGGTCAAAGAGAACATCCCCATCATGCTGATCGATGAGGCTACGGTCGAGCCTTAGCCCTGCTGCCGGCTCACTTCTTAACTTTGCCGACCTCTGGTCAGCCACATCCTTTAACACGGTGTTCACATTTGCGTAATATTATCTGCCCATGCCGCAGGAGCCTTTGCAGATCGAAGAAGTCAGCGGGACCCCGGACGGGCAGCGGGTTTTGCGCCTGACGGGACCGGTCCTCCTCACCAATTTCTTTGAGTTTCAATCCAAAGTGCGGGCCAGCACCTCGCCCACCCTGATTCTGGACCTCACCGGGGTTCCCTACATGGACTCGGCGGGGATCGGGGCGCTGGTCGGCGCCTACGTGACCCATCAGAAGGAGGGCCGGCATCTGGCGCTGGTCGGCGTCACCGACCGGGTGCGGAGCGCGATGCAGATCACCCGGGTCGAACAGTTCTTCCACATATATGACACGGTGGCGGCAGCACAAGCCGCAATCGCAAAGGGTTAGCGCCAGCCCGGCCCCCGTTAACCCCTCGGAAACCACGAAGTCGGCATTGGTTGTTCGAATGGGATAGCTGCGCCCCCCTTGCACCAAGAACGGGCACGACATTCTTTGTTTGCCGACCTGTCAGGGATCGACACATTGTGTCAGTTTTGAGATTACCTTCTGGGTACGAAGGAAACCCCGGAAGCCCCCGAATTCGCCCGCCAGTTTCCCGCAACTTTCAATATTCACAGGGGTTAAATGAATCCAGAGGGGCTTGGGGACCGTAATAGGAAAAGAAGGGCAATTGCGGCAGCATAATTGCATGCAACTATCACAGCTGCCGATGAGTCTAATACGGCAAAGATGTAACAGGTCGGAGTCGGAGGTGATGACGGCCATGCTGAACGAGAAAATGACGAACGAGAAGGCGATGAACGATAAAGACCGGTTCACCATGACCGAGTTGGCAGCTCTCAGGAACGATCTGCTCCAGGGGGGGATGATCGACTCTTACGAGGCCGCCGAACTGCTCCAGGTGTTTCTGATGGGCCGTGGCTATGGGGTATCACCCAAGGCCGCGCTGGACGCGGCAGGCCGCGTGGAAATGGCCGGGTGCGCCATGCCCGTGCTGATGCACGAACTGGAAAACCTGGCAATGGTGATGTAAGAGCACGCGGCGCGGGCCGGTGACCCCGCGACGCAAAGATTAAAGATGAGACTGCGGGAACCGGTGACACGGACCTCCGTATGCGAGAAAAAAACCGCAGCGGGTGGGTTGGAAGTCACGGAAATCGAATCGGAATTCCGAGATTTTGACATTCTGGGTCGACAATCATAAAAAGACCACCGAACCAGTTCCACAATAGGACAGCCGGGCCAACCAGCCCGGCTTTGTGGTTTTTGGGGCCACCTGCAACTTCCCCCCGTCGGGCCAGCCTTCCCGCTTTGCACATCGCGATCGCGCACCGGGCCACCGGGTAGGGTATGAATTGCCTAGGCTTGTCAGGGTCGTAGAGCAGCGTCAGAACTGAGTGCTTGGGTGATTTGCACTCTTTAATTTGCACTCTGGTCTCTCTTCGGGTTTTTTGCAGGGTGGCGTTGGCCCAGTTTGGGCCACCTCGGGGAATCGCACAGAGTAATCATGAAAACAATATCGGTTTTCTTGCGGTTCTGGTACAGTGTTGGCGATCCCCCCCCAACCAGAAGTACTGAGGAGCGTGCAATGAAATTTATCCGAATGACAAACACCCGATTGATCGCGGGGCTGCTGTTTGGCTTGCTGTTCGCGACCATGGCTGTTTCACTCGACGCCCATGCAGCGTCGGTATCCCGCCATGGACAGGGTTTTGGTCCTGTCTATGATGCGGCACACGAAACCACATTCGAAGGCACCATCTTGGAAGTCGTCGTGAAGCACACCCCGGGCACCCCGGCCGGCATGCATTTGATGGTGGCAGGTCCTGACGGCGTCGTCGACGCTCATATCGGACCGTTCATGAGCAAGGAGACCAAAGAAGTCCTGCAGTCCGGTGTGCCGGTTCGCATCGTCGGAGCCAACACCGAGCTGCGCGGGAAGACTTATTTTCTGGCTCGCGAATTGACTGTCGACGGCAACACCATCACCGTGCGCAGCAAGCACGGAGCCCTGACGGTTGGGCACTCCAATCGCGAACACATTTCCAGACCCAAAGCGTCCCAACATGAACAAAACGGAGGTGCCCGATGACATTGCGCAAATCGATTCTTCTTTTGACGGCGCTGGCGACGATTGCCACCCTGGTGGGATGCAGCAGCAGTTCCACCCCGCCGATCACTCTGACATTGAATTCGGTGCCCACCAGCCTCACCCTCAATAGCCAAACGGCCCTTGTTGCCTCCGTTGATAATGACAAGGCGAATGGGGGCGTGGTGTGGACTTGCGCGACGACCCCGTCGGGTCCCCCCTGCGGCACCTTCAACCCATCCACTACGAAGAGCGGCGCCTCCACGACGTATACCGCGCCCAGTGTCCTTTTGCCCGCCAACGCGACTATCACCATCACCGCAACTTCGGCGACCAACTCGGCGATCAGCCAAAGCAGCCAGCCCATCACTATCGTTCCGGCCAGTCTGGCCGACGGCAATTACGTGTTCTCGGTGAGCGGTTGGAGCTATAACGATGTATCGCCCTACTCCGTCACTGGCGTGATCACGATCGCTGGCGGAGTGATTACCGGCGGCGAGCAGGATTACGTCGACATTTACGGCCCACTCCAAGACACTATCAGCGCTCAACCGGCCGGGGCCTGCACCGCTACCACCATCGTCGCCACCTGCATCACCACATCGCCCAACGGCACCCTCGGCGACAGCAACCTCTACATCTACCTACAGACGGGCGACGACGCTCTTGGCCCTCTCGGAAACGGCCTCGAAACCTTCTCTGGCTCGGTGTTCCCGTCGATCGACGGCTCAGCTGCGGGCAAAGCTTCGATCGCGGAGTTCGACGCTTCGGCCACTGGCAGCGGCAGGGTGGAACTGCAAAGCGCCACCCTTACTGCCACCCCGGGGCCAGCCTCCTACGCTTTCCTGCTTAGAGGCTTGGACGAACTCCAGAACGGCGCTCCCATGGCCGTGGGTGGCATCATTAACATCGACGACCTCGCCAGCACTTCCGGCGGACCCCCCACTGTCGGGACCATCTCGGGAGCGGGCAGCATTTTCGACGCAAACGACGCCTTCAATGTCACTCAAGGTGGAAAGTTCCTTGCCAGCAACGTGTCTACGCCTGACCCCGTTTTTGGCAGGCTCACGTTCACGATGAATTCCGCGGACTTCCCCCCGGGCGCGACACCCCTGGTTCTGGCGGGCTACCTCGTCAGCAACAGCAAGATCCAACTCGTGGAGACCGCCGATAGCTTTGGGGGGGCCCTTTCGGGGGTCGCCTTGGCTCAGACGGTACCATCCACAAACGGAGTTAAGGGCTTCGTCGCCGCAAACGCCGTTGCTACCTATGTGATTGGCATGCAGGGCGAGGACACCAACTATTTCCTGCAATCTGCCAGCCAGCTCACTCTTGCCTCCGCTGGAACCGTGAGCGGGTTCCTCGATTACAGTGACCTCTCTCCGACCTTACAAGCCGCGAGTCCGGATCCCATTGCCGCTGCGGCTTTCACCGTGGACACTACAGGACGAGTCACCATACTTGACTTAAACGACTCAGCCAACGAGGGCGGGGTCGCGTATAACGTTCAGCTCTACCTGGACGGGAACGGCAATGCGCTGGCGCTTACCCTGGACGGTGGCGACGTTCAGTCGGGTCTGGGAGTCGTGCAGAGCGGCGCCAGTTCCATGTCAGCAAGCTCCTTCGCAGGCGCCTACGCGATGAGCGTCACCGGCGTCGATGGCGATGGGGACGGCCCGTTCGACTCTGTCGGCCCGGTTGTAGCCGATGGAGCCGCAACCTTCGCTGGATTCAGCGACACCAATTGGCTGGACTTCTCTAGCCCTGGTCCACTCACCGTGGCGAACAACTCAGTGTCCGGCACTTTCTCCAGCAATTCCAACGGGATCTTCAGTGGCACCATCACTGGCATCGACATAGTGAACTGCCCGGCTTTCTCTGGTGCGGATGCGCCTGGCTGCACGCCAGACGTGTTCAACTTCTACCTCGCTGACCAGTCTGGCGAGAGCGTCGCCATTGAAACCGACGGGATGCAACTAACCTTCGGGTACTTCGCGCAAGAGTAGCCGAGCTTCACAGATTCAACTCCGTGGCGCACCTTCGGGTGCGCCACTTTTTTTGCTATTCAGATGTCGGCGGTGCGCTGGAAATCTTCGGTTTGAACTTGGACTTTACTCGTGGCGGAGGCTTTCGACTGGGTCGAGTTGCGAGGCGCGGGTGGCGGGAATCGTCCCGAAGATGATGCCGACGATGGACGAGACTACGATGGCAATGATCGCGGCGGGGCCGGAGACGGGCACGCGGTAGTCGCTGACGAAGCGTACCGACCAGGGAATCGCCAGGCCGACCACGATGCCGACGATGCCTCCGGTCACCGAGATCACAATGGCCTCGGCGAGAAACTGGAGGCGGATTTCGCGGTTGGTGGCGCCAACGGCTTTTCGAATTCCAATCTCGCGGATGCGGGACGTCACCGTCGCCAGCATGATGTTCATGATGCCGATGCCGCTCACCAGCAGGGTGACGAATGAGACCAGCATGAGAATCAGGGTCATGGCATCGGCGATTTTTCCGGCCACGGTGAGAATCTGGTTCAGATTCTGCACACTGTAGACCGACTCGGCACGATGCCGCGACTGCAGCACGCGCTTGATGGCGGCGGTTGCGGGCAGCACGTCCTGCGCGGTGGCCACCGAAACATAGATTTCATTCACCGCCGAGGTGGGCCTGAAGAAACGGCTGACCGTGTATGGGATCAGCATGGTGTCTTCCTGAATTTCCGACTGCCCGAAGGTGTCCACACTTTCCTTGAACACGCCCACAATCGTGAACGGAAGACCGCCGCTCAGCTTGATGATCTGGCCGACGGCAGCGGGAGTTGCGCCGTAGATTCGCTGCGCCAGTTTCTCGGTGATGACGCCAACTTTATTGCGGCCCAGAGAGTCTTCGTTATCGAAGAATCGTCCGGCGAGAACCTTCAGATTGCGCACCTGCTGATACTCGGGGTCGACGCCGAGGACAAGGATATCGCTCTGCTTGCCTCCGCCCACGTCGATGCGGTCTCCGAGCGACGCGGTGGGCGAAGCGGCCACCACGCTGGAGACCTGTTCCCGCACCGCCTGCACATCTTCCACCATGATGGGATCGGGGGTCGAGTCGATACGGGACGATCCGCCCTGGTAGTCGGCATAAATCATGTTGGGCCCGATGGATTGCAGCTGGCGCAGCATGTACTGCTTTCCCGTAAGGCCGATCGTGGCCACCAGAATCACCGAGGCCGTGCCCACCGCCATGGCCAGAGCCGTGAGCGTGAATTGCAGTTTGTTGCTGCAGAAGGAATCGTAGGCGAAGTTCAGAATCTCGCCGAGACCAATGGTCAGGCGGCGCTGCGTAGTGGATAAAGAGGTCGCGTTCGCCATTGCCAGTTAGATGTTAAACCCCACGCGCGCGAGGCGGCAATTCAGCGTGCGGTTTGGTGCGGCCGGCAATGGCAACGGCTGTAAGCACGACCAGCAGCGGATCGACGGGACGAAAATAGTAGGTCTCCGGGTGGGACACATAATAGACGAGCGGGTAGCAGCCGAGAACAATGGCAAAGCGGACGCCGACGGCCCAGTCCAGCTTGAAGACGCGGCGAAGACCCAGCAGGGCAAGCAGCGAAAAAGTTGTAGCGACCAGGATGTTGGGCGGGTCGAGTGGTTCGTCTTTGAGATAGGCGCGATCCAGGCTCCAGTATCCGGTCCAGATGTAGAGCACGCGGCGCAGCGTCATGCGGGCAAACCATGCGGGATGAGCGCGAATGTAGTCGACCGCCTGCTGGCGTTTGTGCTCCATGTAGGCAACCTCGCCGTCCCGCTCGTATTCTTCGAGTTCGGCGTCGCTGTGGTTGGGGTGCAGCGCACTGTTCACCCAGCGCGTGGAGTATCCGTTGTTGCCGATATAGAGCTCGAGTCCGAGGCCGCTGCGAACCGGAATGAAGTGATGAAAGGTCTCATAGTTGCGAACGATCCAGGGCGAGAGCACGGCAAGAAACGCCAGACTGGCGGCCGTGGCCGGCATGATCCAGGGGAGCCGCTGGCGGTAACGACGGTAGCAGGTGAATGCTCCCAGGAATGGCATGACCGAGAGCACCACCGGCTCGGTGAGCGCGGCCAGGCCTGTGAGCAGGCCGAAGCCAATCCAGTGGCGAAGGCTTCCGGAGTTCTCAAGCTTTAGAGCGATGAGGAAAAGGCAACAGAGCAGCAGCGTGAGCAGGCACGTGGACCAGGCCCAGTCGGCGCCATAATAAATTCCATAGGGCGAAAACGCCCACAGCCAGCCCGCCCACTTCGCGACTCGATCGGCGAAGCAGCGGCGCGCCAGCAGAAATACTGGAATGCAGGTAAGCGCCGAAAACACGCTGTTGATGGCCAGCGCCGTAATGACGGACGCGGGCGTGTGCGGCCCGAACAGCCAGAAAATTCCGGCCAGCAGATAGGCGTAGACGGGGGATAGAACCGCGGTCGGACCGGTATCGGCAAACACGTTTCCGAAGCCGTGACCGGTCACCAGCGAGCGCGCCACGCGGCCGAAAGCCCAGTGCTCAATCAAGAAAGGGTCGAGCCACTCGCGATAGAGAAACGGAATGACGGCCAGGCGGACGAGCAGTCCGGCGGCCACCATGGGACCGTAGGCGCGCAGTCCGGCTTGGTTGGTTTGCTGGTCTTCGTTCATATGCTCATGTCGATGGACCGATCAGCTCGCTGGCTAACGGCAAGACCACTTGAGAAAATGCGGCTCCCATTTGTCGAGACCCTCGAACCGATGGAGTCGCCGCCGTTTTTCAGGCAGAGGGAAGAATCTCGCGCAGACGAATAGTGACCCAACTGCGTCACCGTCAGGCGATCTTTTCCCTGTGAGATCGGGAATTGCTAGCGTATCATAAAGGTTTGCCTGCATCTCACATCGACGTCGGGAGTCTTTAGAATGCGCCCTGTATCGTTCGGGCCGAAGCCCGAGATCTCGGTAGTTGTTCCATGCTTCAACGAAGATGCAGTGCTTCCAGAAACCACTCGGCGTTTGATCGCGAGTTTAGAACTCATCGACCGACCCTTCGAAATCATCTACGTGGATGATGGGAGCCGGGATAATACGCCCCCCATGCTGACCGACCTGCACGCTTCCGATCCGCGCATCCGCGTGGTGAGGCTGTCGAGAAATTTTGGTCATCAGATCGCGATCAGCGCCGGGTTGGAGTATGCGCGAGGCGCCGCGGTGGTTTTGATCGACGCCGATCTTCAGGATCCGCCCGAGGTCATTTGTGAAATGGTGGACCTGTGGAAGCAAGGCTACGACGTCGTGTATGGCACGCGCGACAACCGGGAAGGGGAAACCGCTTTCAAGACCTTCACCGCGAAATGGTTTTACCGCATCATCAATCGCCTCTCGGATGTCGCAATTCCGCTGGATTCCGGGGATTTCAGGCTTCTGGATCGCAAGGTAGTGGACGCGCTGTTATCGATGCCCGAGCGCGATCGGTTTATGCGCGGCATGGTGAGCTGGGTCGGGTTTCGGCAAGTGTCGGTGCCTTACGATCGCGCTGCCCGGCATGCCGGGGATTCGAAGTACACGCTGTTCCGCATGGCCCGGTTTGCGGCCGATGGCATTCTGTCGTTCTCGATTGCGCCCCTGCGCATTGCCAGCGTGTTGGGCGTGGCCTCGTTTGCATTAGCGCTGCTTGGAGGACTGACCGCGGTCGGCGTCGGACTGGCAAGCAATCGATGGATGTCACCGTGGGCGTGGGTGTTGCTGGCGGTTTTGTTCCTCGGCGGCGCGCAGTTATTGTGTCTGGGAATCTTCGGGGAATATCTGGGAAGAACCTACGCCGAGAACAAGCGCCGTCCGCTTTTCTTTGTGCGGGAAACTCTGGGCTTTGACGAGCCTTTTTCGCACGCTGAGGAATCGCTGGTCGCCCAGAAAGTACGCAGCGCTCGCGCAGCTTTCGAAGGCTGATCCCTTCCTTCACTCCACGCGGCAGACGGCTAGGCGCTGGTTTGTATACGGACAGGTCATCCCTGCAACCGGCGGATTTGCAACTACGACCCAGTCCACACCGAACTGCGATTTGAGGCGCAGGAAGTCCGGCTTCTGAAAATCGCGCCAGCCGCTTTGCGCATTCATTTCCCGGAGCCAGCGCGGCCCCAGGCTCGGCACTCGCACCACGATGCACGGGTCTTTCAGGGCATCGGCCAGAACGCTGCGCTCGGCCAAGGCGCGAAACCCGTGGTAGTCTTCGCCGTCCATTTCCATGTATCGCGGATCGAGCGCAAAGTAGCTGTCGACGGGCGTGTTTTGGCTGATCCACTGGAAGGCCTGCAGCCAGGCACTGCTGGGGGGCCTGCCCGGCAGTTCCAGATGAACCGTCCCTGGATACAACTGGCGCTGAGCGTAAAACATTCCAGCACTCAGGGGCACAAACAGGAGCAGCCAGCGCAGCACGTGCCGCTTGAGGAAATAGCGGCCTAGCAATCCGCCCGCTAGCAATACAAAGAACACGTATACGAGATGCAGAAAGCGCATGGGCTCGAGCGAACGAAAACGCTCGAGCGGCGGCGGCAGCATCAGAACCAGCGCCACCGCCAACTGGAATACGCCAAAATAGACGGTGCGCTCCGCCACGCGCGCCAGAACCGCCGAGCTTACTGTGGAAATGCCTGTGGAACTGCGGCCGAGCGCCAGCGAGCGAAACCACCACAGTAGTACCAGCGGGCCGACGATTCCCAGCCACTCATACCAATGCCAGTGCAGCAGAAAGTAAAACGACCGCGTGGCCTCGGCTTGCCTCCACGTCGGCGTTGCGGGCTCAAACATCCATCCCAGGGGGATGAGCAGTGCAGCGGCGGCAGCGGGACTGTGCTCTGGGAATTTACGCGGACTCCACTTCGGATTCGACTTTAGATTCCACCCCAGAAAAAAACAATATGAAACGCCGAACGGCGTCATGTTCAAGTGCAGCGGAAACGCCAGCAGCAGCAATACGCCCGCCAGCACGCGACGGCCGTCGAGCACAGCGACGATTGCCGCCAGGATCAGCGCCGTTGCTAGAGCCCGCGGATGCAGGTGCTGGTCGGTCAAGCTCAGCCCGCTGCCCGAGACCGGCAGAGTCAGAAGCGCGGCCACCATCGCCACCGCGGCCCACTGGGCATACTCTTCCTCGAAGCAGCGCCGCGCGATTCTCCAGCATCCCCATAAGATCAGGAATGTCGCAGCCACCTGCCACAGGAAAAGTCCCCAGTACAGGGGAACGTGCGTCCAGCGGATCGACAGTGCGATCAGCTTGTCGAAAGCCGTAGCCTGAAACAGTACGCGGAAGAAATCGGCGTCGTGAGGAAACAGCGCCGGGTTCAGATTATTCTTGATCGCCGCAAGATAGTAGGCATCATCCTCGAGGCCTGGGTGATATCCCTGCACCAGCATGGCCAGCGCGGTCAGCACCAGCAGGCGCGCAAGGTTTTTCATGTTGGTGAGCATGTTTTCTTCGTTCCGCATTCTGTGGGGCTAGGCCGGTCGCGCCGTTTCCGAGCGGACAGCGTAGTAGGTTTCGCCGCCAGCCTCCAGTTTGCGCCCTTTATCGCTGAAGCGCGGTAAGTGGAGCAGGCCCACTTTCTGCAGCGCAAACTGCAGGGTCGTGGCCAGCACACCGAATCCGTAGTTCACGCTGCGGCGGAAGTTGATGGACGAGGCCTCTTCAAAATACTTGGTGGGGCAGGAGACTTCACCAATGCGGAAACCGAAGTGAACACACTGCGCCAGCATCTGGTTATCAAAAACGAAGTCGTCGGAGTTTTCCAGCAGCGGCAACTCGGTGAGCACCTTGCGGCTGAAGGCGCGGTATCCGGTGTGATACTCGGACAGTTTCACGCGGAGAAATAAATTTTCGAACGCAGTGAGCAGGCGGTTGGCAATGTACTTGTACACCGGCATGCCGCCGAGCAGGGCGCGACCGCCAATGATGCGCGATCCCAGAACAACGTCATACACATCGTAAGCCACCATGCTGGCCATGGCCGTGACCAGCAGCGGCGTGTACTGGTAGTCGGGATGCAGCATGATGACGACATCGGCGCCAGCGTTCAATGCCTCGCGATAGCAGGTTCGCTGGTTGCGCCCGTAACCGTAGTTGCGGTCGTGCTGAAAGACGAGCAGGCCGAGTTGGCGGGCAACTTCGACCGTCCGGTCGCGGCTGTGGTCGTCGACCAGAATGCGGATGTCGAGCAGGTCGGGCAGTTCCCCCACCGTGACCTGGAGAGTCTTCTCCGCATTGTAGGCGGGCATGACGACCGCGATGCGCTTGCCGTTGATCATGGAGTGGAATCGAAAGGAGCCTTGGATAGTTTACCTGAGACGCGTCGCGGCAGCGTGCCGATGCGACTCCATGGCTCGCAGCGGCACAGGGAGTTGGCGCCCATTCTGAGCGTAGTAGCGGCGCAATGCTTTACCTGGCGCGTTTTACAGGACAGCACCTTGCCACCGCTGACTCGTTTTTCCGGACAGAGGCCAAGCCATGAAGCGAAGGCAAAGGCGTTGCGGAGCCTGCTGACATCGGTGCCGATCTCTGTCAGCACGGCTTGCGCGGTGGCGGCGTGCAAACAGGAAACTGTTCTAGGAGTCGGCTTCGAGGCGATCTATTGATCTCCTCCAACCCATTCCTGGATAGTGCCCGAGTCGTTAACGTCCCACTCGAAACCTCGCCCTCGCCCGGATCACTCATCGCTGAACCTTCTTCAAGCTACGATGAGAAGCCTTCCGTTCATGCTCCAGCGCGATCGCGAGTTCCCCCACCCCGCGACGGATCTCCTTCGGGTCCGATGCCGCAAATCCCAACTGCAATCCCTCGGGCACCATTCTGCCTTGGCTATAGCGGTTCAGCGGAAACACATCTACATTGCGCTTTGCGGCGGCGGCGGTGGCGGATTCGGCGTCGATCCCGCCGCACAGCCATCCGGAAGTCTGCAACCCCGCTTCTACGCTGGAGATGTCCAGCAAACCGGTGAGCTTCAGACGCGACTCTTCCAAAAGAACCGAGAACCGCTCCGCATACACCTCGCGCATCCGCCTCAGGTGCCGCCCGAAGTGGCCCTCGGTTATGAAATCAGTGAGGATAAGTTGCTCTAACATCGGCGCGTGCCGAACGGTCAGAGAGAGGGTCGCTTCGACACGATGCAGCAGGTCGAAAGGAATCACCGTGTAACCCAAGCGGAGCGCGGGAAACAGTACTTTGGAAAAGCTGCCGGCATAGAGAACCGATCCTCCGTCGTCGAGCCCCTGCAGAGCAGGAATCGGGCGGCCTGAATAGCGGTACTCGCTGTCGTAGTCGTCTTCGAAAATCATGGCACGCGATTTCCGCGCCCACTCCAGCAGTTCCAGTCGCCGGGCCAGGCTCAGGGTGGTTCCCAAGGGAAACTGATGTGCAGGCGTCACATAAATCAGTCGAACTCCTCGCAAGGGCAGCTGGCGGACGGCAATCCCATCGTTATCGATTCCGACGGTGCAGACTTTTGCGCCGAACGCCTGAAACGCCAGAAGTGCGCCCGGGTATCCGGGATTCTCCACGCACACCCGATCTCCCGGGTCCAAGAGGAGCCGGGCAGTCAGATCGAGTGCTTCCTGCACGCCCGCGACGATCGCCACCTGCTCCGGCGCACACCTCACGCCGCGCGACCTGCCCAGATATTCGGCGACCGCTTGCCGAAGAGGAAGGTAGCCCAGAGGTTCGCACTCCGTTAGATTCCTCATCGATATTCGACGCAGACAGCGGGTTGCGATTCTTGTCCACAGTGCCGTAGGAAAAAGGTCTAAGGCCGGCAAGTTGGCGCGGAACGCGCGAGGGGGCCGCTTTCCATACCCTCCGAATAACCGGGCTCGTCGAGCGTAGTGGGAAACCACTGCAGGTCGCCGGCCTGGCATTACCGGCTTCTCTGCCCCCCTGGGCGCGATTTGGAGTAGCCCATCGGGCAAGACTTTGCTGACATAGGTTCCTGACCCCACGCTGCCTTCCACATAGCCCTCGGAAGCGAGTTGATCGAAAGCATTCACGATCGTGCCTCGTGCCAATCCGTATTGCCGGGCAAGATCGCGGGTCGCAGGCAGGCGCGTACCCGGACGCAGACGACCACCGAGGATCTCAGAGCGCACCGCCTCATAGAGCCACTGGTAGGCGGGAACATCCGGATTCGGATGCGGCAGGGCTAGTTCGTAGGAGGTCGATTGCTTCGGCATAATAATGGTACAAGAAGAATACCTTAAATGGACCTTTCTTGGAGGTCCATTGTTTTTCTATTATGTTTTCTATTGTGATGGTGGTCAGGCAGGCACATGCAGAACACGGCAAGACTCTCGCGGTCCTCGATAGCGTCCCATGCAGAAGGTGCGGACTGGTTACTGCTGCTCGTGCCAGGGGCGATCTGGGGCGCGTCATTCCTGTTCATCGCGGAAGGGATGCGCTCTGTCGGTCCCAGCGGGGTCACGTTTGTACGAATCCTCGTCGGTTTCGCGACACTCTCGCTGTTTCCGGCCGCGCGAAAAACAGTCATGCGTTCAGAGTGGCCTCGTATTGCCGGGCTGGGGGTGCTGTGGATGGCGTTCCCGCTCAGCATGTTCCCGTTCGCCGAACAGCACGTCTCTTCCGCGCTCACCGGGATGCTGAACGGCGCCAATCCTCTGTTCACAGCGATGGTTGCGGCCGCCCTTGCGCGGCGGGCACCCGCGCGCCAGGTGCTGGCAGGCATCGCCGTGGGTATAGCCGGAACAACCTTGATAGCCTTACCCACGATCGGCGACGGGCACAGCAGTGCGGCCGGCGTCGGGATGATTATGGCCGCCCTCGTCTCCTATGGTTTCGCGCTCAATCTTGCCCGGCCGCTGCAACAGCGCAACGGGGCATTGCCCGTGATCTGGCGCGCTCAGATGCTTGCACTGGTCCTGACCGCGCCGCTGGGGTTGCCCGACGTGCTCGCCGCACATTGGAAACCAGGCCCGGTGGCTGCACTGCTGGCGCTGGGAGCGTTGGGCACAGGAGTAGCCTACGTAGTCATGTCAATCGCAGCGGGCCGGCTCGGCGCAACCCGCGCCTCGGGCACGACTTTCCTCATACCCGCAGTGGCCCTTGTCCTGGGTGTCGTTGTTCGCGGCGAGAAAGTGGCGCTGCTCTCGGTCGCAGGTAGTGTGGTGTGCGTCGGCGGAGCCTGGCTCATGCGACGTGCCCAGAACTTGCGTGAAGCTCAAGACAACGGCCAACTGCAGGCTCGCCCGCAAGTCTTTCAAAGCGCTCAACTGGGTCCGTCCGATTTTCAACACGGCGAATAGCCGTGTTCGCTTCAGTAGATTTCGTGAGAGGTGTGAGTCATGGGTGCTTTTGGAAAGTGCATACGAGTCGCTGCGGTTATTTTCTGCAGTGGGATGGTGGTGAGTCATGTCGCGCGGGGTCAGGGAGCCGCGTCCGATTCTCACGGCGAGGCAAAAGATAGAGCCCGCGTTGTTCTCTCTAAAGAACTGCCCGCCCTGGCTGGCACGCATCTGAAAGCGGTCCTGGTCGAGGTCGATTACGGTCCAGGTGAAGCGTCGCCTCCACATTCCCATCCCTGTGCCGTCATCGGCTACGTCGTTGAAGGAACCGTCCGTACTCAAGTGAAAGGCGAGCCAGAGATGACTTATCAGGTTGGCGAGAGCTTCTATGAGGCGCCCAATGGGGTTCATCTCGTCTCGGCCAACGCCAGCGCCACAAAACCGGCGAAACTGGTTGCGTATTTAATCTGCGATCACGACACTCCGCTCAGCGTAGATGTGCCGGAAACCATCCATTCGAAGGGAACCGCGAAATGAACCAGCATGCACAGTCTGCTTCTGGAACCACTTTCCGCAGTATCAGCGATACATTGCGCACGATGAATTGGGAGCGAACCGGAGTTCTTTACGCTCGCTTTGCGCTGGGCGCCGCGTTTTTGTCCGCCGTAGCTGGACGCTTCGGTCTGTGGGACAGGACGTTCGACCTGAAGCACTTCGCGAGTTTCCTGGAATACGCGGGACAGGTGCTCTCGTTTATGCCCAAGGCCGCCATACCGTACCTTGCGTGGGCGGCTACGGTCTGCGAAACATCGCTCGGAATCCTGCTGATTCTGGGATTATGGCCACGATGGGTCTCGCTCGGGAGCGCCCTTCTGCTCGCCCTGTTCGGAACCGCGATGGCGATCTCTTTAGGGCTTGAGTCTCCCATGGACTATTCGGTCTTCTCGGCTTCGGGGGCAGCCGTCCTGCTCGCGCTGCATGCCTTCAGGCAGAGCAGCAAGACAAATTCTCAATAGAGGAAGAGAAAGGGATGGCAATCGTCATGACGCGGAAATCGAAATTTATCGCGATCATCGCTGGTCTGTGCATCACTGTTCTAAGTGCCACAAGGTTGCCTGCGCAAAGTCAGAATGATGAGGAATTGCTGCGAGCACGCGAGTCCGTCTGGCGCGCCTGGTTTGCCGGCGACACAAGGACCCTGCAGGCACTGGTGCCCCCTGAAACGATCGTCATGAGTGGCGGGGAAAAAGAATGGAAGCACCAGTCCGATGTGCTTCAGTCCTCTGCGGAATTTCATTCCAAAGGTGGAAAACTGATTCGGCTTGAGTTCCCCCGCACCGAGGTGCAGCACTTCGGCGATGTGGCTGTGGTTTGGAGCAGCTATCTTGTGGAAACGGAAGTTGACGGCAAACGCTCCTTGAGCTCAAGCCGGGTGACTGAGATCTTTGTCCGGCAGCACGGCCAGTGGACCAATCCGGGTTGGCACACCGACGAAGACAAGTGAGCAACCTGACGGTCCAGCAAGGAGCTGCAATGGGCACTGTTTCCTCACGGGCTAATGGTGTCGAAAGAAAACGGTACTTTGAACGAGGGAATACCTCGTTGATGGAATCGTGGCAACAGCTTTTCAACAGCTCAGAAGGTTCCACCGGGACGGTGTCCCTAGGAAACAAGTATGGTCGGGGAGAGAGGATTTGAACCTCCGACCCCCTGGTCCCGAACCAGGTGCTCTACCAGGCTGAGCCACTCCCCGACTTTGTGCAGCGGGCGCTGGAGGAACTGCGGGCGCCCTTCGCAGGAAACTTCCGGACTACTCGCAGATTATAACACTCGGCGCCGCCCCATTGCGCCGGCGGCGCCGGCGGCGCTGCGGCGCTGCCTCGTGCCTTGCAGAAGCCGGGTTGTCGGGAACTCGGGGTTACAGATACGATAAGCTTTCATCGCTCAACTCGTTGTTTTGAGACATCGTTCAATACATCGTCCAATACATCGTTCAGGACGTCGTTCAATACGTTGGCTAAAACACCGTTCAACGCGTCGCTCATCATCATGAAAACTGCATTCACCGCTTCCCGGCTCTACACTCCTGTCGAGGAAATCCAGAACCCGCTTCTGATGGTAGAAGACGGGATCATCACCGAGGTTTCCTCTCGCGCCACGAAAGAAGTTCCGGGCGGGACTCCGCTGATCGACTTCGGCGACGCGGCGCTGGCGCCCGGCTTTGTCGATATCCACATGCACGGCGGCGCCGGCGTCGATCTCATGCGGGCCGAGCCGTCGGAACTGCCGCGCCTGGGCAAGTTTCTGACGACCCACGGCGTGACTGGATATTTTCCCACCACCGTCGCGGCCCCACTCGACGCGACCTGCACCGCATTGGGACGATTGGCCGACGCGATCGAAGCCGCGAGCGCTAACCCAGACGATCCCGCGCAGGCCCGCCCGCTGGGCATTCATCTCGAAGGACCGTTTCTCAGCCACAAGCGGCGGGGAGTGCATCCGCCGGAATACCTGGTTGCGCCGACCGTTGCAGTTTTCGAGCGTCTTTGGCAGGCTGCGCGTGGCCACGTGCGCGTGCTGACCATTGCCCCGGAAATTCCTGACGCGATGCAGGTGATCGCCGAGGCGGCGCGCCGCGACGTCTGCGTCAGCATCGGCCACTCCGATGCGGAGATGCGCGTCGCGCGGGATGCGGTCAAGGCCGGGGCGCGCCACGCCACCCACACCTTCAACGCCATGCGCCCGCTCGATCACCGCGAGCCCGGTATCATCGGAGAGGTGCTCAGCGACGATCAGTTGAGCGCCGACATCATCGTCGACGGAATTCATGTGGACCCGGCTGTGGTGAAGCTTTTCCTGCGGGCCAAGGGACGCGAGCGCGCGGTGCTCATCACCGACGCGATTTCAGCGACCGGCATGCCCGACGGACGCTACCAACTGGGCCCCATCGAGGTCGACGTAAAAGACGGCAAGTGCACTTCCAACGGCAGCCTTGCCGGAAGCGTGCTCACCATGGATCGCGCGGTGCGCAACGTGACGAAGGTTTCCGACTGGAGCCTGCGGAATGCGGTGCAGGCCGCCACGCTGAATCCGGCGCGGGCCGTGGGATTGGCGGGCCATTACGGAATTCTGGCGAAGGGCGCCGTCGCGGATTTCACTGTGCTGAGTCCAGCAGGCGAGGTGCTCAAGACCATCGTTCGCGGGCAAGGAGACTAGTTAGGCTTGCGGCGGCGGGCTTCGGCCAGATGATGCAGCAGCATGAGTTCGTCGGCGCGGGAGAGTTGATCGAGGAAAGAGCTTTCTAATTTAGGCGTTTCGTCACTGGCGGTTTTGCCTGGACCCGCCTGCCGCAGTTTGTCGCCGAGTTCCGGTTCGTTGCTCATCACCTGCGAATAAAACCAGAGGAAATGGCGCATCTGGTCGAGCGCCGAGCGCAGAGTCTCGATGGGTTCGGTCTCCGACAAGGAATTGAGCGCTTCCATGAGTTCCGGGTCACTCGGAGCCTGCATGGCGGCGCAGTTCAATTCCTGCTGGATGGTTCGCAGGTCTTCGGTCACGCGCGCGATTCGGAGATGAAGGTCGTCCATATCGTTGATGGCCATTCTGTTCGTCGTTCAACCATCTCATCGGCAACTCGAAGCGAATAGATGTCCCACGGGCATGCGCCTTTCGTAATTCTGCCATTACTTTGGAGCAGAAAAAGGTCACTGCTGCGAAATGCCATGATTGGCGCGGCTTTTCGAGCATTAAACGACGCTGATTTCAAATTCTCTCCGCAATCTAGATGCGGCGAGCCGGACGTCCCTCACAGCCGTTAGTGCATGCTCCAATGGGCCAAGGTCACCAAGCCACGCTAATCATCGACATGTGTGATAAAACACGGTGTGATAAAACACGGCGTGCCGGAAACCGCGCCCAAACCGTCAAGCCAAGACTCGTCAAACCAGCATCTGATTCGCGCCATCGGACGCTGGAGCCTGACCGCGTTGGTGGTGAACTCGATCATCGGCAGCGGCGTATTCGGACTTCCATCCGCCGTCGCCGCGCGCCTGGGAAAGTTCAGCCCTGTGGCCGTGCTGCTGGCCGGCGCCGGAATGGCCATTATCTACGGCTGTTTTGCCGAAGTCGCTTCGCGCTTTCAGCACGCTGGAGGCCCCTACCTCTACGCGCGTGCTGCCTTCGGACGCGGCATGGGCATTCAGATGGCGTGGATGCTCTTCCTCGGACAGGTGGCCGCGCCGGCCGCCAACGCCAATTTGTTTGTGATTTATCTCGGCGAGTTTTGGCCGCATGCCCGCGACCCGCTGCCCCGCGCTATCATCCTTACGATCCTGGTCGGCGTACTCGCCCTCATCAACGTGCTCGGAGTACGAGCGGGAACGCAGGTCAGCAACTTCTTTACCGCAGCGAAGCTGGTGCCGCTGTTTGCCGTGATCGCCCTGGGATTATTTGTACTGCACGCGCATCCCCCCGGAGTCTCGCCCGGCTCCTCCGCTGCCGTCACCACCAGCCAGTGGTTAAGCGCCGTGCTGCTGCTCGTGTTCGCCTATGGAGGATTCGAAACCGCGCTGGTGCCTATGAGCGAAGCCCAGGCTCCGCGCCGCGATGCTCCGTTTGCTCTATTCACCGCGCTGGCGGTCTGCACCGTGATTTACGTGCTCATTCAGTGGGTCGTGATTGGAGTGCTTCCCGACGCGGCGCACAGCGAGCGTCCTCTAGCTGACGTGGCCCGGGTTGCGGCCGGCTCTTTCGGCGCTGCGCTGGTCGCCGTGGGCGCGCTGATTTCTTTCTACGGATATCTCAGCGCGAAGATTCTTGCCATGCCTCGGGTGACGTTCGCGCTGGCCGAGCAGGGAGATTTCCCCCAAGCTTTCGCGGCGATTCATCCGCGGTTTCATACGCCCTATGTTTCGATTCTGGTCTTTTCCGCGCTGATCTGGGGATTCGCGCTGACCGGCGAGTTCAAATGGAATGTAACCCTCTCGGCCGTCGCCCGCCTGCTCTATTACGCGGTGTGCTGCGCCGCGCTCCCGGTGCTCCGTCGCAAACAGCCGGGCGACGCCCGCTTCCGCCTGCCTGCCGGAAATCTTTTCGCCGGAATTGCCGTCGTGATGTGCGCTGCACTAGTGACGCAAGTCGACCGCAGCCAATCCCTGATCGTGGCCGCAACCATCGTTTTGGGACTCGTGAATTGGTTCGCCGTTCGAAACCGCAATACCGCGGCTCGAATTTAGTTCGTATAGATCCGCACGTAATCCACCAGCATGTTCGACGGGAACGGTGTGCTGCTGTTGGGCGAGCCCGGCCAATCCCCGCCGATAGCCAGGTTCAAGATAATGAAATTGCTCTGCCCGCCATCGAACGGCCAGACCGCGCCGCTGATACCGTTCAGGCTAGCCGGCGTGTAGGTAACGTACGGCTGCGTGGGATCATCGACGTAGTAAGAGACGCTACCCGGTGACCAGATCATGCCGTAGGTATGAAACGTCGATGCCGTCTCCCCGTTGGGAAAGTCGTACTGAGTGCCCAGGTTCCCGCCCGTGAACCCGGTCCCGTGAATAGAGCCCTGATTCCAGTCGGGCGTGCCGGGCCCGTTGATGCCCTCAGCATTGATGCGTTCCAGCACATCCATTTCGCCGCACGCCGGCCAACTCACTGTTGCGATGTTGTTGCCGAGCAGCCAGTTCGCTGGCCAAAAACCTTGCGCCTCCGGCACCAGGGCGCGAAACTCAATCCGGCCATACTGAAAGCTGAACAGGCCTTGCGTCTTCAACCGCGCTGAAGTGTACACGCCAGCCGACGGCTGCTGCGCCACGATATACAAAACTCCGTCTGTTCCCGGATACGCAGCCACATACTCGCTGGGACTCGTCGTGCTGCAGTTTGGGTCTGTCGATCCCCACGCACAATAGTCCTCCAGTTCGTTATTCCCGCAGCAGTCG
>Ga0181523_10000673_pt1 | contig 38551 bp, 47 predicted proteins | sample PEATcosm2014_Bin_43_FD_119752 | JGI IMG/M metagenome (GOLD analysis project Ga0181523, IMG submission 119752) | Peatland microbial communities from MTU Mesocosm Facility, Houghton, MI, USA - PEATcosm2014_Bin05_30_metaG | ecosystem: Environmental > Terrestrial > Soil > Wetlands > Peat | place... | reverse complement strand
GCACAGAGAAACGCGAGGCTTATCGCGCGAGGATCGTGACCAAGGGCTGTGCGCTCATTACGGCGATTGCTGCGCCGACGCCGCAGAGCAGAAGACTTTCGGCCAGCAACATGCGGCGCAGCGCCCAAGTGCTTGCGCCGAGCGCGGCACGGATCGAGAGTTCGCCCTCGCGGCGAACCGTCCGCGCGAGAATCAGGTTGGCAACGTTGGAGCAAGCGATGATGAAGACGAGGCCCGAGGCTGCGAGAAGCACGAGGAGAACGGTGCGTGCGCCGGAAGTGATCTGATCGCGAAGCATCCTGGCGTCGATGCGATAGCCGCCGTTATCCGGATAGGCTTCGGGATGGTCCTTTTGCATGGAGGCATAGACGGTGCGCAGCTCAGTGCGAGCCTGGTCGAGAGTGGCACCGGGAGCGAGCTTACCGAAGAGTTCGGTCATGCGATGGACGCGGCCCGTGACCATCGTTGCGGAAAGATGGTGCGGGCTGGTGACGATGTTGCCGATGATTTCTGTGTCCGCGGGATACGGTACACAGGGTTCGAGGACGCCGATGACCGTGGCCGAACGATCACCAATGCTACCGAGGCGAACGGTCTTGCCGATCACGCTGGGATCTTTCTTGTAAACGGTGGACCAGAAACGATACGTGAGCACGATGACTCCCGCAGCGTTGGGACCATCGTCTTGAGGTCCGATGAGACGGCCCAGAACGGGGCGCAGACCCATGACCTCGAAGTAGGTGCCACCGACGACGCCACCCCTAACTCCACGAGGTTCACCGAGACCGATCATCGTGAAGCCCATCGTGGAGAAATCGCCGAACTCGCTGACGGAGTGGATGTTGGCTTCGAGATCCTTCAGTTCGGGGACGGAGAATGTGGTGTTGCTATCTCCGAGGGTCGGGGCGCTCTGGCGGATGTAGATGAGCCGGTTCTCGTCGCGGTTGACAAGGGGCTTGAGCAGCACTCCGCGCACGAGCGTGAAGATGGCGGCGTTCGCGCCGATGCCAAGCGCCAGTGTGAGGATCACAATGATCGCAAGCCCTTTGCTGTGCTTCAGCGAGTGGAACGCAACTCTCAGATCGCGGAAAAATGACATGTTTCTTGTCCCCCCCGGCGTTTATTAGCACCACGTGTCCAAAAGAAAGGCCCACATTGTACATCACTTATCGTGGGCTGCGTCGAAGGGGATGACAGTTTTCGGCAGCCAATATCCGAATTTGGACACCGACTCGGCTGTGGAATCCCGCGGCATGTTGCGGGCGGTTCTGAAGGGGCGGTTTGCCCTGACTGACCGTCTCACTCACCGTCTTCCGCAGACCAGTATTTTCGATGAACGTGCCGAACCACCGAGCCTATCCCGTTGGTCGGTGGACGTGTAGTCCTGTAATCGGAAACTGACCCCTGAACTGCCATTGCGCTCTTACCAGCAGTTCCTTCCAGCACGCTGCCAATTGACTAGCGCATGGGCAGTGCGTACATCAACCCCCCGCGCGTCCAAAGGATGGTAGGTCCGCGGGGCAGCTTCATCGGGGAGTCCAAACCGAGATCGCGTTCGAAGAGTTGGTTGTTTGCCGTTATCATCTCATGGGCAGCGGACACATGAGCCCTCCTTGCGTCCAAAGCGCATTCAAACCCCGATCCAGATGGTACGGCCCACCTGTCGTACGTTGGAAGATCTCGCCGTAATTGCCAGTCGCAGCGATGACCTTGGCGGCCCAATTGTGCGCCAGCCCCATCGCCTGAGCAGTCGCGAAGTCATGCCCAAGCAACTGCTCGGCGCGCATATCTTCGCGTATCGCCGCGGCTGCCACATTGTCCTTCGTGATTCCCAACGCTTCGGCCTCGATCAGCGCGCTGACTGTCCACTCGATCAACAACCCGAACTTCTGATCGCCGTAGCGATACGCAGGGACAACCGGATCCAGCCCGAAGCGCTCCGGCAGGAATACGAAATCGCTGGTCACCGCGTGAAAGTTGGCGCGCGACTGAGCCAGCCGCGACTCCATGGCGGTACCCGCCGCGCACCGGCGAACCGCCACGGCCGCGTCCATTTCGCCCTGTTCGGAGTGGGCCTGGAGCGCGTAAGGAATCCCACGCGCAGTCATCTCGTCTCGCAGCGTTCGCTCGGGCGGGCTCATGTCCAGCGCGCAGATCAGCTTGTCGCGCAGGCCCGCCAATTCGGTGATGCCGCTTCGCTTGGAGACCAAAAAACGCTGGGAATCATAAAAGACAGGCGGTCCGAATGCGATGCCGAAATGCGTCGCTGTCGATGCAGAAGGCGAGATGCCGATGGCAAGCTGGATGGTACCGGTCTTCAGCGCGTTCAACGCCTCCGGCTCGGCAGGAAAGACTTGGATCTTAAGGTTGTCCGCGTCGCCGAAGATAGCCACGGCGACGGCCCGGCATACTTCCGCTCCCAGCGCCGAGAGATTGCCGTGGACGTCCTCGCCATTCCAGTCGTCGGCGCTTGCGACGGTGCCGCATTCCATGTGGTGAGCGGCGCGGATGGATTCTAAAGTTTGAGCGTGCACGGCGCTTGCGTGCACAAATAAAGCGCCGACTAGGAGGATCAGAAATATGCGTGGCATCCACAAACCCAACCAAGATAGAAAAGGAAGGGGATGGAGGTCAAGACCTCCATCCCTTTCGGACGATCTCCAACCCCGAGAATGAATCAAGGTATCCAGGTTCCGGAGGTAGGCGTGCCGGGCGATTGAGTCGGTCGCGGATTTACGTCAACCGGATATGGGTCAACAGGCTCACCCGCTCGGTAGGATTCCCATGAGGGGAAGTCGGTGGGCAAAATGCCGACCGCCGCGCATGCACCATTGGTATAGCCGTTTGGCGAATAGTTAGCCGTCGCGAAATGAGGCAGCGTTTGCACCACTTCTGGCGCGATCGATGCTAGGGAAGCGGAGAGGGGCCGTTCAAATCCCCGCAAGACATCATAGTCGAAGGCTTCCGTCAGGTCGCCGACGTTGTTGTCGGGATCATCGGAAGGGCCGAGGTCTTTCTGTCCCAAAGTCGCTTCGCCTAACTCGCGCCCGCGCTTTTCGTCCGGCAGCGAAGCGAGGGGCACGAGGCCGTAAAGTTCGTTGATAAATTTGATCACCGAGCCGTGCTCGCTGTAGCGATGCGAGATTTTGCCGGATTTTGCATAGGGCGAGATCAGAAGGGTGGGAATACGCGGACCGGCCGCGAGCGGCGAGCCGTCGGCGAAGGTGTTGCGCCGCTCGGGTGAAACATGGTCGTAGAACCCGTCGGTCTCGTCGTAGGTGATGATGATCACACTTTCCCGCCAGTAAGGGCTGTTGGTAATGTCATTGACCGCCTTGGCGGCAAGCGCCTCGGAGATCTGCTGATCCGAGTAGGCCGGGTGATCGTCGTTCCCGATAAACGCGTGCTGAATGGCGGGAGTGGGATCGACCGGAACCAAGCCATCATTGTTGTCGTAGCCACCGCGCAAATAGAACACGCCGCCCTCGCGCGGCAGCGTCCTGTTTTCAACGGCATCGAAGAAATCCTTGGCGCCGTGCAGGTTATTGTTCAGCACCTGCGGATTATCCGCGAGATAGCCGAAATACTGCGGGCCGTTGTGGTGCAACACATAACCGGTGTTCAGGCCTGGGTTGTTGGTCGGGTTTGGCGTAGTCGAGTTTTGTGGCTCGAACGGGTCAGACGCGTCGTTGGCATTGAAGCCCTGCTGAAACCAGCCCCAGTTGACCGCCTGGTTTTGGGACGCAATGATCTTGATGTCATCCTGGACATCCAGCAAGTCCGCGCTGGGGTTCGGGTCGTTCGCGATAATTTCCTCGATGTTCCGACCCATGAAAGATAGCGGCTGGGTGGCGAAGGTCAGGTTCAGGGTCGGGTTGGCCGGATTCTCGTCGAAGTTAAACGGAGGCTTGACCGCATTGGTGTCCAAGTTTGAGCCTGGAAACGGACCCGGATCAGCGACAACCGGGACGAAGGCATTGCTCGTGGTGGGCATGACGTTCGAGCCGAAGCTGGCACCAAGCGGATTCGGGAAGCTCGGGTTCGCATAAGTCACAGTCGCGCCTTCATTGTTGTGAAGTGCCCATTGCGTCTGACCCGACTGACCGGCGATGAGTGCAATCGCATTGGGCGTCGACGGCCCGACGATTGTCTGATGGAAGTTATCGAACAGGACGAAATTCTTTGCCCACCGCCACATGAAGGGGATTGTGTCGCAATCGATGTGGCTAATGTCTGTCATAGCTTTCTGCTTCTGCGCGAGTGAGACTGCGGTCGGCGCCACGTCCTTGCTGGTTACGATATTGCCGGACCCGTCAGTCGTAAGGCTTTCTTGATCCATCGCATAACGGTCATTCGCCGCGACGCCGGTGGTCTGGTCTTCGTCCAGGCTATTCGACATGCCTTGGTGGCTGTGATCGACCGAAATCAGGTCGGCGGGATAGATCGGCACAATCGTCCCCGTCGAGGTCTGGACCGCTTGCGGCATCAGAAAGGGGGAGATCGTCACAGCGTTGAGCGAGGTATCGAGGTACTTTTGCACGAAGCTGGGTGTCGCGTTGGCGGGCGTGGCGCCGTGCGGCGCGCTGAAGAGGCCATTGGCGCCCGGGTAGGTGCCGAAATAATGGTCGAACGACTCGTTTTCATGAAAAATCACGAAAACATACTTGATGTGCTTGCGCAGTAACTCAAGCTTCAGTTCGTGACTCAAAAAGGGAAAATCTTCCACCGACTGTGGATGCCACGAGGCATCTTCGCTGGACTTTGGTGCTATTTCGACTGTCTTTTTCTGATACGCTTGCCCGTCATTGTTCGGGTCCTGGGCCATTACCGTGACTGGCTGCAGCATCAACGCGGCAGCCGCCAGGTATGCACAACCGGCCTTCGCCCATTCCTTAATTTGCATACGTGCTCCTCTCAATTTGAACGCTTTGTTTCTGCGCGGTTTCCATCGGGGTCCCCGAAAACCACCTAAGCGTGGAGTGATTCGGCGGGGCGATACTCAACCCACGAATTGATACCAGAGGCGTGTGACTCAGAATTATCGCTATGGTGAATAGCTGATGAACGCCTTGAGAATGCGTTAAAGACATCCCGGGAGCATCTCTGACTGCACCGTTGCGCCTAAGTGCTTCGTTGACAAAGCTCCCCTCAATCTCTAAACTTATCTTTTGTCTTTACAGGGAAAGGTGTGACTGATTGCAATGAGGACGTACGTAGCCAAGGGACAAGAAGCCGAGGCCCTAAAAGTCGGCAAACAGTGGTTTGTTCTCGACGCTTCCAACCAGGTGTTGGGCCGCCTTGCCACAAAAGCGGCGCGCATATTGATCGGGAAGGATAAGGCCAGCTTTACTCCTTATCTCGATTCCGGCGATCATCTGGTCATCATCAATGCGAACAAGATTCGCATGACCGGCAACAAAATCGATCAGAAAATCTATTACTCGCACAGCGGCTATCCCGGCGGTTTGAAGGAAGTGCCCGCCAAGCGCATCCGCGAAAGCAAGCCCGAGTGGATTATTCGCGAAGCCATTCTCGGCATGCTGCCCAAGAATAAGTTGCGCGCGCGCCGTGCCAAGAAATTGCGTGTCTACCGCGATGAGGCCGGTCTGGCTCGCCACGCCGGGCAGAAGCCGCAGCAGATTTCGCTTTGAGTTTGGCCCCCGCGAAGCTGGGGCCCGATTCTGGTTTTCCGCACGTAGGTGTTCCTCTCTAAGTGGTGCCTTAGGTGGGAGCAATCCGCACGTGAAGTAGACGCGACTACGCGGAGTAGTCTCGCCCAACAGCTTTTCGAGGAGGAGCATTGAGTACAGTGGAAACGCCCGTTGTTGTGGGCACAAAAAATTGGTTCCTCGGCACGGGACGCCGCAAGGAATCCGTGGCTCGCGTTTTCTTGCGCGCCGGTAGCGGCAAGTTCACGGTGAACGGCCGCGAAGTCGATAAATATTTCCCCAATCATGCCTGGAGTCACGACGCCACCGAGCCGCTCAAGTTCAGCAGCATTGCCGAACAGGTGGATGTTGTCGCCACAGCCAAGGGTGGCGGCGTTGGCGCGCAAGCCGGAGCTGTTCGCATGGGACTATCCCGCGCCATCAGCCTCTTCAATCCGGAATTGCGTCCCGCTCTTCGCAAGAACGGCTTCTTGACTCGCGATTCCCGTATGAAGGAACGCAAGAAGTACGGCCAGAAGGGCGCGCGCAAGCGCTTCCAGTTCACCAAGCGTTAAAGAACTGGGTGGCAGAGATTTTGGGCGGAGTTTTCTCCGCCTGTCGGGCTCTGGGGCCATGGCGCAAGCCGCGGCTCCAAGATCACGGCCGGCAAGGACGCCGGCAAGAAGCTGTTGCGGAGTATGTTGTGGACACCCTCGGGTAGCCCAACCTGCACGAAAAACAGCCATCTACTAAGGAGGAATAGTGGCAGTTGAAATCACCATGAAGGAGCTGCTGGAGGCTGGCGTTCATTTCGGCCACCAGACGCGTCGTTGGAACCCCAAAATGAAGGAATACATTTTCGGGGAGCGCAACGGCATCCATATCATCGATCTACAGAAAACCCTGAAAATGTTCCGCGAAGCCAGCCGCTTTGTCAGCGACATCTCCGCACAGGGCAGAACCGTTTTGTTTGTCGGCACCAAGCGCCAGGCCCAGGAAGCCATCTCCGAGGAAGCCAAGCGCTGCGGCGCGTATTTCGTGAATCACCGCTGGCTGGGCGGCACGCTGACAAATTGGTCCACGCTGCAAAAGTCCATCAAGCGCCTCAAGCTCCTGAAGGCCATGACCGAAGACGGCCGCATGGTGGAGCTCTCCAAGAAAGAGCGCGCGCGCCTGGACCGCGAAATGAAGCATCTCTTCCAGAATCTTGAGGGCATCGAGAATATGGCCCAGCTTCCGGATGCCATGTTCGTGGTGGATTCCAACGCCGAAGAAATCGCTGTGAAGGAAGCGCGCCGCATGGGCATTCCCGTGGTCAGCGTCGTGGATACGAATTGCGACCCGGACATGGTGGATTGGATCATCCCGGGCAATGATGACGCGCTGCGCGCCATTCGCCTCTTCACCACCAAAATTGCCGATTCCGTCGCAGAGGGCAAAACCCTTTACGAGCAGTCTCAGGTTGCCGACCAGAAACTCGCCGCCGACCAGTCTCATGAAGCGGGCGTGGATTACGTCGACACCAGCGCCTACGAGCAATACGAAAAGCAGGAAGGCGATTTCGTCGAAGGCTCAGAAGTCTTCACCGAAGCGGTCGCCGAAGCCACCGTGCCGCCCGAAGAGGAAAAAAGCTAAAAGCCGCTCGTGGCTTTCCATTTCTCCGGCCCGGCGCTGTGCGCACCGTTCACGCCGGGCCATTTTTGTAGCGGCCGCCTTCCGAGGCGGGCGCCTTAGACTTAGAACTTAAAACTTAGAACTGAGAACAAAAAAAGGATGAGTACAACAAAACCTGTCATGGATATTCCAGCTAAGCTCGTAAAGGAACTAAGAGAATTGACCAATGCCGGCTTCAGCGATTGCCGCGCCGCGCTTGTCGAAACCAATGGCGACATCCCCAAGGCCGTTGACGTCCTGCGCAAAAAGGGCCAAGCCGCGGCCGCCAAGAAGGCCACTCGCGAAGCCAGCGAAGGCCTGATTGGCCACTACATTCATGCCGGCGGAAAGATCGGCGTGATCGTGGAAATCAATTGTGAAAGCGATTTCGTCGCCCGCACCGAAGCCTTTCAGTCTCTTTGCCACGACGTGGCCATGCACATTGCCGCTGTCGATCCCCGCTATGTTCGCCGCGAGGATGTGACGCCGGAAATGCTCGAGCACGAAAAAGAGATTTACATGGCCCAGGCTCGCGCCACCGGCAAGCCCGAACCCGTCATTCAGAAAATCGTCCAGGGCAAGATGGAAAAGTTCTACGAGGAGACTTGCCTCTACGAACAGCACTACATCAAGGACGAAACGCAGACCATCGGTGAGATGATTGCCCAAGCCATCGCCAAACTCGGCGAGAACATCGCCATCCGCCGCTTCTCCCGCTACAAGGTTGGTGAAGCCAGCGCCGCTGCAGCTGGGAACGGCCCCGAAGAGACTCCCGTCCAGGTAAGCTGATTCCGTTTCTCACGGCACAGTCGCTGCTGGCTGTACTCTTGGGTTGAAGTGCCCCAGGTTCGATTTCTTACCTGGGTCTTGGGTTGCTCGCCCCCGATTCACCGTGGCGTTTCCTTCTGCTCCCTTTTGGAACTTGCGCCCGCGGTTCGATACATCGCTGCGCTCCCACTGGCAATTTGTGCCCGCAATCCTAGGCCATCCCGCCGGATGTTTGTTACAATCGGCAAGGTTTCCCTCGGAACGGACGGACACACATGGCACGCGAATCGAAAACCGCAAAAAAATCTCCCAAAAAACGTACCGCGTACCACCGGATTTTGCTGAAACTCTCCGGCGAATCCATGCAGGGGCCACAAGGTTTTGGAATCGACGGCCAAACTATCTACGAAATCGCCAAGGAACTCCGAGAAGTCCACAGGCTGGGCGTGCAGATTGCCATCATGGTCGGCGGCGGCAATATTTTTCGCGGCGCGCGTCAAAAAGGTTTTGAGATTGATCGCGCCACCGGCGATTACATGGGCATGCTCGCCACCGTATTGAACGCGCTGGCCCTGCAGGACGCCCTCGAAAAGATCGGTGTGCACACCCGTGTGCAAAGCGCCATCGAAATGCATCAGGTGTGCGAACCCTTCATTCGCCGCCGTGCCATTCGTCATCTGGAAAAAGCGCGCGTCGTTATTTTCGCCGCGGGCACCGGCAATCCTTATTTCTCCACGGACACCGCTGCGGCCCTTCGCGCCATGGAAATCAAGGCCGACGTGATCCTGAAAGCCACGCGCGTGGATGGCATCTACGATGCCGACCCGGAGAAAGTTTCCGACGCCAAGTTCTTCGCCGAAATTTCCTATCGCGAAGTGCTCCACAAGAATCTGAAAGTCATGGACGCCACGGCCATTTCTCTTTGCATGGACAATGGCATGCCCATCAAGATTTTCAATATGCACAAGCCCGGCAATATCCGCCGCGCTGTTCTCGGCGAGAGCGTGGGCTCAACGGTCATGCCGGTCCAGGAAAAGTCGTAAGTTTTCAGTTTTAAGATGTCAGTAACGAAACTGGGAATCCAGCGTTTGAGTTGGCTTGATTTTGCTTGCGTGAACCGGCTGTGAAGTTCTAAGTTTTGAGTAGCAAGTCTTAAGCAAATCAGTCGCGGGTATCCCTGCGAAATTTCTTTCTTGCTTTACTTAAAACTTATAACTTATTACTTAAAACCTGCTCGCTGTACACCGAGGACACTTACATGACTACGATTTCCAGCACCAAAGAAGCCTTCGCCGCCGCAAAAACCCGCATGGAAAAGGCCGTTGATGATTTTCGCAAGGAGCTGGCCAGCGTCCGCACCGGCCGCGCCAACGCCGGGATTCTGGATCATGTTCGCGTGGATTATCACGGCACGCCTATGCCCGTGAACCAGCTTGGCAACATCACCGTCCCCGATGCAGGCATGCTGATGATTACGCCCTGGGATCCCAGCGCCGTGCCCCTGATTGACAAAGCGATTCGCGCCTCCGACCTCGGCCTGAATCCCGCCACCGATGGCAAAGTTGTTCGCATTCCGATTCCCTCGCCTACCGAAGAGCGCCGCAGGGATCTGGTGAAACTCATCCACAAAGCCCTGGAAAATCACCGCACCGCTGTCCGCAACATTCGCCGCGACATCAAGGAAGCCATCGACAAGCTGGAAAAGGACAAGAAGATCAGCCAGGACGAACAGAAGCGCGCCCTCGAAGAACTCGATAAGGTCTCCCACGCCGAAACCAGGAAAATCGAAGACCTAGCCGCCCTAAAAGAAAAAGAAGTGATGGAAATTAAATAGCTTTTTCTGGCTCTTTTACAGTTATGCCAAATCGCCGCCGTACTTGAGGGTGCCCCACCCTTTGCGCCTTTGTCTTATGCAAAGGGTGGGCTCTGACGATCGAACACCGCGGCCCCTCATCTCTGTCTACTTCTTTTCTTCAGCCGCTTCGTGATTCAGCGTAATCATCTGCGCTTGATCGCTCTGCACCGCCCGCACAAACGCGTTGTAATCCATCGCGCGATCCCCGGGTATCTCCTTCAACAGAAAATTAACGCGCCGTGAGGCGGTCACCGTATTCGCTGCCGTGCTGTACTTCGACGAAAATGTCGCATAGTCCCGCGCAACGGAACTCCCCGCGGGCGCCTGCACTGTCGTTCCCGCCGGCAACTTGAGCGTCATCCGCGTATCCACATCCAGCGGCGTCCCCAATTCAATCATATGCGCCGATTCTCCTGCATCCGTTTTCGCTGGCAGGTCCGGCAATCCAATCTGTGGCAGCAGCGCGGGAATGCGCACGGTCTTCTTCGACCAGTCCACGAATTTCGCCTGCGTAATCTCGTACTCGACCGTGAACGGATCCTTTGTCTCCATCGGATCCGAAACGTTCACGCCAGTCACCTGCCCCCGAAACCCATCCGATATCGCCAGCAGCCCCGCCACATCCTTCCACCGTTCCTTCGGCGTCTGATGAAATGCCACCCGCAGCAACAACTCATTGTCTCCCCGCAGGGTGTATTTCACTTTTGCGGAAAGTTTTCCATCCATTCCCAGCGAGGCATCCACTCCCACCTTCTGAAAAGCGGCAAACGGCAGCTCGTTAGGAATCTTCTGCCAAGAATAATAGTCTTCAGGGCCTTGGATAGGAACGTAGAGCCGTGGGCTATAAAAGAAAAAAACATCCTTGCCGCGCAGGTCCGATGGAATCATTCCGAAGGGTGCCACTCCCAATTCCGGATCAGAGTATACGGCTCGATTCTTAGTTTCCAGGCGGAGAATGAGGTGAGACAAAATAGTAGGGCGAGGAAGCTGAAACATCCGCCAGCCCACGGAATTTGCAGAGAGACCGCATCTGGTATTCGTCGGGAATGCCAGCGCACTAATTAGTGCGGCTTTATCCGCCGGAGTGCCATAACCGGACGCCAGTGTCTCCGATGGCGGCCGCGTATGATAACCCATGAGCTCCAACGGCAAATCAACTGTCGTGATTTTCTCAGTGACAAAATTGTAGATTACATTTTCTAGGGACATCCCATTCGGGGTTGCGTGAATCAATTCCTCGCGTTTTGCAGCGATTGCAGGGACATTCGCCCCTTTCCATATCTGCGGGTAAATTGTCGCTTCGAGCACAGCCGCCACAGCTTCCCACGCAAAAAATGTGGTGACCACGACATCCGAGTTGGAAGGAGCGTTGGGTTCTGAAAGTGCCCCGATTTCGGGTAACGAGCTGTGATGAATCTCCCAGACGTAACGCAGTCGACTCGAATCCCCCTCACCAGACTTCTCCCGTGAAGTTTCCGGCGTTTCTTCAGATACATAGATGATCCCCGTACGCGGTTGAGGTTCGAGGAACGACTTCAATCTCCATGAACCGAGGTAGGCTGCAAATGGCTCACTTCGGAGTCGGCGCGACCTCTCCGCCTCACTTTCTTCAAAGCGTGATGCGGGCAAATCGAGTTCGTAGCGCTCCTCGAGAACCTGCCCCGACCGGTCAAAGGTATGGTCTAGGGAGAAATATGGGCCAAGAGGGTTTTTCGTCGTCGTGGTGATCACGCGATACTCGATCGTATCGCCTTCCTCCAAGCCAAGGATGCGCACCGATTTCACCCGCACATCCTGATAGGCGGGAAACTTCTCCACAGCGGGATTCGCCGCGTCCGTTACCGCGCTGGGCAGGAGTTCGCTGGTGCCTCCGTTCGCATGGCTGATGCGCACCAGGGGAATCTCCACCTGCTGGAACGCGCGATTGTAATCAAAGGTTAGCCGAGCAAACTGGTGCGCTCCCAAAACATTGTTGATCTTGACGATGGTGTGAACTTCCTTACGCGAATCGCCGTTGTCCTCAAACCGGACGTGACTCTCCAGCAGTTGTATCTGGAACGGGAGTTCCGGCGTGCCGGCAGTCTTATCTGGTGTAGCAGACTTTTCCTTGGCCGCTTTCTCCACCGCCTCGCCGGGTTTTTGTCCGCCCTCCAGCGCAGAAGTCGGGCACAGCGCGACCAACAAGCCTGTCAGCAGCACCAAAACGCAGAATCGATCGTGTACGCGTGTCACGCTGCAAGTGTAGGAGCCACCGCGCCATGCGTAAAGCACCGCTGTGTTCGCCGTTGCGCTTCAGTCACGGGAGCTTTTCCCAGTGCCCGCCAGAAAACGGAACGCCGCCCGTGGCCGGCCTGCGTCTAACAGCATGATAAAATCATCTCTTTGCGTTTCATCATCAAGAGCTTTACGGAGAGTGCGGATGAAGAATCCAGCGTTGAGAATCGTCCTCGTGATCGCGTTGTCGGCGGTTTGCTTGCAATCCAAGCTCGCCGCCAAGCCCCAAGGCCCCGAGCAAGATGGCACCCTCCCCGCCCTCGTCAAAATCGCCGGCGGAGGCACCATGGACTCGCACGCTTTCGACTATCTCACCGAGCTCAGCGATGAAATCGGCGCGCGCGTCACAGGTTCTCCCTCCGGCCAAAAAGCGATTGACTGGGGCCTCGCCAAGATGAAAGCCATCGGCCTGCAAAACGTCCACGCGGAGAAGTGGTCCATGTGGAAAGGCTGGACGCGCGGCAAAGCCGAAGCCGAACTGCTCGAACCTCTGCATCATTCCCTAAGCATCGATGCTATGGGCTGGACGGGTTCTACACCCGCGAACGGCGTCGAAGCCGAAGTGGTCACCGCCAATCTATTCGATCTCGACGAAGAAATCCGCGGCGTCAACAAATTCCGCGGCAGAATTGTGCTGATGATGCCAAAGGGCAGACCGAAAAAAAGTTTCGACCTGATCTTCGCCCAGTTCGGCGATTTCCTGCGCGCCGCACATCAAGCCGGCGCTGTCGCCGTGATCGGCGGGCAAGGCGGTTTCCCCGCCGAAGGCATGCACCTCACACACACGGGAATCCTCGGTTTTGCCGCGGATTTCGCGGTTCCCGTGGTGGATATGACCCGCGAAGACCAGGGCCAACTGGAGCGTTATCTCGATGCCGGGAAAACCGTGCGCATGCATATCAACGTGCAGAACACATTTACCAATGGTTCGGTCGAAAGCGCCAACGTCGTCGGCGAAATTCCCGGCCGCGAACATCCCGAAGAAGTTTTCGTCGTCGGCGCGCATCTCGATTCTTGGGATCTCAGCCAGGGCGCCACGGACAACGGTTTCGGCTCCTGTAGTGTTCTCGGCGCTGCCGACGCCATCGTCAAATCCGGCGCGCGTCCTCGCCGCACCATTCGCTTCATACTCTTCACCGGCGAAGAGCAGGGCCTTCTCGGTTCACTGGCTTACGTCAAGCAGCATGAAAACGAAATGAAAAATCATTTGGGCGACGTTGTACTTGATCTGGGCCAGGGCCCCATCAGAGAATTTCAGCTCGGCGGCCGCAACGACCTGGTTCCGGCGTTCGAGCCGTTCCTCCAATCGCTTGCCGACATTCGCGAAATTCAGGTCAGCGACAAAATCGAAATCGGTACCGACACTTTGCCCTTCACCATCGCCGGTCTACCTGGAATTAACCTCGATCAGGATTCCCCCGACTACAAGTACACCAATCATTCCGCCGCCGACGCACTCGAAGCCGTCAAACCTGATGTGCTCGCACAAGACGCCACAATCGTGGCCCTCACCGCGTTCTGGATTGCCGACCGCCCGCAGCGCCTGGCCTCGCCTTGGTCCCCGGAACGGACCGCCAAAATGCTCCGGGAGAAGGGGGAGTACGACACCCTGAAAGCCTTTGGCTTGTGGACCTTCGGCGACCTGGGCGCAGAGCCTCCATCTTCCTCAACTAATTGATTATAAATATCTTAGCGTCTTGGAGGGGCACAGGGCTACGCGTCCCTCCAGCCGCTTCGGAGGCCCGCGGGTGCGACAAACAGAGCAGCCTGGGGGCCACTTCGCGCTTTTCCACAGCTTTTTCTACTACCCTGTGGCGAATCCTGTTTGACAGAACTCTCTGCCTTCTCTATACTTTATGTTTTGTCAGGGGTATTTCACCCGAGCAGTAGGCCATCTAGCTTTTCGGGGATGGTTGGTTGGAAGGGAATTCTTCGGTCCCGGAACAAGCTCGACGGAATGGGACAGAAGAGCGGCCGGAATGGGGCGCCAGCCCCGAAAAGCCGAGTAAGCCTCTCCGATTCGGAACCAAGAGCGGAACGTTCGCCTCTTGGAGTGCGTGCGGAGTCTCTTGCTGGTATCTCCGGATTCGCAGTACACCTTTCAGCACCTGTGTGTGCTCTCGCGTTTTTGTATGCGCGCAAAGCGGGAGCCCGTAAACTTGTCTGCGCGCTGGAAAGAGTTTTAAGTCATTCGTCTCAAGTTGTAAGTCAGAAGGCGGTTCGTCTGAACTTATAACTTAAAACTGATGACTGAGAACTTCCGAAACGAGGAACGACTGTGCCGACGTTTTCGCAACTGATTCGCATGGGTAGAGAGGGAATCTACTCGAAGACCAAGTCGCCCGCGTTGATGGGCTGCCCGGAAAAGCGTGGCGTGTGCATCCGCGTGTACACCCAGACCCCCAAGAAACCGAACTCCGCGCTCCGCAAGGTGGCGCGCGTTCGCTTGACCAATGCGGTTGAGGTCACTACGTACATTCCCGGCATCGGCCACAACCTCCAGGAGCACTCCATCGTGCTCGTGCGCGGCGGCCGCGTGAAGGATCTCCCCGGTGTCCGCTACCACATCGTGCGCGGCACGCTGGATGCGGCGGGCGTGGAGAATCGCAAGCAGGGACGTTCGAAGTACGGCGCAAAACGCCCAAAGGCCGGCGCCGCGGCGAAGTAAGGCAGTTGTCAGTAATAAGTTTTAAGTACTAAGTAAGGCGATCGCGCAGCAAGGTTTGGCAAGTTTTGGAGAAATCAAGGTTTTGCGGCGATCGTGGGTAATAGGTTCAAAGTAAGGAAGGTCAGGACGACCGGTTTACTTAGAACTGAGAACTTAGAACTTGAGGAGCGACAAGAACGATGCCTCGTAAAGGAATAGTCAGCCGGCGGGTGCAGGCCACCGACCCGGTCTACGGTGAAGCGATCGTCGAGAAGTTCATCTGCTCGATGATGTGGGAAGGCAAGAAGAGCACGGCCCAGCGCGTTTTCTACGGCGCCATGGACCAAGTCGCCAAGAAGACCAGCGACGATGCTCTGAAGATTTTCAAGAAGGCCATCGAGAACCTCAAGCCGCTCGTCGAAGTCAAGACGCGCCGCGTGGGTGGCGCCAACTATCAGGTGCCGGTGGAAGTGAATCCCTTCCGCCGCCAGTCTCTGGCCATTCGTTGGCTATTACAGTATTCGCGCGAACGCGCCGGAAAGACCATGGTCGATAAGCTCGCCGACGAGCTGATCGACGCGGCCAATTCCCGCGGCGGCGCTATCAAGAAGAAGGAAGACGTTCACCGCATGGCCGAAGCCAACAAGGCTTTCGCCCACTATCGCTGGTAGGACTTTAGAAGGGATTTAGACGTGACGGAAGCTGTTGCCAATCGCTCTGGGGAGAAAAAAGCTGTTCAAGGGAACATGACGCGCGTTTTCAAACTCGAAGACACCCGTAATATCGGGATTATGGCGCACATCGATGCCGGAAAGACCACATCGACCGAGCGCATCCTGTATTACACGGGTGTGACCTACAAGATCGGGTCCGTGGACGAAGGCACCGCCACCATGGACTGGATGGAGCAGGAGCGCGAGCGTGGCATCACCATCACCAGCGCCGCCACTACCGCCAGTTGGGACCGCTTCGGCAAGAAATATCGCGTCAACATTATTGACACTCCCGGCCACGTCGATTTCACCGTGGAAGTGGAACGTTCTCTCCGTGTGCTCGACGGTGCCGTCGCCATTTTCGACAGCGTCGCCGGTGTGCAGCCGCAATCGGAAACCGTGTGGCGCCAGGCGGACAAGTACCACGTCCCGCGCCTTGCTTTCGTCAACAAGATGGACAAGATGGGAGCGGACTTTGACCACGTGATCCGGACCATGCGCCAGCGTCTCGGCGCACATCCCGTTCCACTCCAATTTCCCCTTGGCCGCGAAGATAATTTCATCGGTTGCATCAATTTCCTCGAAGAAAACGTGATTGTGTGGCTCGAGGAAACGCTCGGCGCCAAGTTTGAAATTTTTCCCGTTTCACAGCTTTGGGACGCGGCGTTTATTGCCACCCGCCCCGATGTTGCCGCCGCATTGAAGGGCTCCGCGATCGACAAAAAGTTTTATGACGACCACCGCGCCAAGGTTGTCGAGTACATCGCCGAACATGACGATGAGGTACTGGACAAGTATTTGACCGAAGGCAATCTCTCTGTCGAGGAGATGCGCAAGTCCATCCGCAAGTCCACGCTCTCGATGAAAATCGTCCCCGTGCTCGCGGGTTCTGCGTTCAAGAACAAGGGCATTCAGCCCCTTCTTGATGCCATAGTCGATTACCTCCCGTCGCCGCTCGATGTTCCTCCACTGGAAGGCATTAATCCCGATAACGACGAAACGGTTCTGCGCCGCGCTTCCGACGACGCACCCTTTTCCGCGCTGGCCTTTAAAATCATGTCCGACCCCTTCGTCGGACACGTCACGTACATTCGTGTCTATTCCGGCGTTTTGAATGCCGGCAGCTACGTTTTCAATTCCTCCAAGGGCACCCGCGAACGCATTGGCCGCTTGCTCCAGATGCACGCCAACAAGCGCGAAGAAATCGAAGCCGTACACGCCGGTGATATCTGCGCCTGCGTCGGCTTGAAGAGCGTTACCACCGGCGACACCTTGTGTGACGAAAACAAGCCCGTCGTTCTGGAAGCGATGACCTTCCCGGCGCCCGTCATTGACGTTGCCGTCGAGCCCAAGACCAAGGCCGATCAGGACAAAATGGGTCAAGCCCTGGCACGCCTCGCACAGGAAGATCCTACGTTCCGCGTACACACCGATCCGGAAACCGGCCAGACCATCATTTCCGGAATGGGTGAACTTCACCTCGAGATTATCGTTGACCGCATGAAACGCGAATTCAGCGTGGATGCCAACGTCGGCCGTCCCCAAGTCGCTTATCGCGAAACGATTCGCCGCAAAGCCGAAGCGGACGGAAAGTACATCAAGCAGACCGGCGGCAAGGGCCAATACGGCCACTGCAAACTCGTCGTGCATCCACTTCCCAGCGCCGATCACGAGAACATGCATGAGATGTCCACCGACGAACTCGATGAACTCGCCAAGTCCATTGCGGGCTCCGGCGGCAAGTGGCGCTTCGACAAGGAACACCGCTTCCTCTTCATTGACAAGGTTTTCGGCGGCGCCATCCCCAAGGAATTCATCCCCCCCATCGAAGCAGGCATCCGCGAAGCCATGGATAATGGCGGCCTTGCCGGTTTCATGATGGTGGACGTGGCCGTGGTCCTCATTGACGGCAGCTACCATGATGTGGATAGCTCCGAAATGGCCTTCAAAATTGCCGGCTCCATCGGTTTCAAGGAAGCTTGCACCAAGGCCAAGCCGGTTTTGCTCGAGCCCATCATGCGCGTGGAAGTCACCACGCCAGAGGAATACATGGCCGCCGTGTTCGGCGACCTGAACGCGCGCCGCGCCCAGATTCAGGGCTCGGAGACGCGCGCCGGCGCCCACGTGATCCGCGTGCAGGTTCCCCTGTCGGAGATGTTTGGTTACGCCACGGATTTGCGCAGCCGCTCGCAGGGCCGCGCGAATTTCACCATGCACTTCTCGCATTACGCGGAATTACCCAACGCGATTGCTGAGGAAGTAATCAAGAAAGCCCGCGGGGAGAAGTAACGGACGATTTTAGTTTTTGTTAAGAATTCGGAGTAAGGAGCAGAGGCAGAAATGGCCAAAGAGAAATTTGAGCGCAATAAGCCGCACGTAAACATCGGCACCATCGGTCACATCGATCACGGCAAGACGACTCTGACCGCAGCCATCACGAAGGTGTTGGCTAAAAATAATCCCAAGGTGCTGTTCCGCGCGTTTGACTCGATTGATAACGCGCCGGAAGAGCGCGAGCGCGGTATCACTATCGCGGTTTCCCACGTTGAGTACGAAACCGCGAATCGCCACTACGCGCACATGGATTGTCCCGGTCACGCCGACTACATCAAGAACATGATTACCGGCGCGGCACAGATGGACGGCGCGATTCTTGTGGTCGCCGCCACCGACGGACCCATGCCCCAGACGCGCGAGCACATACTCCTCGCCCGCCAGGTTGGCGTGCCCTACATCGTCGTGTTTCTGAATAAATGCGACATGGTGGAAGACGCCGAATTGCTGGAACTCGTCGAACTCGAAGTTCGCGAACTCCTGAAGAGCTACCAGTTCCCCGGCGATAGCGTTCCCGTGATTCGCGGCTCGGCGCTTTTGGCACTGAACGGCGACGAAAAGTGGGAAAAGAAAATCCTCGAACTGATGGATGCCGTGGACGCCAATGTCCCGTTGCCGGTTCGCGATGTGGACAAGCCCTTCGCCATGCCCATCGAAGACATTTTCTCCATCTCCGGCCGCGGCACCGTGGTTACGGGAAGAATCGAACGCGGCAAGGTGAAGACCTCCGAAGAAGTCGAAATCGTGGGCTTCCGCGCGACACAAAAGAAAGTGGTCACCGGCGTCGAGATGTTCAAAAAGCTTCTCGATGAAGGCATCGCGGGCGACAACGTCGGCCTCCTGCTCCGCGGCACGGAAAAAGACGATGTCGAGCGCGGCCAGGTCGTATGCAAGCCCGGCTCGATTACGCCGCACACGAAATTCAAGGCCGAAGCGTACGTGTTGACCAAGGAAGAGGGCGGACGCCATACCCCGTTTTTCACTGGCTATCGCCCGCAGTTCTACTTCCGCACCACGGACGTAACCGGCGACATGAAGTTGCCGACGGGTGTCGAGATGGTCATGCCGGGGGACAACGTGAGCTGTGAAGTCACGCTGATCACCCCCGTCGCCTTGGAAAAGGGCTTGCGTTTCGCTATTCGCGAAGGCGGCCACACCGTGGGTGCCGGAGCCGTTGCGGAGATCATCGAGTAATCCTATGAGACAAGGTGACAAAATTCGCATTCGGCTCAAAGCGTACGATCACAGAATTCTTGACCAGTCCACCCGGGAAATCGTGGAAACCGCCAAGCGTACCGGCGCTGACGTGGCTGGGCCGATTCCTCTGCCCACCACCATCAACCGCTGGACCGTGCTGCGTTCGCCTCACGTGGACAAGAAATCGCGCGAACAGTTCGAAATGCGCACGCACAAGCGGCTGATCGATATCCTGGAACCCACACCCGATACCGTGGACGCGCTGATGAAGCTCGATCTGCCACCGGGCGTGGACGTGGAAATCAAAGCCTTCGGCCACGCGGCGAAGTGAAGCAGTCTTTAGTGGGAAGTTTTAAGTAATAAGTAAAGCCGGGAAGTTTTGAATTCTGGAACTTAGAACTTATTACTGAGAACTTAAAACTGAATTACGCAGCCAATACCCATCGAGGCAAGCTGCGAGAGAGAGACAGGGGATCATGGCAGTCGACGGAATCATCGGAATCAAGCTGGGCATGACGCAAGTCTTCGCGCCGGACGGTAACCTGGTCGGCGTGACCGTGTTGCAGGCGGGCCCTTGCGTTGTGGTGCAGCGCCGCACAAAAGAAAAGGACGGTTACGACGCCGCGCAATTGGGCCTCGTTGAATTCGTCAAGCCGCAGCGCGTGAACAAGGCCATGACCGGGCACTTCAAGAAAGCCAACGTGGCGCCCGTCAAGATTTTGAGGGAAGTGCGCATCGCCGAATCCAAGGATGAAACCAAGGTTGGCGACCGCGTGCTCGTCGAGAACTTCAAGGAGGGCGAACTCGTGGATGTTACCGGCGTCAGCAAGGGCCGGGGCTTCGCGGGCGGCGTAAAGCGCTGGCACTATGCCGGCGGCGACGCCACGCACGGCTCGATGTTCCATCGCGCGCCCGGCGGCATCGGCGGCAGTTCGTTCCCGTCGCGTGTGTGGAAGAATCAGCACTTCCCGGGACATATGGGCAATGCCAATGTCACCTCGAAGAACCTGAAAGTGATCAAGGTGGACACCGACGAGAATCTTTTGTTGGTGCGCGGATCGGTGCCGGGACCCAGCGGACTGTACATTTTCATCCGCAAAGCCCACAAAGCAGCAAAGAAAGCGAAGTAGTCGGACGCAGTTAAGGTTTAATTTTCACTGATGGCTGATAACGCGAGCAGGAAGCAACAAACGAAGTTAGCAAGAGAAACGCAGTAACAGCTCGATTGAGAGAGACAACGCTATGCCGGTCGTAGATGTGGTGAATCTGGAAGGAAAAAAAGTCGGCCAGGTCGAACTGGCGGACGCGGTCTTTGGCGCCGAGATCAATCGGCACCTGCTGCACGAAGCTTCGCGGTGGTATCTCAACGGGCTCCGCAGCGGCACCGCCAAGACCAAGGATAAGAGCGAAGTCAGCGGCGCCGGCCGCAAGCTCTGGCGGCAAAAGGGTACGGGGCGCGCCCGCGTGGGCTCGATCCGTTCACCTCTGTGGCGCCATGGCGGCACCGTGCACGGCCCGAAGCCGCGATCTTACGAGTACGCGCTGCCAAAGAAGATGGTGCTGGGCGCGTTGCGTTCGGCGCTCTCCGCAAAGCTGGCGGAAGAAAAATTGACCGTGGTGGATACCTGGTCGCTAGAGACGCACAAGACCAAGTCGCTGCGCACCGCGCTGGACAAGTTGAACGCCGCGAATACCACGTTGCTGGTGGTCTACGGCGAAAACCGCAATCTGGAACTGGCCAGCCGCAATATGCAGGGTGTGAAGCTTTCCGCAACCAATGTTCTGCAGCCCTACGATGTGCTGCGCCACGATCGCTTGCTGGTTTCCAAGGATGCCGTTGCCCGTTTGAGTCACACGCTCGATCCCGAGCGTCAGCCGATCGAAGCGCCGCACGTGGAAACGATTGCGCCCGCGCCCGCTCCGAAAAAGGAAGCCGCGCCCAAGGCAGCGGCAAAGCCCGCGGCCAAGAAACCCGCGGCGGCAAAAAAGCCAGCCGCTAAGAAGGGCAAGGAGTAAGCCATGGCAGCCCCTCACTATCAGATTATTCGCCGTCCCATCATCACGGAAAAGGGACTCGGCGTGAAGGAATTGCAGCACACCGTAGTGTTTGAAGTTTCCGCGGCCGCCACGAAAACGGAAATCAAGGAAGCGGTGCAGCAGATCTTTAAAGTGAAAGTCGCCGCTGTGCGCACCGCCAATTTTCACGGCAAGATGCGCCGCCGCGGCCAGAACGAAGGCTATCGCCGCGACTGGAAGAAGGCGTACGTGAAACTGGCCGAAGGCGAAAAGATGATTGAGTACGCGGAGAATCTGTAGACCTGGAGTTGTTCGGAAGTCCGCCGGGTTGGCGGGAAGATTTGGGAGATAGAGGCAGAGATGGGACTCAAGAGCTTTAATCCATACACGGCGTCACGCCGCTTCATAACGGTGGTTGACAAGAGCCATATCACCAAGCAGACGCCGGAAAAGCAATTGCTCGAGCCGAAAAAGCGCTCTGGCGGCCGCAACAACCACGGCGAAATCGTGGTGTGGCACCGCGGCGGCGGTCACAAGCGGCAATACCGCACCGTCGATTTCCGCCGCGACAAGGAAGGCGTGCCCGCCAAGGTCGAAGCCATCGAATACGACCCCAACCGCAGCGCCAACATCGCCCTGCTGCACTATGCGGACGGCGACAAGCGCTACATCCTGCATCCCGTGGGACTGGAAGTCGGCGCCACCGTTTCCACCGGGGAGACCGCGGACATTCTTCCCGGCAATGCGCTGAAGATCCGTCACATTCCTCCCGGCACCCAGGTGCACAACCTGGAACTGTATCCCGGGCGCGGCGGCCAGGCCGTACGCACCGCGGGCGCTTCGGCGCAACTCCTCAGCAAGGAAGGCGATTTCGCGCTGGTGAAAATGCCTTCGGGTGAAGTCCGCAAGTTCTCCATCGATTGCAAAGCGACGGTGGGGCAAGTCGGCAATCTCGACCACGAAAATGAAACCTATGGCAAGGCCGGGCGCACGCGTTGGCGCGGTATCAAGCCGACGGTTCGCGGCGTGGCCATGAACCCTGTGGATCACCCGCACGGCGGCGGTGAAGGCCGCGTCAAGGGCAATCACCCGCAAACCCCGTGGGCTTTCCCGACGTTGGGCAAGAAGACGCGCGGCAACAAGCGCACTGACCGCATGATCGTGCAGCGGCGGAAGTAGAAAAGTTTTGAGTTCTCGGTTTTGAGTTTTCAGGCTGAAGCAGAGGGCAAGCACGAAGTGGGCAGTATCAGGCAGTAAGCCGGTGGGGTAAGACGAGTGGTTGGTTTTCAGTTTCAAGATTGCGGTGAATTACTTAAAACTGAAAACTGGTTACTTAGAACTGTTACGAACACGGCGCGATCCTGAACGAGAGCGCCAAGGGTAAGACAAGAAGCAGACGCGGATCCTGGCCTGTGATGGCAGAACGGGCTAAGGAGGCGAAAACATGCGAGCGACACGCACAACACGAAGCGCAGGACGCCGGACGCGGCCTGTGAAACGAGCCGTCAAGCGGACGGCCCTAAAAGCAGTGGCAAAACCCGTGGCTAAGCTGGTCACGCCGCCGGAACCGGTGCTGTACAAATTGTGCAAGCCGGGCTGGGCGGTGATCGTCGAACGTATTCCAAACGCGCTGGGCACGCGCTTTGTTTGTCCGTTCTGTCCAAGGTCGCACCGTGTGCCCGGTCCGGTGCGTGGTTTTAAAAAGATGCGGCACGCCCAGTGGGGTCGTTTGCGCCGCGTGGAGGAATAAAGAAGCAATGGCACGCTCAACGAAGAAGGGGCCGTTTGTGGATGGCCACCTGCGCGAAAAGGTGGATGCACTGAACGCGCGCAACGAAAAGAAAGTTCTGAAGACGTGGTCGCGGCGCTCCACGATCGTGCCGGACATGATTGGCCACACGATCGCCGTGCACAACGGCAAGAAATTCATTCCCGTGTATGTGACCGAACAGATGATCGGCCACAAGCTAGGGGAGTTTGCGCCCACGCGCATCTTCAAGGGCCACGCCGTCAAGGCGGCGCTGGAAAAGGCCGCCGGTCTGGTGCCTGGAGCAAGCGCACCAGGAGCAGCAGGAGCAGGAGGCGGCGCGGCACCAGCAGCAGCACCAGCGCCGAAGGCATAATTTATGGCTGACGTACTGACACAACCCGGTTCCATCGAAGCCCACGCGATTGCGCGCCACGTGCGCATGTCGCCGCAGAAGGCTCGTCTGGTTATCGATCTGATTCGCGGGCAGAAGGCGCAGGATGCTTTGCAATCGCTGCGCTTCACGCCCAAGCGCGCCGCCAAGCACATCGAAAAAGTGCTGCGCAGCGCCATTTCCAATGCGGAGCGCAAAGCCGAAGATTCCGGATCGCCGCTGGATGTCGACCAGCTCTACGTGAGCCAGTGCTTCGTGAATGAAGGCGCGCGCTGGAAGCGTCTGCGCCCCGCTCCCATGGGCCGCGCGTTCCGTTACCAGAAACGCACCGCGCATATCTGGGTCGGCGTCAGCGAACATCATGTGGCCGCCGCCGAACGCGTCGCAGCCAACCTCGCCGAAGCGGAAGCCCAGAAGGGCGTTCGCGGCACCGCACGCCGTGTGCGCAAGGCATTGACCGGGAAGCAAGCTCCCGCGAAGAAGGGAAAGAAGTAATGGGACAGAAAACGCACCCCTATGGGTTTCGCCTGGGCTACAACAAGCCCTGGAAGTCGCGTTGGTATGCCGATCGCGATTACGCCGATCTGCTCCACGAGGATGTGAAACTGCGCAAGGAATTGAAGGAGCGCCTGCGGAGCGCCGGCATCAGCTCCATTGATATCGAACGCGCCGCCAACAAACTGGTGGTGCGCATCGCCACCGCCCGCCCGGGCATCATCATCGGGCGCAAGGGCGCCGAAATCGACAAGTTGAAGCAGGAAGTCGGCAAGCGCACCAAGCGCGAAGTGCACATTGACATCGTGGAAGTGCACCGTCCGGAACTCGACGCGCAACTCGTCGCGGAATCCATCGCGCTGCAACTGGAAAAACGCGTGGCATTTCGCCGCGCCATGCGCAAAGCCGTGGATTCGGCGCTGCGTTTCGGCTGCAAAGGCATCAAGGTTCGCGTGGCAGGACGCTTGAACGGCGCGGAAATCGCTCGCAAAGAGTGGTACCTGCAGGGGCGTTTGCCGCTGCAGACACTTCGCGCGGACATTGATTACGGCACCGCGGAAGCGAACACCACCTACGGCGTGATTGGCGTGAAGTGCTGGATCTATCAGGGAGAAAACGTTCCCAAGCGCGTCAGGCGCACGGACGACAAGCCCGAAGCCGTAGCGGTGGCATAAGGAAGCTTTACTGACAACTGCGAACTGAAAACTGATTACTCGTAAGAGAGCGAGAAGAAACCGATGTTGATGCCGAAGAAGGTGAAATACAGAAAGCAGCAGCGTGGCCGCCGCAGAGGCAAGGCCTGGAGCGGCGGCAAATTGTCGTTCGGGGAATATGGCTTGAAGGCTATGGAATGTGCCTGGATCACCGACCGCCAGATTGAAGCCTCCCGCGTGGCCATCACGCGTTTCATCAAGCGCGGCGGCAAGCTGTGGATCCGGATTTTTCCGGACAAGCCGTTCACCAAGAAGCCCGCGGAAACCCGCATGGGCAAGGGCAAAGGCGCTCCGGAACGCTGGGTAGCGGTGGTGAAGCCCGGACGCATCATGTTTGAGATGGCGGGAATCGACGAAGCGACGGCGCGTCAGGCGCTGGGGCTGGCGTCGCACAAGCTGCCCATTCCCACGAAATTCGTCTCTCGCACGGGAGGTATCTAACCATGCCGCGGCGCATCGAGAAGTTCCGCGAAGAAGGCGTGACGGAATTGCAGGCGCGCGAAAAGGATCTGGCCGAACAGATTTTCCGGCTCAGGTTTCAGCTAGGCACGGGCCAGGCGGAAGCGCTCAAGCGGCTTCGTGAAGCGAAAAAGGATCTGGCGCGGGTAAAGACACTCCTGCGCAATCAGGAATTGACCGCCGGCGCACAGCCGGCGAAGGCAGGTAAGGCGTAATGACAACGGAAACGCAGACCGCACCGGTGGCCGAGCGCGGCAAGAGAACCGAACTTGTCGGCAAGGTAACCAGCGCGAAGATGGAAAAGACGATTGTGGTCGAAGTGCAGCGGCTGGTGCAGCACCCCAAGTACCGCCGCGTGGTGCGCATTTCGAAAAAGTTCTACGCGCACGACGAAAAGCGCGAAGCCAAGCAGGGCGACACTGTACGCATCGTGTCCGCCCGGCCGCTTTCGCGCCTGAAGCGCTGGCGTCTGCAGGAAGTGCTGACGCACAAGTCGTCGGCGAAGTAAAAGGACAGGGAGCGCAACCATGATAATGATGCGAACCTGGCTGACGGTGGCTGACAATTCCGGAGCGCGGAAGCTTATGTGCATTCTCCCCCTCGGCGGCGATGCGGGATTGAAGGCCGGGCTGGGTGACATTGTCACCGCGTCGGTAAAGGAAGCCACGCCGGAAAGCCAGGTCAAGGAAGGCAAAGTGGTGAAGTGCGTGATCGTGCGGATGCGCAAGGAACAGCGCCGCAAGGACGGCACGTACATCCGTTTCGATGACAACGCCGCGGTGCTCATCAACGATACGGGCGAGCCCGTGGGCACGCGCGTATTTGGTCCCGTGGCAAGAGAACTGCGCGATAAGAAGTTCACCAAGATCGTTTCGCTGGCTCCGGAGGTCTGGTAAGCGATGGCACGTACTCATGAACGAATCGAGCGCTACACCATCAGCATCCGCAAGGGCGATAACGTCCACGTGCTGAGCGGGCGCGATGCCGGGAAAAAAGGGCGGGTGCTTTCCGTGAATCCGCGGAAAAACACGCTGATTGTGGAGCATACCAACATCATCAAGCGCCACACGCGGCCCAACCCGTCGAAAAATATCAAGGGCGGAATCGTGGAGAAGGAAGGACCCATCCACGCTTCCAACGTCCAGATCGTCTGCAACAGTTGCGGCAAGCATGCGCGCATCGGCCACCAGACCCTTCCGGACGGCAGCAAAGTGCGCGCATGCAAGCGCTGTGGCGCCACGCTGGACAAGTAGAAAAGTTTTCAGTTGTAAGTTTTCAGTTTTAAGTTTCAGAGAGAAAGGACTGAGTCGCCGTTGTAAGCCTAAGTTCGCTGGCTTTACTTGGAACTTATGACTTAGAACTAAAGACTCCCCCAGGCAATGAAGAGTCGAATGCATGAAAAGTACAGCAAGGAGACGGTGCCGGCGCTGATGAAGCGTTTTGGCTGGAAGAACATCATGGCCGTGCCGAAGATCTCCAAGATTACCGTTAACATCGGCCTCGGCGAAGCCAGCCAGAACGTCAAGCTGCTGGACACGGCCGCGGTCGAGCTCGGACAGATCACGGGCCAGAAAGCCATGATCACGCGGGCCAAGAAGTCCATCGCGAATTTCAAGATTCGCAAGGGCATGCCCATCGGCTGCGCGGTGACGCTGCGCGGGGAAAAGATGTACGAATTCCTCGACCGCCTGTGCAACGTGGTGCTGCCCCGCGTGCGAGATTTCCGCGGACTGCCCTCGAACGCTTTCGATGGCCGCGGCAATTACACCCTGGGGCTGAAGGACCAGTTGGTGTTTCCGGAGATCGATTACACGCGCGTGGACAAGATCAAGGGCATGAACATCACGCTCACAACCACGGCGCACAACGACGAAGAAGGCCGTGAATTGCTCAAGGGGCTGGGTTTTCCCTTGCGCGAAAAAGGAGCAGCACAATAAATGGCACGCACCGCAAAAATCGCCAAGACGTTGAAGAAGCCGAAGTTCAAGGTGCGCGTGCGCAACCGCTGCCGTTGCTGCGGCCGCGCCCGCGGGTATATCCGCAAATTTCAAATGTGCCGCATTTGCTTCCGCGGCATGGCGCTCAAGGGAGAGATCCCTGGAGTCGTGAAAGCCAGCTGGTAGGAGAACTATGCAGACGGATCCGATTGCCGATTTTCTGACGCGTTTACGCAACGCCACGGCGGCCAAGCATCAGCGCGTGGACGTTCCCATCTCCAAGTTGAAGACGGAGATTGCCCGCATCCTGAAGGAAGAGGGTTACATCTCGACCTACAAGATGGTGGACGAAAACAAGTCGCACAAAACCCTGCGCGTGTTCCTGAAGTACACGCCGGACCGCCGCAGCGTCATCACCGGGATGAAGCGCATCTCCAAGCCGGGGCAGCGCTGCTACCTGGGCGCCGACGACATCAAGCCGGTTGTGGGCGGGTTGGGTATCAGCATCCTGACCACGCCAAAAGGTTTGATGACAGGGCGTGCGGCGCGCAAGGCCAAGATGGGCGGCGAGATACTTTGCGAAGTGTGGTAGCGACAGTTTTGAGTTGTAAGTTTTGAGTAGGAAGTAAGGAAAGAAATGGAACGCAGCGTCGCGAGACGCACGTTGCCGGGAGCTGTGGTTCTTACTTAGAACTTATAACTAAGAACTTAGGACTCGCCGCAACGCAGCAGAGATTAAGAGAAGGAAACAGAGCAATGTCACGTATTGGTCGCAAACCGATTCCAGTGCCGGCCGGTGTGAAGATAAATACCGGCGGCGGCAATGTGGAAGTGCAGGGCCCCAAGGGCAAACTCCTCGTGCTTGTGCCGAAGCAGATCAAGCTCGAGCAGAAGGACGGAGTGCTGACGGCGGTTCGCAGCAATGAAGAGGATCGCGCCTTGCACGGCTTGGCGCGCGCGCTTCTCGCTAACGCCGTTCATGGTGTTACCCAGGGTTTCAAGAAGGATCTTGATATCGTGGGCGTCGGCTACCGCGCTGAACTGAAGGGCAAGATGGTGGCCTTCGCGCTGGGCAAGTCTCACCCCATCGAGTTCGCCATTCCCGAGGGCATTCAAATTGCCATCGAGAAGCAGACGCACATCGTGGTGACTGGCGCGGACAAGGCGCAAGTCGGTCAGGTGGCCGCGGACATTCGCTCGCTGCGTCCGCCCGATCCCTACAAGCAGAAGGGCATTCGCATCACCGGCGAGCGGTTGAAGAAGAAGGCAGGCAAGGCCGGCGCGAAAGCAGGGGCAGCGTAAGGAGTTTTGAGTTTTCAGTTTTAAGTTGTCAGTAAGGCAAGGATTGTTCGGGGATTTTGGATTTCGGGCTTGGTAACGAGTCAAAGAGTTTTAAGTTATTAGTTTTAAGTTGTAAGTAAAGCGGGATTGCGTGGCCCAGCTCCGAAGGTGGGCCGCACAGAAGGAAGAAGGTTTTAAGTTGGTAAGTTCGATTTACTGAAAACTGAGAACTTATAACTTAAAACTGTAAGGGAGAAACGACAGTGGCATCGGCATCCGTTCGCAAGTTGTCCCGGGATGAGCAGCGCCAGCGCGTGCATGCGCGTGTGCGCACAAGGGTGTCCGGCACGCCGGAACGTCCGCGGTTAAGCGTGTATCGTTCCGTCGGACACATCTACGCGCAAGTGATTGACGATCGCAGCAGCCGCACCCTGGTGTCGGCCAGCTCGATCGACAAGGAAGTCAAGAAGGGCCTCAAAGGCGGGGGCAACATCGCCTCGGCCAAAGCCGTCGGCAAGATTATCGCCGAACGCGCCAAGGGGGCGGGAGTGTCAAAGGTGGTGTTCGACCGCGGCGGTTATAAGTATCACGGCCGCGTCAAGGCGCTCGCGGATGCGGCGCGGGAAGCGGGGTTACAGTTCTAATTTATGTCGAAGCAAATTTTGCGAGATAGTTTGGCGGTACGGCGGCTCCTGGATGTGAATCCTTCCGATCTGAAGGATGACGTTGTCGCGATCAACCGCGTTACCAAGGTCGTCAAGGGCGGCAAGAACCTGAGCTTTTCGGCGCTCGTTGTTGTCGGCGATAGCCACGGACACGCCGGCTTCGGAATGGGCAAAGCCCGCGAAGTGCCCATGGCCATCAAAAAGGGCATCGAGCAGGCCAAAAAGAATTTGATCAAGCTGAACATGAAAGGCACCACCATCCCGCACCAGGTCACCGGATGGTATGGCTCGGCGCAGGTGCTGCTGAAGCCTGCTTCGGAAGGCACGGGCGTGATTGCCGGCGGCCCGGTGCGCAAGGTGATGCAGGTTGCGGGAATCACGAATGTGCTCACGAAGTCGTTGGGCACTTCCAACCCGCACAACGTCGTCAAGGCCACGTTTGCGGCGCTATTGAGTCTGAAGGATGTCGGACAAGTGGCGGAAACGCGCTCGAAGACCATCGAAGAAGTGAGCGGGAAGCCGGCCAAGACCGAGAAGGCGGCGGGGGATTAAATCATGGCAGGCGAAAAGAAGGGCGCGAAGAGCGCCGCAACGGTAAAGATCAAGTGGGTGCGCAGCTTCATCAGTTGCACCGATGACATGCGCGCGACAATTCGAGGGCTGGGCTTGCGCCGGATGCATCAGGTGGTCGAGCGGGAAAATTCGCCGGCCATTCAAGGGATGATTCACAAGGTGCGGCACCTCGTGGAAGTGGTGGAGTAATTCATGGCTGACAAGGGCAAGAAGGAACACAACACGGTTTCCCTTTCCACGCTGGGACCGGCCAAGGGCTCGCGCAAGAAGCATGTGCGCGTCGGCCGCGGCATCGGCACCAAGCTGGGAAGAACTTCCGGCAAGGGCAACAAGGGCCAGAAGTCGCGGCGCGGCTATTCGCGGCGGCGCGGTTTTGAAGGTGGCCAGATGCCGTTGCACCGCCGCATCCCGAAGCGTGGATTTCACAATCCGTTCGGGGTGACGTATTCCATCATTAACCTGGAAGAACTGAACGTGTTTCCTGCGGGCGAGACAGTGACGCCGGAACTGCTGCGTGCGCACGGGTTCGTGCGGCGCGCCACGGATCCCATAAAAGTTTTGGGTGATGGCGAGCTGAAGACCAAGCTCACCATTCACGCTCATGCATTCAGCGCCACAGCCAAGGATAAGATCACCAAGGCCGGCGGCACGTTTGAGGTGGTAGCGTAATCGGGTTTCCCGAGGAATCGGTATGAATCGTTTCTTAAACGCATTCGCGAATCTGTTCCGGATTGAGGACTTGCGCAACCGGCTGTTCTTCACGCTTGGACTGCTGGCGGTTTACCGCATTGGCGCGCACATTCCGACGCCGGGCATCAACACCAGCGTGCTGGAAGATCTCTTCAAGCAGTCGGCGGGTTCCGTGCTTGGCATCTTCGATCTGTTCAGCGGCGGCAACTTCCGCCGGTTAACCATTTTCGCGTTGGGCATCATGCCCTATATCACTTCGTCCATCATCCTGCAGTTGATGACCGTGGTGTTTCCGTACCTGGAGCGCTTGCAGAAGGAAGGCGAGCTGGGCCGCCGCAAGATTACGCAGTACACGCGGTATTTGACGATTGCTTTGAGCATCATCCAGTCGTCCACGATCGCCACAACGTTGCAATCGCAAGCTATCGGCGGGCAGGGCCTGGTGTATCACCCGGGCTGGGGCTTCACGATGATGACGATCCTCACGCTCACAACGGGTTCGGCGTTCATCATGTGGCTGGGCGAGCAGATCAGCGAACGCGGCATCGGGAATGGCATGTCGCTGATCATCTTCGTGGGCATCGTGGTGGGTTTGCCGCGCGCTATCGGCGATTTGTATGAAAAGACCAGGTCGCTGTATTGGGGCCCGTTCACTCCCATCGTGCTGATTGCGCTCGTCGCATTGATGGTCGGCGTCGTGGCATTCATCGTTTACGTGGAAGGCGCGCAACGCAGGATTCCCGTGCAGTACGCCAAACGCGTGGTGGGCCGCCGCATGATGGGCGGGCAATCCACGTACTTGCCGCTGCGCGTGAATTCCGGCGGAGTAATTCCGCCGATCTTCGCGAGTTCATTGCTGGCGTTTCCAGCCACGGCCGCGCTGATGCTGGGCACGCGCTGGCCGTTCGTGAAGACGATTGCGAACACGCTGCGCTGGGGAGAACCGCTGTACACCGCGATTTACGTGACGCTGATTATCGTGTTCGCGTTTTTCTATGTGGGCATCGTGTTCAATCCGACGGAGCTTGCGGACAACATGCGCAAGAACGGTGGGTTCATTCCGGGGATACGCCCGGGACGCACCACATCGGAATATGTGAGCCTGATCCTGAAGCGGCTGACGTTTATCGGCGCGGTGTACCTGGCCATCGTCTGTTTGTTACCGGAATGGATGATCGCGGGCATTCACCTGAATCACTTGCCGTGGTGGATGGGGGGCGACTGGTTTGACCGGCGCTTTCCGCAGTGGATTTTGAACGGGCTGGGCGTGACATTTTATTTTGGCGGGACTTCGCTCCTGATTGTGGTGGGCGTGGCGATGGATACCGTGCAGCAGCTCGAGGCACAACTCGTCATGCGGAACTACGAGGGCTTTGCGCGAAAGGGACGTCTGCGCGGCCGTCGTTAAGGGAGACGAACCGTGGCGGCGGAAGAGCGTCCCGTTGGCAAACTCAACCGCGCGGTCATTTTTCTGGGGCCGCCGGGGTCGGGAAAAGGGACGCAGGCGAAAGAGCTGGCGCGGGTTTATGGTATACCGCATCTTTCGACCGGAGACATGCTGCGGGAGCATGTCAGCAAAGGCACGACGCTTGGTTTGAAAGCCAAGCCGATTATGGAGCGCGGCGAATTGGTGCCGGACTCGCTGGTGCTCAAGATGGTCGCGGAACGGATCGAGCGGCCGGATTGCAGTTACGGATTTGTGTTCGACGGTTTTCCGCGGACAGTAACCCAGGCGAAGTACCTGGGAGAGTTGCTGAAGCAGCATGGGTTGTTTCAGCCGTTCGTGCTGCACATGGTCATCGGATCGTCGGTGCTGTTGCGGCGATTGACCGGGCGCAGGACCTGTAAAGTGGGCGGGGAGATTTACAATATTTACGACCGCCCGCCGAAGGTCGAAGGGATTTGCGATAACGACGGCGGCGAATTGCTTCAGCGGCCGGACGATCGCGAAGAAGTAATCCGCGAGCGCTTGCATGCGTACGAGAAGCTGACCGCGCCCCTGGTGCAGTATTACCGGCGGCTGGGTTTTCTTCAGGACATCGACGCCAGCAAGAGTTTCGAGGAAGTGAAGCAGCAGATATTCGAGAGCCTGGAAGGGATCGGCGGAACGCGGTAAGGAAATGGCGATTCAATTACGCAGCGCCACCGAACTTGAAAAGATGTACCGCGCGGGCCAGGTGGTTCACGAAGTGTTGAACGCGCTCCGGGCGCAAGTGCAACCGGGGCTGACGACGATGGACCTCGAGAAGAGCGCCGAGGAGATCATCGCGAAAGGGCCGGGAAGGCCGGCGTTCAAAGGGTATCGCGGGTATCCTTGCGTGCTCTGCACGTCGGTGAACAGCGAGATCGTTCACGGGATACCGTCGCCGAAGCGGAAATTGCGCGAAGGCGATATCGTCTCGATCGATTTCGGCATGGAAGTGGAAGGGTATTACGGCGATTCGGCGGTAACCGTGCCGGTGGGAAAAATCAGCCCGGAGCTGCAGAAGCTCCTGGATGTGACCCGGGAATCGCTGGACCGCGCGATTGACAAGATGCGTCCGGGGAATCGCTTGGGCGACGTCGGGTACGCGGTACAGAGTTGGGTTGAGAAGCACGGGTACACGGTGGTGCGGGAGTTCGTGGGGCACGGCATCGGAACGAAGATGCATGACGAACCGAACCTGCCGAACTACGGCGAGCCGGGACACGGGGCGCGCTTGCAGGAAGGTATGGTGATCGCCGTCGAACCGATGGTGAACGCCGGCAGGGCGGAAGTGGCGATGCGCGGCGAGTGGGTTGCGGAAACGGCCGATGGAAGTCCTTCGGCGCATTTCGAGCACACCGTGGCGGTCATGGCAGACGGCCCGTGGATTTTGACCCGGCCGAGAGAGATGACAGGGCCGGTGTGGGGGAACGAAGTTCTGAGTACTAAGTTATAAGTTCCAAGTAAACCGGGCTTTACTTAGAACTTATTACTGAGAACTTAGAACACAGGAACTTATGGCCAAGCAGCCGTACGAGAAAAAAGAGAAGGGCGACTCCGGAAATCCGAAGGAGGACGCGATTGAAGTGATGGCGACGGTGATCGAGCCGTTGCCGAACGCGATGTTCCGCGTCGAGCTGGAGAACAAGCACCAGGTGCTGGCGCATGTCTCCGGGAAGATGCGCAAGAATTTTATACGGATTCTGGCGGGCGACAAGGTGGCGGTGGAGCTTTCGCCATATGATTTGACACGCGGCCGGATCGTGTACCGGTACAAGTGATAAGTTTTCGGTTTTAAGTTGTCAGTAAAGAAAGAAAAGCGAGAGCGTAAGACCTGGAATTTGAGACGTACGAGAAGCGGAGACTTACTTAGAACTGAGAACTTAGGACTTAGAACTCAAGAAGCGAAGCACTGAAACGAGGAGTTGGTTCCATGAAAGTACGGGCAAGCGTGAAAAAGATTTGTGACAAGTGCAAGGTGATCCATCGCCGCGGGGTGGTTCGGGTGATTTGCGTGAACCCGAAGCACAAGCAGCGGCAGGGGTGAGACAGTAATTAGTTCTTAGTTTTAAGTAGTCAGTAAGGCGTTGGATTTACTTAGAACTGAAAACTTAGAACTTAGGGCTTGAAGCAAGCACGACAGAGTTGTTGAAAGGACTTGACCAACCATGGCACGTATCGCTGGTGTTGATCTTCCGCCGCAGAAGCGCTTGTGGGTCGGGTTGACCTCGATCTACGGCATCGGGCAGGTGCGCGCGAAGAGTATTGCCGAAAAGGCCAATGTGGATTTCACGAAGAAGATCCGCGAGCTGACGGAAGACGAAGTCAACCGCATCCGCAACGTTATCGAGGCGGAAGGGCGCGTGGAAGGCGATCTCCGGAAGGAGATCCAGATGAACATTCGCCGGCTGATCGAAGTGCAGGCGTATCGCGGGATTCGTCACCGGCGCAACCTGCCGGTTCGCGGGCAGCGGACGCACACGAACGCGCGCACGCGGAAGGGTCCACGGCGCGGCGCGGTGGCCGGGAAGAAACAGATCAAGGGCAAGAAGGGCTGAGGAAACCAGTTTTTAGTTCTTAGTTTTAAGTGGCAAGCAAAACGGCTTCACTGCTTGAACCTAGGAATTGCAACTTAGAACTTAAGACTTATTATTTGGAACTACGGAGTCAATCGTGGCAAAAGAGCAGAAGAACGCGGTACCGGACGCAACAGCAGCACCGGCGAAACCGGCCGCCACAGGTAAGCGTAAGAAAGAGTTCAAGAAGAAGCGCGAGAAGCGCATCGTGCCGCACGGCATTGTGCACGTAGCCGCTTCCTTCAACAACACGCAGATCACCATTGCGGATCCGGACGGGCGCGTGTTGTGCGCTTCTTCGGCCGGAGCAATCGGGTTCAAGGGCTCGCGCAAGGGCACGCCGTACGCCGCGCAGCAGGCCGGGCTGTCCGCCGCGGGAACCGCGCGCGACCAGTACGGGATGAAGAGCGTGGAAGTGAAGGTGAAGGGGCCGGGGTCCGGCCGCGAATCCGCGGTGCGCGCACTGGCGGCGGCGGGATTGCACATCGTGGCGATCCGCGACGTTACGCCGATTCCGCACAACGGCTGCCGTCCACCAAAGCGCCGGCGCGTCTGAGGCAGTTATCAGTTTTCGGTTGTAAGTTTTGAGTCGGACCGGAGGATCGAAGGATTTTAGATGGTTCTAAGATGGTGAGTTTCAGAGGCTTTACTTAAGACTGAGAACTTATGACTTAGAACTAAGAGAGTTTCGCGAAGGGAGAACAGAAGTTGGCAAGACACCGAGATGCAGTCTGCCGCCTATGCCGTAGGGAAGGGCAGAAACTATTTCTAAAAGGATTGCGATGCTTCACGGACAAGTGCGCGATCGAGAAGCGTAACTTTGTGCCGGGACAGCACGGACAATCACGGCGCGCGAAGATTGCGGGTTACGGCCTGCAGCTCCGCGAAAAACAGAAAGTCAAGCGCACGTACGGCCTGCTGGAGCGGCAGTTCCGCAATTATTTCGAGAAAGCGGAACGCGCCAAGGGGCCGACGGGCGAAAACCTCATCATCATGCTGGAACGCCGGCTGGACAACACGGTTTGGCGGGCGGGCCTGGCGTCTTCGCGTTCACAGGCGCGGCAACTGGTGCTGCACGGGCACGTGCGGATCAGCGGGAAGAAGGTGAACATCCCGTCGTACCAGGTGAACGTGGGCGAAGAGATCGCCATCAAGGAAAAGATGCACGGAAACGCCATGGTGCTGGAAGCGCGCAACGTGGCGCAGAGCCAGAGCCTGGTGCCGTGGCTGGAGCAGGAGCGCGAGCAGTTCAAGGCCAAGGTGGTGGCATTGCCGAAGCGCGAAGACGTGCAGACGCCGCCGATCAACGAACAGCTGATCGTCGAGCTGTACTCGAAGTAACGCAGTCGTAAGTATTAAGTTCTAAGTTTTCAGTCGGAGAACGCATTACTGACTACTTAAAACTATCAACTAAGGACTTTCTGTACACGCGGTCGAGGGAAGGGTAAAGGCTTAAGTGGCCGGCGACGCCGGTCACGGAAGGAAGGAACACGATGTGGAAGGGATTTCAGAAACCGAAGCGTCTTGCGTCTGAGCTGGAATCGCTGACGGAGCGGTACGGCCGGTTTTCGGCGCAGCCGTTTGAACGGGGCTGGGGTACCACGGTAGGAAACGGGTTGCGGCGGGCGCTGCTGAGCTCGATCGAAGGCGCTGCGATCACCGCGGTGAAGATCGAGGGCGTGCTGCACGAATTCTCCTCGATTCCCGGAGTGGTGGAAGACGCCACGGACATCATCCTGAACCTGAAGCAGGTTCCCATCAAGCTGAACACCGACCTGCCGAAGACCATCTACCTGAACGTGGAAGCGCCGGGAGTGGTGACGAGCGCGCAGATCGAGGAAGATGCCGACTTCGCGGTGCTCGACAAGAGCGTGTACATCGCCACGGTCAGCGAAGGCGGAAAGCTGCTGATCGAGATGCGCGTGAAGAACGGGCGCGGCTATGTGGCGGCGGACCGCAACTATGACGAAGACCTGCCGATCGGATACATTCCGGTGGACAGCGTACATTCCCCGGTGCGCAAGGTGAACTACTCGGTGGAATCGGCGCGCCTTGGACAGATGACGGACTACGAGAAGCTGATGATGGAAGTGTGGACCAACGGCGCCATCACGCCCCAGGATGCGATTGGTTTGGCGGCGAAGCTGGTGAAGGACCACATGAGCATCTTCATCAACTTCGAGGAGCCGGTGGAAAACGTGGAGATGCCGCAAGACATCGTGCACGATCCGCGGCTGGAACATCTGGACCGCTCGGTGGAAGAGCTGGAACTTTCCGTGCGCAGCTACAACTGCTTGAAGAACGCGAACATCCAGACCATCCGCGAACTGGTGCAAAAGAGCGAAAACGAAATGCTGAAGACCAAGAACTTCGGCCGGAAGTCCTTGAACGAGATCAAGGACATTCTGGTGAAGATGGGCCTTGGTCTGGGGATGAAGTTCGACGAGCACGGCCGGATTATCTGGCCGCCGCTGCCGAGCCAGACATCGATGCCACCGACGACTTCGGAAGACACGGTTGGGCTGTAGAGACAGATATCGGATATCAGTTATCAGTGAACAGCATTTCAGCCGGGGCTGAAGCCCCGGCCTCCTAAGAAGGAAGAGGCGATGAGACACCTGAAGTCGGGATCAAAACTGGGGCGCAATCCGTGGCACCGCCGCGCGACGCTGCGCAACCTGGTTACCAACCTGTTTGAACACGGGCGGATCACTACAACGCTGACGCGCGCGAAGGCGACGCGGCCGGTGGCGGAAAAGATCATCACGCTCGGAAAGAAAGACACGCTGGCGGCGCGGCGGCAGGCGGCTGCGTACCTGATGACGCCGGCAATGACGAAGAAGTTGTTCAGCGAGATCGCGCCGAAGTTCGCGGATCGCGCGGGCGGCTACACGCGCATCATTCCCGCGGGAATTCGCGTGGGGGATGGAGCGAAAGTGGCGATCCTGGAACTTGTGAGCTACGAGTTCAAGAAGAAGGAAAAGAAAGAGAAGAGCAAGGTGGCGGAGGCCGTCGAGGAAAAGAGCTAATACGGAATCGCAGGATCCGCGTCGAGGCGGATCGTGCATGGGCTGCGACGCCCGCCCCGGGAAACCGGGGCGGGCGTTTTGTTTTTGCCGGGAGGGGAAGAGATATACTCGGGCGGTGCAGCGAGGAGGAATGGCGATGGAGTATCCGAACTTTGAGCTGAGCGGGCAGGTGGCGCTGGTGACGGGAGCGGCGCGGGGATTGGGGCGCGCGATATCGCTGGCGCTGGCGCACGCGGGCGCGGATATGGCGTTGGGACTGCGCGACGTCAAAGCGGATGCGGGATTGACGGCGGAGATTCAGAAGATCGGGAGAAAGGCGCTGCCTTTGCAGATGGACGTGAGCAGGATGGAGCAGATTTTTCGCGCCGTGGACGACACGGTGAGACAGTTCGGGCGGGTGGACATCCTGGTGAACAACGCGGGGATTGCGCCGGGAAACCCCGCGGAGGAAGTGCGCGAGGAGGATTTCGATCAAACGTTGGCGGTGAACTTGAAGGGCACATTTTTTGCGAGCCAGGCGGCGGGGCGCAGGATGATCGAGCAGCGCAGCGGGAAGATCATCAACATGAGCTCGCAAGCGGGGTTTGCGGCGCTGCCGACGGAATCGGTGTATTGCATGACGAAGGCGGCCATTGCGCATTTGACGAAATGCCTGGCGGTGGAGTGGGGCAGGCACAACATTACGGTGAATGCCGTGGCGCCCACGTTCATTCATACGCCGGGGACGGAGAGCGCGCTGGCGGATGCGGTGTTCCGAGCGGACACGGTGGAGCGCATCGCGGCGCTGCACCGCATCGGAGAGCCGATGGAAGTGGCGGGGGCAGTGGTGTTCCTGGCTTCACCAGCGGCGTCGCTGATCACCGGGGAGACGATTCTGATTGATGGGGGATGGACGGCCCGGTGACCCGACTGTGCGGTGATGTGGCAAGGGGGAGCGTTCGCCCGCTCCCCCTATGCCCATTGTGCATGCCGTCCTAATAGGACCACGCCGTATTGTCGCGATTAGGGCTATTTCTCCGCGGGCTGATTCTTACTTACGCGGCGGTTCGGATCTTGGTGCAGCGGCAGGCTTGGGCGCAGCTTCATGTTGTGCAGCGGCAGGCTTGGGCGCAGCTTCATGTTGTGCAGCGACGGGCTTGGGAGCAGCTTCGTGTTGTGCTGCTGCAGGCTTGGGCGCAGCTTGATGTTGTGCGGCAGGCTTCGGGGCGCTTTCCGCGCGAGGAGCAGCCTGATGTGATGGTTGTGGGCTGGTTTTCATGTGAACCGGTTTGGCCGCCGGTTGCGGCGCTCTTTGAGTGGCCGTTTTATTCTCGGCTGCCTTATTCTCACTTGTGCGAGTTGCAGCCGCTTTGTTCTCGGCTGCCTTATTCTCGGTGGCCTTGTTTGCAGCTGCTTTATTCTCACTTGTGCGAGTTGCGGCCG
>Ga0181523_10000669_pt1 | contig 38716 bp, 36 predicted proteins | sample PEATcosm2014_Bin_43_FD_119752 | JGI IMG/M metagenome (GOLD analysis project Ga0181523, IMG submission 119752) | Peatland microbial communities from MTU Mesocosm Facility, Houghton, MI, USA - PEATcosm2014_Bin05_30_metaG | ecosystem: Environmental > Terrestrial > Soil > Wetlands > Peat | place... | reverse complement strand
GAGCTCGTCGGCAGTCGGCACCACTTCTACGACTTCTACAACGTCTACAACGTCTACAACCAGGGCTACTGGAATCGTGACCTTTACAGCGGGTGGTGGGGAGCCCTTGATCCATTCTCTCCGATCCTCGGCGACATCGACCGAACCTGGACGAGCCTCTGGCACGGTGACCGCGTCTTGCTGAGCGTGGCGTTCGTCCTGCTGTTGAGTGCGCTCGTGGTGCAGCTACTGGTGCGGTTCACCCAACGATCCCCCTGGCGTCGTGCTCCAACGGTCGGTGTGCTGCTCGGACTCGTGGCGGTGACCGGAATCGCCACGACGGTCGCCGCCGCCCCGTCCCTGGCGACGGAGGTGTACCCCGCAAGCGTGCTCGCCTCGCAGGTTGGGACGGTCGTTGGCACCTCACGTGTCGTCAAGGGCCCGTCTGCCCATGGCGCACTTGTCTACGGCCCGGACGCCCCGGTCGTGCCGGGGCACTACGTGGCAACGTACTATTTCCGCCTGCGAGATCCCCAGTCGCAGCTGGCCGACGTCATCCTCCTCGCCACGCTCACCAGCCCGCCGGTCACCTTGGCCACTACGCGACTCAAGCCGGCGCAGTCGCTCGCATCCGCCTCACTGCGCTTCACCGTCCAGCACCGGGGATACCTGCAGACGCGTGCATTCTGGGCCGGCGCGGGTTCGCTCGAGGTGACCGAGGTAACACTGGTGCGGGTTCGCGGATAGCCCCAGCGACGACGTCCGGCGCTGCCGCAAAGGTCATGTCCGGGGGGACTCAGTAGCAGCTCGATCGAAGCTGCCCGACGCGGTTGAGTTCAGATGCGCTGGTCGGTCCCCAGGTCAGGAAGGCCGTCGAAGTACCGGTCGAGCACTTGCCCGAACAGTGGTTCGTCGGGAGCAGCCCGCATGAACAACGTCATCGACGAGTGCAATTTCCGAGCGTCGACGATTCCGAAGATCTGCTCCGCACTCTCCGCCTGCCCTTTGGCGACCATGCGCGCGCATTCGATCAGCCGAGGTCCGAGGGTGGCGTGGTGGAGATATTCCTGCGCCTCCTTCAGTGACGAGATCGCAAACCTCTTCGACACTGCGCTTCGTCCGAGGCCGGCGATCTGTGGAAACACGAACCACATCCAGTGGCCCGTCTTGTGACCATCACGCAGCTCCTCGATAGCATGGTCGTAGGTGTCGTCGGCGTCCTGGGCGGCAACGAAGCGCTCCAGGTCGTGCGGATCGTGCATAGGTACTCCCGTGTGGTCACGACACCCGATCAGTCGGATGGCGGACAGGGCGATCACTCGACCTGGCGAAGATGGTAGCGGGAAGCCACTTGCGCCCTGAGCTCGCCGGGGCGGCCGATCCAATCAGGCGATTCCACCAACAGATGGGCCGGCAGAGAGCCCCCTGTTGCTCAGTGAAGCGCCGGAACCGCGCCCGGCACGCTTCGATGCTCAGCGGTACACCGGGGTCATGTCGCCGTACCGGTCCCCGGCGCTCGCACCCGGAGGCAGGACCTCGTCGATGCGTTGCAGATCGTCCTCGCTCAGCACGATGCCGTCAGCCGCCACGTTCTGCTCGAGGTACCTCCGTCGCTTGGTGCCGGGGATGGGCACCACGTCGTCTCCCTGGGCCAGCACCCAGGCCAGGGCCAGCTGCGACGCGGCAATACCCCGGGCGGCGGCGATCTCCTTCACCCGCTCGACCAGCTGCAGGTTCTTTTCGAAGTTCGCACCCTGGAAGCGCGGGTTGTGCCGCCTGAAGTCGTCCTCGGCCAGGTCTTCGGGTTTCTGGATCGCCCCGGTCAGGAAGCCGCGCCCGAGCGGCGAGTAGGCGACGAAGCCGATGCCCAGCTGGCGGACGGTGTCGAGTACGCCATTGGTCTCAGGGTCCCGGGTCCACAGCGACCACTCCGTCTGCACGGCGGCAATCGGGTGCACGGCGTGCGCCAGGCGAATCGTGTCGGGGGCCGCTTCGGACAGGCCCAGGTGACGCACCTTGCCCGCCGCCACCAGCTCGGCCATGGCACCCACCGTGTCCTCGATCGGGGTGTCGGGATCGACTCGGTGCTGGTAGTAGAGGTCGATGTGGTCGACGCCCAGTCGCCCCAGCGAGGCGTCGCAGGCCGATCGCACGTACTCGGGGCGGCCGTTGACGCCGATGCGGGTGCCGTCGGGGGCGCGCTCGTTCCCGAACTTGGTGGCGAGGACCACCTCGGCGCGGCGGCCGGCCAGGGCGCGCCCCACCAACTGCTCGTTGGTGAACGGCCCGTACATGTCCGCGGTATCGAGCAGCGTGACGCCGAGGTCGAGGGCGCGGTGGATGGTGGCGATCGACTCATCCTCGTCCCCCGCACCGTAGAACTCGCTCATCCCCATGCATCCGAGTCCCTGAGCCGAGACGACGAGGCCTTGCCCGAGTGTTCGTGTGCGCATGGCCCCGTTCTACCGTGCGCGCAGGGTGGGCCGAACCGGCTCTCGGTCGGCATCGGCTGGTACGTCCGCCATCAAAGGGGCGCGAGACGGACTTAGGTGCTGAATGCTCTGACTCCACCATGGCTCCGCGCCGCGATCAGGTCGGATTGGGAACCGGCGCCTTCGGAGTGGCTCCGGCCGGGCACGCCCGGGGATCCCATGGTTGGAGGTTCGATGTGGATGGTGACGGGGTAGCGATCGCCGCCGCCGCCGGCGCCGCCGGGGCGGTCGTGGCCGTTGTGGGCGCTGCGGCGTCGGAGGAGCCAGGCGTAGCTCCGGTAGCCGGTGTCGACGTGGCATTGACGGCGAACTGGGTGCCGGTGACCACCGTGACCTGCGCGCCGTCGGCCACCTGGGCCGGGTCGTAGGCCATGATGACTGCACCGGTCATCGAACGAGCGACCTCCTCGGCTGCTGCCTCGATGGCCGGGGCGTGGGAACCGTAGTAGACGACGGTCTCGGCCACATCGCCCACCGCAGTCGTGTCACCCACGCCTGCCATGTGGAATCCGAGCGCAGAGAGAGCGGAGGCGGTGTCGGTGGCCTGGTTGTAGGCCCCCGTCCCGTTCATCACCGACACGGTCACCGACGATGGGGCAGGCAGCGAAGTACCGGTCATGGAGTCGACACTCGGTGCGATGCCGAGCACCTGGTCGATGGCGCTCTGGTCCTGCGACTGCGCTGGGAATTCGCTGTCACCGTAACTCACGCCCTGGTAGACGAGGCTCCCCCCGGTTCCCTCCGGATCGGTCACCACGGCCACCGGCAGGGTGAGCTGGGGCACCGAGTCGATGCTGACCGAGTGGAAGTCCAGCACCAGGTTCGCCATGTCATTGACCGACCAGGACTGGTCGAAGGTGAGATCGGCCTTCACGGAGTCGATCAGGCCGAGGTCGGTGATCGGGTTCCCGAGCCCCTGCTTCGCCACGGCGGTAGCCAATACCCGGAGGAACTCATGGTCGCGGCGGATGCGGGCCAGGTCACTCTGGGTCTCCTGGGGCCAGTACTCGGCGTCCGAGGTCGTCGTGCCGCTTGACCTGTACTGCAGGTGTCGGGCCCGCACCACCTGGAGGGCCTGGGTGCCGTCGAGGTGGACGCAGGTGGCGGCCTGGACGTTCAGACCCGACTCGGCGTCGAAGAGCGATATCGGGAACGACATGTTGATGCCACCGAGGGCGTCGACCACATTTGCGAACTGGTCGAAGTTGAGGGAGACGGCGTGTTGAATGGGTATCCCGAAATCCTCTTCGATCGCCGCCACCAGCTGGGTCAAGCCCTCGAAGAGGCCGGCGTCCACCTTGTTGGCGCCGGTAGTGCGGGCGTTGGGAATGAACAGGTCACGAGGGATGGACAGCAGCGCCAGCCGGTGGTGGATCGGGTCGGCGTGAAGGATCATGATCACGTCGCTGTTGACGCCGTTTACTCCTTGGGAGCACAAGCCGTACGCCGCATTCTGCACGGTGAGCGCACAGCGCGAGGTTGAACCCACCATCAGGATGTTCTCCGTTCCAGCCTCCTGCCCTGACGTGAGGGCTCCGTTCAGGCCGCGTACGTCGACACGGTTCAGATCGTGCGTCACGTAGTAGACGTAACCTGCCCCGCAACCGAACACGACCAGCAGTACCACCAGGCCGATCACGAAACCCCGGCGGATCCGGCGCCGACGCCTACTCCGAGTGGCCGCGTGGCGTCGCCGGGAGCGCCCGCTCCCTGAGCCGTGTGTCTCCTCGCCCAGGGCCGTCAGCCCGGATTCGTTTGCCACTCGAGCGGCTCCACCAGCCCCGTTTCCGCCCACCCCCGACACGTCTTCGACGGGTGCCCGCAGCGTTCCCATCTGGGCACCGAGGTTTCGCAACCCGTCCTCGTTGGCCGAGGAGCCACCCTGAACTCGGCGAGGCGGCGAGTCCGGAGCGCGCCCGCGTCGACCGTGTTCAGCCATGACGGTCCAGCGTAACAACGGACGCTCCTCCGGCGGTGTCATCCAGCGCACCGACATGCCCCGGAATGCGCCGTCGTCGGCTTCAATGGTGCGTCCCCGATGAGGTATCGGCGGCATCTGACCGGCGATCGGGAGCACTCATCGGATCGCCGAGAGAGGTGGGTGGGATCTCGAGAGGTGTGGATTCGATCGCCGCCGATGATGTAGAGGACGCTGTCGAACGAGGGCCTCTTGGCTCCGGCCCTATCCGGACCCCGTGGTCGGCGCAAGGAATTGTTCGACGGCGCTGGCCATTCCCTGGGCAATTGCCTTTTGGTCAGTGGCGCTGGCCGCAATCGATCCTTCGAAGGGATCGGTGAGGTACAGGGGCTCGACCACCGCGCCCGGCATCTCGCTCGGCGTGGAGAAGTAACCGGACATGGCCGGGCCGATGAGCAGAAGGTGGTTGTAGGTGGCTGCTTCTCCTGCGATGCCACCGGCCGAGGGGTCGCCGACGGAGGAGCCGAAGCCAGTATCGGGGAGCGACCCGTCGTTGGGGATCTGCCAGCCCTGGGCATTCATCGCCGACAGGACGTCGTTCTGCAGCAACACTGCCAATCGGAGGTTTGCTTGCGAGAACGGTCGGTCGGTGTCGTAGACCGTCACGCTGCCCGCGTTCTGAGAAGTGGCACCGGCATCCATATAGATCCCGACCAGGGCGTCCGCCTTGGCGAGGTTGGCACAGACATCCCTGGCAACGACGTCGTCATGAGAACCCTGCAGCGACAGCACTCCGTCAGAGGTGTCGCCGGTGGTCAATCGAACGACGGACGAATTTTGCGTCCGCGAGACGACGACGCGGTAGCCACGCGCCCGCAGGAGCGCCATCGCGTCGAGTTCGATGGCCAGATTGACGTCGGACTCGTAGATCGTCTGTCCGGATTCGGTGGTTCCCACTCCACCGGGGTCGATCCCACCATGTCCGGCGTCGAGGAACACCGTCTTGTTGTTGTCGCCAGCCGTGGGGGCGAAAGCCATGCATGCGCCCGCCGAGAACGCCGTGGGGTCCAGTGGTGTGCCGTCCGAAGACGTTGAGTCGAAGTGGACCACATCGCTCGCCAAGTGCCGGACGTCGCCGCCGAACGTGGACATGAGGAGTGCCGCGACCACGATTGCGAGGAGCAGAGCCACGATGACGACAGTTCGACCAGGTCGTCGGCGGCGCCGATCAGAAGGTTGGCGCGTCACGCAGGACGCTCTCGTACCGGCTCAGAGCGTGCGGGCATCAGGGACGTCCCTCCAGAGCACAACCAAGACAGCGAGGCACCAACTTCCAGCACATCCGCTCGGCGAAGTGAGTCGCTTCACTTGGGTCACACATGCAGACAGTACCGACGATCACCTCGACAAAGGCGTCGCCAGGGCCACGATGCGGGCACAGACGCAGAAGCGGCTGTGGTCGTCGATGCCGGTGACCACCTGCACGGGCCAGGTGACGTGACGGTCCACAGCACCGAAGGTGGCCGGAAGGACCTGGGGGGACCCCTATCAGGTGTGAAGTGTCATGCAGGCACCGGAGTCAGTGTCGCCCAGGTACCGGAGGAGCGCTCCCAGAACCGGTCGTAAGCCCCTGACCAGGGTTGTCTCTGGTGGGCCGTGCGAACTTTTAGCCAACGAACCTTTGCGCGTCATCCAGACAGAGCACGTGCTGGCGCGTGCCGGCCATTGGTGACTTGTTCCCTCTAACAGGGAGTTCTCACTCGGGCCCGTTCAGTCCGTGTTGTCGCCTATCGGCAGCCTTCACCGCGTACGTGACCACAATGAGACCACGCGAGGCTGTGATGTCGCCTGGATGAAAACGCTGACTTCGCACATCGACACCGCTCACGAAGTGACCAGGACTTCCGGGTCGACGAGAACGCCGACCTCGATCGTGATGGAGACGTTGCCACCGAGGACCCGAAGCTATCCGGTACGGGCGGCAAGCTCCACGTTGTCAGGAGCACGCTCGTCTTCGCTCACTTTTGAATCATCTCTCCCCCATCGCTCGGCGGTCTCGGTCTGGTTGAATCCGGAGTCCACCGCAACTCGTCGTCGGTGGTGGCCAACCACTCCTCAGGAGTGGGATCGGTGAAGTTGTTGCCGGTCACGGCGTTCTCGGTCGGTCGACGTAGCGGTCGGGGGACTACTCGACGACCCTCAGGTGCTCGTCGAAGAACGCGACGATGCGCCGCCGGGCGTCTTGCGCCGACGGTTCGTGATACTCAGCTCCAGCGAGCCGACCGAGCACCTTGAACAGCGTGGACACCTCGGCCGGGTCATGGTCGTTCAGGAAGGAATGCCCCGCGTCGGCGTAGACCTTGACGTCATGGACGACGCCGTTGGAGCGCAGCGCCTGTTCCAGCTTCGCCGGTGCCTTGCGCTGCAACCGGTCCTTGGCCCCGTAGCTCCCGACCACCGGGCAGGCACCGCACAGGAGCTCCTCGGCATCCTTCGGAACACCTCCGTAGTTCACGCTCTCAGCCGAGTACCCGTGCCCAGGCGCAAGCAGGAGTGCAAAGCCGCCACCCATGCAGAAGCCGATGACCCCAACCTGACCAGTGCAGTCGTCGCGAGCGGCGAGCCAGGCGCGGGCGGCCTCAAGGTCGTCGAAAGTTCTACCCTTGCGGGCCAAGGCGTCTCGCATGACCGAACGGATACAGGTGCTCTTGCTCCCGAAGTGGTAGAGGTCAGGCGCTACGGCAAGGTACCCCTCGGATGCCAGCCAATCGGCTTGGTGACGTAGGTCCGTGCTCATGCCGAACACGTCGTGGATGACGACCACGCCAGGCCACGGTCCTTCGCCTTCGGGTATCGCAATGTAGGCCGGGAGGGCCCCAGTCCTGGCGATCGCTACGTCCGGCATGCCTCGTTCTCCTTCCGCGCGGTGGATCGTTCGGAGCGGCGGCGATGTGGTCCCTGGATCACCCAGCGCCGTGCCACATCCAGCCTAACTGGACGCTCGGAGCAATCGGCAGGAGCAGCCGCTGGCGCAATTCGCATGCCCCAGTGCCGGTGATCAGGCGCAGGTCTGGTCCAGTGATTGGGCGGAACGGCTCCCTCTGTAGGCTTGCTGAGTAGGTCCGTCGAGCAGGGGCCCGCCACCCTGCTCCGGGCCTGCGCCTGATTGACCGGGGAGAGGCGTCAGCTCGGCGTGGCTATTCGGACAACCGTGTTCGACAGTTCGACCGATCTGAACGATTCGGACCGCAGCCGGTCCAGCTCCTCCACGAAGGCAGGGTTCTTCGCCCAGCGGGTCACAGTTGCCGATCCACCCTCGGATCGCGAGTCAGACGACTACGGCATCAATTGCGGGTTCTGACCCACGCCCCTAGTTTGCCCCCCGGTCGCCATCACCACGGGCCGTACGCGCTCGCGTTGGCCGCCCTCAGGGCGGCCACGTAGCCCGCGCGCTCGTGGGCCGTCTCATCCGCGCCGGGTGGCACGGCGAGCTTCCCTCGCAGCTCGCCGACCGTGTCGAATCCCTTGCGCGCCATCCAGGCGGAAAGGCCGTCGAGCAGTGCCGCCGCGTGCCCGGGGCCGTGACGCAGCAGCGACGAGGTGGTCATGACGACGTCCGCGCCGGCGAGGAGGTACTTGGCGAGGTCGTCAGGACCCTCGACGCCGGTCGACGCTGCGAGCGCGGCGTGCAGCCGTCCGTGGAGCCGCGCAATCCAGGCGCGCGGGAGCCGGGCCTCCGCCGGGCTGGAGAGCCCCACTCCCGGCACCACCATGAGCGATTCAGCGTCGATGTCGGGCTGCAGGAAGCGGTTGAAGAGCACGAGCGCGTTCGCTCCGGCCGCGTCGAGCTGCCGCGCCATCTCTCCGGTCGAGCTGAAGTACGGGCTCAGCTTGACCGCGACGGGCAAGCTCACCGCGCCCTTGACGCGCTCGAGGAGCTCGACGTGGCGCCGCTCGACCTCGCGGCCCGAGATGTGCGGTTCACCGGGTAGGTCGTAGATGTTCAGCTCGATCGCGACAGCGCCGGCGTCCTCGATCGCCCGCGCGTAGCCGGTCCACCCACCGGGTGTGACGCCGTTCAGGCTGGCGATCACCGGGATCTCGACGGCGGCCGTGGCACGCTCGAGCAGGCTCAGGTAGCGGCGCGGGCCGGGCTCCTCCCCTGCCGTCTCAGGGAAGTAGGAGAGCGACTCGGCGAAGCTCTCGCTCCCGGCCTCGACCAGTCGCGCGTTGCGTGCAGCCTCGTGGGCCAGCTCCTCTTCGAACAGCGAATGGAGCACGATCGCGCCGACACCGGCGTCGGCAAGCCGGCGGACCCCGTCGACGGTGTACGAGAGGGGGGACGCCGAGGCGACGAGCGGGTTGCGCAGCGCCAGTCCCATGTAGTCGGTGGACAGGTCCATCAGCGATCCTTGCGGGCGTCGGCCGGGAAGTGCAGCGCGGGGCGCGTCGCCATCTCCTCATAGGTATCCCAGCGCCGGCTGACCGCCGCCTGGGCCAGGCCGCCCAGTCGTTCGGCCTCGGCGGGATCGGAGTTGGCGAGCGTCGAGTAGCGCAGCTCCCGGTGCGTGTAGTCGGTGAGAGCGATGCGGGGTCTCGGCGAGTCGAGGAGGAACGGGTTGCCCCCAGCGGCACGCACCATCGGGTCGTAGCGGACGAGCGGCCAGTACCCGCTCCCCACGGCGCGATACTGCTGGTCGAGCCCGTTCCGCATCTCGATCCCTTGGGCGATGCAGTGGCTGTAGGCGATCACGAGCGACGGGCCGTCGTATGCCTCCGCCTCGCGAAAGGCACGCAGCGTCTGCTCGGGATCGGCTCCCATCGCGACCCGAGCCACGTAGACGTTGCCGTAGGCGATCGCCTGGAGGGCGAGGTCCTTCTTCTCCACAGTCTTGCCCGCAGCGGCGAACTTGGCGACGGCGCCGAGCGGCGTCGCCTTGGACATCTGCCCTCCGGTGTTCGAGTAGACCTCCGTGTCGAGTACGAGCACGTTCACGTCGCGCCCGCTGGCGAGGACGTGGTCGAGCCCGCCGAAGCCGATGTCGTACGCCCAGCCGTCGCCGCCGACTATCCACACGCTGCGTCGGACGAGGTGGTCGACGGTACTCATGAGGTCGACGGCCGCGGGCCCCTCCAACGTGCCAAGCCGCCCCTTCAACTCGACCACGCGCTCCCGCTGGGCTCGAAGCTCCGACTCGCTGAGCTGCGGAGCGTCGAGGATGGCATCGACGAGCTCGATACCGATCTCATCCCGCAGCTCGCCGAGGCGCCGCCTGGCCAGCCCGACGTGGTGGTCAGCAGCGAGACGCAGGCCGAGACCGAACTCGGCGTTGTCTTCGAACAGCGAGTTCGACCACGCCGGGCCACGCCCTTCGGCGTCGGTCGTCCACGGCGTGGTCGGCAGGTTCCCTCCGTAGATCGACGAGCAGCCGGTCGCGTTGGCGATCACCGCCCGGTCACCGAACAGCTGGGAGAGGAGCTTCAGGTACGGCGTCTCGCCGCAGCCAGCGCATGCACCGGAGAATTCGAACAGCGGCTGGAGGAACTGGGTGCCACGCACCGTGTTGAAATCCACCCGGGAGCGCTCGGCGACCGGCAGCGTCTCGAAGAACGCTATGTTGGCCCGCTCGGTGGCGACGAGCGGTTCGCGAGCCGCGAGGTTGATGGCCTTGCGGGATGGGTCGCCCGGCGCAAGTGCAGGACAGGCCTCGACGCACAGCGCGCAGCCGGTGCAGTCCTCGACGTAGACCTGCAAGGTGTAGGCGGTGTCGGGGAGCCCCCGGGCACGAAGTGGGGCCGATTGGAAGCCCCCCGGTGCCGCCACCAGCTGCGACTCGTCGTAGAACTTCGAGCGGATGACGCTGTGCGGACAGACGAAGCTGCAGTTGCCGCACTGGATGCACAGCGCGGGATCCCATAGCGCGACAAGTTCGGAGATGTTGCGCTTCTCGTACGCCGCCGTGCCGCTCGGCCAGGTGCCGTCCGGCGGCAGTGCGCTCACCGGCAGCTCGTCGCCGCGTCCGGCCATCATCGTCGCGGTGACCTTCTGGACGAACTCCGGTGCGTACGCCGGCACGAGCGCGGGCAGCTCGGCGCTGGACGTCACGTGGTCGGGCACCTCGACCCGCTCCAGCCCCTCGAGGGCGCGATCGACCGCCTGGAGGTTCGCCTCGACCACCTCTGCGCCACGCCGGCCGTAGCTCTTTGCGATTGCCGCCTTGACCCGAGCGATCGCCTCAGCTCGCTCCAGCACCCCGGAGATGGCGAAGAAGCAGGTCTGTAGCACGGTGTTGATGCGCCCGCCGAGTCCGACCTCGCGCGCGATCCGGCCGGCGTCGATCACGTACAGCTCGATCTCCTTCGCGAGGATCTCCTCCTGGATGGGACGGGCGATCGCGTCCCAGAGCTCGCCGGGCGGATGGGGGGAGTTGAGCAGCAGCGTCGCGCCGTGCGCCGCCCGGCCCAGGACCTCGGCGCGCTCGAGCATCCCGAAGTGATGGCACCCGATGAAGCTCGCCTGGTCAATAAGATACGGCGCTCGGATCGCCCGTGGGCCGAAGCGCAGGTGCGACACGGTCTGCGACCCAGACTTCTTCGAGTCGTAGACGAAGTAGCCCTGGGCGTACAGATGCTCCTCGGAGCCGAGGATCTTGATGGTGTCCTTGTTGGCGCCGACCGTCCCATCGGCGCCGAGGCCGAAGAAGACCGCCCGCAGCGTCTCGGGTGGTTCGATGTCGAACGACGCGTCATAGGAGAGGCTCGTCCCCGAGACGTCATCGGTGATGCCGACGGTGAACCGCCGTCGGGGTCGCCCGCGCGCGAGCTCCTCGAACACCCCGGCGACCATCGCCGGCGTGAGTTCCTTCGACGACAGCCCGTAGCGACCGCCGATGACGTGCGGCATGACCGCTCGCTCGGCGTTCGCGTGCGCCTCGGCCAGCGCGCCCACGACATCGAGGTAGAGCGGCTCCCCGACCGAGCCGGGCTCCTTCGTCCGGTCGAGCACGGCTACCCGCGACACCGTCGGGGGCAGCGCGTCGAGCAGCGCCTCGGTCGGGAACGGCCGGTAGAGGCGCACCGTCGCCACCCCCACCCGCTCACCCGTGGCGCAAAGGTGTGTGACGGTCTCGCGCGCGGTCTCCGCCCCCGATCCCATCACGACGACCACTCGCTCCGCTTCGGGGTGCCCGGCGTATTCGACAAGGCGGTAGCGCCGTCCGGTGCGCTGGTCGAGGAGGGCCATGGCGTCCTCGACCAGCCCCGGCACCCGGGCGTAGAAGGGGTTCGCGGTCTCGCGCGCCTGGAAGTAGACGTCGGGGTTCTGCGAAGTGCCCCGGATGAACGGGCGCTCCGGCGACAGTGCCCGCAGGCGATGCGCACGGACCAGCTCCTCGGGCACGAGCGCACGCAGATCGTCGTCGGTGAGCAGTTCGATCGTGTTGAGCTCATGCGAGGTCCGGAAGCCGTCGAAGAAGTGCACAAAGGGCACCCGCGTCGAGAACGTCGCGGCCTGGGCCACCGCCGCCAGGTCGTGCGCCTCCTGGACCGAGGAGGACGCGAGCATCGCGAAACCGGTCTGACGGACGGCCATCACGTCGGAGTGGTCGCCGAAGATCGAAAGCGCCTGCGCGGCCACCGAGCGGGCGGCAACGTGGAACACGGTCGGCGTCAGCTCTCCGGCGATCTTGTACATGTTCGGGATCATGAGCAGGAGGCCCTGGGAGGCAGTGAATGTCGTCGACAGTGCCCCGCCCTGGAGGGCGCCGTGCAGGGCGCCGGCCGCCCCACCCTCGCTCTGCATCTCGATCACCGCGGGCACGGAGCCCCATACGTTGGGCCGTTTCTTACTCGCCCACTCGTCGGCCAGCTCGGCCATAGGCGAGGCTGGTGTGATCGGGTAGATGCAGCAGACCTCGTTCAGCCGGTAGGCGACCAATGCCGCCGCCTCGTTCCCGTCGAGGGTCACCCGCATCAGCCGTCCTCCTCCACCATCTCGATCGCGTGCACCGGGCACTGCTCGAAGCACGTCCCGCAGCCGGTACAACAGTCGTAGTCGAACCGGTAGCGGTGACCGACGCCGAGCTTGATCACCGCGTCCTCCGGGCACGCCCCGAGGCAGCCGTCGCACTCGAAGCAGTTCCCGCACGACAGGCACCGCCCCGCCTCGTAGCTCGCCTCCTCGACCGACAGACCGCCGAGTACCTCGGCGAAGTCGGCGACCCGCTCGTCGGGCGGGAGCTCGGGCTGGTGGCGGCCCGCCGCGTCGCCGAAATACCAGAGATGCAACAGGTCGAACGTCGCCGCCTCGTGCTTCGGCGCACTCGGTGTCGTGGCGCCCCGTAGCCACGCGTCGATGTGCCGGGCGGCCTTCTTGCCGTGTCCGACCCCGATGGTCACCGTGCGCTCGGCCGGCACCATGTCCCCGCCGGCAAACACACCAGGGCATCCGGTCATCATCGAGCTCGCCACCACCACGGTGCCGTCCGGGGTGAACTCCACCCCCGGCACGGCCCTCAGGAAGGCAGTATCGGTCTCCTGGCCGAGGGCGAGGATCACGGTGTCGGCGGCGAGCTCCTCGAAGCGCCCGGTGGGCCGGGGAAAGCCGTTCTCGTCCAGCTCCATCGCCTCGACCGTCAGCGTCGGGCCGTCGAAGGCGGTGATCGTCCGGAGCCAGTTGATACGCACCCCCTCCCGCTCGGCGTCCTCGGCCTCCTCCTCGTGGGCTGGCATCTGGGCGCGGGTGCGGCGGTAGACGATGAGCGCGTCGTCAGCGCCCAGCCGCCGGGCGGTCCGGGCGGCGTCCATCGCCGTGTCGCCTCCGCCGTAGACCGCGACGCGCCTGCCGATCACCGGCCGATCGCCTGAGGCGACGCTGCGCAGGAACGACACCGCGTCGACGATCCGCCCGGCATCCCGGGCCGGGATGTCGACCCGCTTGGACAGATGAGCGCCCACCGCCACGAAGACGGCGTCGAAGCCGCCCTCACGGCGCTCAGCGGCGAGGTCCTCGACCCGGTGTCCGCCGGTGATCCGCACACCGAGCGCCTGGATCCGCTGCAGCTCGGCGCCGAGCACCTCACGAGGCAGCCGATAGGCCGGGATGCCGTAGCGCATCATCCCACCCGGCTCGTCGCCGGCGTCGCGGATTTCGACCTCGTGGCCGCGCCGGGCCAGGTGGTAGGCGGCGGACAGCCCGCTCGGCCCGGCACCGACGACCAGCACCCGTTTGCCGCTACGGGCCGGTGGCGGAGGCACCACCCAACCCCGCTCCACGGCGAGGTCGCCGAGGAAGCGCTCGACCGCGTGGATCGAGACCGCGCTGTCGAGCTCGGCTCGATTGCAGCTGGTCTCGCAGGGGTGATAACAGATCCGACCGTGGATCGCCGGCATCGGATTGTCGGCGACGAGCGCACGCCACGCCTGCTCATGGTGGCCGGCCTCGACGTGCCCCAACCAGGCCTGGATGTTCTCACCGGCCGGACACGCGGCGTTGCACGGAGGCAGCAGGTCGACGTAGACGGGTCGGCGACTCCGAACGGGTCCAGCCCGGGAGCGCCCGTCCGACAGGTCGGGCAGCGGCGTGATATCTCGCGGGATCACGTGGTCGGCCCCCGCCGGCAGCCGGGCCGCTCCGGCCGGCGGCTCTGGACCGACCCCCGAGGCTGCCGGAACCCCCATCGGGTCAGGGCCCACGCCCACCGCGCGGGAGTCCGACGCCTGCCGATTGACGGCGTAGACCTCGAGGATGTAGCAGAGCCCGGAGTGGCGGGTGGCGAACCTAGCGGCCTCGATCGCCCCCAGTGCGCTGCCCTATACGGCCCTCGCGACAGAAAAGGCACCGGCCTCTCGCCGAGAGGCACGACACACGCACCCAGTCGCCGGCCGAGAGCGTGGTCACCCCGGCGCCGACCTGTTCGACCGTGCCGACCGCCAGGTGGCCGAGAGTTCGCACCTCGGTCACCTCGGGGGTCACGCTTCAAGATGTGCAGGTCGGTGCCGCAGGGCGTGGTCGTGTCGACCCGCACGACAGCGTCGGTGTTCTCCGCTATCGATGGGCCTGGCGCCTCCTCCCACGATTTCGTGCGTGGGTCGTGGTATGCGAATGCCGTCATGGGTGGACTCCTCCGGGCGACAGCTGCCTCCAACGTGCCTTACCTCAGCATGCCTTTGCGCCCGGCCGAGGCGTTAGGGCCGAATGTCATTTTTCTCGTGCCCGCACCGTTCCCTGGTCAACGACCACCCGACGCTACGACTTCCTCCACCGATCTGACCGGCGTGCCTGCCGATGCTCGGGTCGGAGCGTTCCCCGCGCAACTCATTCGCCGGTGACGGAGGGCCGATGTGACGAAAACTGTCGCATTGCCCGAAATGCTGCGGCCGGGAATACTGTCCGCATGCCCAATTCCTCGCCGTGGTCCGAAGCTGCCGACGCGCTCATCGAGGCGCTGAGCCTCACGACGCCCCCGATAGCCATCACCTTCTCCCAGTCTGCTCCCGACGGTGTTTCGCCGTTCGACGCTCCGATGCCGGAACCAACTCCCGATGGCCGAACCGGTCGGGTCCCGGCAGGGTGCGTGTTCTGGACCAAAGCGCTCGACCGGACGTTCTCCACCGTCGCCGCCGACCATGGCAACTGCAGCGTCGGAAGCCTGACGCATGGGTTCGCCACCCTCGAGGAGGTCGCCGGCCACTCGGATGTGGCGGCCCTGGTGGAGTCAGGCTGGGTGACTATGGACATGGTCCCCGACATCCCTGTCATCGCCGACCGGCCCGAGGTCGTGACCTACGGGCCACTGACAGAAACACCCGTGGATCCGGACGTCGTCATGATCCGGGTCAACGCCAAGCAGCTCATGGTGCTGAGTGACGCGCTTCCCGGTCTTCGCATCGACGGCAAGCCCCAGTGCCACATCGTCGCGGTAGCCAAGCAAGAGAGGGAAGTGGCCGTGAGCGTCGGCTGCATGCTCAGTCGCACTCGCACCGCCATGCCCAAGACCGATATGACGTGTGCCATCCCGGCAAGCCGCCTGCACGACGTGGTCCGCCAAATTCAGGCGACCGCGGCAACCGACGCCACCGTGGCCTCCTATGCCGCGGAGGATGCCCGCCGATTCATTGCTCGGTAGGATGTGCCGCTTGGCTGCGTCGCCGGGGCTACTTCTTGGCCGCTTCGTAGTAGGGATTGGTTCCGGCCGCGTGATCGGTGACGTCGATGACCCGAGTGATCTCGATGACCGACTCGCTGAGGGCGACTTCGATCCCTTGGCTCAAGGTCACCGCCGCCATGCCGCAACCCGCGCAGCCACCGCTCAAGCGGAGATAGGCGGCGTCACCCTCCACCGCGACAAGATCGGCCCGACCGCCGTGCGCCGCAATGCTCGGGTTGATCTGTAGTTCGAGGACCTGTATGACCCGCTGCGCCACGTCCCCGCTGAGGTCCACCGGTGGCCCGGCCATCCCCGGGCTTGCACCGGCGGGGCGGGGCGGCTGGTTTGGGTTCTGGATGACCATGCCGCCCTGGTCTGCATCGCGGTTGACGTCGAGGACCGACCCCCGTATTTGGGCGATGCTGTCGGCCGGAACCACGAGCGCAAGCCCACCACGTTCGTCGGACCAGTCATCGGGTCTGGCATCGCCAACCGCCTGGAAGTACATGTCGTAGGTGTAGGCGTTTCCGCTCGTACCGGTGACCTCGACCCAGAGGGCCAGCGACTCCCCTCCGTCCTCGCCGGACCGCAATTCCAGCACCATCTCCAGCGCCGCGTCGGCCGCATGCAGGACGGCCACGCTAGGGGAATCGGTGTCGGTCATGGCGTCTCGTCTCAACCTTGGTGGTTTCCGACCATCATAGGGGAGTGCCCCGGATCCTGTTGCTACTGCCCACTGCCACCTACCGGGCCTCGGACTTCGTTGCCGCTGCCGCTGGCCTGGGGGTCGACGTCGTGGTCGGATCCGAACATCGTCAGGCCTTGTCCGGCTCCATGGGTGACCGGGTCGTAGTGGTGCCCCTGGCCGACGTCGACGCCGCGGTGGGCGCCATCGTGGCGTTGCATCGTCGGAGCCCGCTCGATGCGGTGTTGGCCGTCGACGACCAAGGCGTGGTGATCGCATCTGCTGCGGCCGCGTGCCTGGGATTACGTCACAATCCGCCCGACGCGGTCGCCGCCACGCGGGACAAGGCGATCATGCGTGATCGCCTCGGGGCCGCCTCGCTGCCCCAACCCACCTACCGAATCGTCTCCCCCGGTTCCGAGGTCGCCTCGGCCGCAGCGGAGATCGGGTATCCGTGCGTGGTCAAGCCGGTGTCCCGGTCGGCCAGCCAAGGGGTCATCCGGGTCGACGACGCGATCGAGGCCGACGCGGCCGCCGTCCGCATTCGCGCCATGACCGCGAACTGTCCCGAACCCCTGCTGGTCGAGCGCTTCGTGCCCGGAGACGAGATCGCCGTCGAAGGTCTGCTCACGAGGGGACGTCTGGAGGTACTGGCGGTGTTCGATAAACCCGATCCTCTAGACGGCCCCTTCTTCGAAGAGACGATCTACGTCACGCCGTCGCGCCAGCCCCCTACGATCCTCACCGAGATCGAGACCACCGTAGGTCAGGCGGCCACGGCATTGGGCCTCCGGGAAGGCCCGGTCCACGCCGAGCTGCGCATCGGCCCGGATGGCGCCGTCACCATTCTCGAACTTGCGGCCCGGTCCATCGGGGGCTTGTGCGCACGGGCCCTACGGTTCGGAGCGGGCGTGAGCCTCGAGGAGGTGATCGTCCGACATGCCCTGGGCATGGGAGTCGACGGCCTCACCCGGGAGTCACAGGCGTCCGGCGTGATGATGCTCCCGATCCGCTCGGCGGGGGTACTGGATCACGTGTCGGGACAGGAGCGCGCGCTCGCCATCGAAGAAGTGGTCGGTCTCGACATCAGTATTCCGTCGGGGCGACGGGTGGTGCCACTGCCCGAAGGCGACCGCTACCTGGGGTTCATCTTTGCCCGTGGACCGACACCGCAATCCGTCGAAGCGGCTCTTCGACAGGCAGAGGCATGTCTCGACGTGCGCCTGCGCTGACGCAAACCCGGGGGCCGGGGCCTGCCCGATAGGGTCGAGGTGGTGCGAGCGTTGCTGCTGTCCACTTACGAACTGGGCCATCAGCCCCTGCAAGCGGCCAAAGCCACAAGCGCCTTACTCGCTGCTGGTCACGAGGTTCGCTGTGTCGATGTCGCGCTCGACGCGCTCGACGCAGACGATGTCGACTGGGCCGACCGCGTGGCGTTCTCTGTGCCGATGCACACCGCCATGCGCCTGGCATTGCGGGTCGCCGAAGCGATACGGGGCCGACGACCCGAACTTCCGCTGTGCTTCTACGGTCTCTATGCACCGGTGAGCCAGGATCTGACAGTCACGTCGGCAGTCGATGCCGTCATCGCCGGCGAGTACGAACCAGGGCTCGTAGCGTGGGTGGACGGCGGCGACCCCGGCCCGACGATTCAGCTGGCCCGAGTCGAGGCTCGGGTGTCGGCCCGGCACCTGTTGCCGCCCCTGGACCGGTATACCCGACTCGCCGTCGACGGTGAGGAGCGCCTGGTCGGATCGGTCGAGGCCAGTCGAGGTTGCTCCCATCGGTGCCGGCACTGTCCTGTTCCGGTCGTATACGGCGGCCGCGTGCGCCCGGTGGACGTGGCTGCGGTCGTGGCCGATATCGACCAGTTGGTGGAGGCCGGTGCCCGCCATGTGTCCTTCGCCGACCCGGACTTCCTCAACGCCCCGCTCCACGCACGCCGGGTAGTGGCTGCGATGCACAAGCGTCACCCGGACCTGAGCTTCGACTGCACGACCAAGGTGGAGCACATCCTGCGCCACCCGGACGTTCTCCCAGAGCTGGCAGAAGCCGGCTGCGCATTCATAGTTTCGGCGTTCGAGTCGACCAATGACACGATTCTCGAGTACCTCGACAAGGGTCATTCCGGCGCCGATGCATCAAGGGCCGTCGTGTTGCTTCGCACTCACGGGATCGAAGTACGCCCGTCGTGGTTGCCGTTCACCCCCTGGACCAGTCTCGACGACCTGGCCGACCTGATCGACTTCGTCGTGGCCCACGATCTCGTGGCCAACGTGGACCCGGTGCAGTACACGGTGCGCCTGTTATTGCCAGAGCGTTCGCTGCTCCTCGGCCATGCCGCCATGGAACCCCACCTCGGTCACTACGACGCCGAGCGCCTGGGTTGGACGTGGAACCATTCCGATCCCATGGTCGATTGCCTGCAGCACGAGTTGGCCGCGCTGGTCGAGTCGCGGGTTGAGCAAGACGCGTCCGTGACGTTCGGAGAGATCGACACGCTCATCCGTTCCCGGACCCCGCACCGGGCCGCTTCCCCGTCCCATGGGGCCGTCTCGAAGGGCGCCATCGGGGACCGGGCCCACCTCACCGAGCCATGGTTCTGCTGTAGTGAACCCACCGAGGCGCAGTTGACACCCCTTGCGCCGCTGGGCTGAACGGCCGGCCTACCGGCCCGTCCGGGAACATCTGCTGAGTCGCACCGCTCGGCTTGGAGGGCATCACCACGGCGATTACGCCGATGTCAGGTCGCGCCGAACTCTGGGGTGAGAGCTCCGCGGCGTGGTCCCACGCGGCCGGATCTCGTACGCGCAGACGTACGCGCCCGCCACCTTGTGCACGATCCGAGTGACTTCCGCCTCGGGGACAACCTCTTGCACGAATTCGAGCTCGGTGGTGCAAGCCAGACCGTAGTGGGAGGCCACCGCCCAGATGGCGCAGCTGTGGAGTGTGAGTCGGTAACTGTCGCCAGGAAGCTTGTCGACGTCGGCCATGTACCCCTCGGCGTCGAGGATGGCGGCCAGACCCGCCACTGTGTCGCCGAGAGACCTGCCTACCAACTGGTCTCGGCACTGTTCGACACGCCGGCGCCGGCGCCGCTCAAAGACGCGAAGAACGAGCTCGGGGTCCTCGTCCTCGATGTGGCCGAGCAGCTCGACCGAGAGGTCACCGGCAGACGGTCCGGCGAACAGGGACTCGCCCAATTCGGTGCTGTGGTAGAGGTCGGCCGGTCGGCCGGGTCGACCCCGCACTCGACGCGAGGCGACGAACCCACCGGACCTGAGCGCAGCCAGATGTTGGCGGACCGCGCTCGGGGTGATCCCCAAGATCTCCGCCACTTCGTCGGCTGACGCCTCCCCCCGTCGTTTCACGCCGATGAGGACGTGTCGCTGGGCCGTTGACAGATTGGCCGAGGCCACGGGAGCACTATCCATATCAGCAAGGATACTGCCCGGGGATGCTTGGCAACAGATTCGCAAGGCTAAACTTGCAGAAGTAGCATCAAGATGACCTTCGACTGCCGACACCGGCCCGCCGCCGGAAACGGTCGCCAGTCGGCAAGGAGACAACAATGCGCTTCCTCACTACCACCAGGCACAGCACGATGGGTGAGGCCGGCACGGGATTTCCCGGCCCGGAGGTGCCGTCATGACCGACGTGTCGAACGACGTCCGGGAGTTCGCCAGCCAGGAGTACCAGTACGGCTTCTCCACCGACCTCGACACCGACGCCGTTCCCAAGGGCCTGAGCGAGGACGTCATCCGGCTGATCTCGGCCAAGAAGCACGAGCCGGACTGGCTACTCGAGTGGCGCCTGCGGGCGTACCGGCACTGGATCACGCTTGAGGAGCCTCACTGGCAGAACGTCCACTACGGGCCCATCGACTACCAGGACATCATCTACTACGCCGCCCCCAAGCCGAAGGTGCAACTGGCGAGCCTCGACGAGGTGGACCCCGAACTGCGGACCATGTTCGACAAACTCGGGATCTCACTCGCCGAGCAGGAGCGGCTCAGCGGCGTGGCGGTGGATGCCATCGTCGACTCGGTATCGGTGGCCACGACGTTCAAGCAGAAGCTGGCTGATGTGGGCGTCATCTTCTGCTCGTTCTCAGAAGCGGTGCAGAACCACCCGGAACTGGTTCGTCCCTACCTCGGCTCGGTGGTCCCCTACCGGGACAACTACTTTGCCACACTCAATTCGGCCGTCTTCACCGACGGCTCGTTCTGCTTCATCCCCAAAGGCGTCCACTGCCCCATGGAACTCTCCACCTACTTCCGCATCAACGCCGCGGACACCGGCCAGTTCGAACGCACCCTCATCGTCGCCGAAGAGGGAGCGGAGGTGAGCTACCTCGAGGGTTGCACCGCTCCGATGCGGGACAAGAACCAGCTCCACGCGGCGGTCGTCGAGCTCGTGGCGCTCGAAGGGGCACGGATCAAGTACTCCACCGTCCAGAACTGGTACCCGGGTGACGCCGATGGCCGCGGCGGCATCTACAACTTCGTCACCAAGCGGGGCAAGTGCGCCGGAGCGAACTCCAAGATTTCGTGGACGCAGGTCGAGACGGGCTCAGCCATCACGTGGAAGTACCCCGGGGTCATCCTCCAAGGTGACAACTCGGTCGGAGAGTTCTACTCGGTCGCTCTCACCGCCAACCACCAACAGGCGGACACCGGCACCAAGATGATCCACATCGGCAAGAACACGCACAGCACCATCGTCTCGAAGGCGATCTCCGCCGGTCACGGCCAGAACACCTACCGGGGCCTGGTGAAGGCGCTGCGTTCCGCCGAAGGAGCCCGGAACCACACGCGGTGCGACTCGTTGCTCCTGGGCAGCAATAGCGGTGCCCACACGTTTCCGTATATCGAGGTGAAGCATCCGACTGCGCAGGTCGAACACGAGGCCTCCACCTCCAAGATCAGCGAAGACCAGCTCTTCTACTGCCGCCAGCGGGGAATCTCCGAGGAGGACGCCGCTTCCATGATCGTGAACGGTTTCTGCCGCGAAGTCTTCAAGGAGCTGCCCATGGAGTTCGCGGTCGAGGCCCAAAGGCTCCTGAGTGTCAGCCTGGAAGGAAGCGTCGGATGATGCTGCAGATCGAGAACCTCCACGCCCAGATCGGCGACAACCAGATCCTCCGGGGGGTCAACCTCGAAGTCGCAGCGGGCGAGGTACACGCCATCATGGGCCCGAACGGCTCAGGCAAGAGCACCCTCGCCAACGTGGTGGCCGGCCATGAGGCCTACGACATCACCGGCAACGTCCTCTTCGAGGGCGGGGACCTGCTCGCCCTGTCGCCCGAGGAACGGGCCGCGGCCGGTGTGTTCCTGGCCTTCCAGCACCCGGTGGAGATCCCCGGGGTGGGCAACCTGTACTTCTTGCGCACGGCGCTCAACTCGTTGCGCCGGCGACGTGGGCTCGAGGAGCTCGATGTAATGGAATTCCTTGCCCTGGCCCAAGAGCGGATGAAGCTTGTCGAGATGGACGATAGCTTCATGAGCCGGTCGGTCAACGAGGGTTTCTCGGGTGGTGAGAAGAAGCGCAATGAGATCCTGCAGATGACGATTCTCGAGCCGAAGCTCGCCATCTTGGACGAGACCGACTCCGGCCTCGACATCGATGCTCTCCGGATCGTCGCCGGCGGGGTGAACGCGCTGCGGGGCCCCGATCGGGCCATGGTCGTCATCACCCATCATCAGCGGCTCCTCGACTACATCGTCCCCGACCGGGTCCATGTCATGGCCGGGGGTCGGATTGTCCGCTCAGGCGACAAGGATCTGGCGCTCGAACTGGAGGAGCACGGCTACGCCCACCTCGGCCAAGAGGCGACGTCAGACCGGTCGGCATCGGTGGGAGCAATGCCGTGACTACCATTACATCCACGGCGAGAACAGCGGCAACGGCGACCGTCGCCGACCTGCTCTCCCGCCTCGGGTTCCCGCCCGGTGGTTCCAGTCCTGCCTGGCTGACGCAGGCTCGCTACGCGTCCGTCGAGTGGGCGACCGCGCGCGGATTCCCGACGCTCAAGGACGAGGACTGGAGGTACACGCGACTCGGACCACTGTTGGACGTGCCGTTCGAGCGGGCCGGGGCCGGCCGCCGGGTCTCGCCGGCCATGATCGACGCGTTGACCATCGATGCGACGAGCACCCGCTTGGTGTTCGTCAACGACCACTTCGCCCCTGAGCTGTCGTTGTTGACCGAGCTGCCCGAAGGTGTCAAGGTGACGAATCTGGCCTCGGAACTGGCCGAGGGGGGCACGGACCTCGAGCAGTTCTTCTCACGCCCGTTCGGCGAGTACGACCACGCCTTCACCGCAGCCAACACCGCCCTCGCCGAGGACGGGGCGTTCATTCAGGTTGCGGCCGACACCCTTGTCACCACACCCATTGAGTTGGTGTTCCTCTCGGACACTCAGGGATGTCCCATCATTGCCAACCCGCGTTCCCTGATCCTGGCCGGTCCGGGCAGCCGTGTGGCAGTCGTCGAGACCTACGCCGGGACCTCGGGCGACGCCACGTGCACCAACGCCGTGACCCAGGTGGTCCTCGACGAGGGAGCGCGGGTCGAGCACTACAAGATCCAGGACGAGCCCGACACCGCGTTCCACCTCGCGCTGCTCGACGTCCGCCAGGGCCCCGACAGCCGGTTCTCGTCGGGCTCGGTGGCACTGGGATCGAAGATCGCCCGCAACGAGGTGCGCGTGCGCCTCGAGGGCGAAGGGGCGGAGGTCAGCATCGACGGTCTGTATCTGCCGCGAGGCGACCAGCACCACGACAATCCGATTCTGGTCGAGCACGCCGCGCCCCGGTGCACCAGCCGGCAGCTATATAAGGGAATCGTGGACGAACGCGGGCATGGAGTGTTCAACGGACGCATCATCGTGTGGCCCGACGCGTCCGGCACGGATGCCAGCCAGACCAACAAGAACCTGCTGCTCTCCGACCACGCCGAGGTCGACACTCGACCGCGACTCGAGATCCTGACCGACGACGTGAAGTGCGCCCACGGCGCAGCCGTAGGCACTCTCGATGAGGAAGCCTTGTTCTACCTGCGCTCGCGAGGAGTGCCCCACGAGGCGGCGAAGGCTCTGCTCACGTATTCGTTCGCCCGCGAAATGCTGGATCTCATCGAGTCCGAATCGCTTCGCACCCACGTGGAGGCGCTGGTCGCCGGCCGGCTCTCGACGGACGGCGACGGGAGAGGGAGCACACTCCGGTGAGTAGCGACCTGGCCGGCATGTTCCAAGAGGTGACCATCGGCCACGGTCGCCATCCCCACAACTTCCGCAAACCCAGGGATGCAACACGGACAGCCGAAGGAGTCAACCCTCCGTGTGGCAACGGATTCACCGTCTATCTCGAGCTCATCGGCGGTCGCATCGATGACATCGCCTTCCAGGGTTCTGGAGATGCCATCTCGCAGACCCCCGCTTCGCTGACGACCGCAGTCCTCACCGGCAAGAGCGAAGAGGAAGCCCTCGCCCTGTTCGGGGACGTCCACGCCATGTTGACCGAGGGATCCGACGGCGAGGCCGACCAGGCGCGCCTGGGCTCGTTCGCCGCGCCCGCCGGAGTGTCGGAGTTCCCCATGCGGGTCAAGTGCACCACGCTCGCATGGCACACCCTTCGAAGCGCTCTCGACGGCGACGGCGCCCCGAGGACAAGGGAGTAGTCGCGGATGAGCACAACGGGACACACACCGGTCGAACTCGGACAGGATTGCGATGTCACGCTGATTCCCAGCGGCCAGAAGATGACCATCCGAGCGGGCGAACAGGTGGTGGTCACCCAGGCCCTCGGCGGCACGTTCACCGTCCAGACCGAAGGGGGTCACCTGGCCCGGATCTCCTCGGAGGATGCCCACGCACTCGGGCTCGACACTGAACCGGTCGACGAGGGAGCTGCGCCATCGGGCCCCTTCGAATTCGAACGGGTGATCGAACAGCTGAAGACGGTCTTCGACCCGGAGATCCCGATCAACGTGGTCGACCTCGGGCTGATCTATGCGTGCGACGCTCATCTGCTGCCGGACGGTAGTCATCGGGTGGAGATCAAGATGTCGATGACCGCCCCGGGTTGCGGCATGGGAGACGTGCTCAAGGATGACGCCTGCGCTCGGGTGCAGACGGTCCCCGGCGTCAGCGAAGTCGATGTCGCGCTGGTGTGGGACCCGCCCTGGGACCAGAGCCGGTTGACCGACGCTGCCCGACTCGAACTCGGACTGTATTGACGGCACGAAGCCGAGTCCTTCGATGCCACCAAAGGAGAACAATTCACCATGAAGGTCTGGATCGATCAGGATCTGTGCACCGGCGACGGGCTCTGTGAGGAGATCGCCCCGGCAGTGTTCACGTTGCTCGACGACGGACTCGCCTATGTCAAAGAAGGCGCCGAGGTCAAGTCCGAGCCTGGCGGTGCCGAAGGCCTGGCCCCGGTGCCCTCGGAGCTCGAAGACGCGGTCACCGAGGCCGCCGAGGAGTGCCCGGGGGAATGCATCTTCATCGAGTCATAGAAGCAGGCAGCGCGGATTCGCCCTTCGGTGTTCGAAGGCGCACGCAGCACCGGCCGGCGGCGGGACCGTCCCTCCCACGCTTCGCCAAGGGTCCGATGCCGGTCGGCCTCGCCCACCCGTGGCGTCCCGTACCCGAGGCCATCGATCTCGACGTCCGCCTGGCCGGCCACCGCCGCCGGTTGGCGGTCGAGCGCTCAGGTCCAGATTCCGATGCGGCCCGGCTCCACGCCTCGACCCCACGACTCTTACCCCAGGCTCCGGAGCCCGCATCCTGGTCGGTGGCCGCTGGCGGCCCGGGTCCTCGGGTGAGACACTGATGGACATGCTGGCTGCGTTCTCGATCACCCCGATGGGCGCCGGCGAGTCTGTCGGCGACCTGGTCGCCGAGACAGTCCGCATCGTACGCGCAAGTGGTCTCCCCAACGAGACCAACGCCATGTTCACCAACGTCGAGGGCGAGTGGGACGACATCATGGCCGTCATCAAGACGTGCGTCGACACGATGGCCCAAGCCGCGCCCCGCGTTTCGGTCGTGGTGAAGCTGGACCACCGCCCGGGCGCACCGAACGGCCGCATCCGCCGAAAGGTGGAGTCGGTCGAACACAAGCTTACGCCCGAGAATTCCGGTCGTACTCGGTGAACGGCTGCGCCTGCCTCGATCCCAACTTCCTGTGAAGCCAACAGGTGGTACTGCCGAACTCCGAGGGATTCCGGGCCCTTCAGGATCTCCAAGAGCGAGCGCCAATAGGCGGTGGAAGCGGGCGCTCTGACGCCCTCGACTCGGGCCCATCTCACAGAAACGACGAGTCCAGCCGGTATCTGCTGTTCGCCAGCCAGTACTACGATCGATTCGGCAATTGACGAGAGAAAGGACGTTGATTCCTTGCGGTCGAGTCCGAGGACAACAACGGCACCGAGCTTCGGCGCAATGCGTCCCTGGTCCCGGAGCTCGATGACTGCCCGAGCGAGTTCGATTCGACGTTCGAGCGTGTCGACCGCGAACACCACTTCCAAGAGGTGGCCGACGATCTCGGGATCGCCCTCAGTCGGACCGCCTACCGGCGTACCGACGGCGACGCATTCATCGAACGTGCCTTCAAGACCTACGAGCAGGAGCCAGTCTGGCCCTATGACTTTCTGGGATTCGACGAGGCGAAGGCCGCACTCGGGGCGTGGCTCATCGACTACAACGAGGAGCGGCCACACTCCTCGCTCAACGACCGAACCCCGGCCGAGGCGCGAGCCGAAGCCCTGACCGAACACGAAACAGCAGCCTGACAGTCAACGGTTCCGGGGTTCACTACGCACTTGTGCGGCAATGAACCAGGTCGTATGGTCCTGGCGGTGAACAACCGAGCGTCTTTGGCCGCTGGTGCCCTGATGGCCGGGCTGGTCTTGACGGGCTGCGGGTCCGGGAGCAGCAGTCATGCCGCCAGTTCGACCTCATCTTCGTCGACAACCACCGCACCACCAGGGAGCACGACCACCGCAGCCGTCCCGACCACTGCAGCTGCGACGGCGGGCGCCGCGACCTGCCCGACGCTGGCTCAAGCCAATGCTGCGCTCGGAGTCTCCTACAGTGCCCCGATTACTACCCCAACAGCGGGCGGTGGGATCGTCTGCGAATACACCAGTGGGGCCGGCAATGCAGGCGTCACGATCTTTTCTCACCAAACCGCAACAGTCTTCGCCGGGCAGGTCGCCCACGCCCCCGGGGCGCCCGCGATGCCGGAGATCTCTGGCGTCGGCGACGGGGCCTTCGGCATGACCACGGCCGGTCGTTCTATCGTAAACGCCTATTCCAATGGGAGCCGGACCGTCGTGGCGGCGCAAGCTCCCGGCGCCCTGGCCCCGGTCGAAGCTCTGGCCCGGGTCGCTCTCGCCGACAACTGACCGGCGAACGTCCTTTCGGACCTAAGATCCGGAGCGCCCGGAGCAATACCGATCGGCTGTGTGAATAGCTCCACACTGACGCGGGGGCTCACTTCATCAGGAAGATCTCCGCGTCAACAAGGTCCATGGGCAGAACACCTAGTTCGCCACCCGGTGCCACGTCTCAGGCCGGCCAAGAGCGACTTGTGTGCCTGAGGTGCCCGTTGGGAACTGGTCGATGGCCGGTCCCTGCCCCACATGCCGGGAGAGCGACACCCTCAGAGGTTCGGCCAGAATGGACAGACGGCTGCCGCAGGACCGAACCCAGATGATCTCGTTCGCCTGACTGACGAAGAGAAGAGCGTCATATTCCCGGAACTCGGGAGGCGAGCGGCGACACTCTATGCGCTCGTCGACAACGGGATGATCCGTGAGCCACGAAACGACCGGGAAGGGGAACTACAGGCTCGCCTCGACGAATGGTTCCCTGGTCAGGCTCCTCCGTCCTCAGCGACCTTGGCCAGGACGGCCGGGGTGCCCCAGTAACGCCGGACCGGGGATGGGGTCGCCCTAACTCAATCCGTCCTCGGCTCCCTCCACATGGGCCACACGGCAGGGCCGCCCAGTGGCAGTTGGATCTCGCCCGTCACGTCGAAGCCGTGCCGACGATAAAAGGCGATGTTGGAATACTTCGAGGACTCAAGATAGGCGGGCAGCCCCAATTCGTCGCACCGATCGAGTACCGGGCCAAGCAGTGCCGATCCGATCCCGTTGCCCTGGTTGGCGACGCGTGTTCCCAGAACACCCAAGTACCAGTGCGGTTGCTTCGGATGCTGATGTTCCACGTAGCTGAGGGCTCGCAAGGCCCGAACGGTGTGGCGACCCAGCGCGCCCAGCATCCCAGGCGAGTGACGCAGCATGGTCGTCGGCGGGATGATGGCATGCCCGGGAGGCGCCCATAGGGCGGCTCCTGTGTTCGTGGGCGTCGTCCACACTGTCCCCACCGTCATGTAGTGGCCACTAAGGAGCACGCCGAAGAGCCGGGCCAGTCGGCGCGACCGGCTCCGTTCGTCTTGCAGGATCCATGACATGACAGGATCGCCGAAGAACGCGTCCTGCAGTGTGTCGGCGATCGCAGGCCGGTCGCGCAAGGCCGCCAGCACTACCTGTGCCTTCGGGGTTAGATCGTCAGGGCGACTGACCACAGGCTCAGGAGCCTATCTGCCTGTCATGCCGGGTGACTGACGGTTATCGATGGCGGCCGAACGACACTTTAAGGATGGAGCGGTTCGCCACATGCCCGATGGGAGACTGACAGCTCCTGAAAGCGGAACGTTTGCGCAGGCGGACTGCGGACCGCAACTTTCCGCGCGTAGCCCCGACAAGAGCGCCGGTGTTCTGCGAGGTTTGCGCAGTACGGTCCCGTTGCCGAATCCAGGGGTCTCCATTCCCCGGCGGGAATCTCAGCCTTTGATCACGTTGTGCACCTGTGCCACCATCGGCTCCTTCAGTCCGACTCCGAGTTCGGCGAGGATCGGCATGAGGGTCGGTCCAAATGCATCGAAATCTTCCTGCGATTCCCAGATATCGAAAACGTGGATGGAACCGTCTGATTCGAGGGCAACGTGGAGGGTACGCCCCTTTGGTGCACCCGCACCGGCTGAGTCCAGCTGCTTGATTGCGTTGTTGTACTTCTCTGGGGTGAATCCCTCGTGAACGAAGTAGATCCCAAGTGCCATGATGCACCAACCTTTTCCGCGTGCAGGACGCTGTTTGGACACTGTGGCCAATCCGCCCTGGATTTGACCCTTTCGGACCATACCTCTCAGCACGATGCGGATGTCGTCCTTGCCGGATACCGCCATACGGACCGGCAGAAGGGTGCCCCCAAAGATTCGGCCACAGTCTCGCGAACCCCTGCCCCCCGACCGCCAATGGTTAGGTGGGCACCCACCCACCTCCCCAAGCCTCTCGCTGGCCCAAAGCGGGACACGGGGGCGATCCTGTGCCCAGTGGGGTGCAACGATGGCACCGCGGGTATGGGTCAATCCACGGCGAGGAACCGCCGGTAAGTCCAAAGGTCGAGGTCTGGCTCGACTGGACCATGCCGTCGATCACGGAACTGATGGCCGTGGCGAAGCGGCTCATGGGCGTGGTGTTTCTCGGACCAGAGTCCACCCAGGCCACGGCCGACCAGCTCGGGGTGGCTACGCTCCATGCCCGAGAGCGGCCGACCGATCACCCGTGGTCGGACCCGGCCATCGGTGAGCAGTTCACCGCCGCCTTCCACTCGTTCACGGTGCTTGCCAATGACTGCGCCGCCGCAGGCAACAGTGCCGTCCTCGACTCCCACGCCCTTGACGATCGTGCCGGACGGACCGTTGCGGATCTGTCGATCGCCCTATATGCCAAACGGGCCGGCCGAGCATAAGGTCGGACCCCCGGCACCTCTAACCCCCACGCGGATCCGTGGCGGGTCACAGGCGAGATCGCGTGCGGAGTGGCAGCGTTCCAGCGGGTTCCCACCGCACAAGTATGCCGACCCGAAGCTCGTGTGCGACGGACGATCTCGGCAAGGGGATCACGTAGCTGATCGCCTCGACAAAGTACCGTAACGCTATGACCAGCGAACCCTTCATTGCCGATGAGTACACGCGGAGTGAAGAGGTAGCAAGCGAGGCGCTGCGAATCCTGAAGGAGGCGCTCGCCAACCTACGCGCGAGCTTTGAGACCCTACCGGAACCGTCTGAGCCGCTGCCCTTCGAGCTGATTCGTGACCAAATGGAGGTCAGCGGTGTGAGCGATCGGCTCGAAGAGATTCGCGAGGTCCTTTCCGATCTGCGGGCGGAAGTGGAAACGCTCATCGAAACCGGCTGGCCGTTCGTGGCTAGAGTCGGTGGACGTGAAGGTCCCTTACGGTGACATTCAAGGGAACATGAAGACCGCGTTCCTCGCCGAAGCCCAGCGCCGCCACTCCAAACCGATTCCTGCGGTGACCCCGGAAACGGTGTTCTGGTACTGCGGATCATGCGGTGAGGATTTTCCGGTCGAGGACGTGTTGATTGAAGACACCATGCCGTTCTGTCCGAGATGTGGTGAGGGTTCGGGCTGGGAAACGGTCCGGCCGGCCCAGTCCTCCTGAACCACACCTAGCCCACTTCGCCGATCGGAAACTGGGCACACGGGCGAAGGTGGAAGTGGCCGAGGTCTGATGTCGCCTATCGGACTATCGTGACCGCATGGTCGATTTCGCAAGAGACATACTCAAGTCGCTCGGCGACGCTGATCGAGCAGGTAAGGCGGTGCAGGCTTTGGAGGGTGCATACTCCAACGCCACCGCCGAGACAGTTAAGCAGCTCATCGAGGCGGTCAATGCTGCAGAGAAGGCATACCAAGCAGCCGCTGACCAGTGCGGCGCGTTGCTCCGGCAGTTGTTGGAGCGGTCTTGAGGGGGGCACTCCCGGCCCGGCACCTCTTAACCCCCACGCGGAGCACTATCGGGACGCATTGGGCGTCCAGTGCGGAGCGGCAGCGTCTTGCGGGCGTGCAGATGCGCCGGGACGCTTCGGACCCCGGAGGCAGCCGGGAGTCCATCGCCAGCTGATCGGGCGACCCTCACACCGGGCCGGGCAGGGGTCATTCGATCTGGTACGGGGTTGATGCACCCCCGTCCGCTGCGTCGCGCCACTGCATGGCTGCAACACAGTTGATTCAACATCCGATGGGTGGAAAGTGAAACCCCTATTCTTCTGAGCCGACCCTGATATTTGGGGAGCGGGTGCGTGGAGAAACTGGCTGCTATCCACTCGGAGCGCCGCCATTCGTTACCTTGCAGCGCCGGCCTGTTGAGCGAGGTCCTGCTGCCACGCTCCGGGTCCGGCAACACTAACCTCGACCGGAATCCGCCGGACACCCAACCCCCACGCCCGACGATTGCGGGGCACAGGCGCAAACATAGGGATTCCCCTTAACCCCCTACCGGCGAGAGTGCCCAGGTTGCGATGTCTGATCCGTAGAGGTGTCCACCACCTCGCCGTGGCCGATGTCCATCAACCGCAAGCAGCTGCTCCACCAGAGTGATCACACGTTCAACGTCGTCGAAATTCTCGTCATGGATATGGTCGCCAACGTCCTTGTCCGTGAACATCTCCAAAGCCACGGTCCCATTGGGCAAGGTGAAGGCAAGGCACCACCGCTCTCCCTGCCGATCCAGAACCGCCCTGGTTGCCCATGGGTGTTGCCCTAGCTCAATCACGACCACCGCCGTTCTGCCGCCCACCTGACGCCCTGCCGAAGCGTAGTCAGGCCGGTTGAACTGCGCTCAGCTCTCCGAGTCCCTCGACGTGCTGATCGCAGCTCCACAGCCTCATCTGCTTGCACCCGATCATCGCCCGACCGATCCATCGCACGGGCTCGGGGCAGTCGGTGGGAATGTCGACCCGATAGCCAGGTCCACGGCTCACCTTGTGCCAGCAGACCCCTGACTCGACCCTGTCGGCGTTGGTGTAGTGATCGACGTTGTCCGTGAAGTCAGCGCAGGGGGCTGTGAATGCATCCTGACCTGGACTTTCTCTGGTGGGCCGTGCGGGACTTGAACCCACGACCCCTTGCGTGTCATGCAAGTGCGCTACCAACTGCGCCAACGGCCCGTGAGGGACGACGATACCACCCGGTCCACGAGCTCCCGGAGCGTTGCACCGCCTGCTTTGCACGCCGCCTAATGCTGCGCCATCGTCGGGGCGGGAGGGGTGGCACGTTCTACTGCCTCCCAACCACCTAGGGCGCGACGTCGCTCCCGCTCGGCCTCGTGCCCGCCCCGTAGGCCGAACAGCCGCTTGGCGTACAGGAGGTAGACGACGATGGCCACGTTGATGACCAGGGTCACAACCTTGAACACACTGACCTTCAAGGAGATCTCGTAGATCTCGAGCGGCACCAGTGCGGCAGTGGCGACCAGGGTCAGGTACTCGGCCCACCGCTTGTTGAACCACAGGCCCACCATCTCCGTCGCCTCCAGCGCCGCATAGGCCGTGACCACCAGGCCCAGGGTGATCAGGCGGCGGGGGCTGTATTCGAACGCCTTGCGCAGGTAGCCCAGGATCCCCCGAATCTGGACGGCACCGGGGTCGCCGCCGGACAGGTCGTTCATGATGGTGTTGTAGTCCCGATGGAGGGCGGCATCGTGCCGGGCGAAGGTGAACAGGACCAAGGCCAGCACCGACAGCACCACCACATGGACGGCCCGGTCCAGCGCGATCAGTCGCAGGACGTACCGGTCCCGTAGGACGGGGCCCCGGGCCGGCAACTCGATCTGCTCGCGCGGCGTCACCCGCTCCTCGGCGGCCTTCTCTGGAACGGCCATCGGCAACCACGCGTCGCACCTCAGGCACCGGCACCAACGCACTCCGTCACTGTCGCGGACCAAGATGGCGTCATCTGGGGTCACCTTCGCCGCATCGGCACCCACCAGGACGTGCCCCTTCCACGCGCACGTGACGAGCTCGTACCGATTTTCCGGCCGCTTCGTTCGGGGCACCAAGGCAGAATAGGCGCTGGTCGGGTGGTCCACCGAGGGGGACGCTGGCCGTTCGTGCCGGCCCCGGGGTTTCCGCGTCGGGGCCGGGCTCCTTGAGGCGCCGCTGTCAATCCTGCGTGCCGTGCACTTCTGTCAAGGTATGCTGACAGCCTGGACGTCGAGGACATCAGGAATGCAGTCAGCTCCGACGACCCGGCTCTGGGGCTCCGTGCGGCATTGGCGTTGCACCGACTGGCCGAGCGGGTCGAGGCCTCCAAGGTGGCCGCCGCCCGAGCGCAGGGGTGGACCTGGCAGCAGATCGGCGATGCGCTCGGCGTCACCCGACAGTCGGTGCACCTCAAGTACGGAAGGGATCTGTGATGACGACCAGATCGAGATCAGCGGAGACCTATCATCCCTGGACGACCTATATCGCTGCCCGGGAAGAGGCGCGCCGGCGAGGCGATCGAAGGGTGGGCACCGAGCACCTGGTGCTCGGCCTGCTCCACGATCCGGAGATCGCGCCCACACTGGGCGTCACGCTCGACTCGGCCCGTGAGGCGCTCGACTCCCTCGACCGACAGGCACTTCAGGCCATAGGCATCGCCCCTGTTCCCTACGCCCCACTCCTGCCGGAGCGGGACCTACCGCCGGGGCCAAACGTGAAGGCGGTCCTCAAGGATCGCCTCGCGTTGACGCCCGCAGCGAAGAGCGCACTGCAGGAGGCAGGCAAGCCGATGCGCCGTGGGAAGCACATCGCTCCACAGGAGGTGCTCGTCGTCGTGCTCGCATGCGAGCCGCCAGACCCTGCCGCAGCACTCTTTGTGGCCTTGGGCGTGGACACTGCTGCAGCACGACAGCGCCTCGCTAGGCCCCCCGCCGCTGCCTGAACCGCGCCAGCCTTCACCGGGCCGAGATGCCGTGCGTGGCAACCGTCCGGTACACCCTGCCGGCGAACGTGGGGCGGGTTGAGCGGGTCAGGAGAGACCGGGCCCCGAACTGCATGATTCTGGAGGCGGCGGGCGGAATCGAACCGCCGTACGGGGCTTTGCAGGCCCCTGCCTAAACCACTCGGCCACGCCGCCAGGACGCCCGGCGATCCTACCCCCCCGGTTGGGATGCTTGAATCTGTGCATGCGGATCGGAATGATCGCCCCACCCTGGGCCCCAATCCCCCCCCAGCTCTACGGCGGCATCGAGTTGGTGGTGGATCAGTTGGCCCGTGGCCTGCAGGCCGCGGGCCACGAGGTGCTCCTCTACACGACCGGAGAATCCACCTGCCCGGTGCCCCGGCAGTGGGTGCTCCCTACCGCCGAAGGTGAGCGGATCGGCATGGCCGTCCCCGAGATCCGCCACGTGATCCACGCCTACGAGGCGGTGAAGACCTGCGACGTCGTCCACGACCACACCCTCATGGGCCCGTTCTACTCCGAGCACTTCCCATGGCTGCCGGTGGCCACCACCATCCACGGCCCCTTCAACGAGGAGCTGACCGATCTCTACCGGGCCACCGCCGATCGGGTCCCACTGATCGCCATCTCCCACGCCCAACGCCGGGCCGCCCCCGAGATCCCCATCGCCCGGGTCATCCACCACGGAGTGGATGCCTCGGTGTTCCCCGTGGGCGATGGTGGCGGGGACGAGGACGGGCCCTACGTGCTCTTCCTCGGACGGATGGCTCACGATAAGGGCGCCCATCGTGCCGTCCGGATCGCTCGCGCCGCCGGCATCAGGATCCTCATGGCCGCCAAGATGCGCGAGCCGTGGGAGATGCGCTACTTCGCCGAGAACGTGGAGCCCCTCCTCGGACCCGATGCCCAGTACCTCGGCGAGGTCTCCCACGAACGGAAGCTCGAGCTGTTGGCCGGAGCCTCCGCCCTGCTCTTCCCCATCCGGTGGAACGAGCCGTTCGGTATGGTCATGATCGAGGCCATGGCCTGTGGCACGCCGGTGCTGGCATTTCCGGAGGGCGCCGCCCCCGAGGTGGTCGACGACGGCCGGACCGGTTTTTTGTGCGAGGACGAAGCTTCCATGGTCGAGGCCATCGGCCGGCTGGGCGAGCTCAAGCGGAGCGACTGCCGCTTGGCGGTCGAGGGCTACTTCTCGACGAACCGCATGGTGGCCGAGCACGTCGAACTGTTCGAATCCATGATCCGCTAGGCAAGCGTCGACCCCGCCCGCGATCAGGAGCTGCGGCGAAACAACAGGCGGGCCACCAGGGCGACCAGGCCGACGACCACCGCCACCTTGATCACGAACCACACCACGCCGGCAACGAAACCGAGTAGCGAGAAGGCCACCCAGACAGCGATGAGCCCGCCGCCGACGACCAGTACCCCGTCGAACAGACTGAGCCCGGAGCGTTCCTCGTCGACCATGCCACCAGGCTAACCGACCCCGAGCCACCACCAGGTTCGCCCCCGGAACACGACCGCGTCCTGCCATCGGCCAGGTCGTCGACCCTACGGGCCGGTGGTACGGTCCGCTCGTGTCCCTGCGCGCCCGAAGGCAGACGCTCGTCGAACGGACCGACCTGCGCGGGGACGCGTTCTGTCGGGCCTATGCCGAGGCCGCCGACGAGTGGCTGACCGGCCTCTTCGATGAGGCCGCAGCGGAGGACGCCAGGGGGATGGCCCTCGTGGCCGTAGGTGGTTACGGGCGAGGCGAGCTCTGCCCGTTCAGTGACCTCGACGTGGTCCTCCTCCACCGCGGCCGACGTGACGTCTCGGCCACCGCCGACCGGATCTGGTACCCGGTGTGGGACGAGGGGATCTCCCTCGACCACAGCGTCAGGCGACCGAACGAAGCACTGGACATGGCCGCGGAGGACCTTCGGGTGGCGCTCGGACTGCTTGATGCACGGGTGATCTGCGGCGATCCGAAGGTGGCCGAGCCCGTCCTCGAGGGCGCCCGCGACCGCTGGGTGAAGCAGAAGCCACCGTGGCTCGGGGTGCTGTCCGACCTGGTCGCCGAACGGCACCGCACCTCGGGGGATGTCGGGTTCCTGCTCGAACCGGACCTGAAGGAGTCCCACGGGGGACTGCGGGACATCGCCGCCCTCACCGCCCTCATGCAAGCCGTGCCCGTACTGGCCGACTACGTCGACACGATGGCCTTAGACGAGGCCCGGGCGGTCCTCACCACGATCCGGGTCGAGCTACACCGGCGGGCAGGCAGGGACCTGAACAAGTTGCTCCTCCAGGAACAGGACGAGGTGGCCAAGGCACTCGGAGAGCCGGACGCCGACGCGCTGATGCTGGCCGTGGCCACGGCGGGACGCACCGTCGCCTGGGAGGGCGACGACGCCTGGCGCCGCCGGGGCGCATGGTCGCGGGCCCGGGCCGGCCGCGGTCGGGGGCGCGGCAGCCAAGCGGCCACCACTCCCCTCACCCCGCTGCCCAACGACCCCGGCATCGGCGTCGCCGACGAAGAGGTCGTCCTCACCGCTACCGCCGACGTCAGCGGGGACCCGTCGCTCTCGCTCCGCCTGGCGGCGGTGGCCGCCGAGAAGAACCTGCCCATCTCGCGGGACGCACTCAACCTGCTCGGGCGGGAGGCACCCTCCCCGCCCGTGCCCTGGCCGGACGACCTCCGGGCCACGCTGATCCGGGTACTTGCCACCGGACCCGCGGCCATCACCGCCCTCGAGGCCCTGGACCAGCGCCGCCTGCTCGAGCGGTACATCCCCGAATGGGCGACGGTTCGAAACAAGCCTCAACGAAACCCCTACCACCGGTTCACCGTCGACCGGCACCTCCTCGAGGCGTCCGCCAATGCCGCCACCCTGGCGCACCGGGTCAACCGGGTCGACCTGCTGTTGCTGGGCACCCTGCTCCACGACATCGGCAAGGGGTTCCCCGGCGACCACACCGAAGTGGGAATGGAAGTCGCGGCAGGCATCGCCACCCGCCTCGGGCTGATGCCCGAGGACGTCGACGCGATTGTCAACCTGGTCCGGCTGCACCTTCTGCTGCCGGACTCCGCGACCCGTCGCGATCTCAACGATCCGGCCACCGCGGAACGGGTGGCCAAGGAGGTGGGAGACCGCTCCACCCTCGAGGTGCTCGCCGCGATGGTCGAGGCGGACAGCCTGGCCACCGGACCATCGGCGTGGGGATCGTGGAAGGCGGGGCTGGTCGCCGACCTGGTCGAGCGGACCAGCCGTCTCCTGGCCGGCGAGCCGGTTGCACCTCCCACTCCCTGGGTCACGGATGAGCTCCGGCTGATCATGGAAACCGTCCGGGCCCAGGGGGCGCCGGCGCTCTCGATCGACGACCCCATCGTGGCCGTCGTGGCGCCCGACCGATCGGGCCTCTTGGCGGAGGTCACCGGGATGCTCGCCCTCCACGGGCTCAACGTCCGCTCCGCGGTGGTCGCCGGGGAGGAGGGAGTGGCAGTCGAGGTCTTCACCGTGGAACCCTCCCGTGGCCGGTGGCCGGCGGCGGCACGCCTCGCCGACGACCTGGGCGCCATCGTGGACGGCACGCTCGCCGTCGACAGGCAGCTGGCCGAGCGGGCCCACACCTATCGGAACGAGAAGCGGGCGAGCAGCCCGAACCTGGTGTCGACGCAGGTGACAGTGGACAACCACGCCTCCGACACCGCCACCGTGGTCGAAGTCCGGGCAGAGGACGTGGAGGGCCAGCTCCACCGAATCACGAGGGCACTCGTCGAGTGCCGGCTCGACGTGACCTCGGCCAAGGTCTCGACCTTCGGATCCGCGGTCGTGGACGCCTTCTACGTGCGGGGGCAGGACGGCCGGAAGCTGACCGACCCCCACAAGATCGCCATGCTCGAGCGCGCCATCGTCGAGCGGGTCGCCGAGTACGCCGGCGACTGACCGCGGCACTCCTACCCCCTTCCGACCGGAAGTGATGGCGGCTGGCCCATCAAACTGCCTGTTGCCTGGTAAATTGAGAAGGGAGTGCTATGTCGAACACCTACGCACACTCGAGTTCGTCTCGACAGGCTCGCTCCCCGAGGGGACGGAGGGGCTGGGTTCTCGCCATCGTCCTGATGGCCTTGGCTGTCCTGGGTGTGAGCGCGGCCGCAGTGATCGTGCACACGAACGCCGATCGGGCCGCCGCATCACCGACGTCGGCTCCGATCAACCCCCCCTCAGCGGGACCGCTGAGCATCGTCTCGATGAACCCGGCGGACGGGACCACCGGGTTGCCGAGTGACGCCACCATCTCGGTGCAGTTCTCGGTTCCGCTCAGCCCCCGCTCGCCCGCACCGACACTGACACCGCCGGTTGCGGGTTCGTGGCAGGTGGTGACACCCACCACCTATGCCTTCGTGGCCTCGGCCCCGCTGGTTCCCTCCTCCACCGAGACGGTCTCGGTTCCCGCCGGTCCGACCGGCGTGGACAGCATGACCGGTAAGAGACTCGGACAGCCGTCGACCGTGCAGTTCACCGTGGCACCCGGCAGCACGCTCCGGCTCCAGCAATTGCTGGCCCAGCTCGGCTACCTGCCGGTCAGCTTCACCCCGGCCGGATCGTTGACCGCCCCGCAGGAGGCGGCCCAGGCGCAGGAGGGCACCTTCGCCTGGCGGTGGACGGAGCCGGCGTCCCTGGAGAGCCTGTGGTCGGCGGGCACCGCCAACGAGATCACCCGTGGGGCGGTGATGGCCTTCGAGTCCCAGCACGGATTGAAGACGGACGGTCTGGCCGGACCGTCCGTGTGGGAGCAGCTGCTGGCCGACGCATCGGCCGGTACCGTCGACCCCAACCCGTACAACTACGTCTTTGTCTCCAAGGCCCTGCCCGAGACCACCACCGTCTACAGCAACGGGGCCGAGGTGTACTCAACCAGGGCCAACACCGGTGTCCCAGCAGCGCCCACGGCGTCGGGGACCTTTGCCGTCTACGTGCGCTACACGGTGACGACCATGACGGGTACCAACCCGGACGGATCGAAGTACTCCGATCCGGGCATCCCGTGGGTGAGCTACTTCAACGGAGGCGATGCCCTGCACGGATTCGTGCGGGGCAGCTACGGCTTCCCGCAGAGCGACGGCTGCGTCGAGATGCCGCCGGCCAATGCCGCCGTGGTGTACCCGCTCACGCCCATCGGTACCCTGGTCACCGTCTCCTAGTTTCGTCACGCTCCGCACCGGTGGGTACCCGGCCGGCGGGCTCCAGCCCCGTCACTCCGGCCGGCGGGCCCAGGGGAAGTCCGGGCGGCGGTCGCGAATGGCCGCCACACCCTCTCGTGCATCGGGTCCGAGGAAGCCGATCATCTCCAGGGCCAGCGACTTACCGAACACCGGTGCGTTGGTCATCATCCACTGGTTGAGCACCCGCTTCGCCCACTGGACCGCGGTCCGGCTCCCCCGGGCCAGTCGTTCGGCCACGGCCAGGGCCTCGGCGACCACGTCCTCGTCGGGGGCTCACCGGGTCACCAGTCCGATGCACTCGGCCTCGGCACCGTCGATGAACTCGGCGCTCATCAGGTAGTGCTTGGCCTTGGCCATCTCGCAGAGGAGCGGCCAGAGGATGGCGGGATGATCGCCGGCGGCCACCCCTGACCGGGTGTGACCGTCGGACAGCCGGGCAGTTGCGGCGGCGGCGTGGTCGGTGGTCAT
>Ga0181523_10000668_pt1 | contig 38721 bp, 35 predicted proteins | sample PEATcosm2014_Bin_43_FD_119752 | JGI IMG/M metagenome (GOLD analysis project Ga0181523, IMG submission 119752) | Peatland microbial communities from MTU Mesocosm Facility, Houghton, MI, USA - PEATcosm2014_Bin05_30_metaG | ecosystem: Environmental > Terrestrial > Soil > Wetlands > Peat | place... | reverse complement strand
CCGGTCGAAGTAGGGGTACAGCACGAACGTGGCCGTGTCGACCATTGACATGACCGTATCGAGGTGCATGAAGGCGTGGCTGTGGGGGAGCTCGATGGCCACGACAGTCGTCGCCTGCCCGGCCGCGAAGAGTGCATGAGACACCATCTCGATGGCCATGGGGGTGGTGCGTTCTCCCATGCCGATGAGCACGGCGCCGTCTCCGATCACGTGGACGTCGCCACCTTCGATGGTGGCCGGCTGGTAGTTGCGGTCGTCCCCGCCGTAGTAGGTGATGAAGTCGGCCCCGGTGAACATCGGGTGGAACCGGTAGATGGCCCTGGTGTGGAGTGACTCGCGCTGGCGGGCCGGCTTGGCCATTGGGTTGATGGTCACCCCGCCGTAGATCCAGCACGAGTTGTCACGTTGGAACAGATGGTTGGGCAAGGGGGTCAGCACGAAGTCGTCGGCCTTCAGCATGTCCCACTTGAGGCTGTGGGCCCGTAACGGATGCAGGTCGGCCTTCAGCACGCCCCCCACCAGGAACTGGGACAGTTCCACGCCGTCGAGGTCCTCGAACAGTCGTCGCACCGGCTCGACCAGTGAGGGGCCGAGGATCTCCGGCGTGCACAGGCGGTCGAGCACGAAGGCCCGGCCCTCGGGCAGCTCGAGCGTCTCGGCCAGGAGCTGACCGTAGTAGTGGACGAGCACGCCCTTGTCCCGGAGGGCTTCGGCGAAGGCGTCGTGCTCCTCTTTGGCCTTCGACGCCCACATAACGTCGTCGAAGAGCAGCTCGCCGATGTTGTCGGGTGTGAGCCTCGACAGTTCGAGCCCGGGGCGGTGGATGATGGCCTCGCCAAGCTGGCCGATCTCGGAACCTACATTGAACGTCATATGGGATTCTCCTGTCGGGTTCGAATTGTCGTTCGTTGCCCGCTGGCTCAGTCCGACGTGGACAGCTCGACCGCCGGCTCCTCGGGGGGGAGGTCCACCGGCTCGATGGCCTCACCGAGACGCTGCCGGCGGGCGTTCAAGAAGGCATACAGGATGAGCCCCACGAGTATCACGACCAGGGCCTGGTAGACGACCTGGTAGCCCGAGGCGAACGTCACCCACATCGAGAACAGCACGCTCACCCCGGCCACGGCGAGGTCGCGGGCCAGCTGCCAACCCTGCACGCGCCGACGGCGTGAGACGAGATACGTCAGCTGGGCGATGGCCGAGAAGAAGTAGGGGATGGCCACGGTGACCACGGTGAGGTCGACCAGGTAGGTGAAGACCGTGAGCCCGGTGCTGGTGTTGTAGCGCCACAACATGAGCAGCGACGGCAGCGCGGTCCCGACCACGATGCCGAACCAGGCCGTGCCGTTTCGGTCCTGCCAGGCGAAGGGCCGGGGGAAGAGGTCGTCCTGGGCGATGGCCCGCGACGTCTCGGTGACGATCAGGGTCCAGCCGTTCAGGGCCCCGATGCCCGAGACGACGGCGATGGCGGCGATGAACTTCCCGGCCCAGGCTTCGTGGGGAAAGATCGACTGGAAGGCGTTGACGAACGGCGACCCGGTGTTGACCAGCGTGTTGTGGGACACCAGACCCATCACCGCTGCCGTCACCAGCACGTAGAGGACGGCGCTCAGTGCGGTGCCGAGCACCGAGGCGCGACCGACGTTGACGCGAGGATTCTTCACCCGCTTGGCCGTCATCGCTGCCGCCTCGACCCCGATGAAGGAGAAGAGCGCCACCCCTGCCGCGATCCCGATGCCGCTGTAGAGGCTGCAGCCCGAGGCGTTGAAGGGCCCGAAGTTGGCCTTGTCGACGAAGAACCATCCGACGATGCCGACGAACAGCAGGGGAAGGAACTTGAGGACGACGGTGATGTTCTGGAACCACGCCATCTGGCGGACCCCGACCAGGTTCACGATCGCCGGCACCCATAGTCCCACCATGGCGATGCCCCAGTTCTCCATGCCGCTCGGATGGTTGAAGCCGAACAGGGCGTCGACGTAGAACACCCAGGACGAGACGATGGCCGCGTTGCCCGCCCACGACTGGATCCAGTAGCACCAGCCGACGAGGTAGCCGGCGAAGTCGCCGAACTCGTGGCGGGAGTACGCGTAGAGCCCGCCGTCGCTGTGGGGCACCCGCTTCGTGAGCTGGCCGAACAGCACGGCGAGGAGCATCGCGCCCACGGCGATGACGCCCAGGACGACGATCCCCATGGTGCCGGCACCGGCCAGCACGGCCGGCATGGTGAACACACCGGTCCCGACGATGCTGCCGATGACCAGCGCGGTCGCCGAGGTCAGCCCCAGGGCCCGGGCCTTCTCCTCGTTTCGCGGTGACATCGGCTGGTCGGGGGGCGATGATGGCCCATGTGGCCGAGCGGCGGTGGCTGCCGGGGGAACAGTCGTCTCTTCCGTGGGTGCACTCATGACGCAGTCACCGACGGCCCCTCGAGGATGTCCGCCGCCACCCCGGTGCCTCGTCGGGTTCCTTTCGCAGGGTCGGTGTTCATGGCGCTCATGGGCCCCTCCTGGGCGATGGACTATGCCACCAAGGGTCTGGAGCGACGATCGATCAGCCACTGAAACCAACAGACCCCGATGCGGTGCTGCAGCCACGAAGGTACACCGTGTCGGGGCGGCCCACAACGGGAATCTGCACGGCTTCGATACGAACGAGGAGGAGGCTCGAGGGGGTCACCCGGCACCTCCTGGCACTTCCTGGACCGCAGCACAGAGGGTCACCTCGGAGGGCTGTGCTACCGCCCCACTCGAAGTCGTCTGGCAAGGTGGGGGACGTGAACATCCTCGCGGTCAGTGTCGGTTCGAGCAGCATCAAGCTCCGGGTGATCGATGACGATGACACGACCCTCGCCACCGAAGGCCATCGCGACCTGGGACCGGGCGTGTCCCAGGTTGCCTGCTTCGATACCAGCTTCCCTACCGACATGCCTGCGAGAGCCGCTACCTACGCGGTGCCCCGCGAGTGGCGGCAGGAGTGCGGCATCCGGCGTTTCGGTTTCCATGGGCTCAGCCATGACTGGGCCAGCCGACGAGCGGCCGAGCTCCTGGGCCGCTCGAGGGGAGAGCTTGCCCTGGTCACCGCGCACATCGGTGCTGGCGCGTCACTTGCCGCGGTCGAGGGCGGACACTCGGTCGACACCACCATGGGATTCACTCCATTGGAAGGGATCGTGATGGCCTTCCGCTCGGGCAGTATCGACCCCGGTCTCGTTCTCTGGGTGCAGCAATGCAAGGGCCTGTCCGCGGACGGAGTCGGGCAGATCCTCGAACGGAAGTCCGGCCTGCTCGGGCTTTCGGACGACTCCGGCGACCTCCGCAAGGTGATCAGCGCTGCGGATGCCGGGGACCACGAAGCACACCTTGCCTACGAGGTCCACGCCTACCGGATCCGGACGGACGTGGCTGCCATGGTCGCGGCAATGGGAGGCATCGAGGGCCCGGTGTTCGCGGGCGAGGCGGGCGAGGCGTCAGCTCGGCTGCGCGCCGATACGTGCGCAGGTCTCGGCCTTCCCGGCGCGGAGATCGCCGCGTCGACCAATCGGGGCCTCAGTGGCGACGGCGTGATCTCCGCGGTAGCGGCCCGTCCCGCGGTGCTCGTCGTCGAAGCGAGGGAAGACCTCGAGATCGCCCGACAGGTGAGACAGCTGCTCGACTTGCGCCCATGCTGCGGTATGTCGGGTGGTGCCCGACGATCGGCCGGGCGGCAACTGCTGCAGGTTCCCGAAGGTGAGGAATCCGTGTCGGATGCACCGGTGAGGGCTGAAGGCGTCAGCCCCGCCGTCGCGGTCCCAACGTGAGCACGGCCCCGGGACTGGGCCTGCCCGAGCGGATACGGGCCTGCCTCTTCGACCTCGACGGGGTCATGACCGGGACGGCCACCATCCACGCCGCCGCCTGGAAGGAGATGTTCGACGCCTACCTGAAGGCAAGGTCCGATACCAATGGTGAGGCCTTCACCGGCTTCGACCAGGTGGCCGACTACGACACCTACGTCGATGGCAAGACCAGGGATGACGGGACGCGCTCGTTTCTGCATTCACGCCATATCGACCTACCCGACGGTCATCCCGATGACCCGGCGGGGACGGAGTCGGTGAAAGGGCTCGGCAAATCGAAGAACGAGATCTTCCTGCGGAGGATCCAGGAAGACGGTGTTGAGGCGTATCCCGGTTCGATCCGCTACGTGCGGGCCGTTCGCTCCGCCGGAGTGCACTGCGCCGTGGTCTCCTCCAGCGCCAACTGCGGTGCCGTGCTCGAGGCTGCCGGAATCGCCGACCTGTTCGAGCTACGCATCGACGGCATGACCATCGCGAAGGACCATCTGGTCGGAAAGCCGGCGCCCGACACCTATCTGGCGGCGGCCCGTGCATTGGGCGTCGAACCCGATCAGGCCGCGGTATTCGAGGATGCCCTGTCCGGCGTGGAGGCGGGCCGGGCGGGGCGGTTCGGCCTCGTGGTCGGAGTCGACCGAAGCGGCCAGGCGGAGGACTTGGCCCGCCACGGTGCTGACATCGTGGTGGGCGATCTTGCCGACCTGATGGACCCGACCTGATCAAGCACCCGGCCTACCCGGTCGAACCCTGGTGCCGGAGAGAGACCGGGCTCTCCCTCGACGTCAGGGCCCAGATTGAGTCGTTGCTCGCCCTGTCCAATGGCAATGTCGGCCGGCGCGGCAACGTCGACGAGGGTGAGCCCTACGCTGCACCTGGTTCGTTCTCAACGGTGTCTACGAGTCGCAACCTCTGCCCTACGCCGAAGCCGGTCAGACCGGAGAGCCGCTACGGCTCCACCATGATGGGCAACAGTTCATCGTGTCGTCGGGGAGCCCGATGACCCTTCCGACCGGGACCGTCCCATGCCCGGACCCTCCGAGCCAACCGCATGGCCGTCGGCCGAGGCGTCGCCAGGAGATTGCACCGGGAGCAGCAGGACGGGAAGCGCCGAACTGTCGAGCACCCCTCGCACCACGCCGGCCCGCTCAGGAGAGGGGCTCTGGGACCAGCTGAGGATGATCAGGTCCACATGCTGGTCGGCCGCCATCCGGGCAACCTGTTCGACGACGGAGCCCGTCCGGAGCTCGACACTGTTCGCATGGGGAAAGTGCCGGCTGAGGAACTCCCGCCCCAGGATGTCCATGTCGTACTCGGGCCGGTCCAGCATGGCCGGGACCGTGGCGTCGGTGAACACATGGAGAACCACCAGTTCGACCTGGTCGACCAGCAGGGGGAGCAACCGCTCGAGTACAGGGCGCGAGGAACCCTCGGTGCCCTCCAGCGGGAGGAGGATCCGCCGGATGACCCCGCGAGAACCGGTGGCAGGCGGTACGACGACCACCGGCTTGTCGGCATGCTCGAGCAGGGCCCGTGCGGTGTGCCCGGTCGGATAGGGCCCCGTCGGGGGAGCACCGGACCAGGCTCCGATGGCGGCGACGATCACCTCGGGGTCACCCAGCGCATCGATCAGCGTGGGCTCCAGCGGGCCCTCGACGACACGGAGCGGGACCTGGGCCCGGGTGGCCGCGGACTCGACCGCGTCGAACGGCTCCAGGGGATCGGTCCGGACGTAGACCGCCCGGACCGGGGTACCGGTGAGCCGGCCGATGCGCACGGCCGCGTCCAGGACCGCTCTGGCACTGGCGGAATTGTCGAGCGCAGCGAGGACGAAGCTCACGGGTGGCTCCTCGTGCCGGGGGACGACCCCAGTGCGATGGTGGTGGTCCCAGGGGTGCACCAGGTCGGTCCCTGGTCGCCGACGTTGACGAGCAAGGGGGCCAGGCAGGTGACGGTCACGTGGTCCGGCTCGGCACGGACACCGATCGGCTGTCCGGCGAACCGGAGCCTGAGGGCGAGCGCGCGCCATGCACCGGGCAGGCTCGGCCTGATGGCCAGTGCGCCCTGCTCGGAGGCCATGCCCAGGAACCCGAACGCCAGGGCCTGCCACACCCCTCCCATGGTGGCCAGGTGCAGACCGTCCACGGTCGTGCCGGTTATGTCGTCGAGGTCGAGTCGGGCGGCCAGTCGGAACAGTGCGAGTGCCCGCTCCGGCTCTCCGGCCCGGGCCAGCAGCGACGCGGAGATGGCCGGTGAGAGGGAGCTCCCGTGGGTCGTCCTGGGCTCGTAGAAGTCCAGGCAGGGCCCGAGGGACCCCTCCGTCAACTCCTCGGGGACCAGATGGTGGAGCATGAGCACGTCGGCCTGCTTGATCAGCTGGGAGCTGCCCACCCGCTGGGCGCCGAGGAGCATGTCGGCTGCAATCGGTGGGGGCCCGACCTCCGACATCTGGAGCTGCTCCAGGTCGAAGTAGCCGGTGAACTGCTCGTAGAGCCCTGATCGAGGGTCCCACCCGTCGACCAGGCTCTCGGCCAAGGCCCGCCACTCCGTCGCCTGGTCGGTCTCACCGGACCGCGCGAGGAGCGCAGCGCCCTGCCGCAGGTTCCACCGGGCCATCACGTTGGTGTAGGCGTTGTCGTCGACGGCCTGGTGGTACTCGTCCGGGCCCATCACGGAGCGGATGTGGCTGCTGCCGTCGGTGTCGGTCTGGATGCGGCTGGCCCAGTAGCGGGCGGTCTCGACCAGGAGCGGACGTCCTGCTCCGCCGAGGAAGCCGGTATCGCCCGTCCATGACGCGTAGTGGGCGGCCGCCCAGGCCACATCGGCCACGATGTGCTCCTCGTGCTGGCCCGCGGCGACGATGAGGGGTGCGCCGTCCGGACCGACGATCTGGTGCGGGGTGACATCGGTTCCGTCGTCGCTCGACTCCCACGGGAATCGGGCGCCACGGAGGCCAACGGCCAGCGCTGCCGCACGGGCAGCGGGCAGACGCCGCAGGCGGTACTCGATCATGGCCCGCGCCGCGGGCGGTCGGATCGCGGCCAGGGCGGGCAGCACGAAGACGTCTGCATCCCAAAAGACATGCCCGGCGTAGGCAGTTCCGGTCAGTCCCCGGGCGCCGACCGCGGCCTCGCCGCTGTCCGGTGCGGCGGACAGCAGGTGGAACACGGCATAACGGGCGGCCAACTCCGCAGCTGGGTCCCCGTCGATCGTCACCTCGGCATCGGCCCACCGCGAGGCCCATGCTTCCCGGTGCTCGGCGAGCAAGGTGTCGAAGCCCAGTGCCTCCACCTCCACAAGTCGCTCGTACGCCTCGTCCAATCTCGCTCCGTCGGCGGGGTCTGCAACCCAGGTGGCGAGGCGCTCCACGATCCGGTGGCCGCTGGCGGTCACCTCCCAGTCCCGTGCGGCGACGGCGATCGCGGTACCACGTTGTCCGGTAGTCACCCCGGATCGATGGCCACGCTGTTCGGATACGAATGCCTCTGCGTTGGCCGGGGGGCGCACGGGGTCGCCCGGAAGGAGCTGTGACTCGGGGCCCTCGGCCCGCAGGGCCATGGCCTGTGGTGACGCGACCGAGACGAATCGAAGGGAACGGATCCCCGTGGCATCGTCACCGGACCGGAAGAGCGTCCCGCCCCGCAGGTCGAGCACCCGCTGCCCGGTGGGAGGGAGCGCTGGATCGGCGAGGTCGAACCCGGTCCACAGTGGACCAGGCAGGCGGTGGTCGTCCTCGGAGTAGACACCGCTCACGAAGAATATCGGCGTCGACTCGCGGCCCGCCTCCTCCCATGAGCCCCGCGTTCCCGAGTGGCCATTGGCGAGGGCCCCGAGTGCCTCGGCCACCCGCTCCCGGCCGGGGTCACCGGGTAGCGGGACGACCCAGGCCGGGTCCCGATCGATGTGTGGCACCCGGTGGGCCGCTCGCCGGGCGAGTTGCTGGTCGAGTAGGGCAATGACCTGGTCGGGACCGCCACCGAGGTGGACCACCCCGTCGGTCGCGCCGGCCGGTGCGTTGCCCACCGAGACGACTACGGCACGGAGGAAGCCTTCCACCAGCATCGGGGAGTCGAGGCCTTCCCGCCCACCGTCCGATCCGAAGCCGCTGCCGACGATGAGTGTCAATTCACCGGTGATACCCCGATCTGCGAGCCAGGCAGCCACCCACCGCAGTGCATGGGCTCCACCTGCAGGGGGAGCGGCGATCGGAGGAACTCCCGTCTGTCGGGCCACCCGATCCAGCGCCCCGTTTTCCTCCGGGACCGCCGTACGCTCGAACACGGGCCGTGTCCCGTTGCCGGTCACTGCGACCAGCTCCTTGCCCCTTTTGCCGCACAGGTACAGCGTTCCGGGCCCTCGTGGCCTGGCCTGCAGCTGGCCGTCGTTCCGCTCGACCGCTTCGTCGCTCACCACCAGCACGTGCACACCCGCGGCACTCAGTGCCTCGAGACGCCTTCGAAGCCCGGAGGCGTCGGCCCGGAGATCCGCAACTGCGGTACCCTCCCAAGCCAACACGATGGCCTCGAAGGTCGTGCCGGTCGGACTGGTCGTCCGCTGCTCGCCATCGGTGGAACGGCCCACCGGTCCGGTCGCATTCACCGGGTCATTCGGTGGACTGCGCCCCGAGCATGTCCGCTGGGTCCATGCACACCGCCAGTGTATGCACGCTTCAGCACGAGCAGTTGGGGCCACCGGTTCGCTCCGAAATCCGAGCGAGGCACCCGTGGTGTGAACGCCCAACCTGCCGACAGCGTTGACCAGCAGCCTGCCGGTCGGCTTGCCTGGTGCAATCGCGGCCATGCCGGGTGAGGGACACCGATCTACGCTGGACCGACGATGCAGATCCAGATCGCAGTCATAGGCGGAGGGCAGGCCCCACCTCCGGCGATCGCGGTGGCCGAGGCCGTCGGCGCCGCCTTGGCGTCCACCGGAGCAATCGTCGTCTGCGGTGGTCTCGGAGGGGTGATGGCCGCAGCCTGCCGGGGCGCCAAGTCTGCAGGTGGGCTCACCGTGGGCATCCTGCCTGGCCGCGACCCGTCGGATGCCAACCCCTGGGTCGACGTGGTCATCCCCACCGGCCTCGGCGAGACGCGCAATGCCCTCATCGTTGGTTCCGCTGCGGCCGTGATCGCCGTCGACGGAGAGTACGGGACATTGTCCGAGATCGCCCTGGCTCTTCGCTCGGGCATCCCCGTGATCGGCATCGGCACGTGGTCCCTTACCCGCCCTGATGGTGAGATGGACGCGGGGATCGTGCCGATGGAGGATCCGGCGCAGGCGGCCGCAGTGGCGGTGAGCCTGGCCTCTGGTTGATCGGCGACCCAGGGTTTCGGCCGATGCCATTTGGCGAGGCGATTCGAGTCACTACGCGTCGCGCCGGTAATCCCACTGTCACGGCAAGGTGAACTCTTCGCGACGACACGTCCTTGCCATGGGAGGACTGTTCTTCCGGGCACGTCCGGGAATCGAGCCTCCTCGAGCTGCATGGTCGGCAGCCCGCCAGAGGCACCGATGCTGTGACCTGGCCCGAGGGCCCGCGGGACGGCGCGGAGCGGGCGGGACGGATGGACACCGCCGGGCGGGCGTGAGCCGGCACACAGCCGAATCGAACGTCGAATTGGGCGGTGCCCCGGGGGGAAACGGCCCCTTCCCACCGCTACCGTGTGGGCGTGAGACCGATCTTGATTGTGGCAACCGGAGTACTGCTCGGAGGAATGGCCGCAGCCGGCTGTGGTGGTTCCCAATCTGCATCCCCGACGCAGAGCTCGACCTCTGCAGCCTACGTCGGTACCGACTTTGCCTGGCTCAGCTCGAAGGCGGAGCCCTGGAACCACAAGCTCAACAGCGACCAGAATGCGGTCCTCGCAACAACCAATGCAAGCAGTGAGGAAGCCACCGGCACCTTCTTGGCGCGTCTCGGTGCGGCATGTCACCAAATGTCCGATGACGTCGGAAAGGCTCAGGACATCGTGCACGCCCCCTCGGCAACGCTCGACAAGGAATGGGAAGGAATGTTGGCGCAGACCAAGGTGTACACATCCGACTGTCTGACGGTCGCACGCAGTCAGTCGAGCTCTGCTCTGACCTCGAATGTCACGAAGTGGACCAACAGCGTGAAGGCCATGGATGCTGCCAACGCCACGTTCAACACCGCGGTCACCGCTGTACGCAAGGCGGCAGGTGAGCTTCCTGGTTGATCGAAGTCAGGGCGCTGGCCAGGCGAGTGCCCGCCGCCGGCGAGCGGCAACCAACACCGCGGCTCCGATCACGCCGGCACCGCCCAAAGGCAACAGGAGGGCCACGGGCGTTTCGGGCGTGCTCGCCCCCGGCTGCACCGGTGCCCAGTTCGGCGCCAGGTCGGTGGCGAAGTTCGGGGTGAGGTCGACTACCTGGCCGAACTTACCTGCATTGTCCGAGAAGGGCGCATAGGCGGTGAAGATGTCCTGGGTGTTGCTGACACCGTTGAAGCCGACCTGGTCGAACGCGACCTCCGTCCCGTCGGGTGAGAACACAGGGTTCTCGTCAGCGACCAGAACGGTACTGCCCGAGGCATTCTTGGACGTCGCGCACACCTGGATTCCGGTAGGGCTGGACGGCGAGCCGGTCCAGGTCTGGAACACCGGAGCGATCGTCGTCCCCGACGCCGGGGCCTGGTCGCTCACCGTGTAGAGCTGGGTGCCGGAACAGGGGCCGTTCGATGTGCCCTGGGCCGTGGTGGGCCGGTCGGACTGGAACACGATCAGCTCTACCCCGGAGCCGTTCGGCGAGGGGGCGAAGTCGGGCTTCCAGTCGTTGTTGGCCGCGTCGCCGTTGGCGGCCGACAGGTTGACGAGCGCGTGGGTCGAGGAATTGTAGGTGTAGATCTGGCTCGGGCCGGTGCTCGTCGAACGCACGAAGGCGATCTCGTTGGCGTTCGATGGGTCGTACACGGGCTCGGTGTCGATGAACCCTGTCGGCGACGAGAAGACTGGGGTGGCCGAGTCGGGCACGCTCAGGTTCTCGGTGTAGAGCTGTGGCTGACCGCCAGCGAGCGTGCGCTGGAAGATGACGGTGTTCTGATCGCTGGGCGCAGCGGGTGCCCACGAGGGATAGTCGTCGCTCGCCCCGGACGGGAGGTTCTGCGACACTTCCACAGGGGTCCCCAATGGCGCGGTCGAAAGGGGCATGGTGTAGAGCTGGGTCGAGGTGCTACCCACGTCCCGATTGCTGGCGAAGATCACCTCGCTCCCGTCGGGCGAGACGAACGCATGCTGGTCGGTGTACCCGGTGCAGTCGAGTTGCCCGGCCGGCACAACGGTGAACAGCTCGCTCGTGGTGTACGGAGGGCAGCCTGATGCGGTGGCCTGCTGGGTGCTCTGGTACACGATGGTGCCGTTCGCCCCGGGGAATGCCGCGCCGGCTACGCCGGGTAGGAGGATGACGGCACCTATCGAAACCGCCACCGCAACGGCCACCCGTCGCGAGACGGAACTCAGCGAAGGGCTCATGTGCCGAGTATTGCGTTGTCACCACTGAATGGGAATCGGATATCGGTGGTCTTCTGGTGAACTTCGCGCACGGAATTGTGAACTTTCACCTGCTTGCCACATGAGGGTGAGAAAGTCCGCTCATCGGGGCAGGGCCACTACGCAGTGTGATGGACGAGGCCCGAGCGGGACCGCGATCGTGTCCCCGCTTACCGCCCCAGGTGAGCGTCAGTCCGCACCCTCGGTATCGACGACGAGCACTGGGCGAGGCGCAGCGTGGCCAATGGATTTCGGGATGCTCCCCAGTACGCTCCGCGTTGCCTTCATGACCTTGTTGCCCACCACGATGAGGTCGGCATGCTCCTGTTCGCCGACCCGAGCGACGGCGCCTGCAAGAGCACCTGTCGCGGCATGGTCGGCCACCTCAAGGCCGCGCCCATGGGCGATCGTGGACAGGCTCTTCAGCAGGACGCCGGCGGGATGGATGTTGGCCGAGTGCCGGAGCCCCGCAGGGAGATGCGCCGTGCGCACCGACTTGGGGTCGTACGCATTGACGACGTGGAGCTTCCCATCGGCCAGTCGCGCCACGTCGGCAGCGGCAGTGACGGCCCGGCGGGCCGTTTGCGAATCATCCGCTCCTACGGCATCTGTCTTGACCACTGGCCTCCGCCCTTCGGTTCGGGACGACGCCACACCGGCCCCGCGGAAGCCGGTGCCGACGCACGGGGGACTCCGGTGATCGCCATCGGACTAGCGGCGGACGATGCCCGGAGCCCCTGGATGGAGACCTACGACGCCTGGAGGCGGTCGGTCGCCTCGTCGGACCACTCGCAGCCGCACAAACGGCACTGCAAGCTCAGCCCTCCCTTGGTGTTCCCGGATCCGCGCACGATCAGCTTGGGAACATCCACCGAGCCACATCTGGGGCACTCATGAGCATCGCGGATATCGTCCAACTCACCCTCCTCCGAATGGTGGTTGCTACCCGCCAATAGCTATGTGATCGCCAGCAGCAGAGTAGTGCCACCCGGCCGGGGTCGCCAGCGGACTCGAACCCTACGAGGTCACCAGGGCCGGGATGTCGAATCCGCAGGTCGGATCGGTGCTGAGCCTCGTCCAACGCGCCTGGTCAGCGCCCTCAGGTGGTGATTCATGCGGCGGGCTCGGGATCTTCGACGGAGAGTGCCCATGCGCCCCCCCGAGCTCCCTCGGCCAACGAGGCCGGGTCGATGGGCCGTTGTGCCAGGTCGCCATCGTGGCCGGTCATTGCCTGGAACATGGACTACATGAAGACGCACTGCAGCTGGGTCAGGCTACCGGTGGGCGCAATGGCGGTGGCCACGCCCCGGGCGAGGAACTGGGCCTCCACGGCATCCGGCGGTGCCAGTACCTCGTCGTTCGCTGCCGGGAGTGGAACGGGCATCGATCCCTGATCTCGTCGGTCGTCCTCGTTGCAGCCGTTGGCTACTGCGTGCCGGGGTCGCTCGGCACGCAGTCGACCGTACTGGGCACCCCCCGCCCAACGGCGCCCGGTAGCGGTCGCGGTCGGAACCGGTGGTCTTGGGACGAGAGGTCCTTGCCGGGCTGCCATCGCGTCCCTACTGTTGACCACGGGAGTACGGGCACCGTTCCCGCAGCATGTCGGCATCTGTCCGAACTTGGTGCTCACATCGAGGCGGGAGGTTGCGACATGGCACATCCGAGCAGGGACAATGCGATGGACCACGTGGTCGTGGTCATGTTCGAGAACCGCTCCTTCGACAATCTGCTCGGCCGGCTGTACCAGCCCGGCGAGGTGGAGTCGTTCGAGGGGGTCATCGGCAGGGAGTTCAGCAATCCGATCCCCGGGTGGGCCGAGCACGGTGCCGACCGGGGGGTGGTCCCCTACGGGGTGGCGACGAACATGGACACCCCCAACCCCGACCCCGGAGAGGAGTACCAGCACGTCAACACCCAATTGTTCGGACTCATCGATCCGCCCGGCAACCGGTGCATCCCGCCCGAGCAGATGGCTGCCCCCTACAACGCGCCGGGAGACCCTCTCCGAACGCCGACGATGGACGGGTTCGTGACCGACTACATCAGCGCGTTCACCGCAGAGATCGGCAGGCAGCCGACCTACGACGAGTATGCGCAGATCATGACCGGCTACACCCCCGAGCAGATGCCGGTGACCTCGGCACTCGCCCGTGGTTTCGCCACGTTCGACCACTGGTTTTGCGAGGTCCCCTCACAGACCTTCACCAATCGGTCGTTCTTCAACGCCGGATCGGCGTCCGGCTTCGTCACCAACATGATCCCTACGGATGCCTTCCCGGTGCACAACACGGCGGAGACGATCTTCGAGCGCCTGGAAGCGCAGGGGCTGAGCTGGCGCGTCTACTGCGATCACGACAGCATCGTGCCGTTCACGGGCCTGATCCACGCCTCCCGGCTGCTCGGTCGCGCGGCCAATTTCGTCACGACCGAGCAGTTCCTGGAGGACGCCGCCAAGGGCGAGCTGCCGACCTACTCCTTCATCGAGCCCAACATGTTGCACGGTCACAATGACATGCACCCGGCGTGCAATGCCCTCTTCCCCGGCATGGCGGCCGACCCGCCATCCTCGCTGCTCGGTGGCGAGGCGCTCCTGGCCAAGGTCTACAACGCCGTGCGGTCCTCCTCGTCCGCCGGCGGATCGAACGCCTTCAACACCTTGCTGATGGTCAACTTCGACGAGCACGGCGGTTGCTTCGACCACGTGCCCCCGCCTCCGGCCCCGCCTCCCGACCCGGCGGCCCCCCCGGGGGAGAGGGGATTCACATTCGACCGGTCGGGCGTGCGGGTGCCGGCCATTGCGATCTCGGCATGGGCCCCGGAACGGACCGTGGTGAACTCCGAGTACCGCAACACGTCGGTGATCCGGACCCTGCGTGAACGCTGGTCGCTCGGCGCACCCTTCTCGGGCCGGGAGGCGATCGCCCGCGACATCACCCCGGTCCTGTCACTGGAGGACCCGAGGCCCCCCGAGGAGTGGCCCGACGTCTCTCCCCGGCCGGTTCCCGCGTTCGACGTCGCCGTCGTGCCGATGGACACCCCGTTGAGCGCTCTGCCGAAGGGCCTCTTCTTCGGGCTCCTGGCGCTCGGCAAGGAGTTGGGGCAGCCCGTCCCGGACATCAAGCCGGAAGACGACATCAAGGGCGCCGAGGCCGTCTCGATCATTCGGGACGAGTTCGGACACATGTTCCCCGGACTGCAGGGCAGGTAGTTCCGCCGCCGACCGGGGCGGGGCGGGGCGCCAGGTCGTACCCGGGTCCACCCTGCAGCGCGGGCCTGGCAGGATCTACGGCATCGGCGACACGGGACCGGTGGGGGAGGGGGAGCAAGTTGGACGGATCAGCCAATCTGGCGACGCGCCGACCCTGGGTCGATCTGCATGGGCATCCGGGGCGCTGCTTCCTCCGAGGGCTCGATGCCGCAGACCAACTCCTCGCCCTGCTGGGAGCGGACACCTGTGACGCATCGGTCGCCGAGATCCGATCGACCGGCATGGCCGCCGTCAGCTTCGCCACCGTCGCCGATCTGCGCGTGATCGGGTTCGAGTCTGACGGGGGGCTCCACGCGGTCAGGCCCTTCGATGACGGCGAGGCCTACGCCGACCATCGCCGGCAACTCGAAGGACTGCACGGCCTGGCGCGCCGTCACGGGCTGCCTCTCGTCCGGACCGCCGATGACATCATCGCCGCCCATCGTGGGGGCACCGCCGCCCTCTTCCTCACCTGCGAGGGCGCTGACTTCGTCGAGGACCGCCCGGAGCGCCTGGAAGAGGCCCATGCCGCCGGGGTCCGGTCGATCACGCTGGTCCACTATCGCCAGAACGAGTTCGGCGACCTGCAGACCGAACCGCCGTTGCACGGCGGGCTCTCCCCGGCCGGGCGCGAACTGGTCCGCGAGATGAACAGGATCGGCCTGCTGATCGACCTTGCCCACGCCACGCACCAGACGACGCTCGACGTGCTGGAGGAGTCGGGTGCGCCGGTGATGATCTCCCACACCCACCTCGGCGGCGGGGGGCGCGACAACCCCCGTCTGGTGAGCGCCGAGCACGCCGAAGCCGTTGCCGCCGCCGGCGGGCTCGTCGGCGCGTGGCCGTCCGGGGTCTCGTCGGAGACGTTCGACGACTTCGTCGACGAGATTGCCAGGCTGATCGATGCCATCGGCGTCGATCATGTGGCGGTCGGCACCGACATGGATGCCAACTACCGGCCGGTCATGACCGAGTACGGCCAGTTCGGTGCCCTCGGGGACCGGTTGCAGGCCAGAGGGCTCACCCAGGCAGAGGTGGACCGGGTACTCGGCGTGAACGCCGTGGACCTGATCCGGACGGTCTGCGGCTGACCGGTCGGGCCACGCTGCGGGGCATGGGTCCTGCGGTCAGCTGACACCCAGTGCCCGCCGATCAGGTCGAGGCGTCGAGGGTGGTGGTGGTCCCGCTGCCGTCCCGGGCCAGCTGGGCCGAGGTGAAGGGGAGCGGGACCCAGAGGCCCTTCGAGTAGAGCTTGGTCATGTTCGAATACCATGGGGACGTGGGATCGGTGGCCTGCGAGTAGGTGAGGATGCCCTGGGACACGGGCCCGCCGGGTGCGAGCTCCGTGGTCATGACCAGCGAGGAGCCCTCATAGACCACGCCGTAGGGGAAATCGTCGAGCGGGCCGCCCTGGCCGTCGGCGGCGTAGATGGCGTTGAAGCAGCCGGTGTCACAGCCGGGGATCGGGATGGAGGCGCCGTTGCGGGTGACATGCTGTACCTGGCCGTAGGCGGCATCCAGTGGGATCCCGTGGGACTGCAGGTTGAGCACGGCGTCGGCGAGGGCCCCCAGGATGGCGGGGTTGCCCGTGTCGAGCTGCGAGGGAGTGGTCAACGGCTGGGCCGGATTGAAGGAGTCGGCCCAGAAGGCCGACGGGCCGGTGGGTGCGTAGGCGGCCCATTCGGAGAAGAGCCAGCCGCCGGTGGCGTCGAGTTTTCCGGTCTTGTCGTAGCCGGCGAGTGCCGAGCAGGCCGATGTCAGGTCGACCGTCGTCCCGTTGGTCGCCTTCGCCGACGGCGTGGCGCTGCACGCGGCGACCAGGGAGTTGAGCACCAGCTGTGCCTCGAGGGACTGGTCGCTCTGCCACATGGCCTGGAGGGTCGGAATGGTGAACTTGGGTGGACCGAGCCCATCGGTGCCGGCCACCCGCTGGGCGATCATCTGGTTGCCGAGTCGGGTGCGAAGGCCCTGGATGGTGTCGATGTCGCCGATGATCGGCGAAAACGCCGGGAACGGGTCACTGGGGTTGGCCAACCAGTAGGAGTCGTTCGAGTTCTCGACGTAGTCCGTCCGGATGGTGTGCGGCATGTGGGTGGCATTGAAGATGCCCGGGACCGGCGTACCGGGGTCGGTTCCCCAGGCGCACGTCGATCGTGAACCGTCCAGGGTCACCACACCGGCCGCGGCATAGACCAGCGCCGCCGCTCCCGGCGGGGTGCAGCTGTTGATCAGAGCGACCGGCACGTTCGGTGTGTTGCCCACGTCTCCGTAGAGCACGTGCCCGGTGTTGTCCGCGGCGATCGTGTTGAAGGTCGGGATGGCCAGGTAGGTCGACTCGACGTTCAACAGGTTCTGGACCGAGGTGGCCTGGCCCATCTTGAGGTACTGGTTGGCGGCCCGGGTCCCGTCGCTCATCGTCGAGTCGTCGACGGCATAGGCCGTCGTGGAGTTCCAGCCGTAGCCGGCCTGGGATACCACCACGACCCGGCCCCATTGCGTCGTGTAGAAGGTGTGCGTCCGGACGCCGTGGCCGGTGTCCACCTTGGCGACGACCGTGCCCATCTTGTGGGGCTGTCCGTCCACGTAGTAGCTGGTGGGATCACCCGGTACGAGCTTCAGCTGGTAGAACGTGAAACGGAAACTCGTCGAGACCGTGTGCGTCCACGCCAGGTCCTGATTGAAGCCGATCCCGACCAGAGGGAAGCCCTCGAGGGTGCCGCCGAGCACGTTGTACTGGCCCGGAACGGTGAGCTGAGCCATCCAGAACCGCTCGGTGCCCTGCCAGGGGAAGTGCGGGTTGGCCAACAGCATCCCGTCGCCCGCCGCGGTGTCCTGTGAGCCGATCCCGATGCCGTTCGAGCCCAGGGTGGCATCGCCGGACTCGCCGAACTGGGCCGCGAGTGACGCGCCGGCCAGCGAGGCGGCCGCTGCTGTCGGAGACGGCTGCTCGTCGCCCGACGTGGCCGCCGAGGACTCGCTGGGAGGCGCCGCCTGCACCTCGTCGGTGACGAACTGTGCGCTGGACGCCTCGGTGGTGATCTGGACGCCCCGCAGCAGCATGTCGGTGAGGGTGATCGGTCGGACCCACGGCTTGCCCGCACAGCGCGGATCGTGGAGTTTCCCTGAGCGGAGGTACGCGTTGTACCCGGCGATGTACCCCCGGTAGACCTCCAGCACCTGGGGGAGTGGGCCGACGGGGGGCGGCTGGCTGAGCTGGGCCGTCGCCACGCCGCTGTCCTTGATCGACTGCCAGAAGAAGTCGGAGTCGAGGTTGGAGTCGTATGCCCCGGCGGAATAGTTGAGGCTCTGCCCGTTGGGTCCGAAGTACCGGGACCGCTCTCCGTCGACGGTGACGAAGTCCTCCGCCAGCGTGCAGAAGTTGTCCTGGGAGAACGCCCACGCCTCGCCGTAGCCGAGCGCGGTGAAGTTCGCAGCCCGGATGTGGGGGATGCCCGCATGGTCCCGGGTGATGGTGACCTGGGACGATGTGGGAGCCGCCGAGGTGCCGGAACTGCACGCCACCAGGAGCGGGGCGGTCACGACGAGCGCCAACAGGGCAGAGGCACGCCGTACCGATCGCTGACCCATGGTGTGCAAGCTATGCACCTCGCCCCTGGTTGTCCAGATGGAGGTCGAACGCCCGGCGCGCTGCGGCCGTCGGCACGGGGGGGACGCTGGCCGGGGTCGGCCAGGCCCTGCGGGCCGCGGATCCCGACGTGCTGATCGTCGCCCTCGAGCCGAGTGAGTCGTGCACCATCCAGTGCGGCGATACCTGCCTGCACCGCATCGAGGGCATCGCCGACGGGTTCGTGCCGGACATCTACCAGCGGTACAGCTCATTGGTGGACCGGGTGATCGCCGTGCACAGCGATGAGGCGATCACCGAGATGCGCCGGCTGGCGCGCGAGCACGGGCTGCTGGTGGGCCCGAGCTCAGGGGCGAACTTGGTCGCCGCACGCCGCCTCCTCGAGGAAGCGCCCGGAGTGTCGACGGTCGTCACGATCTGCTGCGACGAGGGGGAGAAGTACCTGAGCGAGTACTTCACAACCACCCCGCTCTCCGCGGCTCCCAGATGACTCCGGAGGAGACCGCGTCGGTCGACGTCAGTGACCTGGCGGCGGCTCGGTCGAGACCCGGGGCGCAGAGAGGAACCCGATGATGTCGGGAATGGCGCGGGGATCCTGGGCGAAGAACGCGTGGCCGCCGTCGTAGGTGTGCAGCTCGGCTCCCTCGATGCGTGATGCGATGGCGGCGCTGTTCCGAGGTGGGGCGATGTCGTCGTAACGGCCGCCGGCGATGTACGTGGGGCAGGTGATCGAGGGGAGACGGTCCCAGACGTCGTGGGATCGCCTGGCCCCGAGCTGCGCGCTCATGCCCCGCCTGCGCTCCGGGTCCGGCTCCGTCGTCCGACCCTCCATCATCGCCACGAGGGCAAGGTCCACCGGGTGGGATGCCAGCCACGCGTCGTCGAAACGGGTGTCCATCAGGCGGCGCCGGATCTCATTGCGCTCGCCATCCGGACGTTGGTCGAGCTCGTGCAGTGGATAGGACGAGCCGCCCATGCCGCCAGGCGAGGTGCACAGCAGTGCCAGCCTCTCCACGCGCCCGGGTGCGGTGACGGCGAGCTCCTGTGCGACCATGCCGCCGAAGCTGACGCCGAGCACGCAGGCCGTCGGCCAACCCACCACGTCCAGCAGAGCCAGAGCATCACCGGCACACTCCGCCATGCCGTAGGGGCATTCGGCGGTGCCGCTGCGACCGATACCTCGCTGGTCGTAGGCGAGGAGGTCGAACTGCGAGGTGAACACCGACAGCAGCAGCCGGGAGTCCTCGAGCATCACGCCGGATCCGTTCAGGAAGAGGAGCCGAGGGCCGGTGCCGGACCGTTCGTAGTAGAGGTCGAGATCGTTGATGCGGGCGAGGGGCATGGAGGGCTCGGTGGTCGGTGACGGCGCCGGTGGTGAGGCGGGCGCGGCCAGTCTGCCACTCCGTCCGTTCGGCCACGACCCACCTCCAGAATCCGTCCTACAGTCTGGCGATGACCCCATCACGCTTCAGTGGACGGACCGCGCTCGTAACCGGGGGGGCGTCGGGCATCGGGCGTGCCACGGCACTGAGACTGGCCGGCGAAGGAGCCGCGGTGGTCGCTGCCGACGTCAACGCCGAACTCCTCGACCAGCTCTCGGCGGATGCGGCCGGTCTGGCCGGTTCCGTCACCGCCCTGGTCGGCGACGTGGGTTCCGAGGAGGGGGTCGAACGGATGGTCGCCGAATCCGTCGGCCGCCTCGGCAGGCTCGACGTGGTGGTGAATGCCGCCGGCGTGCTGTCGTTCTGCCATTCCCACGAGCACACGCTGGACGAATGGAACCGCCTGATCACGATCAACCTCACAGGAACGTTCCTTGTCTGCCGCGAGGCCATCCCCCACCTGCTGGTCACCGGCGGCAACATCGTGAACCTCGCGTCGACCGCCGCCCACAAGGGCCAACCGTGGGCGGCTGCCTACGTCGCCTCGAAGGGCGGCGTGCTCGCCCTCACCCGGGCGCTCGCCGTCGAGTACGCGGGTGGGGGCCTGCGGGTGAACAGCATCAGCCCGGGTGCCATCAACACGCCGATCACGTCGGCCTTCCATCTGCCGGAAGGTGCGGACATCTCGCTCATCAACCGGGTGTCGCCGATGGGGAGGTTCGGAACGCCCGAGGGGATTGCCGCGGGGATCGCCTACGTGGCATCCGACGAGGCGTCGCACATGAACGGGGCCGACATCCTCATCGACGGCGCCACCGTGGCCTGACCGCCCCCGGGCGCCCGGATCGGCTAGGCGAAGACGACCGTTCGCCTGCCGTTCAGGAGCACCCGGTCCTCCAGGTGCCAGCGCAGTCCCCGGGCGAGCACCGAGCGCTCGATGTCCCGGCCGATGCGCAGAAGATCCTGCACGGTGTCGGCGTGGTCGATGCGGCTCATGTCCTGCTCGATGATCGGACCGGCGTCGAGCTCGGATGTCACGTAGTGACAGGTGGCACCGATCAGCTTCACTCCTCGCTCGAATGCCTGGTGGTAGGGGCGAGCGCCTGCGAAGGAGGGAAGGAAGCTGTGGTGGATGTTGATGATCCTCCCGGGATAGCGGGCGCACACTTCGCCCGGGATGATCTGCATGTAGCGCGCCAGGACCATCACGTCGCCGTCGAGCGCCTCGAAGTGCGAGGCGACCTCGGCTAGCGCCTCGGACCTCCGCTCGACAGTGACGGGCACGTGGAGGAAATCGATGCCGTGCCACTCGACCAGCGGGCGCAGATCGGGGTGGTTGGAGATCACTGCGGGAATCTCGCACCGGAGATCGCCGCTGCGCCAGCGATAAAGGAGGTCGGCAAGGCAGTGGTCCTCCCGGCCGACCAGCACGACCACTCGCTTGCGGACGTCGGTGTCGCTCATGCGCCAGTCGAGCCGGAACTCGTTTGCCAGGTCGGCGAACAGAACTCCGAACTCCTCGGGCCCGAAGGGAAGACTCTCGGCCAGCACCTCGATCCGCTGGAAGAACTGCCCGGTGGCGAGATCGCCGTGCTGGGCGGCCTCAACGACCCATCCGCCATGCGAGGCGATGAATCCGCTGACCGCGGCCACGATCCCCGTCCGGTCCGGGCACGTGACGGTGAGCACGAAGCGTCTCATGTGCCCATCATGGCCGGTTGTGACCTGAGGACGCGCTAAACGCGGATCGCTGCTTCAGCCTCCACCGAAGCACGATGTCGCCGACGGCCACCGCCAGGGAGATGACCACGAGAGCCAGGAGCTCACCGAGCAGTACGTCCACCATGGTTCTCTCGTGGTCCACGCGGTGACGGGGCTGCGCGTGCTCCCGTCGCTGGAGGCCCCTGGGTCCGACTACATGGTGCCCGTCGACTACATGGTGCCCATCGAGCATGCCGGCCGGAGCGAGTCCCTCCCGGTCACTCCTCGTCGTCGGCCTCCAACACCGTGACGTCCTCCTCGACGGCGTGCAGCCTACCGTCGTCACCTCTGACGGCGATGGTCTCGTCGACGACGATGTCGCCATCCGGCGTCACCGTGGTGATGGTCTCGCCGGTGGCGACGATGTTGCCGTCGCCGTCCACCGCGGCGACCAGGTCGTCGACTACGACGTTCCCCTCGTCGTCGATGATCTCGGTCTCGACCTCCACCACTTCGAGCGCGTCCTCACCGGCGGGCGTTTCGTTGGTCTCACTCATCATCGGCCTCCCTGACAGTGGGCCGGACCGGCCCGCCACCAGATCATGGCATGTGGCGTCAGCCGAGCGTCGAGCGCCCGTCGGTGGCCCACCACTCGGCGGTCAGCCGCAGGCCCTTGATCGGCGCCCTGGGCATCAGCTCCTCGTAGGTGCGCCGGTACCCGGTGTGGGCGATCCGCCAGGCCCCCTCGTCCTTCACGTAGCGGTCGGTGTAGAACGCGGCGCCCTGGATGTTGATGCCGATGTCGGTGAGGATCACGACGTCCTCCAGGGCCCAGACCCCGGTGGCCTCCGCCGGTCCGATCAGGTCGATCTCCGGGTGATGGCACCGATGGCTGCTCAGCATGGTGGTGGCACCCATCGAGGTGCGGAGGAACTCCATGATGGCGTCCCGGCCCTCGAACTCGTAGAGCCCGCCCCCGTACCTGGCGGTGGCGTCAGGGGTGAAGCAGGTCTCGATGTCGTCCCACAGCTTCTGATCGAGGCATCGCAGGTAGCGGTACTTCAACCGTTTGATCAACTCGATCTCGACGAGATCCTCGGGCGTCATCGTTGCTCCTCTGTGTGTCGTGGGCTGCGAGCCGGACGGTCGTGTGCTCGGTGCCGGTCTACCGGATCGTCCCCTTGCCGGGGATGAGCGGGAGGTCGAGGGCGGTGACCCACCCGGGGGGAAGGTCGTTGACCGCCGGCACCGCATTGAGCGCGCGCAGGCCCGTGGCAAGGCAGCCGGCGGCGGCTGCATCACGCCCGCTCCCGTCGGTGAACCGGAACGCGGTCTCCTGGGTGATCGACGGTGAGCCAGTGATCTCGACGCGATAGACGTCGTTCTGGGTGCCCCGGGGCCAGTCGGGAGCGGTATCCTGCCCGACCCGGTTCACGTGCTCGAGGCAGATCCGTGGCTCGCCGCGGTAGATCCCGTTGATGGTGAACCGGATGGCCGCGACCTCACCGGGTTCGATCCGGCCCTTGGCGGTCGCGATGGGGGCGTCGGTCACCCACTTCTCCCAGGTGCTGGTGATCCCGTCGAGTTCGATGCCCACGGCGTGGGCCATCATGGGCACCGTCGCACCCCACGCCATGACCAGGATGTCGGTGTGCTCCAGGAGGGGGATGAACTCGGGTGGCCGCCCGATGCCCATCTCGGTCTCGTAGTCCCCCTCGTAGTTGATGTAGTCGAGGATCTCGAGTGCCCGCACCTGGCGCACCTCCCCGCACAGCCCCATCAGCGTCATCGGGAAGAGGTCGTTGGCGAAGCCGGGGTCGATCCCGGTGGTGAAGCACGAAGCGCCTCCATCAGCACACGCCTCGGTGATCGGGTCGATCCACGCCGGAGGGTTCCGGGACATGGCCGGCCACACCCAGGGGGTCATGGCCGTGGAGCACACGTCGATGCCGGCGCGGAGGAACGCACCGATGTCGCGGATGTTGTCGGTGGCACCCGCCGCGGTCGGACCGTAGTGGACGAGCGCATCGGGTCCGAGGGCGATCAGCGCGGCGACGTCGTCGGTGGCCGTTAGCCCGATCGGCCCGATCCCGCAGATGTCGCCGGCGTCCCTGCCCACCTTCTCGGGGTTGTTCACGCCCACCCCGACAAGTTCGAAGCCGGGATGGCGGAGGATCTCGGGGATCACCATCTTCCCCACGAAGCCCGTGCCCCAGACGGCCACCCGCTTGGCTGCGTCGGTCACCGGAGCATCTCGCCGGAGTTGACGAGCAGGTACTGGCCGGTGACCGCCTTGGCGTGGTCCGAGGCGAAGAAGGCGGCCACGTCGGCCACCTCGCCGTCCTCGGTCATTCGGCGGAGCGGGAACTTGCCGACGATGCCCTCGAGGACCTCCTCCTTGGTGCGGCCCTGGTGATCGGCCGTGCCGTTGACGAACATCTCCACGGGCGGCCCCCACATCCACGACGGGATGACCATGTTGAAGCGGATGTTGTCGGGCCCGAGCTCGTCGGTCAGGTAGTACATCGCTGTCAGCAGGGCGCTCTTGGAAGCGGCATAGCCGCCCTGGGGCATCTGGGGCTGGAACATGGACTGCGAACCGATCAGCACGACGGACCCACCGCCACCCTCCTTCATCGCTTTGGCCACCGGGCGGATCACGGTCAGCGCACCGATGACATTGGTCTCGAACGCCGCCCGCCAGTCCTCGAACTTGAGATCATAGAGGCCGCCCCACGCGTGCTCGAACGCCGCCACCTGGATCAGCGCGTCCACCGAGCCGAAACGGCGTTGCGCGGTGTCGACCAGGGTGGCGCAGGACTCGGGGTCGGTGATGTTGGTCACGTGGATGGCCACCCGCTCGCCGGTCGGGTCGAGCTCGGCTGCGATCTCATCCAGGCTCGACCTGGTCCGCGCCGCCAACACCACGTTGGCCCCGTCTCGCAGTGCGCTGGTGGCGCACTCGCGGCCGAGGCCACCACCGACGCCCGTCACCAGTACGGTCTTGTTCTGCAGGATCATTCCCAACTTCTAGCAGACGTGCCCCGGCACGCCGGGCTCTGCCCGGGTCCGGTGGTGACCCCACGGCCCCGGGGACCGTGACAGCCGGGCGGGCCGGGGCGGCTGTCAGAGCCGACAACTGACCTTCGGCCCTTGTCCGGCCGAAGCGGGATGCAAGAAGATGGGGGCAGGTCGCAGGACGACGATGGAGGTGCCGTGATGATCTTGAACCTGTCCGAGTCGCTTGCCGAGGAGCTCCGCCAGACCCTCGAGGAAGTGGTGGGCGACATGAGCAGCGAGATCGCCGACACCGACAACCCCATCTACCGCAAGCAGCTCCAGGCCCGTCGGGAGCGGCTGGCAGCAATCCGCGCCGAGCTCGGCGGCTGAGGGGTTCCGTCCACGTCGGCGGGGGACTCACGCCGGCCGGGAGCGAATATCCGCGGCTCTGCTCGACGGCAGACTGACCGAGGTCGAGGTGGCCTGGGCCGATCATCTCGGGCACACCCTGGCCAACCGCATCCCGGCCGCCGGTCGATGATCGACACCGGCCCCCGCTGCACACCGTTCTCCGCAAGGAGGTGGCTGCGCCCTTCGTCGCCCGCTCGGTGCGCGACTACGAGGAGGTGGTGCGTGCCGTCAGCCGCGACGTGCTCGCCGATGCACTGGCCGAGGAACGGGTCGACGCACCGTATCGCTACTGTTGAGGCACCGGCGACAGTGGAGTGTTGATGACAGCGAGACTGGATGTTCTGGCGGTGGGCTACGCCGACGAGCGGGTGGCGAGCACCGTCGTCCTGATCCGGGACGACGAGGCGGTCATCGTGGTCGATCCGGGGATGGCCGCCAGTCGCAGCGTCATCCTCGATCCGCTCAGGGAGCTCGGGGTCGAGCCCAACCAGGTGACCGATGTGGTGTTCAGCCACCACCATCCCGACCACACCCTGAACGCCGCGCTCTTCCCGGAGGCCCGCTTCCACGACCACTGGGCCATCTACCGGGGCGACGTCTGGCTCGACCGGCCGGCCGACGGGTTCGAGCTGTCGTCGGCAGTGAGCCTGCGGGCAACCCCCGGCCACACGGCCGAGGACATCACCACCCTGGTCCGCACCGAGGAGGGGCTGGTGGCCTGCACCCACCTGTGGTGGTCGGCCGAAGGGCCCGAGGTCGATCCCCTGGCCGCCGACCAGGGACGTCTCGAGCAGTCCCGCGCCGAGCTGCTGGCCCTGGGGCCCGTGCTGATCGTCCCGGGCCACGGCCGGCCGTTCCCGCCCGGCTGATCCCGGTTGCGCACTCGTTGACGGGGCCGTGTGCCGAGTGACAGAGGGCCCTGCATCCTGCCGGAGCAAAAGCTGATTGAACAGATCAACTTTATAGGGTTAAGCTTGACCCCTAGCCGTTGCGAGCTGTCTGCATCGGTCCGTCCGCCTCGTCCGGCGAACGACGCAGAGCGGGCGCTCGTGGCCGCCATGCCCACCGAAGTCAGAGAGCCCCACCGACGAGCCTGCACGTCCACTGTCTTCTCCCCACCGGCGGCGACGCCGAGGAGCAACGCCGCATCGACGACTGGCCGGACCACGATCGGCGCTACGACTGCACCGCCGAGTTCCTCATCGTGCTCCGTGTGACCGCGGGCTACCCGCCCAGAAAGCTGAACCGGACCTGCCGGTGCGGATTGTCGCCGTTGGTGTCCACCAGCACCACACTCTGCCAGGTCCCGAGTTGGGGCCTCCCGCCGAGGACCGGAACGGTGAGCGACGGGCTCACCAGGGCGGGGACCACATGGTCGGCGCCGTGCCCCTCGGCGCCGTGCCGATGCCCATAGCGGTCGTCACGGGGGAGCAGGCGGGCCAGCGCCTCTACCAGATCCCGCTCGGAGCCCGATCCCACCTCGATCAGCGCAAGTCCGGCCGTGGCATGGGGGGCGAACACGTTGACCAGGCCGTCGCCGCGGCCTGTGCAGAACCGTCCGAGCTCTGCGGTGAGGTCGACGATCGTCAGGCCGTTCGTGTCGACGGATACCAGTGCTGTTTCCATTCCCCATCATCGCGCCAGGACACCCGGCCACCTGACCGCCCCGATGGTAGATTCGGGCGGTCATGGTCCGCGGTGAACCACCCGAAGGTTCCCGCTGCCCGTGGGCCGAGAGCTCCGAGGCCATGTGCCGCTACCACGACGGAGAATGGGGAGTCCCCTCACGCGACGACGGGTACCTCTTCGAGATGCTGGTCCTCGAGGGCGCACAGGCGGGGCTCTCCTGGTCGACGATCGTGGCGAAACGCGAGCACTACCGCCGGGTGATGGACGGCTTCGACGCCGGCCGCGTCGCCGGGTACGGCGAGGACAAGGTGTCGGAGCTGTTGGACGATCCTGGCATCGTTCGCAACCGGCTGAAGGTCCGGGGAGCGGTGACCAATGCACGCGCGTTCCTCTCCGTTCGCGACGAGCACGGGTCGTTCGCCGAGTACCTGTGGGCGTGGGTCGACCACGCGCCGATCGTCAACCGCCCGCGATCGCCGGCCGAACTGCCCACGCGCACCGAACTGTCGGATCGGGTCAGCAAGGACCTCAGGCGACGGGGGTTCACCTTCGTCGGGTCGACCATCGTCCACAGCTATCTGGAAGCGGTCGGACTGGTGGACGACCACCTGGTCACCTGCCCGTTCAAGCCGGGTGGCCAGGAGAGCCGGGGGCGGTCCGTGTGATGGCGGTCGCGCCGGTGGTCGGGCCGTCGGGGAGGCCGTCGACGTGAGCGCTCCCGGCCCGTCGACGGTGCTCGAACAGGAGATCCGATCCCAGTCGTCGATGCTCGAGGAGCGCGGACCGGTCGGTGCCGAGGCGGCGGCGCGGGCGGTCGCCCACTTCCGGGCCGAGGGAGCGGAGCACCTACTGGTGGCGGCCCGAGGAAGCTCCGACAATGCGGCCCGATTCGGCCAGTACCTGCTGGCCGACCGCCTCCGGCTCCTCGTGTCGTTGGCCGCTCCGAGCGCCTTCGCCCGCCCGGAGCGGGCACCCCGGCTGGGGCACATGGGGGTGATCGGGCTCTCCCAGTCCGGCCAGTCGCCCGACATCGTCTCGGTCCTGGAGGCCGCCCGTGCCCAGGACCGCCCGACCGTGGCCGTGACCAACGACGAAGGGTCGCCGTTGGCCCTGGCCGCTGATGTGATCGTCCCGCTGGCCGCCGGCGAGGAGCGGTCGGTCGCCGCGACCAAGACCTACCTGGCATCCCTGGTGGCCTTCGTCGAACTGGCCGATGCCTACGACCCGGCCGGCGTGGTCCCGTGGGCGACCCGGCTGCCTGCGTTGGTGCACGAGACCGTGGAGCGGGCGTTCGCCGCCGGAGACGCCAGCGGGATGTTGGCCGCGGCCCCGTCACTGTCGGTGGTGGGCCGGGGCCTCGGCTACTCGGCGGCCATGGAGGCTGCACTGAAGATGCGCGAGGTGAACGGCATCCTCGCCGAGGGATGGGCAGCTCCGGACCTGCTCCACGGGCCGATCGCCGGACTGCGGGGCCACCGTGCCGTGCTGCTCCTCACCACCCCGGACTTCGCACCCGCCTACTGGCGCCGGATCGCCGATCTGGTGCTGGCGCGGACGGCCGACCTGGTCGTGATCAGCGACGACCGGGGTCTCGGCGCGTTGGGTCGGTTCGGCATCCCCCTCCCGAGCGGGCCGGCACCATGGATCTCCTCGGCATTGGCCGCGGTGGCCGCCCAGGCCCTTGCCGTCATGACCGGACGACACCTCGGCGTCGACGTCGATCGGCCCGACGGGCTGTTGAAGGTCACCCGCACCCGGTAGTGCCACGAGCCGGGCCCGGTCCTGCCCGTGGCCGGATGTCAGGCCACGCCTGAGGGGTCGAAACGTCGGGGGTCGAAGAGGGAGATGTCCAGGGCGGTCGAGCCGTGGGTGGCAAGGTCGGCGACGATCTCTCCGATCACCGGCACGAACTTGAAGCCGTGCCCGGAGAAGCCAGCCGCCACGGTCACCCGTCCATCGGTGCCGGCGACGCTCCCCACCACGAAGTTCCGGTCGGGCGTCACGGTGTACATGCAGGCCGTGCCGGACAGCCAGTGGTCGGCCAGGTCGGGCAGCCGGTCCGAGAGCGCCCGGCGCAGCGACACTGCCTCCTCCGGCCCCACCTGGCGATCGAGATGATCGGGGTCGGCGCCACGACCGTCGTGGAAGAACGCGACCTTGGCGCGGGGATCGCCGGGGACGACGGGGAAGCCGTAGAGCTCGGAGCCGGCGTCGAGCTCCCACAGATAGACGGGCAGCCGGTCAGCCGCGAACCTGGCCGGATCGCCACCCGGGGCGAACCAGTGGACCAGGTGGCGCTCCACCACCAGGGGAAGGCCGTGGTCGGCGAGGACACGCGTCGACCACGGGCCGGCACAGACCACCAGGCGACCGGCGTCGAACCCTGATGTACCGGTGTGCACCCGCACCCCGGTTGCGGTCAGCTCCCACCCCTGTACCTCGGTGCGGAAGTGGAGCGCCGCGCCCGCGGCGGCCGCCAGGTCGAGATGATCGGCGATGGTGCGTTCCGGGACCACGAAGCCGGCGGCGGGCTCGTGGACGGCCACTTCGTCGGGCTGCAGGCGGAAGGCGGGATGGCGGCGCATGACCTCGTCGGCGTCGAGGAGCCGGTGGGGGAGCCCCCACTGCTCGGCACTGGCCAGTGTCCCGGTGACCACGGCGCCGTCCCTCGGTCCGAGCATGAGCCCTCCGGTCCGCTGCAGCGCGGGCGATCCGGCGAGCGACCCGAGCTCGTCCCAGAGCTCATAGGCTCGTACCAGCAGGGGGACGTAGCGGGGGTCCTCGTAGTAGGCCTGCCGGACCAGGCGGGTCGATCCGTGGCTGGAGCCCTGATCGTGGACGGGATCGAACTGCTCGAAGCCGACCACCCGTTGGCCGCGCCGGGCCAGGTGCCAGGCGGCCGCCGACCCCATGCCCCCGAGCCCGATGACGGCGACGTCGTAGGTCGTGCTCACGGGGACGACGGGGGTACGCCCGGCGGTTCGTCCCAGCGCCGCCGTCCGGTCAGGTGCTCCCACGCGGTCCAGGAGAGCAGGCCGGCCATGCTGGCCATGGCCGCCCCGGTGCGGACGATGCCCGTGTCGGCGTCCCACGACTCGCAGGCCAGGCCCTGGTCCATCGGCGTGGCGACCAGCTGCTCGAGGGGGTCCCCGTCGCAGACATCATGGTCGAGGAGCCTGTTGGCCAGGTCGAATCCCGACGGAAAGGGGAAGTGGGGGGCGCCCGCTCCGGCGAACCGCCCCCCGTAGTGGTACCTGTTCACGTCGTGGAGCCATGCCCGCGTCGCCTGCTGGACGGGGTCGCCAACGCTCCCGACCCCCCAGTAGGGGAGGGTGCGCAGGCTCAGCGGTGGCTCGTCACGCTGCTCGAGTTTGCCCTCCGCGTCGCAGGCCCAGGCCCAGCTGTCGCCGTGTGGCCCGTGGATGGTGAGCCGCTCCGCCATGGCCGCTCGGATGGCGGCGGCATGGCGACGGTGATCGGCGGCCGTCTGCTGTGCGGCGAACCCACCGCCCGGTCCGTCCCGGTCGCCGTCCATCTGCTCGGTCAAACCGGCCAGGGCGTCGAATGCCGCGGCCACCAGGGCGTTGCCGGTGGTCACGTAGGGAAATTCGGTGGGGTCGTCCGTCGGCAGGAGGAAGGTCCCGTAGAGGTCGCAGTCGGGGTGGCGCCACGGTTCGACCATCGGCCCGAACCGTCCGAGGGCAGCGAGGACCGCCCGTTCGTCGAGGACCGAACGGTCCCCGGTGGCCAGGACGTAGCGCCCGACAGCGAGGACGGGCGCCGCTGCCTGGTCGAGCTCGAATCCCGGGTAGAGCGAGGTTCCGTTGAGGTACAGGGCATGTCCGGCCACCCTCGGGCCGGCGGCCGCCAGGGTGGCGACGAGCACCTCCCGGGCGCGGGCGGGGTCGGTGAGGAGGAGTGCGGGGAAGGACCAGCAGTAGGCGTCGCGGCTCCAGAAGGCGGCCGACACGTAGTAGTGCGGGCTCCGGGAGGTCACCATCACCGGTGCCCCCGTGTCCAGGCAGTTCCCCTGGGCGAAGAAGTAGTTGAAGAAGAGGTTGGTGTTGATGCGGTCGTCCAGCCCCGGCCGTGAGTCGCCGACGGGCAGCGCATGATCCGCCAGCCATGCGACGGTGGAGTCCCACAGGGCGTCGAACCCACGCCGTCGGAGATGGAGCGACGTGGTGGCTGCCCCGTCCCGCTCGGTGGCCACGCCGATGTAGAGGTCGCAGGTCAGGGTCGCACCCGGCGCCACGGGCTCTTTCCGCAGCGCGGCCCACCGGGGGGTCGGGCTTCCCGTGGTCAGCTCCACGCCGTCTCCGCCCTGCCAGGCGATGGCCAGCAGCGGGAGGCCTGCGGTCAGCGAGACGACCCGGCTCCCGGTCCACGGGTCGTCGTCGGCACGCACCTCGCCCTGGATCGGCTTGGCGCGGAGATGGGTCAGCGAACTCGCCCCCCAGCGGCCCGACCACCCGAGCACCACCTCGGCCGGGCCGCCCGCCTGGCTCGTGTAGGCCAGCCGCATCACCACCCCTCGCTCGTCGACAGGGGCGCAGTACCAGCCCTCGAGGACGCCGGACGGGCAGGCACAGGTGAAGTGGGGCAGCCAGTGGCCCTCGCGTTGCCACGAAAGGGCCCGGAGCGTGACGGTCTCGCCGTCGACGACGAGCACCGGTTGGATCAGGCGACGCCTGCGGGGGCGCCCTCTCGCCTCGACCAGCCCCAGTGCGCGCTCGATCAGGGCGCCGAGCGAGTGGACCGAGCCGTCCTCCTCGCTGATCTCCGAGAGCGAGACCCACAGGTTCCCGGTCGGGAGGAAGTGCGGATGCTCCGAGATCTCGGGGGCATTGGTGGCCAGGCTCGCAGCGGCGCCACCGGTGCCCGCTGTGCGGCCGGTGCCGGTCATGACGGCGGCACCCCGAGGCCGACCAGGCGCGCCGCGTTGGCGGCGAACACCAGGTGCCGGTCGCCGTCGGAGAGGCCCAACCGGTCCATGATGTCCACCTGCTCGTCGTAGTACGCCCGCACCAGCCCGCGCGGGAAGTGAGCGGAGTCGGAGCCGAAGAGGACCCGCTCGGGCCCGATCGTGTCCAGAAACTTGGTGAACAGATCGACGAGGGTGAGCGGATAGGGCATCCAGCGGATCCACTCGTTGTTGCCGGAGGTGTCGACGTGCACGTTCCGGCAGGCCCACGCCAGTTGCAGCAGGTCACCGGGGTGGCTGCAGCCGAAGTGGGGAACCACGAAGGGCACCTCGGGAAACGCCTTGGCCACCCGGTGCAGCCGGAGCGGGCTGATGTTCACATGGTCGGCCACGCCACCGCCTCCGTCGAGCGTGCCGAAGTGGACGAGGACCGGGATGCCCAGGTCCTCTGCGACCTGCCACACCGGGTCGAGGGATTCGTCGTCGATGGAGCCGTCCAGGGCCGGTGCCAGCACCTTGTAGCCGCGCAGCCCGTCCTCGGTGACCGCCCGCCCCAGTTCGGCCGCGGCATCCGGGCCGAACGGGTCGTGATGGGCGAACCCGAGCATGCGCGGGTGGTCGGCGATGGCCCGGGCCAGCACCCGGTTGCCTCCGCCGGTCACGAACACCACTGCCTCGAGCTGTGCCGCTTCGATCTCGTCGGACCACCGGGCCGCCTGCACGTCGGCGGGAGGCCCGACCTCTTCGGGGAAGGGGAACGAGTAGGCCGACCACCACTGTTCCTGATACCAGCGCCAGTTCTCCTTCAGGATGGCCACCTTCCGGTCGCCGTAGCGCTGCCGGTAGCGCTCCTCGGCTGCCGGCGGATGCTCGTCGGGAACCGGGAGGTGGGCGTGGAAGTCGATGATGGGGAACCCCCAGCGACTGGCGCGCATCCCATCTGTCGGCGCGGGCTCAGGCATGGCCATCGGGCCCCGTCGGCCCCGCACCGGCACCGGCAGGCGGCGGCGCCCCCGCGAACAGCGCCGAGGGATCGTGCACGGCCTGGCCCCCCACCAGGGTGGCCACCACGTCGATGGCGCCGATCCGCCCCGGGTCGACCGTTGTCGGATCGTCGCCCAGGACCACCAGGTCGGCGAGGCGACGGGCGGCGATCACCCCGACATCATGCTCGGCATGGGTAGCCCGGGCCCCGCCGACCGTGTAGAACTCGAGGGCCTCGGACGGGGACAGGCGCTCGTCGGGTCCGAAGACATTCCCGTCGGAGGTCGTGCGCTCGACCATGGCCTGTATCCCCCGGAGTGGCGAGCCGGCGGCCACCGGGCGATCGGAACTGCCGACGACAGGGATGCCGGCGGCCACCAGGCTCCGCATCCGGAAGAAGAAGCTCCCGAGGTCCCCATGCTGGGACAAGAGATCGAGGAGGGTGTCACCGAAGTCGGTGAGGAAGAGCGGCTGGAGCACGACGCTCATGCCCATCCGGGCCAGGCGCCCCACCTGGTCGTCGCGGATCATCACGCCGTGCTCGATGCGGTGCCGTGGGGAGACCCCGGCCCGGGCCGGAAACGGCTCCCCGTCCGAGGCCTCCTCGAGCGCATCGAGCACCAGGTCGAGTGCGGCGTCCCCGATGGCGTGCGCCGCCACCTGCCAGCCGGCCCGGTGGGCATCGATGATGGAGCGGCGAAGGACGGCCGGGTCGTCGTCGAACCCTCCCCCGATCTCGCCGCCCGGACCGGTGGTGGCCGCGGTGCCCCCGAGCCCCGATCCGTCCACCCAGATCTTCATGGCCCCGAGCGACAGCCAGGGGTCGCCGAACCCGGTGCGGACACCGAGGTCCAGGCCGCTGACGATGCGGTCGTCCCGGTGGCCGGCCAGCGGGTGGAACAGCTGGTCGTGGGCCATCAGGTGGGCCCGGGCGCGTAGTCGCCCCGTCTCCCGGGCCAGTTGGTAAGCGGCCAACTCGACCGGGGAGTGGTCGATGCCCGGGCAGCCGATCCCTGCGTCGGTGAAGCTGGTGATCCCCTCGGCCAGGTACTGCGAGGTGGCACGGTCGATCGCCGCCGCCAACTGCTCGATCGACGAGGGGCCGACATGGTTCTTCACCACATCCATGGCCGCTTCCAGCAGCAGCCCGGTGGGACGGCCCGCAGAGTCGACCACCACCTCTCCGCGTCCGCCCTGCCCGAGGGCGCCGGAGATGCCCACCGCATCGAGCACGGCGCTGCTCACCACGCAGGAGTGTCCCGACAGGTGGGTCAACCACACCGCCCGGCCACCGCCCGCCCGGTCGAGCTCCTCGCGGTGCGGGTACTGGTCGGGGGGAAGTCCGTTGCCGAACCCGAAGCCGATGACCCACTCCTCGGGCTCCAGACCCGCGGCGTAGGAGGCCACGGCACCGAGGGTGGCGTCGATCCCGTGGAGCTCGCCCAGTTCCAGGTGGACCAGTCCCATGCCGAACGAGGTCGTGTGGCAGTGGGCGTCGTGGAAGCCGGGGGCGACGGTGGCACCATCGAGATCGATCACGGCCGACGCGGTGTGCCCGTCCAGGTCGTCGTCGACGCCGGTGATGCGGCCGTTCCAGATCCCGAGCGACGTGGCCCGGGGGCGTCGCCCGTCCACGGTGAGGATGCGGGCATTGCGGACGAGGAGGTCGAGCTTCATGAGGCGGAGGCCCCGAGCGGGTGGTGGCAGGCCACGGCACGACCGTCGGGCTCCTCCACCAGTGGTGGGACGGTGGTCGTGCAGATCTCGGTGGCACCCGGGCAGCGGTTGCGGAAGGCACAGCCCGACGGCGCATCGAGCACCGTCCCGGCCTCGCCTTTCAGGATCCCCCGTGAGGACGACCGGCGCGCCTTGAGCGTGGGCGTCGGCACCGCGTCCAGCAGCCCGCGGGTGTACCAGTGCCTCGGATCCGCGTAGAGGAGGTCGGCCGGTGCCATCTCGACGAACCTGCCCAGGTACATCACGGCGATCCGATCCGACACATGGCGCACCACCGAGAGATCGTGGGCCACGAAGACGTAGGCCAGGCCGAGCTCCTCCTGGAGCTCGCCGAGGAGATTGACGACCTGGGCCTGCACCGAGACGTCCAACGCGGACACCGGCTCGTCGAGGACGATCAGCTTCGGCTCGGCCGCCAGGGCCCGGGCGATGCCGATCCTCTGGCGCTGGCCACCGGAGAACTCCGCGGGGAAGCGGTCGGCCATCTCGGGTTTGAGCCCGACCTTCTCGAGGAGCCCTGCCACCCGGTCGTCCGCCTCACGTCCGGAGCCGATGCGCTTGGGAAGTGCGCCGGCGATGATCACCCCCACCCTCCGGTGCGGGTTCAACGACGCGTACGGGTTCTGGAACACCATCTGCATCTGGCGGCGGATGGGGCGCAGCGCCCGGTCGCTCAGCTTGGTGATGTCGCGCCCGTGGAAGGTGATCACTCCGCGCTGGGGTTTGAGGAGGCGGACGATGCAGCGGGAGAGCGTGGTCTTGCCGCAACCGGACTCGCCCACGATTCCCACGGTCTCGCCGTCCGCAACGGTGAAGGAGACGTCGTCGACGGCCCGCACCGTCCCCGAGGAGCGGCCGACCACCGAGCTCCTCACGGGGAACTCCACGCCCACGTGCTCCACGCTGAGGAGCGGTGGGGGAGCGGCCGGGGTCATCCGACGTCCCCGGCCGGGGCGAGGCCGATGTCGCCGCCGGCCATGCGCAGATGGCGGCGCTGGTCGGGGGTCAGCCAGCAGCGGGCGCTCTCCCGGTCCGATGCTCCGGGCACCGGGGCCAACGGCGGCTCCTCGAGGCAGCGGTCGAAGGCGTGGGGGCAGCGGACGAGGAACGAGCAGCCACCGCCGGCCGTCCCCGGCTCGGGCGGTGCACCCGGGATGGTCAACAGCTGCTCGCGGCGTGGGCGGTCGAGCCGGGGCATCGAGCCGAGCAGGCCCCAGGTGTAGGGGTGCTGGGGGTCCTCGAAGATGGATCGGACCGTGCCCTGCTCGACCACCCGCCCGTTGTACAGCACGACCACCCGGTCGGCCACCTCGGCGACGACGCCCAGGTCGTGGGTGATCAGCAGCACGCCGATCCCGTGGTCGTCGCAGAGGCTGCGCAGCTGCAACAGGATCTGTGCCTGGATGGTGACGTCGAGGGCGGTGGTGCACTCGTCGGCGATCAACAGGCGTGGGGAGCACGACATGGCCATGGCGATCATCACCCGCTGGCACATTCCCCCGGACAGTTCGTGCGGATAGGCGTACCACCGCTGTTCGGGCTGGGGGATCCCGAGCCGCCTCATCGATTCGATGACCCGTTGACGCGTCTCGGCCTTGTCCAGTGTGGTGTGGGCCCGGATCTGCTCCGCGATCTGCGGGCCGACCCGCTGCACTGGGTTCAGCGAGGTGACCGGCTCCTGGAACACGATGGCGATCCCCGGGCCGCGCAGTGCGCGCAGCTGGCTCTCCGGTGCGTCGAGCAGCTCCGAGCCCTCGTATCGGACCGAGCCCCCGATCCGGGTGGTCGGTGATCGGGTCAATCCCATGATGGTCAGCGCGGTCACCGACTTGCCGCACCCCGACTCGCCCACGATGCAGACCAGCTCGCCTTCGTCGAGCTCGAAGCCGACGTCATCGACGGCCTGGACGACGCCCCGGTCGGTGGAGAACCCGACCCGGAGCCCTTCGACCTCCAGCAGCGGCCCGGTCATGCCTGCAACCTGACCCGGGGCTCGGCGAAGGCGTGCAGGATGTCGACCGCGGTGGTGAGGAGGACGACGAAGAATGTGCCGTACATCACGATCACCATGATGGGCGGGATGTCGAGCAGGCCGATCGACTCGGCCGCGTACTGGCCGACTCCCTGGAGGTTGAAGAGGGTCTCGATCAGGATGGCCCCGCCTCCGATCACCCCGGCGAAGTCGAGGCCCCACAGCGAGATGATCGGGATCATGGATGTCCGCAGGACGTGGTGGACGAGGATGCGGCGCTTGGTCAGGCCCTTCGCCTTGGCCGTGCGGACGAAGTCCTCACCCTCCGTCTCGATGATGCTCGATCGCAGGACCCGCGAGTAGAGCCCGATGAATCCGACCGACAAGCACAGCCAGGGCAGGATCATGTGGTCCAACCAGCCGAAGAAGCTCTGGCTGATCGGCACGTATCCCCCATTGGGGAAGATGGAGACCTTGTAGGCCAAGAAGTAGAGGGCGACGGCGCCGATCACATAGACGGGCACGGAGATGCTCACCGACGCCAGCACGCCCATCAGCCGGTCGACGGTGCCGCCGATGCGCCGGGAGCTGATGACACCGATGACGATGGCGCCCGACAGCCAGATCACCGATGCGCCCACGGCGAGGGATACGGTCGCCGGCAGTCCGGCCCGGAGCTGTCCCAGCACGTTGATGTTCCCCGAGTAGGAGACGACGGAGCCGGTGAAGATCTTCTTCATCATGTCGGCGTACTGCACGTACAGGGGCTGGTTGAACCCCCACTCCTTGACCACCGCCACCAGCGTGGCCGGCGAGGCGCCACGGCCGGCGATGCGCAGCGCCGGGTTCCCGTTGGGGATCACCTGGAAGATCAAGAAGGTGAAGACCGAGACGAGAAAGAGCACCACCAGGCTCGACACCAGTCGGCGTGCGATGTACCGGGCCACTTACCGCCCTGCCATTGAGGTGGTGGTGCCGATGGCGTTGCGGAGGCTCTCTCCGAAGAGGTTCATCGAGACGGTCGTGGCCACCAGCATGATCACCGGCGCGAACAGCAGGCTCGGGGTGCTGGTGATGAGAGCGACACCGGAGGCGATCATCGTCCCCCACGAGGGGTTCGGGGCCTGCACCCCAGCCCCGAGGTAGGACAGGCCCGCTTCGAGGAGGATGGCGTTGGCCACGATCAGTGGGACGAACACGACCACGGCCGAGGTCACGTTGGGGAGCACTTCCGAGACGATGATCGACATCGAGCCCTTTCCGAGGAGGCGGGCAGCGGCGACGAACTCCCGCTCCCTCAGGAGGAGGACCTGGGTGCGGATGGGCCGGGCGAGGTAGGGGATGAAGACGAACCCGATGATCAGGGCGGGGACGAACAGGGAGTTCCCGCTGATGACCAACGGCCCGAGCTTGAGGCCTCCGAGCTCCAGGGCGGTCCCGAGGGCGATGCCCAACAGCACCACCGGGTAGGCCCAGATGACGTCGAGGGCGCGGGACAGCACGGTGTCGGTCCAGCCGCGGAAGAAGCCGGCGAGGATACCGGTCAGCGTGCCGAAGGTCAGCGTGATCGCTGCGGCCAGGAACCCGATCATCAGCGAGGTCCGGCCGCCGTAGAGCAGGCGGACCGCCACGTCCCGGCCGTTGCTGTCCGCTCCGAGGAGGAACTTCGACTGCCAGGTAGGACCGATGGGGATCCCCGAGGTCGACACCACGTCGGTCGCCTTGCCCCCCACCCGGATCACCTCGGTCACGTGATTGTCGTTGGGGCCGGTGCCCGCCACGTACTTCGCGTACAAGGGGGCACAGAGGCAGGCGATCACGATCAGGGCGAAGACGATCACCGAGCCGATGGCGACCTTGTCGTGCAGCAGCCGGCGGAGGGCCGCACGGCGATGTCGCTCACCATGCGGGCTCGGGGTGTCGGCAGCGAGGGTCTCCGATGACGAGAGTGCGATCGGGCTCACGAGGTGAGCTGCCAGCTGCTGTAGTCGTTGAGGTAGATCGGCGAGAAGATCGCCGTGGTGAAGTCGATCCGGTTGGACAGGAACTTCGAGAGCTGGGCGTAGCCGTAGACGAACTCGTAGGCCTGGGTGTTGACGTAGGTGTCGAGGCTTGCCCACTGCTGCGCCACGGTCGGGAGCTGGCTGGTCGGCACCTGGTCGAGCGCGGCGGTCGCCTTTTCGATGACCGGGTCGTCGACGTAGCTGTAGTTGATGTTGTGGGTCGGGTTGATGCTGGCTGCCGACAGGGGGATGTAGAAATCGACCGGGTTGGGGAAGTCCTGGAGCCAGTCGCCGTCCCCGGTCTGGGCCTTGGTCGCCGCGTCCCCGATGGTCGATCCGTAGATGGCCGGGGCGGTCAGCTTGACCGAGGCGTTGAAGCCGATCGAGTTCAACACGCTGGCGTAGTACTGGACGTAGGCGGAGCGGGGGCTGGTGTTGAACCCCCACACCGTCACCGGGGCGCCGGTCAGGCCCGAGCTGGCCACGAGCGCCTTGGCCTTGGCCATGTCGGGCCCGTTGGTCTGGTTGACGCAGTTCCCGTCCTGATGGCCGACGACCCCGGGGGGGATGAAGTTGCATCCCGGGGAGAGGAATCCACTGGACAACCGTTCGAGGGCGGTCCGGTCGACCGCCTCGGACACGGCGATGCGTGCGTTCTTGTTGTCGAAGGGGGCGATGGTGGTGTTCATCCAGAAGTAGAAGGTCCAGGGGGTGGGGATGGTCTCGAACCGCGAGGACGCCGTCGACTTGATCGACGAGAGCAGCGTGGCGGGGATGGGGCTGCTCGGGTCGAAGGCGTCCACCTTGT
>Ga0181523_10000667_pt1 | contig 38734 bp, 20 predicted proteins | sample PEATcosm2014_Bin_43_FD_119752 | JGI IMG/M metagenome (GOLD analysis project Ga0181523, IMG submission 119752) | Peatland microbial communities from MTU Mesocosm Facility, Houghton, MI, USA - PEATcosm2014_Bin05_30_metaG | ecosystem: Environmental > Terrestrial > Soil > Wetlands > Peat | place... | reverse complement strand
GGGCCGCCGCCACACCCGTTAACCAAAGCTTCCAAGTGACGCAAGGGAGCCAGACCATCACCTTCGGAGCGCTCTTGAGCCAGCCCTTCGGCTCCGCGCCGTTCACGGTCAGCGCGACGGCCAGCTCCGGCCTGACGGTAAGCTTCAATTCGCAAACGACGAAGGTGTGCACGGTCTCCGGAACTACCGTGAAGCTGATCGCCGTCGGCACTTGCGCCGTCCAAGCGACGCAGGCAGGCAACACCAACTGGGCCGCCGCCACACCCGTTAACCAAAGCTTCCAAGTCACGAATTAAGCCGGCCAGACCGTTACCTCTGAAGCTTGCGGGGGAGAACCTCTTGAGGGTTTCGCCCCAGTTGGCCCGGCATCAACAAAACCAAACCTACCCACCAAGTCTGCGGTAAGGCCCGCGCCCGTTTCCCAGTCTGCATCACCGTGGCCGGCTAATTCGTTCGTTTCGATTTCTTCCCTAGGTGGCCCTTCTACGCCAAGCGCGATGTCGCGTGGCAGGTTGAAGGTCGGCAAGGTGACGGTTCCGTCGTCCCGCAGTTCCCGGCCCAGTATTTCTTCATAGCCTTAGCGGACCTGTAAGACGCGGAAGCAACGAGCCCAACCATGCAGCTTAGCCTGGAACTGGCTCGCCTGGGGACCGCCCTGGTCCAGATCCTCGATTCCCAGTGACTTTTGGCGCTAACCACCAGATCCTGGAGAATCCGCCCTTTAATGGAGGGCGGCTGTATCGGGGCTGTCCATCAATTTAACCAACCCCGAAACGCCGTCATCGGCTTTTGATGGTAGCGGTCGATGGCCTGCCTCACACTATTACCTGGGAAGGCTTCCGGCTACTCGACGATCGACTGCGCATCTCGCGCGGCGAGGCACCCCGTCCGCGAGGCGCATATGGCTGTTGAAACAAAAAGGAGCAAAGCAATGAAGACGAATAAATCTCACACGCGCGGAAAGCCGTTCCAGCCCGGCAACCGCTTCGGTCAAGGCCGGCCGGCAGGCAGCCGGAACAAAGCGACTCTGGCACTCGATCAACCGCTCGAAGGAGAAAGCGCAGCCATCCTGCGGAAAGTGATCCAGCGCGCCAAGAAAGGCGATCCGACAGCCATGCGGCTGTGCCTGGAAAGGATGTGCCCACCGCGCCGGGAGCGCCCGCTGCAGTTGGACCTGCCGGAAATCACCACCGCCGATGACATTAGTGCCGCGTTTCGGATTGTCCTGCAGGGAACCGCCCAGGGCAGCATCACCACGGAGCAGGCCGAGCACCTCATTAATGTCCTGGAGTTTAAGCGTAATTTCCTCTGGACCGAAGAATTCGCGGGTCGCCTGGCGAAACTGGATGAACAGCATCAAGAGGATGAACGCGCGCTGCATAACCCCGCGCGGCGGGTGGAGGCACAGGTTCGCTCTCTGGAAAGCCCCTGCTGAGGAGCCAGGTCCAGCAGGTTCGCCGGGCGGCACTCGCGTCCCCGAGCAAACGAGCCGGCGAGTCAGGCCGATTTCGATTGCCGGCAGGACATTCTTGTTTGACAAAGGAGTGTAAGACGCAATGCCAGCAGAAACTAGATGTGGTGCAGCGGTGACCATACCGCGCCCCGCGACAGGATCCGCGTCGATTCCGCGCCACGATCCCGATTCCGGACCGATCAGACCAGCGGAGCCAGCGGTCCCAGGTTCGGGGCCGAGGGGCCGGAAGCTATCTGGTTTGCGGAGGACCTCTAAAGCTGTAGATGGTGTTCCTGGCGCGGCACTGCGTTCTCATCCTGATGCCACCGCGCTTGTTGCCGGATGGCTGGCTGGCCGTTGGCCGGCTTCCGGTCGGCACTCGCACGGACGAATCGGTGGCGTTGGAAGAGGGGGGGGTGGGGGAGAAACCTTTTGAAGGTTTCGCCCCAACTGGCCCGGCCTCAAAAAACCCTTACTCAACACGCGCAAAATCGCCAAATTGCCAGAACATTCTTGCCAACAAATGTCTTGGAGTTGGAAGCGCGACACCCCGAACCCTCAACTTTTAGCGTTAAAATTAGCGTTATTAAACGCGAAAGGCTGCCGGGTCCTTTGTCCACGCGCGCCCTTTCTCGCACTCTTGCGTGCCGCGTCGGGACTCCTGCCGACGCCCTCGACAGATTGTCCGCATGCCTGCAGGGGTTCCGAGACGAGTCTCGACACGGCACGAGTGCGTGCGCCAAGTCATCGGGCCACACGTCGGAAATACGGGCTAGGGTGCGAATTTTCGGCCATACGGGGATGTCCAAGAACGATAACGATCTGCTCGTCCTCTGCCACAACAGACCTCAGTGAAACTGGCTGGCAGATACCGGAAGTGAGTCAGGTGACAGATTGTTGTTGGATTCTACCACACTTGGGGCGCATGCTTGACCGTTACGCTCCGGGCGTTGCCTATGTTCTTGAAGGCGTACTCGCGGGTCCGAGATGCGATCGCCGCTGAAGGTACCGGTTGGTAACCAGGGTCATGCAACCCGAGCGGAAATGGCAGCCTGGGTGATGCCTCCCCGAAAGCGGCGCATCCGAGGAGCCAGCGGAAGGGTCCGCTACACGTCAGCATCGGCCCCAGCGGATGAGAAATGGTACCTGGGGACCATGTGGCCCACGTGATCTAAGATTATATCCTTAGGAAGATCGAGCAGTACTACTGAATGTCACTTAGGTCATCGCGCCGATAAGGGGTTGATGCGGCCATGCAACATTGTTACCTACCGGTCGCCCACGTGCGATGGTTCGGGGCGAACGCCATCTTAGTCTTAATCTGTATTTTAAAGTACCCCGTCTACCCGCCGTTCTTAACAAACTGAAATTTAAGTCTTGACAGGTACAAACATTGGTGTAAATTAGCTTACAACTCAGCAAAGGAGGCCCTAAGAGTGGGAATCCCGGTCACTATCTTCACTGTACGTCGAACACTAACGGGTGCGATGTTGCTCGCGCTCTGTCTTTTAGTCGCAACCAGGCTAACTACCCGGGGCCAGGCGCCGCCACCGGTATACGCGAATTTCGAACCCGCGCAAACCAACCCGATCCGCCTTTCGGCGGACGGAACGCGTTTGTTTGCGGTGAACACGCCGAACAATTCCGTCTCCGTATTCGACGTCACCACGCCGGCCAAGCCCACTTTGCTTAAGGAGATTCCGGTAGGCGTAGGGCCGGTCTCCGTGAATTCGCGGAGTGACGACGTGGCTTGGGTGGTCAATCAGGTCTCGAACAGCATTAGCGTGATTTCAGTGTCCCAAGGTATCGTGACCGCCACGATTCCGGCTCCGGTCGAGCCGATGGATGTCGTCTTCGTGGACAGCCAAGCCTATGTCAGTTGCTCCCGGAGCAACGCCATCGACGTCTTTTCAACGGCGTCGCCGTATGCGCTAATCACTACCGTGCCCGTGTTTGGCGGGAATCCTCGCGCGCTGGTTGTCAGTCCGAACGGATCCACGGTCTATGCAGCCTTCGCCCTCTCCGGCAACGCCACCACGATCATCCCGCAAAACCTGGCGCCGCCGCAGCCTCCGCCCACGAATCCCGATTTGCCTCCCCCGCCGCAAGTGTCGCTCATCGTGGCGGCCAGCGATCCGGCTTGGAGTTCTGTGATCACGTACAAAATGCCCGACAACGATGTGGTGGCCATCAACACCGGCGCGTCCCCTACCATCGCGGGCTACTATTCGGGAGTCGGCACAATTAACCTGGGCCTCGGCGTGAGCCCCACCGGCGATCTGTGGGTGGCCAACACGGACGCTCTCAACCTCACTTCCTTCCTACCGGCCCTGTGCGGACACTGGGTGAACAATCGGATCACCCACATCCAGGTTTCCAACGGCGCGATCACGCCGTTCGACTTGAATCCCAACGTCCAGTATGGGTGCGCCCCAAACCCCTCGGACTTGAGCATCGCATTGGCGCAGCCCACCAACGTGGTCTTCGATCCCAGCGGCAGCTTCATGTATGTGGCGGCCTTCGGGACAGACCGCGTGGCTAAGGTAAACACCAACGGAAATGTGTTGTCGTTCGTAGAGGTCTCTCAGGCCAACGGCTCGGGTTCCAATGTAGATCCGGCGCACAAACGGGGACCGCGCGGTCTGGCGCTGAATGCCGGCGCCAACACCCTGTACTGCTTAAACCGTATTTACAACTCCATCTCGGTCATAAACACCACCTCGTTCAACTCGGTGTCGAGCGAGATTCTCTTGAAGGATCCCACGCCGACCACCGTCAAACAAGGCCGCGGATTCCTGTACGATGCCAAGCTGTCGGGGACCGGTAACGGCTCTTGCGCCTCCTGCCACGTCGACGGCGACATGGACCATATCGCGTGGAATCTCGGCAATCCGGGCGGCACTATGACCAGTACGGTGCAGGGAACAAACACTATTCTGTTTCACCCCATGAAGGGCCCCATGACCACGCAGACTCTGCGGGGCCTGCTCAACCTATCACCTTACCACTGGCGGGGGGACCACCCAAACTTTGCGGCATTCAACGCTGCCTTCCCTCAGTTGCTCGGGGGCACCGAACTCTCCAATGTCGACATGAAGCTTTACACGGCTTTCGTCAACAGCATCCTGTTCCTGCCCAACCCCAATGAGAACCTGAACCGCACCATGCCTACCTCGGTGGCGGGATTTAGCGGAGATCCGGTTACGGGCCAGAGCGATTTTCTTAACCTAGCCCTAACGCACGGTCCAGGCCCCAGCGCGACCTGTAATTTCTGCCATACCTCGGGGACTCCTACAAGTCCCGGTCCGGGCAGCAACCGCCTGATTGAACCCGCAAACCCGAACGATCCACAGCCATTCAAGATGCCGGAATTGCGAAATATCTATCAGAAAATGCTTTTTAACTCGTCGGCCGCGCAGACCATCGATGGATTCGGCTTCGACCACGACGGCAACGTTTCGGGGTTTGCAGGGTTCTTCCAGAATCGTGCCTTCGCCGATTACACGGCGACTGAGCAATCGGACATAGCTGCCTACGAACAATGTTTCGACACCGGAACAGCGCCGGCGGTGGGGTATACCCTCACGTTAACGCAGTTCAATGTCAACAATTCGTCGAACCAAACCAATTGGGCCACGCTACAGTCGCAGGCTGGCACGAACATCGATCTGATCGGTAGAGGCACCATCCAGGGGCAGATCCACGGACTGCTGTACCAGCCGCAGAGTAGTCCCGCGAATTACATCAGCGACACCAACACGGTATACACGCAGGCGCAATTGCAGGGTTTCATTGCCGGCGGGGACACCATCAGCTTCATGGGCGTTTATCCGGGTACAGGTTCCGCTCAATACTGAGGTTTTCGAAATGACGATGGGAGCCGGATGCGGGCATTTCAAGCCGCATGGGGCACAGCTCGCTACAGATGTGGTGCGCCTGGAAGTGATCGGCTCGCCGACGCGGTCCAGATCAGGTGCGTCGCCGATGATCTCCGCCCGGTCAAGGCCTCTTCAAGACCCAAGCGTAACGAATCGCGTGGATAAGCAGGCTGGCCCCGAAAGTCAAACCGGAAACCAGGCGTAAAGAACATGCACCGCGCCGAATGCAAAAGGACGGCCCGCGCGCGAGGCGACGGTTGAAACTTTCAGTCCGCTAGTGGGTTCAATTTGTTGACCGTGTATAGGGAACCGGGTTGCTGGCCCGTGGCACAGGCGGGAACTTCTACGGACCGGCGGAGGCAGGCCAACAGCAGAGGCACGGTTTTCAAGACGACCCGGAACTTCGCGTGCCGCCTCCCTTCACCCGATTGACGGTTCGGGTCCCGCGCGAATGGCATGGTGTCTAAAATCATTACGGGGAACGCTGACAGCGCCGGCGCCCCCCGACTGGTACGAGTGGTTTTGACGACGACTCTTAAGTGTTGCGATTTTGCGGAAACGCGCCCGTAACCATTGCAAGCATCGCTCCTCAACCCTTTCATCGAGGTGGTGAAGAAATGAAACGAAGCATCCTTGTTTTGCCGATCGCCATTCTGTCCAGCGGCGGGGGGATTTCCTGGAGCCACATAGTGTCAGTGTCGCGCATAATTGCAGACATCTGCAGCCAGATGTGCGCGCCTCTGCTGGTGATCTGGTGGATGCTCCCAAATGGGGTGTACTGATGGGCATCTTACGCGGCGGCCTGATTGCCATGCTCCTGGCGGGCCTAGGCTTTTGCCAGTCGGTTCCCAGCGTCTACACGGACCTCTACAGCCAACTCACCGGCGACGAAAGCGCATTCCTGGCAACCATTAACGGCGTGTGGAACGGGTCAATTTCCAACTCCACGATTTACGCCGGTCAGTTGACGGCCGCGAATTCGAATAACGGTCCTGGCCTGCTGTCGCCTTCGCAGTTGACTGTCTACCAGAACGAAATCCTGCTATGGAAGGCCGTCGGGGCCAGAGCTATATCGGTCGAAGTGTCGTTTCCGATGCTTTACGGGGCATTTCTGACGCCTCTAACACCGAGCGGCCAGGTCGATTACGAGGTGCAGTTCTCGAATTTGTACGCCACTATCGCGGCCATGGTACGAGCTCAAGGCCTGGGGCTCATTGTGGAGATCCAGACCATGGACACGGAAACCTTCGGTGCTCATACTGGAGCGCCAAATGTGGTTAATAATGCGTTGCCAGCATTTTACGAGCCGGGCGGCAGTCCCTTGCCGTTTGCAACTTACCTTTCGTATCGCGCGGCCGATGCCGTAACTATCGTCCAGACCATGCAGCCGGACTACGTGATTTTGCAGGAAGAGCCCGATGTCGAAGCCTCGAACAGCGGACAGCCAGTCCAGTTGGTTGAGTATTCGACACAGATGCTCAATTCCACGTATGCCGCGGTAGCCGCGGCCCGCGCGGCGGCGCCCAGCGGAAGCTATCTGGCCAACATGAAAATCGGAGCCGGTTTCGGCTCCTGGCAGGCGTACGCCGGAACCCTGTGGGCCAATAGTTTCACGCAATCCAACTGTACGATGCCCATCGGCACGACCGGGGCGCAGCCGTGCGTCACGACGAAAATGGATTTCCTCGACATGCACCTGTTCCCGATCCTCCAGGACGCGGCCAATTGCAAGACCGGGCCGGGGCCCGGTACCTGTCCGACGCCGAATTTTCAATCAAACACCATGCAAATCCTGGCTACTGCTACGGCGGCCGGCATGCATATGACCATCTCGCAATGCTGGCTGCGCAAAGTAAGAGACGCCGAATGGAGCCTGTTTAGTCTCCCAGCCACTCCCAGCGGCACGCAGTTCGGCGGCGACATTGAAGAAGCGCGCGAGGCGTATTCATTCTGGGAGCCGTTAGATCAGAGCTTTTTGCAGATCGTGTACGACCTGGCGAACTACCAAGGCATGTACTGGGTGGCGCCTTTCAACACCCAGAACCTGTCGGCCTACTTGACCTGGGACAACACGACGAACGCGATTTACGATGACTGTGACACGTGGACGTACAGCGCCGGTTTCACTGGAAGCCCTTGCGGCACCCTGGACGATACGGCGGTTTTCTCGAGTGTGGTGGCTTCCGGCGGTACCGAGTTGGTCGCCGCGCAATACGCCTCTACCGCGCAATTCTGGCACAAACTCATCGCACCCGCCGACACGACCCCGCCCACTTCACCCACCTCTCTGCAGGCTGCGGCGTGCGCATCGAGCGTAGACCTAAGCTGGAATCCCTCGACAGACGATGTGGGCGTGGCGGGCTATCAGGTGTGGCGCAACGGGGTACAGATTGCGAGCGTTATCGCGGCTTCTTACTCGGACACGGGTCTCGCCGCAAGCACTGCCTACACATATCAAGTCAAAGCCTTCGACCTGTCGTCCAACATCTCACAGCCCGCCGCGGTTTCCATTACAACGCCGGTCACGAGTCAGGTCAGTGTCTGCGCGGTTACCAACGCCGCCAGCTTTACGGTAAACAGCCTTTCCCCCGGAGCTATTGCCACGATCTTTGGCACCAACCTGGCGACCTCCAGTGCTCCGGCCGGGTCTACTCCATTATCCACGACGCTGGGCGGCGCGACCGTGACTGTGAACGGCATCAAGGCTCCGCTATTCTATGCCAGTCCCCTTCAGATCAACTTCCAGATCCCTAATGAGGTTCAGGTCGGCACGGCCAGCGTGGTAGTAGCTGTAGGAAACGTCAGCAGCCCACCTTTCAGTACTTCGGTACAGACTGCCGCGCCTGGAATCTTCACATTCCCGATCAACCGCGCCGCCGTGCGGAACCCGGATGAGAGCATCAACAACTCGAATAATCCGGTAGCTGCCGGCAGTTACATCGTCGCCTACTTGACCGGCCAAGGTCCGGTGAACAACCCCGTGGCGGATGGCGTGACTACACCCGATTCGCCGCTCTCGCGCGCGACGTCGTCGTACTCGGCCACCATAGGCAACCAGGATGCGAATGTCTTCTTCCTTGGTCTGGCTCCCGGGTTTGTAGGCCTGGCACAGGCCAATATCACGGTACCGTCGTTGCCCAGCGGCAGTTACCCGTTGGTAATCACCATCAATGGCGTGCAAAGCAATGGCCCACTGGTCACCGTTTCGGCTCCGTGACGCTCACTGTGGCTTCCCTGAAGTGCGCAAATATTCCGTTCAATTGCGTTTTCAGCGACTTGCAGTGGCCATGGGGTGTGCGATCCTATGCCTTTTATGGTGATCACGAGCGCCCTAATCATGGCATTTTCACACGTGGCTACGACCGGCCGCGCTGTGGTCCGCATAAACGCGATCGGAGCGCGGATACGCCCAGTGTGCAACTTTGTTACTTTTGGGTTACATCGTGTGTAGCCAATACGCCATCGGATCGTGAAATCAATGAGTTGTGAGTACCTTCGTTGGATAATCGATTGACTTGTTGCAGTGTTACAAACGTGAGTTCATGGTCCAGTTTTCCCTCGCGATTCTGCTTGCCCTCCGAGTTTTCTTCCGCACACGGAGCGATGCCGCCCTGGAGATCCTCGCCCTGCGCCAGCAAGTTGCCGTTCTCAAACGCAAGCGACCGCGTCCGCCCTTGAGCGCCGGCGACCGGCTGTTTAGGACCACTCTGCGCCGCGTTTGGCGCCGTTGGGCCGATGTCCTCCTGATTGTCAAATCCGAAACCGTTGTCGGATGGCACCGCGCCGGCTTTTCCCTCTACTGGCGCTGGCGATCCCGACCGCGTGGCGGGCGGCCCCGGATCACCAGGGAACTGCGGGATTTAATCAGCCGTCTGGCTCAGGAGAATCCCGATTGGGGCGCTCCCAAAAACCACGCGGAATTGCAGAAGCTTGGCTTTGCCATCGCCGAGCGAAGCGTGGCCCGATATCTGCGCCGTATCATTCGTCGCGGAGACCCCGCCCAAAAGTGGCGGGCCTTTTTGCAGAATCATCGCGAGGTGATCGCCGCATTGGATTTCTTCACGGTGCCTACCGTGACGTTCCGCGTGCTGTATTGCTTCTTTGTCATCGAGCATGAACGGCGCAAAATCCTCCACTGCAATGTAACGCAGCATCCCACAGCGGAATGGATCGTCCAACAACTACGGGAGGCATTTCCGGCGCCCTGCCGATGTCGTTACGTGATCTTGGATCGGGACAGGAAGTTCGACGCGCAGGCGATGGGTTTCTTGACGGCAGCCGGGTTGGAGCCGAAACGCACGAGCGTCTGATTGCTCCCTCACGTCCGCGGCGAGCGGGCTTCCAGACCACAACGTTTCCGACACCGTCAAGGATTGCCTCAAGGCCGAGGCAGGCGGCCTGAGCCAGGACGTAGTCGCGTGCCGCAGCTTCTTTGGTGGAAGCGCGGGGTATAGCGGAGAGAGCCGCGAAGTGCTTCCACAGGGACTTGGGCAACAGGTTTTCCAGTGCAGTTTCCATAAAGGTTCCGTTGGCGGATCACCTTAATCGTACAGCGGGGGCGACAGGAGCAAAGCGCCTCCGGCCTGCACAGGCGGCCATCATGCCCCACTTGCGAATAGACTTCCGTCCGCGTTTCCCGCTCCGCTTTCCCTCCGCTCCGGACTGAACCACAGCTACCCGCCGGCGAGGCCATCGTACGCAGTCTCCGCCTGAATGCCAATCCACCGGAACGGTTCGTTCGGAATATAGGGCGGATTCCGATTGACGAACGGAAACTCACGCCAGGGCTGTTGCCGCCCACCCTCCAGGTCCGCAATAATCCGGCCGAAAAGAAACGTCAGGTTCACACCGTGACCGCAATATCCCAACCCGTAGTAGATATTCTGCTGTTCTCCTGTGACCCCAACCAATGGCGCCCAATCTAGCGTCATATCGACCATTCCATTCCACGCTGTCTCGAATTCGATGCCCAGCAACGCTGGATACAACCTGGCCAGTTCCTTCTGCAGGAGATCAACAGCCTTCTCATCCGGCCTCCCTGCAACGCCGTCATTCCAGGCATACGCCGCCGAACCGCCTCCGATGTGAATCCGGTTGTCCGGCGTCAGCCCCAGATAATAGACCAAGGTCCGCGAGTCATTGAAGGGCATCCTGCTTGGCCACCCGATCGAGGACAGTTCCGCGTTGCTTAGCGCGCGCGTGGCCGCAACGTAGTTGTAAACCGGCGCGATCGCATTGCGGAAATAGCCCAGCTTGGAAGTAAAGGCGTTCGTCGCAAGTACCAACGATCTGGCCTTCACGGTTTGTCCTCCCGCCATGTGGAGGCGGTTCATCGGACCCTCTTCCACGGTTAGAACCGGACTGTCTTCGTAGATTTTCACGCCGGCGGCCTCCACCGCAAGTTTTAGAACATGGACCAGTTTGATCGGGTGGACGTGTCCAGCGTTCGGTTCATATACGGACGCCGCGTACGCCCGCGTGCCAATCGCCTCCGCTGTTCGCCCACGATCCAGGTATTTGACGGGTATACCCAGCCTCCGAACGCTCTCCGTATACGCTCGCCCGTGTTCGGCCTCCCGCTGGGTTTCGAAAGTCTGCAAGGCACCGACTGGTTCCACGGCTCCCTCGATTCCGGATGCCGCCGCGAGCGCTACCAGACTCCTCATGCTCCGCACGGTCAAATCGTAGATCCGCTTGTGGACCTCAGGAGGAGAGACTAGCTGCAGGTACTCGTTGGCCACATTCGGCAGCAGCATGCCTCCATTGCGACCGGATGCCCCGTTTCCTACGCCGCGCGCCTCCAAAACCGCCACGCGCTTGTTGGGCGCCGCCTTCCTGATGTGATACGCGGCCGAGAGCCCCGTGTAACCACCTCCGATCACCGCCACGTCTAGATCGAGATCGGTGGTCAGAGGCAGGTTGCGCGGAGGTTGAAAGCGCATCCAGAGACTATGGTTGATGTCCCACACGGGCCGCTCCGGGAACAAGGCTGGTGAGATCTCATTGAGACCGAACGCTCCAAGAGCGGTCCCAACTCCCGCAACAACTCCCCTTCGTAGCAAGGCTCTTCGATCCACGTGGCCTCCCAAGTAGGCCCATTGTAATCCCGACTGTCAAAAGAGCTATCGTTTCCCTCCGGGCAGCCACGGATGTCTCTGTTGCACCAGTCGGAAAGCGAATGCCGCCTCGCAACCGGACAGGTGGCAGACGATTTCTGGCGCTCCATTTGCCAGGCGCACGCGGCTGCTTCGGCATCGCTGGCCGCCGATGGCATCCATGAATGAGCGCACCCTCGCGGGCACGGCCGCAATCACTTCCAGGGGGTCGAGATCGCCCAGGTGGGAGGCCTATTGTGTCCTTTGCGTACTCGGCGGTGCGATTACAATAGGACCCTGAGGATTTTCGGAATGTTTCGAACTCTCACCTACACGGCCATTTTTGGTGTCGCTTTCATCCTCGCACCGCTTCACGCGCAGCAGGGGCGGGACGTAGGCGGCGGAGCGCAGGCCCCGGGCGGCAGCCAAATTGTTCTGCTGCAAGTGAATACCTCGGCGACGTATACCCCATGGATTTCTATCGCGCCGTTCAACAAAACCTTCACCGTCAAAGGACAGGCCATGATTCCGACGGGGCAGTATTAGCAGACTGGGGCGCAGTGCCATGCGTACAAATATCTCCAGGGTTGACGTTCACCCGCATCGAACCGCGACGAGCCGGGCTCGGAAACGCGGTAGCGCACTGGTCGAGTTTGCCGTCGCCTTTATTGTCCTGATGGGGCTCTTCTTCGGCCTCGTCGACTTTTGCAGGGCCATGAACGCATACGAATTCGTCACCTTCGCGGCGCGTCAGGGCGCGCGTTGGGCCATAGTCCGAGGCAGCGCTTGCGCGACTACTGCCACGCCGCCCGGTCCGAATCCGGCCTCATGGTGCGAGCCCGCGGGATCGGCGTCGACCGGCGCCACGGCGGCCGATGTTCAGACCTATGTCCGGAGCCTTCACCCGCTGGGGATTGCCGAGCACCTCACCGTGACCACGACCTGGCCGGCCACTGGGACTGGCTGCCCAGCCCTAGCGCCCAACAGCAGCGGCTACCCCACTAACTCCCCCGGCTGCCCGGTACAGGTTACCGTGCAGTACAATTATGCTTTCGGTCTAACCTCGCTCTTCCATAAGACCATCACCCTAACAGCCCACTCCCAGTTGGTGATTTCGCAGTAAACCATCGAACTGCCGCTGCGGCGGCACACTCAATAGCACGTCCTCCCGCCGGAGATACTCTTCTTCGCCGCTTGTGCTCCGCGAAAATTCCGTCCGAAACGAAACTCATTGATATTTGAACGCGTTCCCATGTGCGATCCTGATCCTTCATGTCAGTTCCTTCCAATGGTTCGCGGCGCTTTTCGCACCTTGTCGTGACACTCTCGTGCGTTCTCGTCGACTTCGCCCAACTGCTGGTTCTGGTCTTTCGTTCCCCACGCGCCCTGGCTGCCGAAAACCTGTTCGTGAGAAAGCGACTCGCGTTATTCCAGGACCGCCAGGTCGAACCGCGTCGAGCCGATGATGCCACCCGCTGGATCATGGCCCGTTCTGAGCCGGTGGTTTGACTGGCAAAGCGCTCTCGTCATCGTCCAGCCGGACACTGTTATCCGCTGGCACCGCAAGGGGTTCCGCTTGTTCTGGCGCCGGAAATCTCGGCCCGTGGGAAGGCCTCCGCTGCCAGAGGATCTCGGGATATTGATCCGCACCATGGCCCAGGACAGCGTCACCTGGGGGGAGGAACGGATCGCCAACGAATTGAAACTGAAACTGGGAATCCGGGTGGCGCCCAGTACGGCACGGAAGTATCTTGGCCGCCGCCACGGTCCCGGTCGGCACCCCGATCCAACCCAGCGCTGGTTGACTTTCCTTAGCAACTACGCCCACGCGATCAGACTTCTTCACCGTGGTCACGGCCGGGTCCGCATCCTTTATGTATTCGTCGTCATGGAACTGAACTCCCGGAGGATTCTTCACTACGGCGTCACCGAACATCCCACAGCCGAGTGAACCTTGCAACAATTCCGCGAGGCGCTGCCAGGCAGCCATCGGTACCGCTTCGTGATCCACGATCATGACAGCATTTTCTCCCGGAAGCTGGACGAGGAAGTGGCCGCCATGGGCGTGGAGTCATGCGAACACCCGTGCGTGCTCCGCAAGCCAATGCCGCATGCGAAACGCTGGTGGGCAGTGTACGGCGGGAGTGTTTGGACTTCGTCATCCCACTCGGTGAGCGGCATCTGCGGCAGGTCTTGAGGAATTGGACGGCCCATTACCACCACTGCAGGGTTCACATGAGCCTGGGGCCGGGCATACCAGCGCCGTTGCGCCCGCCACCGCCGCAAAATGCCCACCGCCATCGGCTTCCACTAGGCCACCAGGTCCGGAGCCGGCTTGTACTCGGAGGCTGACACCACGAATACTGGCTCGAAAACGAAGCTGCGTAACGTCCGAACGCAATTATTGCGGACCACAGCACCCAGAAATCGTGGATGCGCTCCAGGCTCGCCCGCAACGCCCGCGGGGAAGTGGAAAGCTCGGTTGGATAAGGAGCGTGAGAGGCTATTTACATTTTTGAGCTACGATGGGGTCCCTTGGAACAGCAACAACGCTGAAGACGCAATCAAAGCATTGGCTCGGCGCCGCCGAGCCATTGAAGGACTCTCTACGCCTAAGGGAATTGAAGAATACCTCATTCTGTTGAGTGTCTGCCAGACGTGCAAGTACTCAGGCGTCGATTTCCTGAAATTTCTTCGCTCGGGCGAAACGGACATCAGGATCTTCGCAGCGAGGCAAGGAAAGCGGCGTCCGAGTTGCGCTCGTGACCTGGATTGATTGCAAGCAAGGGCACCCGGCAGGTTACGTCGTCAACGCAAACCATACTCCACGTTAAGCGGCGTTATCGGTAGCGAACGAAGATTAGGATATGCAATGCTTGCAGCATGATGAGCCACCTCTCGATCTATCTGCCCGGGATCGCCGTCCTGGCCGTGGGCGCAGTCCTGATCCCTGGTGCGCGGGCGCAGGCGCCGGACCGAGCCGGTGCGCCAGCCGTGGTTCGCCAGGCAGGGAAGCTCGTGTTGCATCAGCCGGTCGAGCGGGAGTTGGGGCGGGGGCAGACGGACGTGTTCACGGTGGATGTGGCCGCCGGGCAATTCGTTCATGTGGCTGTGGAGAAGAAGGGCGTGGATGCTGTACTGGTGCTGACGGACCCGGAGGGGAAGGCGCGGGTTACGGCGGATAGCCCCAATGGTAGGTTCGGGCCGGAGCCGGCGTCGCTGATCGCCGAGCGGGGTGGTGCGTACCAAGTCCAAATGGCGAAGTCGCCGCGGAGTTCGGAGACGGGCCGGTACCGCATCGAGCTGACGGACCTTCATGCTCCTACGGAGCAGGACCGCAGGCGGCTTCAGGCGGAGACCGAATTCTTCGCCGCAGTCGCCAATGATCGTGCACAGGACCGGGAGAAGTGGCTTCAGGCCGTAGTTGGCTACCGACGGGCGGTCGCGTTGTGGCATTCGCTGCGCGACGATGCGGAAGAGGCTCTCTGCTTGCACCTCATTGGCGTTATTCACAACGACTTGGGCGAGAAGCAGAAGGCGGTGGACTATTTCAACCAGGAGTTGCCCCTATGGCGGGCCATGGGAAACCGTGAGCGGGAGGCGGTGACCCTGAGCAACATCGGCGTTGTTTATAGCGAGCATAAGGAATTTCAGAGAGCGCTGGACTATTTCCACCAGGCGTTGCCGCTATGGCGGGCGATTGGAAACCGTGGACGGGAGGGGATGACCCTGAACAACATAGGCAGTATGTATGGCGAGCTTGGGGAAAATCGGAAAGCGCTTGACTACTTTAACCAGGCCCTGACGCTGAGCCGAGCGATGGGGGACCACGCAAGTGAGGCGGATAGGTTGAACAACATCGGCCTGACCTATTCTCATCTTGGGGAGAGGCAGAAGGCGCTGGACTTCTATAATCAAGCATTGCCGATGTGGCGCGCGGTGGAGGACCGCCCGGGAGAGGCCGGCACGCTGTTGAACATCGGCATTGTCTATGTAGGAGTTGGTGAACTGCATAATGCTCTGGACTGCTTCACCCAGGGACTGCTGCTCTACCGGGCCGTGAGGGACCGGGCTGGTGAGGTGGCTTCGCTGATCGCCATCGGCAATGTCTATTCGGAGCTTGGGGAGACGCACAAGGCGCTGGACTCCTACAACGAGGGGCTGCTGCTAGCGCGGGCGTCTGGGGACAACGCGAATGTGGCGGCAACGCTGGGTGACATCGGCAATGTCTATTCTGACATCGGGGAGCACCAGAAGGCGTTGGACTACTACAACCAGGCGTTGCCGCTGGATCAGGCCGTGGGGTACCCAGCGGACGTGGCGGCGACGCTAGTCAACATCGGCGGCGTTTACTCTGCTGTTGGGGATCAGCAAAAGGCGCTGGAGTACCTCAACCAGGCGCTGGTCGTGGAGCGGGCGGTGGGGTACCCAGCGGACGTGGCGGCGACGCTGAACAACATCGGCGAGGCGTATCGGAAACTCGGGGAGAAGCAGAAGGCGCTGGGCTACTATACGCAGGCTCTGCAAGTCGCCCGGGCCGCATCCGATTCACCGCACCAAGGGCTTGTCCTTTTCAATCTGATGCGCTACTGGCAAGCGGAGCATCCGGGGCTCGCGATCTTCTTTGGTAAGCAAGCCGTCAACCAATACCAAGACATCCGGCGGAAAATCCAGGGACTAGATCCGCAGGTACAACGGACTTACCTCGGCAAAGTCACCTCGACTTATCGCCTCCTGGCCGATCTGCTCATAGCACAAGGTCGCTTGTCCGAGGCCGAGCAGATCTTGAGCCTTCTCAAGGAACAAGAGTACTTCGATTACGTCCGCCGCGACGCGACCGAAGCCTCGTCCGTCAACGGGCGCGCCGATCTGAATTTGGAGGAGGCCGAGTGGTACCGCCGCTACCGCGAAATCGCCGACAGAATTGTAGCAATGGGCACCGAGCGCGGCGACCTGGTCACCAAACGAGAGCTCACGCCGGGGGAGACGCAGCATCTGGGTCAACTCGAGAGAGACCTCGCGGTTGGCAATATGGCCTTCGAAAAGTTCCTCGGCGAACTTCCGCAGAACTTTAGCGCTAAGCCAGTGCCCTTGAGAGACTTGCGTGAGGCGGAGGGCATCATGGAGGATCTGCGGGAGCTGCCATCTGGCACTGTAGCCATCTACACGCTGATAGGCGAGGACAAGTTCCGCGCGATCCTCCGGACGGCGGACGTGCAGAAGGCCTATGAATATCCGATCGCGGCGGCGGATTTGAATCGCAAGGTGGCCGCGTTCCGGCAGGTGGTGCAAGATCCGAGGCTCGATCCGCGGCCAGCGGCTCAGGAGTTGTACAAGATTCTGATTGCGCCGATGGCAGAGGATCTGCGCCAGGCGAAGGCGCAGACGCTGATGTGGTCGCTCGATGGCACGCTGCGCTACCTGCCGCTCGCGGCGCTTTACGATGGCAAGCAATATCTCATCGAGCAGTATCGCGTCTCGGTGATGACGCTGGCGAGCAATGCGCGGTTGAAAGACCGGCCGGATGCGGAGTGGAAGGGCGCGGCGTTTGGCGTAACGAAAGCCTCCGAAGAGGCGCCCGCGCTGCCCTGGGTATCGGCTGAGCTGGCGGGGATCATCGCTACCAAGCCGGGCGATGGGGGCGCCATGGCAGGCGAGGTCGCACTAGACGGCGAATTTACCCAGCAGACTATGCGGCAGACCCTGCTGAAGCATTATCCGGTGGTGCACATTGCGAGCCATTTCCAGTTTAGGCCGGGTAACGAGACGCAGTCGTTCCTGTTGTTGGGCGATGGGGGTCATCTCAGCCTGGCCGAATTGAAGACCTCGGCGAATCTGTTCGGCGGGGTACAGGTTCTGACGCTGTCGGCGTGCGACACGGGGATTGGCGATGGGACTGAGGTGGAAGGATTCGGGACGCTGGCGCAGCGGCAGGGGGCCAAGGCCGTAGTGGCGAGCTTGTGGCCGGTGGCGGACGAGAGCACCAGCGTGTTGATGCCAAGGTTCTACCGCATACGGCAGTCGTCGCCGGGGAAGACGAAGCTGGAGGCGCTTAGGGAGGCGCAGGTGGAGCTATTGCGGGGGGAGGCGAAGTTGCCTGGCGCGGCGGCGAGTCCGGCGCGTGCGATGATCTACGAGCCGCGTACGGCGAAGCCGCCAGCCGCGCCGTTTACGGTTGATCCGAAGGCTCCGTATGCGCACCCGTTCTATTGGGCGCCGTTCTTCCTGATGGGGAATTGGCTCTAAGATCAGCTTCGGTGCTGCGCGCGAAGGCCCGCGCAAAGGTTGTCAGATTGATGTGTCACCCGGGCGCGCGTCACGCGGGTTCTCCGTCTATTCTGCTCCTTACGGTACGCGCTACCGGCCTTGAGACTTAGCGTCAAGACCGCGCCCGCCGCTCACCAGACCCTGCACGCCGGTTCGTGCACCATGGGCTGGCCCTGCCTGCAGGCGAAAGCCTTCTGAAATTCCGGCATGTTCGAAAGCGGCCGGTCCACACGGAACCGCGGCAGGGAATGCGGATTGCTCGTAACCTGGTTGCGCTCCGCCTCTGGACGCGAAACCTCGCACCAACTGAACGCGAACGAGAGGAAGAAGCGCTGGCGCGCCGTGAGTCCGTCGGCTTCCGGCGCGTCCAGCGATTTGCCTTGCGCCTTGTAGATGTTCTCCAGCGCCAGCATAGCCAAATGGATGCCGCCGTTGTCCGCAGTATCTTCGCCGGCAGTCAACTCGCCCTTCTGCGTGACGCCGTACTCGGGAATCTTCTGCGAGTACTGGGCCACGATGCACTTGTCCTTCTCGTCATAACGCTTCGCATCTTCGGCGGTCCACCAATCGCGCAGGTTTCCCTCGGCGTCGAACTTGCGACCCTGGTCGTCGAAGCCGTGGATCGCTTCGTGGCCGATGACCATGCCGGCGGCGCCCAAATTGGAAGCGTCGTCCTGATCGAGGCCGAATAGCGGGAGCTGTAGAATTCCGGCCGGGAAATTGATGGTGTTCATCTGCGGATTTTCATAGGCGTCGATGGTGGCGGGCGTCATGTCCCATTGCAGGCGATCAATGGGCTTGCCGATCATGTGAATCTGCCGATGCAATTCGAAGGCGTTGGCGGCATTCAGGTTGGCCAGGAAGTTATCCGGCACTATCTTCGCCGCACTGTAATCGATCCATTTATCCGGATAACCAATCTTCTGCAGCGTGGAATCCTGTTTGATCAGCGCCTCCTTCTTGGTTTGGTCGCTCATCCAATCTAGTTGCTTGATCTCCACGGCCAGTGCCTGGCGGATCTGGTGCACCAGTTCATTGGCCCGCTGCTTGCTCTCGGGCGGGAAGGCGATGTTTACATAGGCCTGGCCAAGTGCTTCGCCGAGCAGATGGTCCGCGGAAGATACGCAGCGCCGCCAAAGCGGCAACATCTGCGGCGTGCCCGAGAGCGCCGTGCGGAAGAAAGCGAAATTGGCCTTTTGAAAATCGCTACCCAGATACGCCGCCGCCGCATGAATGGTCCACCAGCGAAGATACGTTCGCCACTCCTCCGCCGAGCGTGTCTTGATCTGCTGCTCCAACGCGCCCAGGAAGCCCGGCGTGGTCACTATATAGAACGGTACGGCCGGCGCGCCCACCAGCTTGAAATACTCGTCCCATCCGAAATCCGGGACCGCGGTCTTTAACTGTTCGAGCGTACGCTTGTTGTAGATCTTCACCGGATCGCGGCGGGTGACGTTATCCATTGAAGCCTTGGCGAATGCGGTTTCCATGTCCATCACTGTGCGGGCCTCCGCGGCGGACCGGCCCGCCGAATCGCCAGCCATCTCGAACATGTTCTCAACGTGTGACACGTACTGGTCGCGCAACTTTTGAAAGCGATCAGCGGATTCCAGGTAGTAATCGAGCGATGGTAGCGCCATGCCGCCTTGGTCAATGCCGGCCACCATCTTGCTGGCATCCGCGAGATCCTGCGTGGGGCCGAACCCGAACAGCGGAGCCTTGGTGTAATTATCGTCGCCCTGCCAGACGGCTGAGAAATTCAGGTGAAGGTAGGCGGTCAGCCGGGCGAGATCCTTCGACGATTCGAGCGACTCGATTGTTTTCAAACCGGATTGCAGCCAGGACTTGCCATGTGCGTCGCGCCCGGCCTCGTCCATGCAACTTTGCCAGAAATCACCGATCTGGCGCTCGCTGCCGTGGGCCTGTTTGTCGCTGGCGGCCTTCTCCATCGCATTTCGCAGAATAGTCTGGTTGTAAAGATACAGCGGAAGGATCACGCTCGAGGCCGGCAGATCGGGTGGAATGGGATGGGCCGCAATCCATTTCGAGCACGTGTACTGATAGAAGTCCGTGCACGGGTCCTTCGTCTTATCAATCAGCGAGGCGTCGAACTTCTCTAGCTTAGGAAGTTCGGCCGAGGCGCCATCGGCGGGCGGCGCCTGCGCTAGCGCGGATGAACACAGAATCAGTGATAGACAGCCAACGACGCAACAACCGGTCATGCAGCACCTCGAATCTGTTCAGTATATCGCCCGGCCGTTCCTGACGGCTGCAAACTCACGCGATCTCGTTGATTTGGCGTGCCAGCAGAACACTCGTTCAGCGACGGGTCGGGCAAGCCGGCGTCGTGCATGCGCTCGACGTCGGAAATGCTCGGGCACGCCCGAGAGGCGGCGGGCTGCTTGCGTGGGCGTTCGTGCGCAGCCAGACGAGGGCGCGTTCCGCGTTGCCTCGGGCGAGCCGCCGGCGCGCTGCGTGCGTAAGGCGTTCGTGCGCAGCCAGACGAGAGCGCGTTCCGCAGTGGTCCAGCAGGGCGCGTTCCGCGGCGGTTCGGGCAAGCTGCCTGTGCGCGCCGTGACGGCGTCGCTTCGGCGATCGCGGGATCCACCAAGGGCGCGCTACCGCATCCAGAACTCGCCGCCCGCCACGTCCCGCACCGGCCGCGGCATCCTTCACCACCCTCGAGTGGGTATTATCTCCGAGGCCGTGATGAGTGCGAACCGCCATGGCGCTGGTTACGTGCGAAAGTGCACCTGGGAAAGTACGTCAGTTCCGCATCAAGGCCTAGAATAAGATATGAGTGCGAAACAACAAAAGACGCCTCTTGACGGCGTTGCTTCGGAACAGGAAAGCGGCGACCCAGATTCGGCAGGACAGTCCGGAGACACGCAGGGGCTGTCAAACGAGGCAGGGTCGGACTCGGAGAGCGTTGAAGAACTCGCGGAAGAGGGGCAGGCCTTCGAGGCCGGGGTCATCGACGGCGTGGAGAATGTGCCGGACGCGGACGTGTCGGAAGTTACCACGAAAGAGATCCCGGAGGACGATGTTCCCCAGGAGTACCTGGATAGGGATTGAACCCGACGGAGCCGCTGCTCGGGCCGCGCGTGTCGGGCGCCACGAACCCGCAATACGATGCCAATCACAATCTTCGATTCCGACATCACCCAATTCGATGGCCGTGAGGAAGTGGATGCCGCCAGGCACGGAGGATGTTAGATGACCTCCTCCCGTTCGGACGCGCTGGTGCTCTTCGGTGTGACGGGCGACCTCGCGCACAAGATGATCTTCCCCGCGCTCTATGCAATGGTGAAACGCGGGAACCTCAAAGCCCCGGTAATCGGCGTCGCTCTCCCTAAATGGAGTCTGGCGCGTCTGCATCAACGCGTGACGGACAGCATCGAACGATCGGGCGGCATCGATAACCAGCAAGCGCTCCGGCATCTGCTGTCGCTGTTCAGGTACGTGAGCGGTGATTATGAAGACCTGAACACGTTCGCGGCGATCAAAAAGGCGCTTGGTACCGCGCGGCGCCCGGCACACTACCTCGCTATCCCGCCGTCGCTCTTCGAAATGGTGATCAAAGGGCTCGGGGCCTCGAAGTTGGCCGACCATGCGCGCGTCATTGTCGAAAAGCCGTTCGGACGCGACTTGGCCTCCGCTAGGGAACTGAACCGCGTCGCACATAGTGTGTTCCCGGAAGACTCGATCTTCCGCATCGATCACTTCCTCGGGAAGGAAGCGATCATGAATATCCTCTATTTCCGCTTCGCCAATTCATTCCTGGAGCCGATCTGGAACCGCAACTTTGTGGCCAGCGTCCAGATGACCTTATCCGAGGATTTCGGGGTGAAGGGCCGCGGGGCGTTTTACGAAAGCGCGGGCTGTCTGCGCGACGTGATCGAGAACCACCTATTCCAGGTCGTGGCGCTGCTTGCCATGGAGCCCCCGGCCGAGAGGGACTATGGAGCCGTTCATAGGGAGAAAGCCAAGGTCCTTCGAGCCATGCGCCCCCTGAAGCGCGACGACTTGGTGCGCGGCCAGTACGCCGGCTACCGGAAGGAGCCGGGTGTCGCGAAGAATTCCGATGTAGAGACTTTCTGCGCCCTACGGCTTTTCATCGACTCATGGCGCTGGGCTGGGGTCCCATGGTATCTGCGCTCCGGAAAATACCTGGCCGAAACCGCGGCTGAGGTCTTGGTGGAATTGAAGCCGCCGCCGCAGAGGCTTTTCGCCGACTCCGCGCCGGCGACAGGACGGGCCAATTACGTGCGTTTCCGCCTCTCCCCCAGCGCGGCAATCGCTCTCGCCGCTCGCATCAAGGTTGCAGGGAAGGAATTCGTCGGGGAGCAGCGAGAGCTCTACCTGTTCGAAGAACAACGGGGAGAGGAAGCGCCGTACGAGCGCCTTTTGAGCGACGCGATGGCCGGCGATGGAGCGTTATTCACGCGTGAGGACGCGGTCGAGGCCGCCTGGGCTGTGGTCGAGCCAGTCCTGAAGACGCACCATCGGGCTCGCCCCTACAGGCGCGGTAGTTGGGGACCGAAAGATGCTGACACGATCATCGCTTCAGATGGCTGTTGGCACAATCCCACACCGAAGGAAGCATCCGGATGAGATCCACGCCCGGCGGAAATTCGCGAGCGCTTCGGCCGGCACGCCCGCGAGGCGCGTTCCGCGGCGGCGCGGGCGAAGCTGCCGGCGCGCTCCGTTTCAGCGGTCGTTTCGCAATGGCTGGATTGACCAGGGGCGCGCTCCAGCAAGCAGAAGTCGCCGCGGCGCACGCGCTCGATCCACGCCGGCGGAATATTCTGCGAGCGCGTCGGGCACTTCACGCAGACTGATGCCGGCGGGCGGCTCCAGCGCCGACAGCCCGTCTTCCGTCGCCGCGACCGTCCCCCAAGCACCACCCGTTGGTGTGTTTTTTACAGGTTGTTTACTCGATCGCGACAACTTCCCCGCCTGCGCCCCGTTAGCATCGACTCATGAACACTCACCCACGTAAACTGATCAAGATTCTTATGGCTGGAATCGCGGCGTATCTGCCGGCCGCCGCCGCGGGCCAGTCGATTTTTAAGGTCGTCCCGACCCCTAACGAAAATTTCGATAGCGGCTTGTTCGCGGTCTCCGCGTCTTCGCCGTCCGATATCTGGGCCGTCGGCCAATCCGCAATCCACTTCGACGGCACCAAATGGACCGCGTTTAGGGTGCCCATGGTCAACGGCGACAACACCAGCGAATTGTCCGGAGTGGCCGATTTTTCACCCACGAACGCCTGGGCAGTTGGCTACATCAATATCTCAGTGGGAATCCCAAATCAGGTCATCGAGCAATGGAATGGGACCGCCTGGAGCCTGGTTCCAGGACCCACGTTCGCCTCTGGCGATAGTGCCACTCCAAGAGCCCTGGCCGCCATCTCTCCAACCGACATGTGGGCCGTGGGCAGCTTGTTGAACGACAATGGCAACCAGTTGAATTTCCTGTTCGAGCATTATGATGGCACCTCCTGGACGGCCACGACCATCGTAAACGACAACGCATTCCTGCTCGGCGCATCGGCCGACGCCACCAACGATGTGTGGGCTGTCGGATACAGGGGCAACGAGATGGAGACCAGCAAAACGTTGGTGTATCACTACGATGGCATGAGTTGGAGCGAAGTGCCCAGTCCCAACGTGGGCCCCGGCGCCAGCCAGTTGAACGGCGTGGTGGCCTTGGCTTCGAATGACGTTTGGGCCGTAGGCTTCTCCACCAGCGGCGCGCCGCCCAATACCGATCCCACCCTCAATTTGATCGAACACTACGATGGCACCAGTTGGAGCGTCGTCACCAGCCCCAACGTGGGTCCCAATAGCGGATACCAGTCGAACCGCCTGGAAGGCATCACCGCGGTCTCGTCAGACGATGTCTGGGCTTTCGGTTCGTTCTTTGCTGCCAATGGATCGGAACAGCAACTCACCCTGTTGCTCCATTGGGATGGCACTTCCTGGACCGTAGCGCCCAGCCCGAATCCCTCCACCGGCGGCTTCGTATCCGACCTGTTGTTTGCAGGCGTCGCGGTTGCGCCCAACGACGTCTGGCTCGTCGGTGCGGAGGATGAAGCCCCCCGCGACGGAACCATGGCGCTCCACAGTACTATGGCCGGCAACTGAAAACGGTACTCTCTGCTTGAGCCCCGGCCGAGTTGATACGAAGAAAATGCGGCGCAGTCTGCATGCCAAGCTGCGCCGCGCTCCGCGTCGGCAGTCGCCTCGCCGATGAAGGGATCGACCCAGGGCGCCACCGCAGACAGAACTCGCCGCCCGCCCGCGCTCGATCCACGCCGCCGGAGATTTTGCGAGCGCTTCGGCCGGCACGCTCGCGAGGCGGCGTGCTGCTGGCGTATGGCGTTCGTGTGCAGCCAGACGCGAGCGCGTTCGGCAGCGGTGCGGGCAAGCTGCCGAGCGACTACGGCCGGCCTAATCCCAGTTCTTCAGCTGCGGCCATAGCTTGCTCAGGGGTTGTTTCATTCCCTCGCAGTAGTACACATCGAAATGTTCGTACGGCATCGAGTATTGGTGCCACACCCGCGCGACCTTCCGGAATGTGGTGAAGATCTCAGCCAGCCGCTCCGGCCGGTCGTCCATCACGATCATACTCTCGCCCGTGTAGCCGTGTGGGCCCCACAGATAATAACTCTGATGTCCGCTGATGGCGCTGCCTTCGGGAATGCCGTACTTCGGCCCGAAAAGATCGATGGCGCCAGCCTGCCCGTAGTTCTGCCCGAAGATAGCGGTCTTGGCCCGCACATCCGGTGGCAGGCTGTTGTATGCGCCGGCAACCGCGCCCGCCATCTCTTCCCAGCCAAACTGGTCGGCGAACAACTGCGGCAGCGGCCCGAGCCGGTGATTTTCGATCCGCGGCTGCTGCAGGTGTGTGGCCGCCGCGTAGCGAATGTAGGTCTCGGGCGGTAGCAGCGGGATCAGCGTCGGCGCCAGGAGGGCGCCCATTAGCACCATCAGCGTCACGTACACCGGCTTGATCCACTGCGCGCGGACTCCTGCCAGCCACCGTTCCCACGCCACGCTGCCGGCCGCGAACAGAACCGGGTAAGCCGGGAACAGGTAGTAGATGCGGGGGCTGAGTGCCATAATGACTCCGGCCGTCACCGCCCAGGCCCAGCCGAGCACGCGAAACCGCTTCCCTTCATTGTGAAAGAAGAGATACCACAAGCCTGCCAGCCAGATCGGCACGCTCAACGGCAGCATTGCCAGGATCTCCTGGCCGAAAAACGTCAACGGTGAGAGTGCCACGTCCCGCCCGCTGCGGCGGATATTAGCCTGCAGTTCCAGGAACGGGAAGTGGTTTTGGATGTTCCACAGCAGGTTGGGCAGAAAGATCAGAAACGCGATCGCGCCCCCTGCCCAGAACCACGGCGAGCGCAGCCACCGGCGCTCGCGTGTCAGCACCAGCCCTGCCACAATGCCGAAGCCGAAGGTCAGCATCGAGTACTTGTTCTCCAGCCCGACACCCGCCACTACGCCGAACCACAGCCAGTACTTCGCGTTCCCGGTCCGGATGCTCCGCATCACCAGGTATGCGCAGCCCATCCAGAACAGTGGCTCGAAAGCATTCATCGAAAGGAAGTGGTCCAGCGCCAAAACGCCTGGCGCTAGCACCAAACATAACGCCGCCAGGCCCTGCGCAAAGCGCGTGCCGCCCAGTTCACGGGCGATCATGCCGGTAAGCACTGCTGCGCCCGCAGCGGCCAGGGCCGCGGGAAACCGGATGGCCGATAACGAATCGCCCAACACCGCCCGTGCGATCCATGCAATCGCCGCGATCAGTGGTGGCTGATCCACATAGCCCCAGCCGAGATGCCGGGCGCACGCGAGGTAGTAAAGTTCGTCGATGAAGTAGCCGTAGCGCCGTCCGGCGTACAGGTGCAGCGCGAGTATGGCAGCAGCGATGAGCGCCACCGCCAGCCCCGTGCCCATGAGCCATGGCTTGCGGGCCTCTTCGCTTTGGACATGGTCCATTTGTCCATTGTATGTAGCTGAGCCACTGTCAGTTCACCCGCGGATCAAACATTCGAACAAAGGCGAGCTACTACAGGTAGAACTGCGCCGTCGCGCATGCCCTCGATCCACGCCGGCGGGAATTCGGCGAGCGCTTCGGCGGCACGCGCGCGAGGCGGCGTGCTCTTTGCGTAAGGCGTTCGTGCGCAGCCAGACGAGGGCGCGTTCCGCTTCGGCGGTGGCTGGCTAAGGGCGGCCAGCAACTCGTCCGCGCACACGCGCTTACGACCCAAGGCCGCTCTCCTCCAAGGGCGTTGAAAGTGCGCCCCTGGGGGATTGGCGTCACGCCACATCCGGCAGTTCCGCCGTAGAATTCGCAAGGCGTCCTGGGCTTGCGCGGCTCCTGCGCCTGCATCACCAGGGCGGACCGGCGTCGTCGACCGCTCAGTCCGCGCTAGAGGGCAGTAAGATTTCTAGTCGGCTGGGCGGGCTGGTTCTGATTCCCGCCCGCCCCCTTCCCTCATCGGGGGTTAGATCGGCTACTGAATCGGGACGTAAGCCGGCGGCGCGTTGTAGCCAATACCTGTTAGATCCACCGACAACAGGCTCAACGGCTGTGCCGGTCCGGGCACCGTGGTGGCGGGCACCTGAATGGAAACCGCATAGACTCCCAACGCATTCGGCTGATAAATGGCCGAGACCACGGTGTCGCCTTGATTATTCACACCCGCGTACACGGGGCTGCCCACGATTTGGCCGGGCAGCCCCAGCACGCCAGTGGACGCATTGGGCACCGTCTGGCCCAGGCCTGTAGCGAAGAACGTGATGGTTTCGCCGGGATTCACTGGATTGGAAGCGCTCACATAGCTGCCATCCGGGCGCATCGCCACTGCCAGCGGATAGCTCTGTCCGTTGTCCTGCAATGTTCCGTTGGTGAAAATGCCTGGCGCCAGCGGACTGACCGTGACGTTGCTCAGGATCGTGGAACCCTGCGGCGTTTGAATCGAGATACTGTCCGACGAGCCCGGCGTCTCTTCGAAAGGCACTTGCGCGTTGATCTGCTGGACGCCGTTCTGGTTTACCAAGGCCAGAATCGGCGCGGCATTCCCGTCAAACGAGACGGCATAACCGGCCATCTGCGATTGATCTGTTACGATGCCCTGAATGGTAGGCGTCAGGCCCGGCCCGGTGAACGTCACCAAGCCACCAGGCGCTATGCCCGGGGCGAAGGTGGCCGAGTTCAGGACCGCGGGTTCCACCGGACCCAGCGGCGACGTGGTCAGCGAGAAGGTGGCAATCAGCGCGCTTTTTCCCGCACCGGACACCGCTGTGACCGTGAAAGGACCGGCGACGGGTCCCGCCGTAACCATCGTTGAAGCTTGGCCATTTATGCCGGCGTTTGTCGATGCGGGGGTTGCTGTCTGAGTGCCGCTAGTCGAGAAGAAAACCGGCGCGTAGGAGGCCGGATTTCCAAATTGATCCTGAAGTTGCACCACGAGCGGAGCACTGAAGGACGAATTGATTAGCGCGCTCTGATTGTTGCCCGAAACAACCTTGATGGTGGCTGGCGTGACGCTAGCCTGGATGGTGAATGTGGCCGAGACCGAGCCTGCCGTGACTTTCAGTATGATGGTGGTCCCACCCGGGCTGGCGACATATCCGGTGGCGGACCCTTTGCCGGTCGGGCCGGTGATGGCGGTCAGATTGGATAGGGGCATCGTACCGGAGACCACTGCCCAGGTGAGGGGCACTCCCGGAATCGGATTGTTGAAAGCATCCGTCACTAGCACGATGAATGGCTGGGGCAATGTGGTGCCGCTGGGCGCGATTTGATTGTTTCCGCTAAGGATGTTCACATTTACGGGCGCACCGGGCACTATAGTCAACGTATAGCCGGTGAACGACAAGATTCCCGGAATAGAAATGGAGAGCGGTTCCGTTCCCGGGACACCGTTCAAAACGACATTACAGGTGGCCAACCCGCTGGCATTCGTCAATGCCAAGCCGCCGCCCCCCGCCGGACCGGCGCAACTGGCGTTCGGCAAGTTGACATTGCTGCCGGTGCTCACCTGCACTCCAACGTTGGGGATGGGCAATTCCATGTTCAGTGAGGTGACGGAAACCAACACGGGGGTGGGGAGGGTGGTTCCCGCGGTTCCCGTCAGCACACCGGGCGGGGTTGGCTGCAGCACTTGCGCCAATATCGGGCCAATTGGAGGAGTGCAAGGCGCTAACCCGCAGTACTGCACGTCCAAGGGCATTGTCGTGACATAGAAACTCTGGCTGACCGTGCCGGTGGCCCCGGCGCTCGCTGCGCTGGCGGTAACCGTGGTCCCCGCGTAGCCGTGATACGCCACCACTACTGGAGGTATGAAATATATGGAAGCTTGGCCGGTAAAATCTGTCGGTGTCACGACCACGCTTTGCGAGGAACCGTCCGGCGCCAGCAAACCCCCGTCTCCGGACGTCACGGTGAAGGTGATCAATGCGTTTGGCAGAGGGTTCCCGTTGGAGTCGGTAGCCAGCACCGTCAACGGCGCGACGCTGGCCCACTCTCCGGTCCAAGGGTTATACGGCACAATCTGCCCTTGGCCCGATACGATGCTTAGCGCCGCGGGAGTGGCCACTTGGCCGGTCCCTACATTGATCGTGAAGTTCTGCTGCAAGGGCCCAATGGTGGCCAGGATCGAGATGGCGCCGATGTCGGCAGGCGTGCTTCCCGCCGTGAAAATGGTTTGTGCATAGCCGTCCTCGCCAGTGACCGTGTTGACGGGCACGGCGGTTCCGGTTCCTGAGGTGACAAGGAAGTTGATGCCGGTCCCGCTGATAGGGAGCCCATTCTGGTCGAGTACCCGCACCACCAGGGGCAACGAGACACCGCCGGGCAGCAAGGTCTGGTTGTTGCCGTATTGCAAAGCCGTCGTCGGCGTGTTGTTGGTGAAGGTGGGGGCGAAGTAGGACACGGCCGCCGGTAGCGAAACCAGCGCTACCTGTTGAGTCAGCAGGGAGGAAGCTGGATCGATCCTGTACAAGTTATTGATCCCGGTGCCGTCTATCGTTCCGCTGGACACTGTAAACAGAAACTGAGGGAAGTTGCGGCCAGGCAGCCCCAGATCGTTGGAGAGGGTGACCGCCGCCTGCGCCGAAGGAATGACATTAGCAATCACGGGTATGTCGAGAATAAGGCCGCCATTAGTTCCAATCTGCAAACCGAACAGCGATTGCGCGCCGCTGGAGAACGCAAAAACATTGGTTGCCGAAGCCACGTACAGGCCGTCGAAATATGCGGGTAGCCCGGTGAGGGGAGACGCTTGGAGCGCTGTGAGACCGGTGAAAGGCACCGTGCCTTCGATCAGGTGATCGTTGAGATTTAGCAGCAGGATGGCCGGTTGAGCGCCAAACGTCTCATTGGCGGCCAGGGCGTAATTGCCGTCGGGAGTGAACACCAGCTTGCCGGGCGTGGCTTCCACGGGTACGACACCACTGGGTGTGGTCGTAAGGGTGGCCGGATTGATTTCCAGTATTTGGTTGGGGGCGCTGACATAGAGCAAAGCGTTGGGGCCCAGAGCCAGGGCCGTGGCGGTCCCCGCGATGTTCAGGGTGTTGGTTACGGCCAGTTGCGGCACGCTGATCGCCGCCAGATAACTGCTCCCGTTGTAAGTGGATAGCGCATAAGCCGTCTGGCTGTCATAACTGACTGCGACGCCGATGATGAGTGCGCCGTTGCCCACGGCGATCCCGTTGGGAGTTAGATCGACGTTGCTGCCGGTATCGAAGATGTGCACCGCGTTCTCGCCCACCACCAAGCGGCTGCCGTCCGGCGACAGGGCGCCACAGTTCAGCGGATTGGCGAAGTTGCCGATCTGTTGCGCACCGGCGATGGCGGCCACCGAAGATCTGCTTTTAGGGTGCAATACGGTGATAGCGGCCCCGGTGTTATTGGTGAGCAAGTACAACTCGCTCCCGTCGGGAAGGCTCAGGAATTGGAAGGCGCCCGCCAAGCTACCGGTGGCGTCGAGTGCCAGGGTGGTGGGATCGAAGAACGACACCGTGGGGTCTTGCGACACGGCGGCGGGACCCTGGAATGTCACCAGGTATTGCGCCTGCAAGGCCGTCGCCGAAATGGCGGCGCACAAGGTAAAGGAAAGCGTGAGTTTTCGTAATGTCATAAGTGCACGACCATTAGGAGAATAACCAAACCGGCAATGACAGCAACCGCGGGCAAACCGTTCCGCCCGGCTGGCGCGCCGCGCGGATAATGCATCAGCCTAACCCGAGCGCGGTGAGAGAATAATGACAAACGCATTTCAGTCGCGTTAACGTCCGCGCATATCCTGGCCAGCCGCCGGCCGGAGCTGATCCTTGGCCCAATCGAAGAACTTCAGCTTTGCGGCCTTGTACTGGGCTACAGCGTCTTTGTAAGAAATCACTTTCGCTTGGGGTGGCGCGGCAGCCGCGATACGCTCCCGAGCCAGTTGGGGCGTCACCAAAGGTTCACTAAGGTATTGAAGCCGGATTGGGACTTTCACTTTGCCAAACCATTCGACCGGATCGAGGGGCGCGACTCGCTTGAGGAACTCCGGCTTCAGGTAATCGGCGCGCTCATCGCCGGGCACCAGGGTCGACGTGGCCAGCCAGTCGGGCCAGTCCCCCCATGGGTCGACGAGATCGAGCGCCTTGATGCGCGGGTCCGCGGCGGCCGCCAGGATCGCAATGGCCGCGCCGGATCCCTCCCCGAACATCCCCGCCCGGGTGGTATCTACATCGCCGCGTCCCGCCAGGTAATTCAAAATCATCTGCACGTCGTGCACTGAACTGCCCACGGATTCTTGTAGCTCGCTGATGAACCACTCCTTCAGCGGGCGGTTGTGATAGCGCTGCCCGGTAAGCGCCGACACGAATCCGGCCGCGGCGAATCCATCCTGAGCCAGGAACTTGCAGAAATCGTCGTCCAGAAAGCGATCGGTGTCGGAGGGGAAGCTGTAAAGATATAGGATGACGGGCGGCTTGGGTTGGCCCTTCGGCAAAATCAGAAACAGGTGGATGGGATCCGCCGGGCGCCAGTCCAACTCAATCATTTCCCGCACGAAAGTAGGGTACTCGTCGCGCTCCGCCACCAGCGGCGGTGCGCCTTTCAAAGGGCTGTGCGGGATCGAGATCGAGCTCCAATCCTCGTCGCGTAAAGGCCCGGCGCCGGGTCCGGCCGCCTCGGGGACACTTCCGGATGTGGCCTTCTGTGCCGTCCCGCTGTGTGGGCAAAGAACCAACAACAGTACTGAAATCGCGCGAAATGCTTTCATGGAAGATGGTATGGCCGCCGGGAAAAACCAGCGGGTACGGCTCTAAGCAAGCGGCGGCAGACCAGCTTCGAGAAAACTGGTCTGCCGCCGCGACTGCGAATCCGGAGCGCCCTACTGGTGGCAGCTAAGCACACCCGGAGCAGGTCCGACGGGCTCGACACAACCGCCCACATCGCCTCCCGCTTCTTTCTGGCTGCTCAGACCGTTGTTGGGGTTATATGTCGACTGCAGGTAGTGCGACCGATAGTATTTCAAGCCGGGATCGCCGCCGACGGCGATGAATGGCACGAAGTCCGGTACCGTGGTGTTGAGGTTGTCCTGGATCGCCGTGACCACCAACTTGGTTCGAGTCAGGTTGACGCCTGAGGCGTTGGTAACCGCCATGACAACCGTCCAGTCTTTGTAAGTTCCGTTCCGCAGGTTGGGGAAGGACGTGCCAGGGGTCACCGGACACGGCGAGGCACACGTGGGAAGCTCGCCATTGGTGTAGGTAGCCTGAATCGGGTCCACGCCGTTGCGGGTCAAGTAGCCGTAATTGGCGCTGCCGGCGATTTTTGACACGTTGCCATAACTGAAGGATACGTAGGCGATCGAGTCTTCCACTTTGGCGACACCGCTCGAGACGTCCTCGCTGACGCCGATGGCGCGTCTGCGCGTGCCCGCGATGCCGCCAACCGTGGCGCAAGGCAGATTCAACGGGTTATTGTTAGGTAGCGCGGGATTCACGCCTTCTTCCTGTGAATCGTTTTGGGTGTTGCCGGTGATCGGGCAACCCCCGGTGGACTTTCCGCAGCGGAAGATGGTGAACTCCGGCACGTTGGCGTTCGCGCCCAGGGGCTCGGTCAGTATAGCCGTTACGGGAAAATTGGCAGGAGCGCCGAGCGCATTGAAAGCATTGCCGTCGCATTCCGTTCCCTCGAAAATCGTCTGGGCCACGCTGTTGCTAATGTCGGTGAATATGGGGGTACCGCTGCTGACGCCGGCGCCCAAGCCGTTCGGGTTCGTCCGGTTCGTGACAAAAATTGTGGCTTGAGCTCCAATGTCCACGGTCGTCCAAGCCTTGATCGCCAGTCCCGTGAAGGGATCGGTACCTTTGATGTTAAAGGCTTCGGGATTGGCCGTGGAGGAGGAAAAGGAGCTGAGAATCTGGGTACCGATCAGCGTGGTGGGGCCGGTGCCGTAGCCGAGTCCGCTGTAGTTAGTGGTATTCAGGGCGCTGAGCACGCGGGTGGAAATGAATTTGGCATCCTCCGGACGGAGGCCGCTAAACGCGGCCGTAAACGGGGCGTTGTTGAGGGCCGTGTAGATGGCGGCCGGCAACGCGGAAGCGTCGGATCCCCAGAGTGTGGTCGCGATCAGGTTCTGACCGGGTGTGGTCTCCGTCTCGGGATCGATCTGCAGTTGGGCAACGGGATTCGCCATGAACGCCCGAATACCGACTATCGCGTCCACCGAGGTATATGCCCAGACTTCGGTCTGGGCTGCGTTCCAGACCACCCAGAGGTTACCGCCATCCGGGGGAATGCTGGTCGACCGGACATCGTGTACCTGGGCGCAGTTCCCGGATGTGCAAGTACCCTTGACAGTGTAATGTCCGGCGCCCGCGCCGGCCAGTTGGTTATACACTCCGATAGCCGCCGTCGTCCATGACGCGGAGGCTCCGACGGCGTTTATTTCGACGGTGACGGCCGCCTTGGCAGCCGGAACGATTGCGGTTGCAGCCAACAGTAGGGCGGCAACCACGGAATTTGCTTTCGTCATTCGTGATTTCTCCTTTGACCTTGAATGCAAGAATTTGGAACTGCCCCCGCGGGGCCGAAGTTTAAACAACCCCTGGCCTTTCCGGCCTTCCCCGTGGGTCCCCCGTGCCAGCAAAATTCAAGCGCGAAACACTATCACTCTACTGACTCTATAGACATTAGCCGAACTGCGATGCCGGTGTCAAGGATTCAAGCATAAATAGTTTTGTCGCCGGAACTACTGGTATGGAAGTACCGAAGGTACCTAAACAACGGTCTTGCGAGAAATATTTACGTATGAACCTTGACAACCATGTGGGCGTGTGGTCAACCTAGTATGTCTATGGAGTAAAGTCTATCGGATAACGAGATGGGCGCAAGCGCTCTACGGGGGGATGCCCATCCGCCGGTCCGTTAAGACAGCACACGGGGCGAGATGCACATTGGATCATCCACCCTTATCAAACTAGGAGAATGAAAATACGATGAAATCCAGCACATTAGTTTTAGCCTTTACGGCTTTGTTGGCGCTGGCGCCGCTGGCGTCGGCACAAAAGGGGGCCGCTCCAATTGACTTGGGCACGCTGGGAGGCAGCTACAGCGCGGCCAACGGAATCAGCGGCGGCGATGTGGTTGTGGGTGGCGCCAACGTCTTCACCGACGCCTACCAGCATGCCGTCTACACCAACGCATTGGGATACCTGGAGGACCTGGAGTCCCTCATCGGCGTATACGGCAACAGCATCGCCAATGGCATCGGCGCCAGTGGCGGCATCGCCGGCACTTCCGATCAATTCATCGACTCGTACGGCGACACCGCTTCGCACGCTTTCTATTTCACGTCGTCGCGTACAGGCCTGGTGGATTTGGGCACCAACGGAGGCACGCTGGCGGAGGGTAACGCCACGGTAACTGGGATAGTGGTGGGCGCCTCCACCGTGGCCGGCGATGTGGCCTACACCGCGTTTTACTGGACTAAGACCAAGGGAATGGTCAACCTGAATACGCTGGCCGGCGATTCTGGCTTGGAAGGCTACAACAGCTATGCTTTTGGCATCAACACCAAGGACATTGTTGCGGGGAATTCCGATTCGCTCGACGGTACCACGCATGCCGTGCTTTGGACTCTGAAGTCGTCGCTGGGCCCGGAGATCAAGGACGAGAAAACCTTGGGGGGCTCCTATGCCCAATTTAATGCCATCAACGACAGCAACTTGGCGGTAGGCCTCAGCAGCCTGGTGGGAGATGCCCAAACGGACGCCGTCGTCTGGAGCCCAACCAGCAACGGACTGCAAGACATCGGAAACCTGGGTGGCTCCTATGCGCAGGCCAATGGCGTCAACGATAGCGGCGTGGTGGTGGGCTCGTCCAATATCACCGGAGACACAGACGTACACGCCTTCATCTGGACCCAAAGCGGCGGTATCGTGGATCTCAACACGCTGCTGCCCGGTGGTTCACCGTTTGTCGAGTTGTATTCGGCCAACGCCATTGGAGCGGATGGGACCATCGTCGGTATTGGCGTGACGCAGGACGGCGAGTACCACGCGTTCTCCTGGTAAGAAACCTGGGCTCCGGACCCATCCGCCTGGCCAATAGTTAATTTGAAGGGGCAAGAGCTCCGGTTCTTGCCCTTTCTCAATTTATACGATAGCATTGATAGGTTTATTAACACAGTCCGATTTGCAACTTCCGCAGGCAACCATTTTTAGAGGGTAGGACAGCAACAATGAAGAACGCAGCACTTGCCATCGGTTCCGTGGCGCTTATAGTTGGCTTTTCGCAGCTCGCTTTTGCGCAAGCGCCCGCGAACGGCACCGGAATCGCGGGGACCGTGATGGACAACAGCGGGGCCCTTTTTCCCAATGCAGCCGTGATGATCGGCGATACCGCTGGAAAGACCCAGACGGTGATCACCAACGAGCACGGAGAATACTCCCTGACCGGTCTGGCGGCAGGCTCTTACACGGTTTCCGTCACAGCGCCGGGATTCAAGGAGTTCCGCACGAGCGGCGTCACGGTGGTGGCCGGAGAGATGGCCCGCGTGGACGCCACCATGGCTCCCGCCGAAGCTGCCAGCTCAGTGGAGGTGCTCGGGCAGAAGGCTGCCTCCGTGGAAACGGATACCGCCCAGGTGTCGGGTACCATCACGCAGAAAGAAGTGGTGGAGATCGGGCTCAACGGCCGCAATTTCACGCAGTTGATTGCGCTGGCGCCCGGCGTCAGCAACCAGACCGGCCAGGACGAAGCCAAAGTCGGCGTGGTCGGCAGCGTGAAGTATAGCGTGAACGGTGGCCGCGTCGAATACAACACGTTCGATGTGGACGGCTCCGACCTGCTGAACGTGGGCATCAACGGCTCTAACAGCACACTCATCGTGTATCCCAGCCTGGACGCCATACAGGAAGTGAAAGTGCTGACCTCCAACTACGGCGCGATGTATGGCAGGACGGCTTCCGGCACAGTCATGGTGGCTACTAAGGCGGGGACGCAGGACTTTCATGGAGACGTCTATTACTTCGGGCGCAACGAAGATCTGAATGCCCGGAATTTTTTCGACGAGACCAAGGGCGCGCCGCTCTATCGCCGGGACGATTTCGGTGTCACTCTCGGGGGCCCGCTGTATATCCCCAACCACTACAACACCAAAAAGGACAAGACCTTTTTCTTTGTTTCCGAAGAGTACCGCCTGGAGAAATCGCCGTATCAGTACAACCAGGCGGTCCCCTCCGTGGCCGAGCGCAGCGGCAACTTCAGCGATGTATGCCCGGCGCCTGGCTCCAGCCAATACCCTGCTTTTCAACGCAGCAAATATCCGGATTGCCCGTCCATCGGCGGCGATACCAGTAAGTTCGGGTACTTGCTGGCATTTCCGAACAATCAGATTAGCGGCCCGTACTCCGTGTTGGACCGCAACGCCGTCGCCATCCTGAATACGGGTATTATTCCGCTCCCTAACTCCACCTCGGGGTGCAACTCGACCATTGGGTCATGCTACGACAGCTCCGTGTCCCCGCCCACCCATTGGCGCGAAGATCTGTTCCGGATCGACCATAACTTCACCGAGAAGACCCGGCTGACGGTCCGATTGATTCACGATTCGTGGGACACCGTGGTGCCCGTACCCCAGTGGGGAGACATTCAGAACAGCTTCCCGACCATTCAGAACGACTTCGCCGGGCCGGGTATCAGCCTGGTGGCGCGCCTCACGCAGACGTTGTCCCCCACCCTGTTGCAGGAGTTTACTTTCAGCTACACGAACTCCACCATCACCCTGACGGACACCAACGGACCTGGCGCCCAGTGGCAACGGCCAGCCGCGCTCTCCGCTCCGTGCGATGTGGAGACCAATTCCGTGGGTACTTCAGCCACGCAATGCCCCATCGGCTACCTCTTTAACAACGGCTTCGGAGGGAAGATGCCGGGCATCGTGATCGGCGGGACCAACCAGGAGTACGGCGGGACCGGCTTCGCGGTGGATGCCGGGTATATGCCGTGGTATCATACCAACCCCACTTACAGCTTCGCGGACCGTTTAAGCAAGGTGTTTGGAAGCCACAACCTGCAGTTCGGGGCACAACTGATTCTGTACCAGCGCGTGCAGACGAATTCCGCGATCGGGGCGGCCACGGGAGATGAGCAGGGGATTCTGACGTTCAGCAACGTGGCGAACATAAATACCACCGGCAACGCGTTTGCCGATTTTTTGTATCACAGCGGTGGCAGCGTCACAGGCGCCATCAAGAGTTTCTCTCAGGACAGTGCCCAGGGGACCTATAAACAGCGGTACCAGATCGCGGAACCATATCTGCAGGACGATTGGCGCGTGAGCCGCCGCCTTACTATAAATGCGGGTGTCCGGCTGAGCCTGTTTGGAACCTATTACACGCCCGGCCAGAACGAATATAATTGGGTGCCCGGCGCCTTTAACCAATCTATTGCGAACACGGTAAGCATCAACCCCTTCACGGCCGGCTTGCAGTATAGCCAGATCGATCCAAATACCGGAACGAACGACCCGGTCCCGCTGAACCTGAGCAATCTGGACCCGGCTATCACCAACGGCCTGGTGCATTGCGGCAGCGGCCCGGGCTCACTGACCAACCCCAGTTCCACGATGACGCTACCTTCCAGTTGCATGCAGGGCCACCTCTTCAACTGGGCGCCGCGTATAGGCTTGGCATTCGATCCCTTCGGTAACGGCAAGACCTCCATCCGAGCCGGTTACGGCATCTTCTATGAGCACGGCACGGGCAACGAGGCCAACACCGGGTCTTTGGAAGCGAGTTCGCCCCTGGTCGTGAATATGACCCAGAATTTTCCGTTGGGTTACGGCTGTATTGGAGGCGTGGACACCAACGATTGCGCACCGGCCTCAGCCTTCCCCCCCAATGTCACCAGCATTCCAACCAAGGCAATCTGGCCGTATGTCCAGCAGTGGAGCCTCAGCGTGCAACGCGAGTTGCCCGGCAGCACAGTGGCGACTTTCGCATATGTGGGCAGCAGAGGAACACACCTGACGGTGGAGACCAACCTCAACCAACTGCCTCCGGTGCCGGCTTCGCAGAATCCCTACAGCCCCGGCGAGCCGTTCATCCCGGTGGTGAACCTCTATCCAACTAGCAAGAATGCCGTGACTGGCGATTGCGCGACTTACACGGGAAGCTCCTTTACGCTAACGAACGGCGCCGTAATCAACCAGGGCTCTCCGGGGTTTATCAACATGCAGGCGGCCTGTTACGGATATGCCTCGTCGGCGGGTCTGTTCGCCAGTCCGGACGGCTTGCGCCCGTATATGGGACTGGGACAGATTATCTCGCTCCAGAACGTTGCCAACTCGACGTACAACGCCTTCCAGACCACTCTGCGGCGAACGGCCGGCCCACTCACATTGGGCGTCTCTTATACGTATAGCCACTCGCTCGACAACTCCTCAGACCGTTCCGACGCCACCTTCGTCAATTCTTACGATCTGGCGTCGAACAAGGCCAGTTCGAATTTCGACCAGCGGAATCTTTTGAACTTCAGTTATATCGCTGTGCTTCCACTGGCGCAGATGTATGCCATCCAGACCGGACACCTTCCCTCCGAAGCCGTGCAAAACGTGATGAAGGGATGGGAATTATCTGGTATTACGACGTTCCAGTCGGGTACGCCATTCAGCGTGGTCAACGCGGGTGGAGTTAACGGTATCTCGGTGCCGGACAATGCCGGCGTCGCGAATAGCCTGGGCTTGGGATCCTATCCGGATTTGGTTGGCAATCCCTATGTCAACATTCCAGCCGGTGGCAACAACGGCCGGAGCTTTGGGCCGCTGCTGCTCAACCCGGGCGCTTTCGCCGCGCCCACGGGCCTCACCTTCGGGGACGCGGGGCGCAATGCGCTGAACAATCCCAACCGGATCAATTTCGATATGGCGCTGCTCAAACACATCAAAGTTCGGGAGCGCGGCGACCTCGAAATCCGGATGGAAGGTTTCAATGTTTTCAATCATCCTCAGTTCCGCATCTACGATTCGAACTTCGGCAACGAGGCTAACAATACGGTCAGTTGTTATGGCGGGGCGAGTGTGGGTTATTCCGCGGCGGGCGGGGGCGGGGTCAATTGCCTTACGGGGAGCGCGTTCCTGCATCCGATCGACGCTCACCGGCCGCGCACGATGCAATTTGGCGTGAAATATGCATTCTAGGAGCTGGATGAGGCTTGGATTGAGTTAGATCAGCAATAGAGGAGATACTATCATGAAAGCGGTTCTTGCAATTATCGTCAGTTTTGGGTTGCTCGGAGCAGTCGGATTTGCGCAACCCACGGTCACACAAATCAGTAACGCGGCCAGCCAGAGTCTATCGCTGCCGGGGCCCGGGACTCTAGGCGAGTGGCTGACTCTGCCAAACGCCTCCATCGCGCAAGGCTCTTACTTTACCGTCTATGGAAACGGCTTTGGCCCGGATTCTGCCGTATGCGGCACGAACTTCAAAAACTGCTTTTGGAATCCTTATCCCTTGCAG